>Ga0208957_1001062_pt1 | contig 15671 bp, 30 predicted proteins | sample RifOxyA1_FD_184029 | JGI IMG/M metagenome (GOLD analysis project Ga0208957, IMG submission 184029) | Groundwater microbial communities from Rifle, Colorado - Rifle Oxygen_injection A1 (SPAdes) | ecosystem: Environmental > Aquatic > Deep subsurface > Groundwater | place: Rifle, Colorado, United... | reverse complement strand
CCGGGCCACCCACTACCACAAGCGCGTATTCGACAATCCCATCCGGCTTGACATTCAACTTCGCACCATTGCCGCCGCCGCCGGTGTCAAGGTATCGCCGGTGATTGTTCGGGCGCTGGAGTATGCGCTTGAACACATTGACGACTGGCTTGAGCGCGACAGCGACGGCCTGAAGTTGCTCCAGCCTACCCCGCTCGACCACTACCCCCCCCAGGCCCGCGCCGCGATGACGGCAGAATTTGAGAAGGTGACGAAATGAAACCCAACAAGATCGGGAGTGTCCACGTCGAACTTATCAGATACGAATACACGCCAGGGCGTCAGGGTGTATCCGTGTGGATTTGGCGCAATGAGGAACCGGGTAAAAGAATGCACGTCAGCGGAAAGGGCGGGTATAACTTTTCGTCTAACGACGTGGCAGACCTTCCCCGTATGGCCCGCCGCATAATGCGCGGCATGCAGTTGATGGCCGCAAGCATGCGCCGGACTGCCAGCGAGGTCGCGAGCAGCGAAGATACCATCTTTGCCCGCCCTCACGCAAGACCAGAAACACAAGCCAACGCCAGGCTAATTGCCGCCGCGCCCGATTTGCTGGATGCGCTCAAGGCGATACTTTACGATCTAAATCAGCCCAACCCCTACATAGCAAACTGTCGCGTAATTGCCCGCTCGGCAATCGCAAAAGCAACTGAGGCGACCCCATGACTACCGCCATTATAATCCCGGGTATTATAATCCTGCTTATCATGGTGGCTTGTTGCCTGGCTGCCTGTATGTTATCAAGCAAGATCAGCCGCGAGCGCGGCGAAGATTGATCGAGAGGTGATGAGATGAAATGCTACAGATGCAAAAAGAAGGATTTGAAAAGTGCGGTGCGAGTAATGATGCCCGCCAAAGATCACAGAGAAAAAGACGCCTTCCGTGATATTTGTGACGACTGCTATCTAATCATTATGGCGGAGCGCGGATATACCCTTGTCGGTGGCGTCTGGCGCAAGCTCGGCTAAACTTGTCATGCAACTGCAATGTTAAATGGCGCAAAATCTGATAATATTAGAGCAGGAGAAAAAGCCATGAGCTACCGAGAATATACCACCCCGAACGGCAAGACCTACGCACGCCATAATAACGGCCATTACTTCACCGGCCCGGCTTGCGTCTTACCCATGCCAGACGATAGCAAAATGTGGGAAAGCGCCGCCAATAGCCGCCTGCGCGATCTTGCAGAGATGCTTGGGCAAACTGATTACCGGGCATGGTGGGCGCGCACATTCGAGAAAGGCGGGCACGATGCCGATGCCTACACATGGCGGCAGATTGCCACCGCCGCGCTGATTGAGATTGAGCACCCGACTGAATGCACCTGCGACCCGCTTCGCGTCTGCGAATTGTGCGCAAGTATCGCGCACGAAGTTGCAGAGAGCGAGGCGCTGCCCTACTAATCCCCGCCGCCCCTCTGCGCCTGAGCTTATCAGACCCAGAGCGGCGGGAGTGATTACCCGCCTTCTCCTCATCTGCCCCCCTGAGAATGACAGGGCGGGCAGAGAGGGGAGGGTAATGAAGATGAGATTGAGAGGAGATAACGCAATGAGTAACAACAATCCATTTGTGAAAGCAGTACGCACCCAGGCCAAGCTACGCATGGGACTTGATGGCCCCAGCGGGAGCGGCAAGACTTACACCGCATTAACGGCAGCCACCGCCCTGGCAGGCGACGGCACGATTGCCGTCATTGACACAGAACGCAATTCTGCCAGCCTGTACAGCGACAAATTCACCTTCGATGTGGTGTGCCTGGATACCTTCAGCCCACAGAACTATATTGACATGATCCACGCCGCCGAACAGGCCGGGTATGCCGTAATCATCATTGACTCGCTTTCCCATGCCTGGGAAGGCGAGGGCGGCGTGTTGGATATGCACGACGCGGCAGTGAAACGCCAGCGCACCGAAAACAGCTTCACGGCCTGGAAAGATGTCACCCCCCACCACCGCGCCCTGGTTGACGCCATGCTGCAATCGCCGTGTCACATCGTCGCCACCATGCGCAGCAAGATGGACTATGTTCAGGAAAAGGACGGGGCCGGTAAGACAGTCATCAAGAAGATTGGCCTTGCGCCCGTCCAGCGTCAGGGGATGGAGTACGAGTTTACGATTGTTGGCGACATTGACACCGAGCACAATCTGGTAATCAGCAAGAGCCGCATGGATACCCTGGCCGATGCCGTTGTCAGCAAGCCAGATGTCAAGTGGTTTGGGCGAATTGCCGACTGGCTGGGTAGCGCAAAGCCCGCACCGGCACCCGCTCAGAAGGCAGAGCAGCCCACCGGCGTGACCGCCATTGAATACCCGGCAGAACTGACGCTTGAAAAGAACTCGAAAGGCATCTTTTACACCGACCTTCCTACCGACAAACTCACCCACATGGTGAATGAGATGCACAAGACGCTCGGCGGCGAGATTGGCGACGAAGAGCGCCAGCAGATTGAGCGTAAGCTCGGCGTTGCAGTCAAGATCGTTGAGTTGCGCAACAATTAGCCCACCACCACCACCCGCCGCCAGGACAGGACGCACCTAAACACTCACCTGTAGGCAAAATGCCGGATGACACCGGGACTGGCGGGCGGGTGGATAAATTGAGAGGAGATGAGCAATGAAGAAATCAAGTTATACGGCTCGCTGGGGCCACGAACGAATCCGCAAGGCAAAGCACCTGCGCCGCATTGGACGCCAGCAGCGGGCGGCAGAGCGACAGGCCGAATATGACGCGCTGAGCGATGCGCAGAAGGCGGCCCGCTCAAGCGAAAATCGGGCAGCATACCAGAGGGAACATTAAGATGGACACGGAACAGAAGCCCGTCAAATGCCAATACTGCGGCAAGCCCATCGAGGGCGAGCCATTCATGGCAACCATCTATATCAATGGCCAACAGCGCAACTTGGCGTTTTGCGACAAGGGACATGCCGACTGCGCCCAGATGAGCGCGGAAGGATAACGACACCCCCGCCGCCCGGCTACAGGTTAGGCCAATCCGGGCGGCGAGAGATGAGATGAGAGGAGATGAGACAATGCCACACTGCATAATCAAACAGCCCAATGGTAACTTTGCGATTTTTTCAACGATTGTTGACGCCTTCCTTGTGCTGGACATTTCGCCAGACGAAATTGAGAATGAAGCCATCCAGGATCAAATCAACTTTGGAATGAACTTCGGCGCAGCGACAACCACGAGAGACGAAATCGGCGCAATCATCGGACGCGAGTTAGAGAATATCAAAGCGGTTGGAGTGGGTTGGGATTGGTCGCCAGACTGGAACAGCGCCGTTCGGTATCTGGAAGACAGGAAAAGCCGCGACGACGAAGAGCAACTGGAAGAGATAGACAAGCTCGGATTGCCGCACAGGATGAAGTGCCAGGTAACATCATTGCAAGCAGAGAAGCATTGGCACACGTATTGGCGCAATCGGTGTGCGACCAAAGACAACGAGATTAGATTGCTGAAACATTCGCTTGCAAAAGTGGAAAAGTAGTGTATAATGATTATGTCGGAGTGGCAGCCGGCGAGCGTAGCAAGTGAACCTTGAAAAACAAGCGGGAAGCGCGGAAGAGAGAACCTGTATTTATCCCAGGTGGTTTTCGTTATGTGTTTGCCAAACACTTGACAAAAAGCCGCTTCCCGCGCGCGAAAGCCGCCTGAGATAAACATAGGTTCTTTTATTTTACTTGGAAGCAAAATGGGAACATACTCTAAGCTACATGACAGCGCATACAAAAAGATAAGGGAGAACTTCCCGGAGTTTGTGATCCGCGAAAACGTTCACCCTGATTGGCTGGTATCTAGCACGCTAACGCGGCTTGAGCTTGACATTTACATCGAAGATATCAATACCGCCATTGAAATTCAGGGAGAACAGCACTACAGGTACATTCCGCACTTTCACAGAAGCCCTGACGGGTACTTAGATCAAAAGCGCCGTGATGAAGAGAAGCGCGATTTATGCGCCGGGCGGGGCGTTCGTCTGATAGAGGTGTCTTGCCAATCCGACTTAGACAGTTTTATTTATGAACTCAAGAGTAAGATCAGCAACCAACGCCCGGTACCGACAAAAGAGTGCGAGCGCCTGTTGAGGGTGCAAGAAATAGAGCGACAGCAGAAAGAGAACAGAGAGCGCAAGAATGAACGCAGAAAAGAGATATTGACAGAGAGAAAAAAGAATAGAGACACCCCGGAATACAGGGCAAAACTCGATGCAAAATCACGAAAGAAAAACAAGATAACTCTGCCAAAGCCAGGGAATAGAAGGCAACGCAAGTATGCCCGCGAGACGCTGAAGTTTGAACAAACAAGCGAAACAACCTGGAAAGTATGGGGCGGCAGAGATGAACATATTGTAGTAAAGAGCGCCGACTCGTTCTCGTGTGATTGTTTGAAGATGAGAAACGAGGGCGGACACTGCTCCCATATTCTCAAGGTAATGCTGAATGAATAGCAGGAACAAAAGTGGATTATTTTTTTTATCAGAGGAGCGAAAGCCATGACAGATCAAACAAGTATTCCAAGCAAAGCGGAGTTTGCAAAGTCTACAGAGGCTGCGCTCGCCGCAATGGACGAAATCGAATGGCAGATCGTTGAGCTTATCAACATGTACCACGAAATAACGGCAGGCTCGGACGGGCCGACTATCCCAGGATATAGACCGATTGGCAACGATAATACCGACATGTTACGAAACGTAACGGATTTGTAACGAAATGGAAAATAGCGCCGTGACACACACGTACTGGATAAAGAGCTACATCAAGGTTTTGGATGATCCGAAGCTTGCAAAGCTCCCCAATCATCTATGGCGGCGCATGTTTGAGTTTGAAATGATGGCAGGCGAATTTGGTAAAAACGGCCTACTACAGCCCGTGCACGATATGGCCTGGCGGCTTCGGACTGACGAAAGTCAGTTAGCGGAGCAGTTGGAAGCCTTAGCGCAAGTCGGGGTAGTGGCTGCGAACGCAGCGGGTGAGTGGTTTTTACCTGGATTTGCCGAACGGCAGGGGCCAAGCCCTGTGAAAGAGCGCGTCAACGCATACCGCAAGCGCAAGGCGGCAGAAAGGGAAAGGGTGTTACGAAACGTTACACCAGATAACAGAACAGAATCAGAGACAGAGGGGGAAGAAAAGGTAATTAAAGGAGGAGGAGGGGATTTGCCAGAATTGACACCGCCAGCAATCGCACCACCTCCGCCTACTCCCTCTTGGCAACCTGACATCTTGACACAGCGCGCCGAACGCATATTCAGGGCCACCACCCAGATGCTCATGTTCCCGTCAACCGATAAGCGTGATCAGGCTATCCGTGTGTGCCTGGCATACTTTGATCGCGAGGGCGACGAAGAAAAAGCCGTCAAGGCGCTGCGTCCCTACTGGCTGGCATGGCGGAAATACCGCACGAAAGCCGGCAGTCAGGCAAGCAGCACGAACCTGGCCTGGCTCACAGATTGGGCCGCCACGGGAGAAATACCACCCGTCGCGCAAGTCGGGCACAAGAAAGACGGCGGAGACTTGATTTGGGCAGAGGTGCACAGATGACTAACAAATTCATGGACGCCGCGCTATTCTACGCCTCAAAAGGCTGGCAGGTATTCCCGATTACACCGGGCCAAAAGGCCCCGCCGCTTGTGCCGTGGGCCGATGAAGCCACTACCGACGCCGCGCAAATCAAGGCATGGTGGACAAAGACGCCCGCCGCCAATGTCGGGATTGCAACGGGCAAGCGCAGCGGTATCGTTGTGCTGGACATTGACAACGGGCACGGCGGGCAAGAGAGCCTGATGGGCCTGCTCATGGAGTTGCAAGAGCGCATCCCGAACACGCCAGAAGCTACCACGGGCGGCGGAGGGCGCCACTATGTTTTCGCCCACCCTGGGCAGGAGATCCGCAACAGCGCCGGGAAGGTGGGGGTGGGCATTGACATTCGCGGCGACGGCGGTTACATCGTAGCCCCGCCGAGCTTGCATCCGTCTGGCAGACACTATACCTGGGATGACATGAGCCGCCCCAGCGTGATCGAACTCGCGCCACTCCCCCCATGGCTGGCAAGGTTGGCAACCGAACAGCCCCAACCCATAGACCCGGCGACTCACATGCCAACGCCAATTTACGAGGGTGAGATCAAATCAGGCGGGCGTAACGCGGCCCTAACCAGCATGGCGGGAGCGATGCGCAGGCGGGGCATGAGCACGGATGCAATCTGCCAGGCCCTACAGGTTGAGAACGCCAAGAAGTGTACACCGCCCCTGCCAGACGTTGAGATCGTGCGCATTGCCAACAGCGTGAGCCGGTATGAGCCGCGGCAGACAACGCCCGTCATGCGTGGGCAGGAACAGCCAATCGCAGCCAGTGAGCCGCTTGACGCCTATGGCATCTATGTCGAATTTATGGACTTGCTGGCCAACCTGGAAGGGCGCAGCATCAAGACGGGCATCGAATCGCTTGACCATAGTCTAGGCGGATTGGAGCGCCAAAATCTCACCGTGCTGGCCGCCCGCCCAAGCATGGGCAAGTCTACCCTGGCCTGGCAGATTGCCCGCAACGTGGCAGAGAGCGGCCTGAAGGTATTGGTATTCTCCCTCGAGATGAGCGCCGCCGCCCTGTGGGCTAAGGCGGCTTGCGGCAAGATCGGCATCCGCTGGCGCGACGTACGCAACCTTATGGTGAGCGAAGACGACATCACCGCCATTATTGACACGTCCACCGAATTGATGAACCTGTACGGCGAGAGGCTGCTTGTGTCTGACGGCGTGAACACGAGTGAGACAATCTTCGCAACGGTTGAAAAGCATAAGCCCGACCTGGTGATCGTTGACCACCTGAGACTTGTTGCAGATCGGGATGATAACGAAGTGATTCGCCTGGGCATGATTACCCAAAAGCAAAAAGATATGGCAAAACAATTCAACCTGGCCTGGCTGACACTGGCACAACTGAACCGCGGCGTGGAAAGCAGAGACAACAAGCGCCCTACCCTGGCAGACTTGCGCGATAGCGGGCAGATCGAAGAGAATGCCGACGTGGTGCTAATGATGTACCGGGATGATTATTACGATACGATGGACGGTAAGCGTTCGTCACTCATTCCACCCGCCCCGTCAATGACTGAGATTTTAGTACGCAAGTTTCGGGAAGATGTGCTCAATCAAAAGGTGGAATTATCGTTCGCCGCAAAGTATCAACGTTTCGACCCGGCACCGTCTGGATTAAGGACGGTTAACCTGAAGGACTTTACCGTATGACCGACTTCACCCCTTACCAACTCTGCTGCATCCAAGACGCCGCCGCGATCCAGCCCACCGGCCCGCTGCCCGTCAGCGTCCCAATCCGCAAAGCCTGCCCATCCTGCTCGCGCCTTTACATGGCCTGGGCAGGCGAGCCGGATGACGACGAGAAGCGAATCGCATACCTGATGCACCGGGCGGGGTGCGGGATGAGGATGGGCACAAAGTAAAGTTGTCATGAAACTGCAATGTTACAGGGAATATTGTCTGGTAAGATTAAGTCAGGAGAAAAAATGGATTATAAGAATTTCCTACAATCAAAGGCGGTAAAGGTAAAAGACTATGGCAAGCAGCCGGGGGAAGTAAACCCGATCCTGTTTCCATTTCAGCGCGATGTCGTGCGGTGGGCGGTACGCCGGGGGCGGGCTGCGATTTTCTTGGATACCGGACTCGGTAAGACATTCTGCCAGCTTGAATGGGCGCGCTTGATGGGCGAAACGACGCTTATTATTGCGCCGCTTTCTGTAGCACGTCAGACCGTGCGGGAGGCCGCCAAGCTTGATATACAAATCAAATACGTCAGAGAGCAAAGCGAAGTTGATGATGGTAGGATTTTCATTACTAACTACGAGATGGTAGATAACCTCGACATCGGTTCTTTTGGGGCTGTTGTGCTGGACGAAAGCAGCATCCTGAAGGCGATCAGCGGAAAGACTCGCCAAAAGCTGACCGAGCTTTGTTCGGATGTTCCGTATCGCCTATGCTGCACAGCCACGCCAGCCCCAAATGATTATACCGAGATTGGCAATCATGCTGAGTTTCTTGGAATTTGCAGCCAACAAGAAATGCTTTCTCGTTTTTTTGTCAATGCCAACAAAGAGCACACCTATAATATTGACGGGAAGTCTTATCATCGAAAGGGATCGAACGCCGCCGGTACAGAATGGCGACTGAAACATCACGCCGAAGAGGCGTTCTTTCAGTGGATGGCCTCGTGGGCCATGACCATGATAAAGCCCAGCGACCTGGGCTATGATGATGATGGCTTTATTCTGCCAGAACTCACCATTACTCCGATGTTTGTTGAGGCAAAATATACCCCCACGGATCAGCTATTTTTCACCCGCCTGCATGGGATTGAAGATAGAACAAAAATCCGCAAGATGACCATTGAGCAACGCTTCGGGATGCTCGAGGAGGTCTTGGGCAGCGCCCCAGATGAACAATGGATTATATGGTGCGGGCTGGATGACGAAAGCAATTTACTGGCCAAGAACCTGCCGGGCGCAGTTGAGGTCAGTGGGTCTGATAAGCCAGAAGATAAGGCTCAGGCGTTTGAGGATTTTCAGGATGGCAAATTCCGCATTCTGATTACCAAGATAAAAATCGGCGGATATGGAATGAATTTTCAGAATGCCCACAAGATGATATTTTTCGGGATGAATGATAGCTGGGAGGCATTCTACCAGGCAATCCGCCGCGAATGGCGCTATCGCCAGCAATCCCCGGTAGATGTCTACCTGATTTTATCCGATATCGAATCGGAGATTTATCGAAACGTCATGCGCAAAGATGCAATGGCAAAGCGCCTGCGAGCCAAACTAATCGAAAACATCACAATCTACGAAAAGGGAGAGCTGAAAATGTCCGATGATAATATCCAATCTGTGTACCAAGAGCAAGAAGTGAAGGGGATGCACTTTACGGCGAAGTTGGGAGACTCGTGTATTCGCCTGAAAGAAATCCCCGACAACTCGATTGATCTGACAGTTTACAGCCCGCCCTTTGCTGATTTGTTCACCTATTCCCCATCGGAACGAGACCTCGGGAACTCGAAGGATAGCAAGGAGTTCTTTGAGCATTATAAATTCATCATTGGCGAGTTGTTACGGGTTACGAAACCTGGCCGCCTGAGTTGCGTCCATACCAGCGACATTGCCGCAATGGCAAGCAGGGATGGCTATATTGGCGTGAAGGATTTTCCGGGCGAGGTTATTCGGGTGCACGAGGCGCTGGGTTGGGTGTTCACCGGCAGGGCGTTTGTACAGAAAAACCCACAAGCTCAGGCCATTCGGGTCAAGAGTAAGGCGCTTCTGTTTGTGCAACTTCGCAAGGATAGCTCGGACAGCCGTCCGGCCCTAGTAGACCAGGTGCTAATCTTCAAGAAGCCGGGGGAGAATGCCGTTCCAATTACCCCGGTTGAGCATGGGGAATTGGATAACGAAACCTGGATCGAATGGGCCAATGGCATCTGGCTGGGCATCTCGGAAAGCGATACTCTGCAATTCACAAAAGCCCGCGATACAGGAGACGAAAAGCACATTTGCCCGCTTCAGTTAGGCACGATTGAACGCTGCATCAAGTTGTACAGCAATCCGGGCGAAACTGTGCTAACCCCATTCTTGGGCATTGGAAGCGAGGCATACCAGGCTGTTCGTTTTGGTCGCTCTGCTATTGGGATCGAGTTGAAAGAAAGTTATTTCAATACTGCCGTAAAGAACCTGCAACGGGCAGAAACAACCTATCGGGTAGATTTGTTCACATGGGCCGCAAATCAAGAATGCAAAATGGCAAGCACCCCCTAACATTGCCGCCACAATTATCGCGGCAAAACTGCAACGGAACTGCAATGTTATTGGGGGCTGAAATCTGGTAAGATTGAATGAGGAGATTATCACGTTGACAGAACGCCGAGCCATTTACCGCACCGCCCGCGCCATTGCTCCGAGCGAACACTCAGAGCAGGCGAAAGTGTTTGCATGGGCCAAGCGTAACTGGTGCGTATGCCACGAGCTTGACGAACTCATGTTCTCCACGCTGAACGGTATCAGCCTGGGCGGCTCTAAAGCGTCACGCGGGCGCACCATCACAAAAATGAAGGCCGAGGGGATGAAGGTCGGCGTGCCCGACATATTCTTGATGGTTGCCCGCCAATGCTGGCACGGGCTGGCAATCGAACTCAAGCGCCAAGATGGCACGTTGTCAGATGAGCAGGTCTGGTGGCTTGACAAACTGACTGAGCAGGGCTACCTTGCAACTGCCTGTTGGGGGGCGCGGGAAGCAATCAGCGTGCTGGCAGAATATATGGATATCCAGGGATGGGAAGAGTGACAAATGGATAGCATTGATGTCACTACGAACGATTGTCCTATGATGGTTATTGTGACAGCGAACATAAACAATAGCACTACCCGCCAATGGTGGGTGGTGGACAGTGAATCGGAGGACGAGAAAATGGTGGCCTATAAAGTTGTGCGCCCCGGCGTGGTGGAGATTACTACTGGAACCTGGCCGCCGTTCCGTGTCAATTTTCGGACGGCAGAAGAAGCAATCGAAGATATCAAAGATCGCAGGCAATCATATATAACGCAAGAAGCGTATGATTTCGCCCTGGCAACGTATCAGGGCGCGATTGATGCGCTGGACAAAGCAGCGAAATAGGGAGAATGAGACAATGGCAGAAAACAAATGGCACGTTCTTTACGGCGTTCATCGCGGCACGTTGACTAGCCGCGATACGTCAAGCGTAGACTTCGCAACTGAGGCCCATGCGCTTGCATACTATAACGATATGGTGGCAGGATACCAGCCAGGGAAAGACCCGTTCGGATGCCTGCTTTGGTTCGCAGAGTTGCGCGATCCTGAGAATAACGTGATCCGCAAGGAAAGCGGATACCCGTACAGCCGATAGGAGATGAGAATGGATATCGGACTACTTTGGTATGACGCCGAAAAGAATGTACCGCTTGACGCCAAGTTAGCGAAGGCGGTTGTATTCTATCGGAATAAACACGGCGCGACGCCGAACCTGTGCTTTGTCAACCCCGCGATGCTGGCTGAACCTGCGAGCATTGGCGGGGTAGAAGTTCGGACAAGCCGCGGGATTATGCCGAATCACTTTTGGATTGGAGTAAAGCCATGAGCGCCAAGAATATCATCCTGGGCTTGTCTTGCGCCGCCGCCGTTGCGCTTATCCCGTTATACGGCGTGCTTGCCGCCGCCGGGCTGCCTGCCTGGTTGTTGTTCGCGGGATTGCTGCTACTTTCCGCCGCTGTGGTGGTGGCAGACAAGGCGGGGGCAAAATGAAGCCTGTCAAGTTTCTACTTGTCAGCTATGCCCTGGAGCTTGTCGGGGCGCTGATCCTAATCGCCATTGTTCTGAGTTGGTGGGAGTGAGGCGCAAAGTGACAATCAAATCATGCCCGCCCCAGTTATTTTGGTTAGTAATTGCCTCAGACGAACGCGGGATCATCCAGGAACATTTGTTGATTTCCGGGTATATAGACGCTTGCATTTCGGAGCAGGTGCTCGCCAAGATTTATGGCAGGCAGTATGTTTATAAGACCATTGTCACGGTAGACCAACTCCCAGAAAACATCAAAGAGGCTCTTGCAGAACGATTAACAGGGAATCCAATTGATGACCGTTTTAGCTCTGTAACTTGGGTCTTGAGTCATAATAGGAGCATAAAGTGAAACAAAAGCCCTGCCCGTATTGCTGCGGCACGATGTTTTACCTTTTTGACAACGGCTGGCAGTATTGGCACTGCGTTGTCTGTAACGTTCGGGAGATCGTGCTGCAGGCCGTCTCAAGCTTCTGGGGGCGGCGATGAAAGATTACCCGTTCGGCACGCCGCCCGGCAAGCTTGAGATGTTCCTGAGTGGTGCGTTATGTTTCGTCCTGCTGGTACTCGTGGCGGTGACAGTTGGTATCGTGGCGAGTGAGATTGTGGAGTTTGCGAGATGACGCGCCGTCTGCTTGATTTGTTTTGCGCAGGCGGCGGGGCGGGGATGGGCTACCACCGTGCGGGCTTTGACGTTGTTGGTGTTGACATCAATCCACAGCCGCATTATCCATTCGCTTTTATTCAAGGTGACGCGCTTGACATCTTGCGCCGTATGCTCAATGGCGAGAAGTTTCTGGCGAGCGACGGGCGGGAGTATGGGATAGACGACTTTGACGCGATACACGCAAGCCCGCCGTGCCAGGGGTATTCGGCGATGCTCAATATCCACAAAAATAGGGATGCCCACCCCGACTTGATAGCGCAGACAAGAGACGCGCTGAATGCAATTGGCAAGCCGTACATAATCGAAAACGTAGAAGGCGCTCCGCTCAGAATTGACTTGATGCTTTGTGGCACAATGTTTGGCATGAAGATTATCAGGCACCGCATTTTTGAAAGCAATGTGCTGATGCCCGCCATGACTATGGCTTGCAATCACAGCGATGTTTACGATCCGTGGCACGGAAAGAACAGGACGGCAGATAAATTCCGGGAAGCGATAGGGATTGATTGGCTGCCCCTTGCTGGCGGAAAGAATAAGGCAGGGAGTATTGATTTAGCCATTCCCCCCGCCTATACCGAGTTCATCGGCAAGCGGCTGATGGAGTATCTTGATGCAACCCCTCCCCCTCCCATTGTAGGTGTGCCAGATGCCCCTGCCCGCACGCACGCAGAGCCGCACGCAAGGCGAAATGAGTGATTTATGGCAATCTTGATAGCTGATAACGCACGGATAACATTTGGCGAAACGCTGCGCATCTATCGCTCCCGCGTCGGAATAAGCCAGCAGGAACTCGCAGACAAGGCTGGCGTATCCAGGAATTACATATCGCTTATCGAGAGAGATATGGCCCCCAACCTATCGCTTAGCGTTCTTATCCGTGTTGCAGAGGCGGCGAATACGAAATTGGATATTTCCTTCAAACAGAAGGATGGCGTATCAACCGGTGAAAGCCGGACAGAATAGAAATGAGAGGATGAAATGAGTAAAAATACTTCGTCAGGTCACAACGGGATTGGTTTTACCGGACTTCTGACAATCGTTTTTATCACGCTCAAGCTAACAGGATTTATTGACTGGGAATGGGTGTGGGTTTTGTCACCTATCTGGATTTCGATTATTTGCTTTTTGTCGTTCCTCCTTTTGGCGGCGGTTGCGTACCTCTTGAAAATGTGGAGCGAGTCATAACCCATGGCCCTAAACGACAAGCCCAACCTGTTCCTGGCAATCCTCGCCGCAACCCTCGCCGGCCTGCTTGGCGTTGACGCGTTCGGCCTGGGCTTTGATCCGTGGGTGTATGTGCTCGTGTTCGGGCTTGTCTGGATGGCCCTGGCGCAGGGCTGGAATTGGGTAACGTTTCAACACTTCACCCACGTTCTTTGGGCCAATACCGCCAAGAGTGCGCAGTGGTACAGCATCATGCAAATTCTTGACGCCGTTGCCCAAATGCCCGCCGCCCGCTTCGAAGCGCTGATCAACATGGTTATCGCCGCGCAAGGTGATGACGAAGACAGGGCCATTGCCGTTGCGGACATGCACGCCCTGGCCGAGGAGATGCGCCAGGCTGCGCAAGCTACCAGCGCAGGCCCGGCAAGCGGGATGCGCTACTACGCCATGAGCGCCGTTGAGTTTGCCCGCAAAAATCACGGCTGGCTGCCCGCCAAGCGCAGCGCGGGAGACGGCACGTTGGAGCGCAAGACGTATGACGAATATTACAAGCTGCTCGAGCGCGCCGGCGTGATCCGCCCGGCTGTTGGCAACAATCCTGCGAAGGTGCTGGATATCGAACGGGCAGAGCAGATTGCAAAGGGGATGGAGGCCGGGCAATGACGCTTGATTATTTCTGGTACATTTTCAAAGACGCCATTATTTACGGCGGCCTGGGCGGGATTGGCATAATCTTGATGCTCAATTTCCTGAAGGGATTTGAGACGCCTTCAGAGAAGGCCGAAAAGCGTTGGGCCGCCCGCCATGCCAACGATCCGATTGCCACCGTTCCGGGTGAGTTTGTGATTATCCCGAACATCAAGCGCGGTGACGGGAGCGGTTACATCGGAGAGGCCCGGACGCCCGCGAGTGGATACCGCCCAGAACATGGCAGCAACGAATGGTATCGTAGCGATGAATATGCCGAGCTTCACCCCCACAAGTCGGGCGCCTGGGTATTCCGTGGTGATGAACCTAACCCCGCCGAATCGGACGCTGTAGATTTACCCACGGCTGAACAATGGGACGCATTTATCCTTGCCAATCGCCGCCACGATGACAAAGAGTCGCAGTACTGGAAGGAAATGGAATGGGATGCGGACGGCAATTATAGGCGCGCCCACTTCGGCGCAGACAGGCCCAACCCACCTATGCCAGAGCCAGATGAAGGCGGCCCGGTTGACTTCGATTGGCTCAAGAATTGGCGGGAGGGGAAATGAGCCGTATGCACATCCTCACCTGTCACCCAATTACTAGCGGCGTCGTGCGTTCGGCAATGCCGAACCAGCCAGAGCGCTTCAGGGTGCTGCATGACGAGACGGGTGATTTTCGCCCTGGCGCTCAGTTCGGATTATGTGACTTCCGCGGTGACATCACCGTCTGGCGCGGCGTCACCTTCTGGGATACCAAAACGGGCCGGGTAGTGACGGCCTGGCAGATTGTAGAGAGGATGAAAACGAAATGAGCGACGAACTTTGTGAGTGCGGGCATCATGCTATCGAACACGGATTTTGCAGGTGCTTATTCGAGAACGAGCGCGGCGAGCAATGCGATTGCAGAAAGTCATACGCAGAAGTAGAACACTCTGCCCCCATGTCTCTTAGAGAGGAAAAATTGACGCGCGAGCGCGACGAAGCCCGCGCCATTGCCCGCAAGTATTACCGGGAGCGCGAATACTGGAAAAGGTGGTATTACGTCGCGCTTGGGGATTCAAAGAGCGAAGAAAAATGGGCGGATGATTATGCAATGCGGGCCGAAGTCGCCAAAGAATGGGCAATCTACTGGCGCAAGATGTACGATGTCCAGTTGCGCCAGAATGTAAACTTAGATTGTAAAGTTTACATTGCCGAAGACGAACGTAGCGAAGCGGCGCGCGACCTGGTGGACGCCGAGAATGAAATCAAGCGGCTGCGATTGCTCGTTATGGCGAAATATTGTACCCCGATGATAGATGACGGATTCGGCAATATGGATCGTTCCTGGTGTTCTGAGTGCGGCGGCGATATGCAAGTCTTGCGCCCCGGCAAATTCCAGTGTGCGGAGTGTGGCAAATGATGCGCGGATCAACTCTCATTCCCCGCCCCTCGCCTATAATCGTTGGCGGGAAACTATATGAGCCGAAACTAATTTGCCACATCTGCGGTAAGACCGGTATATGGCGGCCTGCATATTACGGATGGAACAAGGTTTTAGGCGAGGTGCTTTGTAATAACTGTGCACACCCGACATTTCATCTGCCAATCATTGAAGATAAGGAGTGTGGGAAATGACCCGCCTGACAAACTTTCTCGCCGTTCTTGCGCCGTGGTGCGCCGTCGCACTCGCGCCAATCGCAACCGCATGGCAAATCTACGCCGCGCTTATCGCCTGGCTTGCGTTCCCGCCGTGGGTGGCATTCTCCGCCGCCCTTGCC
>Ga0208957_1001060_pt1 | contig 15678 bp, 13 predicted proteins | sample RifOxyA1_FD_184029 | JGI IMG/M metagenome (GOLD analysis project Ga0208957, IMG submission 184029) | Groundwater microbial communities from Rifle, Colorado - Rifle Oxygen_injection A1 (SPAdes) | ecosystem: Environmental > Aquatic > Deep subsurface > Groundwater | place: Rifle, Colorado, United... | reverse complement strand
TGAGATCATCATCGCGTTTATTTTCTACAGCATTAGCCATAGACGCAGCGGCCTTCCGCATCATATCTTCCCGCATAGCGTTCATAGCCAGTTTGGTCAAGATCACCTGTACACCAGCGTTCTCGGCCACTGTGATAGCCACGTTAGCGTCCGAAAGCTGCTGCGCCTGAGCCATCCTAACACCTTCGGTCAAGGTGTAGGCAGTAGGCTGTGTCCAGGTGGGAATATTCAGCGTCAAGCCAGCTTCCTTTTTGAGAGGAATAGTCTCAACCGCTTGTTTCATCACACCTACCTGACTTCCTCGATAAACTTGGGAAGCGTGTTCGTAAATTGTGCTGAACCAGAAGTTCCAGCCGGCATCTCTTACCCCTTTCTTACCAACCAGCGACTCCGGGAAGCCCAGCTGCCCTTCGTCCCTCATTGTAACGTCTCTTCTCGGCGGGAGTTAGTGATTTAACTCCATACCTAGGATCTGCTATCCTGCGCCCGATAGTTTCCCAATCTTGCAAATTACCACCTGTCACCACGGCGGACGGCGCATTGTCCACACCAGACTGGGCTCTTGCCTCAGCAGCGGCTTGTGATGCAGCTGTCTGGCTCGTGCTTCTAGTATTACTGAGGATTTTAACATGAGCATCCATGAGGCGGGCATCACCGTACTTTGCCAGTTCTCCACCCAGACTCATAAGCTCTTTGACTACAGCGGCTTTAACAGGATCAGCCATTAAATGTTGTGCTGCATAATAAATAGCGCTGGCTGCTACTCGCTCCTGAGCCACATTACCCATCTCCTGCTCATATTTCACACCGTTTTCGAGCAGTGTTTTAAGCCTACCTCGTTGCTCGGTACTCAGTGGTTCGTCGGAAGCTTCAGAGGCCTTCTCTATAGACTCAGCAATCTGAGTAGCTTGGGCCAGCTCTTCCGCCGCCAAGCGATCAGCATCTGCTCTCCGACTTTCCTGCCATTGCTGAAGCATCGGAGCTAGTTGCTCCTGCTCAGCCTTACGAGCAGCCTCTAGCTTTTCATATTCAGCCTTATAATCTACTTCAGGCGCGGTTTCTACAACAGCTTCCTGTAATTCAGGAGCCTCTGTACTCTGTTCCGGCTCCACAGCCGCGATGGTTTCTTCTGCCATGACCTACTCCTCGTGTTATTTCTCTACTATTCTTATTATACACATACTTTACCTATTTTGTCAACTATTACCAGGGAATTACTCTGTGGCACCATTAGGCACTGACAAGATCTTTCTGCCCCGCCTCCGTAACAGGGACGATAACCTACCAGCGGGTAATATCCCTTCATAGAACCGACGTAACGGCAGAGGAATCTCTGCCATAGTTAGTCCTAAATCTATTGCGGCAGTAAAGATGTGTGCCATGTCCCCCAAATTGGGTACGGTATTGGTAATGTACGAGCTCTCTATGGGATATTGTTGTAAGGATTGGGCGACTGCTTCCTTAAACTCTTTGGTGCTGGAAATGCCTTTTTGTTGCCAGTCGTAAGCATGTATAGCTTCATGGTATGCCGGCTGTAAAGTATCAGCGTCAGAAGAGTCGGGAGAGTTTAATAGATTGCTTAGTATTATGCCGCCCGGCATCTGACCACCCCGCAGGTCTCTTCTCGGATAGTACCCATATCCCTCCCACTGACCTGGCCCCTTCCCGAAGTGGACAGGTAATCTCTCGTATTGGCTAGACACCGGCTCTGCTCCGCCAGCAGCCTTGATGAAATTGGCTAAACCTCTAGCCGGAGGAGTACCCGGTTGTGCGTTAGAACCGAAAGCTCCTCCGCGTACTACAGCAAACGCAGGATTAACGGCCCTCCGATTCCTATCAGGAGAAGGTTGTACTGTGTTTCGCCTCTTTAGATAATCTTGGTAACGTCTCTCGCTTTCTCGCCAATCCGCAGATAACCGAAAACCACTCCTATCAAACGGCACCCTAGGATCATCCTCTTCTAACGTAGTATAATCTAGCTCACTACGTTGAGTTTGATTCCTGGACGAAACCAGTGGTTTTATAAGATCTGGGATGGATGGGGCGGGGGAGAGACGATTTAAGGTCACGTCATAGCCTGGAGGTTTTGGCCCCCAAGGATCATCTGGATCTTTCTCAAACCTCTTCAGTAGATCACCAAGCCAATTTATCATTTTCTGCCTCTCTATTGTAGGTATTTTCTTACAAACTCCAACATCCCCTGATTCTCTAGCTCAGGTGCGCGGTTCATAAACCTCTCTTGAGATTGAAGGTAGGCTTGACGAGATGCTTTTTCAAGTCTACTGGGTAAGTTCTGGCTACTCCTAATTAGTTCGTAGCCAAATGCTGGATCATTTGCTAGCAACGCGGCTAACGATTGCTGCGGCTCGTTTAGTCCCTCAGTAGTCTCTAGTCTCTGTAAGCCTGATATTAAATCAGCCCTAGACATTGGAGCAGCTCTCCCCTGTTGTAGTGCATCTGTAATGTCTTGCGCTATCTGCCTCTGATTGGTAGTCTCGCCCCTCATCCATCGTGTAGCTAGTGCTTGTGGCGCTTGACGCTGGATATTTTTTTCTAAGAAAGCAGTGTAAGGATTGCCGATATCAGGATTCATACCCATAGCGCGAAGAATATTGCGTGACGCTCTGGACTCTCCACCTAATGATGGCTCAAAGAAGGGTAACTGGTACTCAGACTCAATATCACTTACATCACCAAATCCCTGGAACCCGGATAGTAAATCTGTGAGAGCACGACCCCTCTCAGGTGTTTTGGAGAATAGTCCGCTGGATGGTATCTTGCTACGCTGAGCCATTGGCAACGCCCCACTAAGTATGTCTGTTTCGTAGTCTTCTAGCTCGTTGCTATAGATGCCAGGCGCTCCGCCCATACGACTTCTCACGCTCGATGGCCCAACGGCTTGTATACCAGCCGGCCCCAGATCTTTTAGGTATTGGAAAAAACCACCAGCCTTTAGTATCTGGCTAATTGGAGACCCAGAAGCACCGCCCGCCGTGGGGAACTCTCCAGTATCATCAGGCCCTTCAGGTGGTTCTTCTTCCTCGTCGCCACCAAAAAAGTCACCGGTTTCATCATAAGAAGGACCCAAACCACCCCCAAAACGTTTGATGAGAGGGGCTGGATCAACATAACTACCAGTAGAGTTTTGCAGGCGGAACTCGGTATGAGGTCCAGTTGAAGCACCAGTAGACCCGCTCGACATCAATACTGTATTCACTCCAACCTCATCACCTATCTTCACCCTAAGTCTGCTGCCATGAAGATAAGTAGTAGTACCCCAACTATGCTGCACACGCACAAAGTTCCCAAGCTGGGGGTCAAACCCGGCCTGAATCACCTTGCCACGATCAACAGGAGTAATAGAAGTACCTTTAGGCGTAAGAATATCTACTCCCTTATGTGGCCCTGTTCTTCTTCCACCTACTGTATCAGGATCACCAAACACAGAACTTATAGGATAAGTTGTCCAATGTGGCCCTGCCATGTTTTCACCTCAATAGCGGTTTCTTAAGCCCGCCAGTTTCTTTATCTACTGCCTCACGCACTATATCCTTATCATCTCCAGGTAATTCTCGCCACTCAGTATACCCCTTCTTATTATACATCTGTATCGTCTTTGTGTTAAGCTTATCCATGTAAGCAGCTATTCGCAGCCTACCAGCAGGAGGCAGTTCGCCCCAAACAGTAATATTGTCAGGCCCGGAGAACTCTTTATCTATTTCCCATTGCTTAGCAAAACCATCAGCTAGATAGTCCTGTACTGTCTCCACACTCCAGTTGTTACCGGTGCGGGGTTTTGGATGAACTTCGCTTCTCTTAGCTTGCTCTTTGGATGCATCAAACGTATCCAGCTCGTCTTTATAGCTTTGTAGATAGGTATTAAGTTCAGGACTATCAGCCCTCAGATATTTTCGTAGCCGCTTGTATTCGCTAATCGCCACTTTTGCGTAGAGTGGAGAATCTTTTATGAACTTTTTCCAAAGAGCTTCTTCTCCTGGAGTTCTGTTCCGGTCAGCTACATCCGCCTCCAAAAAGAGCTTTATACGCTTAGCCTTGTCTGTAGAACCTTCAGCCAAAGCTTCGGCTGTTACTCCGGCAGCGTTCCTATATTTTCTAAGTACCTCGCCCTGACCAACATCTTCCATCATATCACTAGCGTTCACAGCTGATCCTTTAATGCCAAACACACTAGGTATCGAGCCGGCTGCTTGTTCAGCCTCGGACGCCCCTGTAAAACGATCCTGTGGAGTTCCCAAAGAGAATGGCTTAAACGTCTCTCCGAGTAACCTAGCCCAATCTATCGGGTTGTTGGGATCATAAATAGTCCCCCACATATCCTTACCGTCACGGAATATGGATTCTATATTGCCTGCGAGGGAAGGAACAGCAGCTAGTAGTGGCTTTACTACATCTTTAGCGCGTCTAGCCTTCCCCCTAGTATCTTTCGCTGTAGGAAGAGTAGCTGCGTTGATGATCAAACCTAAGATACTATCATAAGGCCCCAACAACTTCCAGTCCTGACCAAGTGCTCTCAACGCTAGGAAGTTTGAGTTGTAACGCCAAGATCCGTCAGCGTTCTGTATCACGGGGGCAAAATCCGTCTTTCTACCTTGTACAGCGTTACCAGCTACCGTAAGCGCTGTCGCTACTCCAAAAAGCTTTACCAATGAATCTCTTGCTTGTATCTGCTCCGCCGATGCCCCAGGCCTAAATCCCCCTATACCATTTATCAGGGTTTCTACTCTAGCCTGAAAGAATCTGGGCGCGTACAAAGCCAAGTCACCAAGACCGCCAAACGCTCGATCCTGGCTCCATCCAGTCATACGATTAACTGAATCGGCCATCCTGCGTAATTCACCAGAGGATTCTAGCTGTGCTAGAGGTATTCCTTTTTTGATCTCGGCAAGAACCAGATCTCTATACCATGATGCTCGTATAGTATCAGAGTATGAAGTAAACATCCGGTTGATTTGTTTTATGCCTGGAGCTTTCTCTAATAACTTTGCTGCTTGTCCAAGCCCGGTCTCACCCGCTATAGTACCAGTAGTACCAGCAATATGAAGACCATTCCTGGTTGCTTGCACTAAGGTAGGAGTTCCTTCTGCTTTGGCTCTAATGTCATAATTCTTGAAAAAATGCCCTAGCGCCTTCGGATCTATAATAGACTTTACATGTACTTTTACTGCAATAGGCACTGCTTTAGGATCTGCTGCTGCTGCAAGCAATCCCTGAATACCTATGGCAGAATCGTCGCCGGTTGCTGTACTCAACCGTTGTAGAGAGTTGATGTTCATAATTACATTTTCGAGCATCCCAGACGGCAACCTCTCTTGTTGCAAAGCATGATTAGCTGCATTTGCCATCGCTGTGGGTAAGTCTACTCCCGCCATAGAAGGTACATCTACTGTGGCACGACCATGTCCCACTCCTTCTGGGGGAGTCTTCTTTAACACCAATTCGCCGTTTTGCTTGGCCTTAGCAAACTGGTTGGCCATGTGCTTGCGATTTATGTCTCGTCCTATCCACAATATGTATGAGTGTACAGATTCTTCTGGACTAACATACTCATAACCTTTCTCTATGCCCTCGGCTTCGGAACCAAACTTAGCAGGCTTTTTATATGGAGAGGTTCCCTGTCCCCTCGAAGGGCGCATCCTTACCGGCTCGTCATAGCCCAAAAGCGAAGCGCTCCCTCGTGGAATGTAAAAACCGCCCTGCCTCGGATCTATTCCAACTCTGCTGCCATATTCTATACCAACCTCATTAGCTAGCTTAGCATATGGAGCTACCAGTTGCCTAATTTTTTCGACAGCAGCCTTTTGTTCTGCATTTAGATTGAAAGATGCCGGAGCGTCTGTAACATCACGGAGACCTGGGCCCCTAGGAAACTCATCATTAGCCAACGAAGGTATAAGTCCCGACTTATCTACATTGAACACCTCCATCTCTGCCTGGATCCTATCCGATATAAAAGCCCCCTGAGAAGATATAATATGACTTTTATTCTTATACTGATCCATGATAGCAGTAGCCGTTTCTTCATACTTATTTGCCATACCTGGCACAACCCTACGAAATTGATCTTCAATAATCTGGGCTGGCGTCAGAGGCTTAGAAGTAAAATCTTGTAGGCCAAGAACGTTCTCTTCTAGCGGTGGTTTGCCTCTAGGTGGTGGTAGGCCTTCAATACTTTTAGTGGCCTCTCTAGCACCGGCTTCATAAGGAGTACCACCAAGCTGATCGCCGGGAGGAAATCTACCAGACGGCTCTTCAGGCCGTCTGCCCCTAGGAGGCTGTCCACCACCAGGAGGCGGTTTTTGCGGCGGAATCGTCGGGCCAGGAGCTTCTTCTCTTAGCCTCTTTGACTCAGCGGCCTGCTCCTCTAAATCAGCCAAATACTTCTCTCTTGCTGCTCTTTGCTGTACTGTTTCACCAATAGAGACTTCGGGCGTGATAGGCTCTTCCGGCAGTCCACTAGCGGGAGGCGTTGGCTCCGCAACCTCTCCTATCCTAGTAACAGGCTGTGCATCTACAAACTTACTGTGAAGATCAGCGATAGCATTTCTAACTCCTACACCCCGACCCTCTATCTCTCCCCCGCCAGGTACAGTAGCTTTAGCGGTATACACTCCACCTTCCAACTGTCCTGTTTTGAGAAGGACACCAGGATGTTTTGCTTTCCAGGTTCCGTGGCTATAAGGAAAGTTCCCCTCAAGTATTTCAGCTTGTGTGAAGTTTAGCTCGCCTGGCGGCTGTGTTTCGAGAGTAGGAGGTTCTACACCCTTTCTTCTGCCCCTTACTCTCACACCAACCCCAGTAGGAGGTGCTTCTTGTACAGTCGGAAGTTGGCCACCACGGAGCTTCGGAGTAACCTCCATAGCAGGTTGTTCTTTTAACGCCTGTTGTATATCTGGGTAGTCAGTTACGGCTTCTGGAAGAATACTTGCTCTACGCTCTAAAAGCTCATCAAACATCGCAGCAGGAACCCGAACAGCTTCTCCGGGCAACACCTCTCTACCATATACTGCCTCAGTAACAAGTACGCGATGCCGTTGTAATGCATCTTCGTAGTATGTTATGGCTGTTTCCTTAGTAGGTTTGTGTAAGGCAGCCTGTATCGCAGCCCACTGATGTCTAGGAGTACGTAGAGCATCTAAAAGACCCTGAGACTCGACCTGCTTTCTTAATTTTGATACATCTTTAGACTGTTTAAGGATATAGTCAGTAAGAGTTCCTGGAGACAATTCCTCTGGTAATGCAAGTGCTGTCGGCTCTTTGTCTCGTCCGAACTTAATCTCAGGCTCCCCCGCTCTCCGTTGTTTCTCTATAAGCACCTCTGCTGGTTTCGGTTCGGTTTTAAGAAACTCGGTTACTGGTACTGGCTTATACGCGCCAGGCCCCTCTTGCAACCTATTTATAATAGCCTGTCTGACATCATCAACCTTTTCATCGAATATCTTTTTGTACGCGTCAGCCTCCTCCAGCTCTCCCCGCGCCAAAGCATTAGCCCTACCACGAGATGCTTGTAGGATCTTGGCCAGATTATTCGCATTATCCTTCATCCCAAGCTGTCTTACATAACGTGGTAGAGCGTCGGCGGGAAGACCCATAATATCAGCTACGGTTATGCCCTCTGGTATGCTTTCTTCTGATGGAAATATTCTGCCACTACCACGCTCCTCTTGAAGCCAGCGGCGGATTTGCGGAGAGATGTCTTCAGGAACTGTACTAGGCTTAACACCACGAACCACCTCTCTACCAGGAGTCAACCATCCTTCATTAGCAGCTTTAATAATAGCCTCTACTGCCGGTCTCGCCGCCCGCCCCGCTAACTTAATTCCACCCTGGACTAGTGGATCCACGAATGGAGCCGGCGCAAACTGTGCTATATCTACAGCAGTTCTTCCTAATCTCTGTTCAGTTGGTAAGAACGGGTTAGGATCAGTTGACGGAAAGAGCTCTTGCATAAACCCTTGCCGACGTGCTTCGCCTGTTCTTGGCCCAATAGTGGGGGGACCTGGTTGTACTCGAGGAAATCTGTCTGGTTCTTCTGGCCCCGGAGGCGGATAGGCTCGCGAGAAGTCACTAACACGTTCTTCAAGAGAGCGTCCTGGAGGATCACCGGTAGCAGGTGCTCCTAAAATGTTTAGCAAAGCACCGAGAATAGGGATTTTTGTGACATCAGGCCCGCCATATTCGTCGGGCCTCTGTCCGATTGTTTGGCCACGAAACTTAGCTAGTTCACCCGGATAGTAGTCAACGAGAGGCCGAGGAGGTCCTACTGCCTGGCCGCGAAACCGCTCTATTCCAGCATAGGGATCAGCGGGCCCATCTACTGGCCCCGGGACTTCTGGCCCTCCGCCATACCCCTCCGCAATCATCCTGAGCCGATTGAACAGCTCCAGCTCATCCTCGTCCTCTAGTGGTGAACGCGGACCTATATCTGGCGCTAAAAACCGCCTAAAGCTGTGGGGAGAAGCTATTGGCATTAGTATGTCCTGTTGATGTAACGAACCCGGGGACTAAAGGCTCCTGGACGCTCGCCTCTCTGTGAGGGAGACATCCCAGCATACTCACCCCGAAGATCCAATCCACCAAGAAAGTCGCGGAAGCTGCGGTTGGGGTTTTGTGGAAGTTCGGCTAAATACTTGTTATAGGCACGGGTTTGGCTGCCACGCAAAAACTCTCCGTAAGGATTAGCTTTATAGGCTTTAGGAAAGACGCTATAGAAGCCAGCAGATGGCTCACCGCCGTAAAACTCTTCGTTGAGTAGATCCGTCCAGTTGAACTCGGCCATAACTAGCCTCCATAAAGAAACCGCATGAATGTTTTATTGCCGAGGCCAGGAGCCAGATTCCTATATCTTTCTTGCATAGTAGCCCCAGACCTTGATTGAGCACGGCGCAAAGCACTAGGCAAGTTGCTAGCCTCTTGGTAGAGATCGAGGGCTTCGTTAGGATCCATGTACCTCTGTGCTAAAATCCTCTCACCTTCAGATAGAGATTCCGGACTAGCAGCGTATTTGTCCTGGAGATTGGCTATATTCCCTATCATACCCAATCCAGGACCTCCACCACCCTGCTTTAACGCGCCTGCCACACCCCCAGGCAATCTTTCTCTAAGTGTTTCTACAGCACCACCGCCAAGTAAATCTTGTGCTGTAAACGTTTCAGACATGCCTGGTATACGACCTTGTAGGTAGGCATTGTAAGGATTGCCCACATCCATATTCATACCCAAACCACGCAATAAGTTACGCGCTGCAAAATTACCTTCCTCTTCGCCTTCTAAGAATGGAAAGTAGTAGGGGATGTCAGAAGGAGCCGTACCGCCTATGTCCAATCCTCCAGCAATCAAGTCCGCGGCTGTACCTGTACGCGGTTTAGGGGCAAAAACGGTGCCCGGTTTGTAGTCCTTGCCGGGAGCGCCTGGGATCTCACCTGGTTTTGGAGCTGTAGGAGGCGCGGCTGAAGGGCCAGCGGGAGGTATGGCTGAAGGGCCAGCAGTCTTTCCACCACCAGCCGTAGATGGCACTCCAGGATCCGGAGCGCCAATACCTTTCAAATGTTGTCTAAACGCGTCCATATCCATGTAGTCCTGGGGGGGAACAGCCGCCATCCTCTCCAACCGCCACTCCCTATACTGTTCTTCTACATTGGGATTGATCATAAAATAGCCTGGGAAGGTGAGGCTGATGTTAGGGCCCATTGAGGGGCCGGCAGAAGGACCCGCTGAAAGATTCGATCGAGCCCCCGCGAGTATTTCAGCAACGGTCTCGTCAAGACCTTGCTGATACGATGGAGGAGGTCCCCCTCCTGGCAGTCCATATTCACCACTCGCACTTACATAGGTTGGGGGTGGAGGCGGCACATAATAAGAACCTGGTTGGTATGGCATAATTCTACCTACTTCTTTCTCTTCTGCAGAGTTCCATAAACATATCTATCCTGGCGCTTCTTATTGCCAGGAAACTTTTTCTGTGCTGCCTTCTTCAGAGCCTTTTCCATCGCTGCTGGCATAGCTATTTACCCTTTTTCATCGGCATTTTCTCTGGGACCTGATGCTTCGACATTGCTGCTCACTACTTTCCTTGTTATTATGGAGCTCTTTGGAATCTGTAGAACCTCACTAATTCCATTGTGTTCGGTTAAACTTTGTGCTAGAACCACCTGCTCATCATTCTCAAAGAACAAATAACCCACAGAGAACGCCTTAGGCAATCCTTCTTCGAGTGTTTTCTTTAACCACTCAACAGAGTTCCAACCAGTGATAACATTGCTATCTACCCAAGTGATCTCTATAATATCCATCTCTCCTCTTTCCCTCCCTTATTATAACAGTTCTTGACCTACTTTGTCTACTATCTAAATGATTCGCGAGGCGCGCTAATTCTATCCCGGCCCACAGAAACCAATGAGCCATGAACCTAAGTAGCCACGCGATGAGCCGCTGCACCGATTGCCCTCTTTAGACATTTTTGAACCTGGCTAGACCAATTAACGCCGCCGCAGCAGCCGCTCTCACCAATCCCGCCCCTACTCCTACAATCCATACCTTCCAGTCAGTGATCTTCTCAGGATTAAGCTCGGCTAAGACCTGAAACAAAGCCGTAGCCACAGATACTCCAACCAGCCATAAAAACTCCTCTTTCTTCTTAAAGTCATACATTACCCTCTCCTTTGGTTAGTTCGTCTCCGTACTGTTTTGCCGCTTGGCATACTAGCCCCCGCACCAACGTTATTCTCAGCGCCTACAGCGTTCATCTGGTTTACGGCAGATTCGAGTGGGTTGGTGGCCGCTGGAGGTGATTCTGTAGCTGTTCTGCCCCTAGCTTGTCCGCCTCCGGGCTGTGGTATTGGATTCTTTCCAGATGCTTCTGCTGCCTGTAATTCCATTTGCTGCTGGATCATAAACTGCTCTTCTATCTGAGCTGCAGTAATAGCTGCCTTCAACATTTCGTTCCCACTGGTCATACCCGCTAATCTAGCCAAGTGCTTCATTACAAGCGGATCCTCGAAGTTCTTACCCTCGGCTAATCTCCTCATAGCCTGTCTGGGATCCTTCACACCAATCTGCTTCATAGCATCATAAATCGGCAGCAGTCCGGCCTGCATAGCTCCCACCACTGTAGGTATCATCACCGCCTGATCCTTCGGCATCACCTCGTCGTAAGAGACCGTGACATTTACGCCATTTGCTCTAATATCTTCTACACTCAAAGACGCTCCTGACGAATACATCCTGTCCTGATTTCTGTCATAGAGTGGGAAGTTAAGCTGTGGCATCCACTGCGATGCCACACCAGCATACATCTCCAACATCCTGGTATATTTTAACTCTCTATAGAGCTTTATACCATTCAACAACGGCCTTACTACATCACTTGCTCCCTGGCTCAGCAAGTTAATAGCATAACCTGCTAAGGAAAACCCCGCCTGTCCATATAGCACTGCTGGAACCGATCCTCTCTGTACTCTATCACTGATTAATTGTAGGAATGGGCCTGTATCTGGTTTCATGGCCGTTGTATCCAGTACCTTTGCATCTTCTGCCTGAAAGACGAGATAGTTTTGCATACCCGCTCCAACGTTAATAGGCTCAGGCTTGTTATGACCATCATAGTAGACCAACAGCGTGGGATTTACTCCCTTGCCTATCTCGGTGAACATCATTGATGCCAACTTCTCCAACGTTACTATCATATCTTTAATAGGATATAGTACGTCAAGACCAATAAACGCCACTAATCTGTCCTGATCCAATTTACTCTTAAACTTCCCTATTCGCCGCGTTGGTGACCCTCTGGGTGTAACAATCAGCCACGGATTGATAGGCACTCCCTGCAAGTCCACATAACCATGCCTAGTGAGCGGTTGGAGGATGAACCTAGGCACAACTTGTCCTATTCCCCCGTTTAGTAGCGTCATCCGGTAAATATCATCATAATAATCTACAACACTAATCTCTTCATCGTCCTGCCTATCATTTAGGAAGGTAGCCGCGCCAGGAAACTCACCCCTAGCCTCTAACCCCAACATCGTGTATTGGTGTGTTACCCTGGTCAGTCCGTTGCTATTGTAGCGAGGATAAACGAACAAGGGATCCTCGAGGATATAGCGCAAAGGCATATAGTTGCTCTTAGGATTAGGAAGAATCATGCCAGTAAGCCAACCACGCAACGCGGCATAGTGTATCTCGTCTCTATCAATAGTACCATGCAACGTTTGTCCGTGCTTCTTGTTCAGTTCCCGATCCATCCACCTCAAAGCGTCCTCTATATTTTGTGCTTTATCATCCATTTCTGGTGATTTTGGCTGAACATCAAAACCCCAACCAGCCGCCTCCACCATACTGGTGATCTTATCTACAGTCAAATAGCCGTCATTGAACTCTACCTGCTCTGATGGAGTCTCGTCTGGATCATTCTCTAAAGCTGCCCCTTCCTCTATAGCCCTTCTGGTCGAGTTCGCGTACCTGCTCCCTAACTCCCAGAAGCTCTGGCTGTCCATCATCCTATCATCTCTAGGCTTCCAGAACTTCTTATCATCCTCAGCCATTGTTACCACGTATGTTACGAGATCATCCATCTGGCTTTCGTCTAATTGTTCTGCAATCACGCCATAATTCGCCATACTCCACATATCCAGTGGCGAGGTTAGTTCAGCGGTCTGTGGTGTCTGCATAATCGGCGCTACTCCGCCCATAAGGCCCTGCATAAGCTCCATTAGCCCAGCTGACCCACCCATCTGTGGCATAACAGGCATATTATCACCCATACCTGGCAACATCGGCTGCTGCATCATACTTACCATCTATAGCCTCCTCTTACTGGTTGAAACCTCTCTATGCCTCTCTCATAAGCCATTTTGCGCCTTACTGGAATGATGTTCGAGAGTCGTGGCGTATCTCCCATCCCAAAGTGGTCAATTATGCCATAACAGATCGCCTTTGTGCTATGGTTATCAGCGTCAATAGGCGTTCCTTGCACCTCAGTACCATCATTTCTAGTATGCCTTCTGTACCCTTCCTCAAACTCCCATATCGTCTGTTCACACTTTGGTGAAAACACCATAAAAGGCTCGTTTGTGAGCGGATTCACAAGCAACTTATCATGTGTACGCTTGATCCCGTCCAGCACCTTGATGTACTTCGACCTAATCCCCACTCCTCTGCCTCTAAACCCCGCTCTCCACGCCTCTGCCGCCGGATCCTGCGCACCGGCATGAGTATTTGCTGCTATATCAATCACAATCTTCTCTACAAACTGCGTCAGGGGATGGTTCAGCGTCAGATCCACCGCTTCTTTATTCACCACTTGATGAAGATAGAGCTCATCTAGCACTCTGATTTGGTCATTGACCACCTGTACAAACAAAATCGCGTAGGCCGACGGCTGGTACCCTGGATCAACCCACAGTTCAACAGGATAACCAGGCGTGTGAGCAATGGTTTTGACGTGTAATGAGCGCCGAAACTCAGGAAAAACGACGCCGATGGGCGATCTCGGCTCACCAAGAAACCTCTCAGCGAACTCTTCCTCAGTCATTGTGGCTTTAGCAGCTAAAACCTTCGGATCCCGTGCTCCTTCGGGGTAAAGGATGGGGTTAGCATAGGTTGGTAGGCTCAGACTTACGCCATGATATTCGTTTTCACCCTGGCAAGCCCTCCAGAGGTCGGGAAACCACCTTCCGTGGTACAATTCGAAGGTCCCGGACACCAAAAACCAAGCACTTCGGTGCATAGCCCTAGTCCATAGCGTCTTGAACGCTTGAAATGTCTGTCTGCCAGCCTCAACCATCAATATCCCATCAGGAGATTCACCTTGAAGCGTAGACGCATCAGCCGAACTTAACGTCCTGACCCGTAAACCTGTCCTAAACAGAGCCCGTGAAGGAGATGGATTCTGGGATGACCATACACGCTCTGTTGCACCAACAGCCTCTCCATTAGCTACCAAATACTCGAACTCTTTCCTCGTATCCTCGTACCTCTCACCCACAATCCACACAAGCTTATCACGCCAGTGCATACCAAATACATGAGCGCTGCATGCGGTACTTTTTCCGGATTGCTCTCCTCCGGCCAAAACCACCAACGTAGGCAGTGGTCTCTCTAACTCATCATAGTGTGGAGTAACAAGTGCTTTATGTACTGGCTCGTGATACTGTGAACTCATCTGGTAGTCCTGTGCCTGATCCAGCCAGAACTTCACTAACCTATAGTCCACAGCTTCCAAAGGATGCTTAGCCATAATGTCCTTACCTAGCTGTCTAATTGGGTGAACGTGGTTCAAATAATCTTCTATTGAGCTTGAAGTGCTGTAACCATGTAGGCCATCCCAGCATCTCTTGTAGAGATGCCCGCCCATGAAACGGTACACTACTCCCACCAAGCTCACCAGCCGCCCTGTACATGCCAGGCGAGCTCCACGTCTCTCTTTCTGGCCATGGGAACGCTCTACGAGATGACATAGCAGACCAGTCTCCTCCAGGCATCCTACCAGGCCCGAAATCGGGTATGGGACCTCCACCTCCGCCCCACTGTATACCCTCTGGATCCTTATCGAAAGGATCAAGCTGCGGCTCACCATCTTCGGGGAAAAGGAGATTCCATAATCTAGGTCCGTATGCCACTAATCACCTATCCTTCATCATTAGCCATGCTTTGCTCCCCAAACATCCACATAGGGGAAAGTTAGCACAATACTTTCTCCTCTATGAATATGAAACATTTCATCTGGAGTAAATGTGAGCTCGTAAACCTTCCAGACAGGTTTACCAACCAGCTCCACGCGTCCTCTCACATCAATAGCCCTATCTTCTCCCACCACCTGCACTATCGCATGAAACCTATCCTCCATCTTCGGCATCGTGAAACGCTCCTTCTACTACTTTCTCTTCTGTAATCTTCGCCATCAGCTTGCCGAACTGATCCATAACGGTGACATACTGAGTGTTCTGTACCACTCTTGGCTCAGTTCCCCACTCACCCAACCATCTGCTTGCGCCTTGTATGCCCTGGAACCGCGCATTATAATCAGGCTCTTCTTCTATAATCTCCTGTGCGCCGTCCTCTGTCTGTACTGTACGCCGCACCTTCCGCACCGCGTCAAGCTGCTCATCTATCCTGTTCACCGTTTTCCAAGCCAACGAGTTCATTTTCTTCTGGCTAGCTTCCTTTGCTCGCTGCATCAACTCCTCATAAGCCCGAAGAAAATATACGGGCGGTCTATTCCACTTTTCTGGAATTGACCACCGCCATGCATGAGGAGTACGAGGGGCCACACCCACCGCTCTAGCCGCGTCCGTATCAGTATTAAAGTTCAACCTCACCGCTAGAAAATTAGCCATGTTCTTCGTCAGGTGGTATTTTTCAGTAAGCTCTTCTACTATAGCTATGAGCGGAAAGTCTAAGGCTTCTTGAAGATCCGGCCTAATCGCCACCGAACGCGCCTGATGTGACTTCACGCGGTCTGCGTCGGTGAACGCGTGGTTGTTGCGGGTAGGCGCGCGTGGCTGTGCTACTGGGAGCTTTGGCGTCTCAGGTGCTTTCGGCGGTAAAACGCGCTTCATAAAAGCCCCCCTAGGCCCCATAAACACGCCGCCGCCCTGGGTCTTAATCTTGACATAGCGAATAGCGCCCTCAGGCACATCCACGCCCTCTGGCACATCCTCAAAC
>Ga0208957_1001059_pt1 | contig 15681 bp, 14 predicted proteins | sample RifOxyA1_FD_184029 | JGI IMG/M metagenome (GOLD analysis project Ga0208957, IMG submission 184029) | Groundwater microbial communities from Rifle, Colorado - Rifle Oxygen_injection A1 (SPAdes) | ecosystem: Environmental > Aquatic > Deep subsurface > Groundwater | place: Rifle, Colorado, United... | reverse complement strand
ACAGGCATAACTATGTGTTGAACCAAGGCATACGATAATGCGGTAAACAACATAATCATGATCAACGAAAAAAAACCCCTCAAGGGGTAAGCCATGAGGGGGTATACAGAGAATTCAATTTTTTTCATAAAATATTTAACTAACCACTCCGAGCCAATCTCGAAGTAAGAAAAGAACTCGTCCAATCAAAAGGGAGATACGGGCCATTACAGTAAAACCAAAACTGGCACCAAAGCTAATCATTAAAAGCATAGAACCAAATTGTGCAGTTTTACCGACTACACCCTTATGAGGATATGAAAAATAAAAATAAACTAAACATGCAAGTGTACCGACAATAATCAATAAACCGCTAGCTATCTCAAACCATCCTCCAGTTAGAGGAGTATTTACCGTTGCTTGAATTTGGGTAAGCATATTGGTTTCAATAACGGTAGGGATTGCATAACCAGAAAAACCAATCAAAAAAGCTAGAGGCCAAAAGCTGATCCAGCCGATTTTTTGAGAAAATCTAAAAAGCATTAACGCTGCCATGATACCAGGAATAATTAAAGAATATTCACCGTTATTCATAATTGGTTCGACTAATTTTGGTAGTAAAACGTTAAACCAGTCAATACAAACCAAGTAACCAACTGAAATCCCCACTAACACGTGCTCAGCAAATCGATATAAGGGATTTTCTTTCCAAAGATAAGAAAAAATGGCTATCGTAAAAAATGCAGCTACCCAAACCCATGGATCGTGACTCATAAATTACCTCTATTTGCTTTCCATATTCATTCTTCTACGTACGTAGTAAAGAATGTTACCAATAACAATAAATATTATTATGACTATGTGGCCCCAAGTTTGAGAAGCCATACCTTTCATGCCATCACCTGTTGGAAGGTTTAGTTTTGCTTTAACCAGACCTTCGTATTCCGCTGCCCCTTTCATACCCGTTATAAGTCCAATCATTTGTCCAGACTGAAGATAAGGAAAATATTCGGTAGCAGACACTGCGGTACAACCAGTAACAAATTTAAAATGATAGCGAGTTACCCCATACATTATATAAATAGTTGGAAGCTTAGTTCCAGAGATGTCAATCACCATGTGGAAATCATCATAGTTTTGCAAATTGCTAAGCATCGGAATATTTTCTAAGGACTGTCCCCTAAAATCTTGAGTATAGGACTTTCTAAAGTTATCACCAAAATTAAGTAGAACTAAATCATATTGAGGCATGAATGGTAAAAACACATAGTCCTTGCCATATTCTTTTCCGAACTCTTTAGCCACATCATCCATAGTCATTGCTGCCAAGGATGTTCCGTTAGCGATAAAATTCAAACCTAGCACTTTAATATTTCGACTAAAAGCGTGTCGCAGAAGCGCTTTCGCCATAGGATCAAGTTCAGCCAGGGTTGAAGGATCGTAGTCAAATCCAATAATAATCGGCTTATTGGTTCTGGCAGCCTCTTCCATTTCATCGTAAACAGCACTTACCCATTTGGTTGGCTGAATATCCACCACCGGATTTAAGAAAAATGGTAATACAACACTTAGAAAAATAATGACATAGACCACTCTTCGATCAATATTCAATAGATAATCAAGCCACTTGTTTTTATTTAACATATTTACCTCTTAATTACTTTCCACCAACTCCGGCATAAATAGATTTATCAATTCCAAGAATAATTTTAAGCGCAGTTGCTACCGAACCAATTGCAATTCCAATTAGAATAGCTCTTTGTGCAGCTACGTTTGGATAATCAAGAATCCATCCCTTCAACCACGGAATCGCCGGAGAAATATTTTCGCCGGTAGGGATCTGGGCCAGCATCAAAATTATCGCAGAGAAAAGCAGAAGTCCTGCTGAAAAACTTTTTAACCTAAAACTTCTAAATGCAGCGGAGGCAATATAAAAAGCCAATAAAGAAAACATCGTAGCTTCACAGGGAATCATAATACCAATAAAAATATCATTAAATAAACCACCTGGCTTAATTCCCGTAATCAAACCAGTTAACGACATAGCTAAAAAGCAAACGATCGTAATCACCGCAAAATAGCGATTGGGATCAGATTTATTAGTAGCTCTTTTATAGTAAGCTCTAACCATAGAGATAACCCCTACAAACATCGCGCCACCACCAATAATGATAGCCCATTGAGATGCCTTATCCCACAAATCCTGCATAAAAGCGTGAGGCATAAAATAGTAGAAGAAACTAAAAACACCCACTGACAACGTAAAAATAAATGGAACCGTTTTTTTGAAAAACATCTTAATTACCTCCCACTAAAATCGAATCAACTCCAGGTACTCCAAAAAGCTTTAACACAAACAACACAATTAAAAGAATCATCGCCACAAGCTTAACGTAGTCCTGTCCTTTCAACCCCCCTAGCAATCTGGTATCTTCTCCCATAAGGGTTGCGGCGGCATAAAGCTCTTCACCAATTAAAGTATAGTCACAAGCCACAATAAAAAATGGGATCTGGGATATAGAGTCGGTTCCCGCGATTTGTATCGCACCAGTCATGGAACCAGCTTCAGCCAAAATCAAAGATTCTGCCATAAAGTAACCTAGGAAAAAATTAGCCGCTGGTTTTTCTCTGGCCATTAAACCGGAAATACCAGAGGCATAAGCAAACTGTCTTTGAGTTAAAAAGTAAACATCATCTGCTTTATAGGCATCAGGTCTACCAACTTTTAAATATGCGCCCTTTACTACTTCATCTGTCACCGAGTATACGATTGGATCGTAATTAGGAACTATTAATCTCGAACCAAATTCTGCGACCACTTCCGCCACTCTGGATAAAATAGATATTGAAGCAAGGGTAGCGATATCACTAATCACTGAAATTCCCGGAGAATAGATCATTGGCTTACCCATTTCCGTAGCCCGACCAACAGCATCTTCAATAGCCTGTACTCCCGGGAGCGGTCTTACGTATAGTTTTCTTCCAGATTTAGCCACGCGAATAAATATCAATATAATGATCATGGCCACTAATGAAAAAATAAATGTGGGGAGTTTATCAGTGTTAATCCACTGAGGAAAAGAAACATACGGACCATACTCGTTAGTTTTATAAACAACTTCTCCGGTAGCACTTCTAAACTCAAGATAATACATATAAGGAATATTATTTTTTAGCTCATTTTTATCATTAAAATATTCAGCAGTAATATCAAGCTCTTTTACTTGCTTATATTCCGCTTCGCCTTGAGCTTTCCTAAAAACAAAAACTTTGGTAGCGCTGGTCTTGAGCGATGCATCTGTAATCCACTTTATATCAATTGCTTCACCTTTATCATTGGGAGAATCCTTACCAGTCACTTCAACCGTGTTAACGGAGTAAGAATTAAAGGCGAAAGATACAACCACCAAAATCACCATTAACCTTAATAAATTCTTCATAATAGTTACCCTTCCATAAAAGAATTATGCCAAACGAGAGATTATTATATTTGAGTTAAAAACTCTAGTAAAAATTTCTTGCTTTACCGCAAGTCCAATTGGACATAATTAGAATGTTTTTTTATGTTCTATTGCTCTAGAATTCGATGCAGTGGGGATTTCAAAGCTTAGGGCCAGAATGATCCCAAGATGACAGATTTTTTTGGGATAAAATTACTTCATGCAAAAATCAGCTTCCAAAATAAACGATGGGCAAATCTTATGGATTTGACCCATCGCTTAGACTGAAATCTAAATGTTTTCTTTATTTTTGAGCGATTTCAGGCATGATATAACCCACGACATGGGTTCTCCCTGAAGCTACGTAGCGACCTTTTCCCCACGGAACGAAGGTAGAGATGGCCAACAACATAAATATAAAGAAAACGGTGAGAATAGAAAATGATAATTCATTTTTCATAGTTCCTCCCGAAGTTAGACCAGTTCTACCTTGTCGGAGAAATTAGAAAAATACTTGAGCTTTTTAATCAGTTTAAATCTTTCGCGTAACAATTATAAATACTTGGGAATAGTCTATCCCATAATCTCCTATTAAATTGCGTTCGTACCCCAAAATCATTTTTAAGTAATTTTTAAGGATTGGCGAATCCAATCCATTACATATTTCCAAAGAATTATCCACATGTCTAAGGGCATCTGCCGCATCTTTTTCTCGTTCATCGTGGGTAAAATCAAATTTTTTTGTTTTAGCTTCTATAATATTAATTCGATTACTTGAAATAATATCAATCGCTTCGTCGAGTGTATAATGATGCCTGTGATACTTACCCATAAATGATGTAAATATTTCCGAATCAAAAGTATGAATGTTAGTAATCATTTGAGCATCGTTATTGTTTTGAAAATTGGTGTCGAGAAAAAGATTATAACCACTTTGAGTAGTTAGGTTATAAATACTCTTTAACTCGTAGATTGGGTATTGATAGTGATGTAGGGCGAAGGAAGAAACCACCAAATCATATTTCCCATCAGTTTCAATTATAGACTCAAATTCTTTTGAGTTTTTATCAATATATTTAATCCCCTCCGAAACTGGACGCAGATCCTTACTAAGATGTTCAAAGTAATCAATACCGGTTAATGAGATATTCTTATCTAACCGATCCTTTAATAAATTTAATAGCTCTCCTTTACCACAGCCATAATCACAAATTGACCTAAGTGAATTAGCATCCACCAATTCAATAATTTTTTCCACCAAATATGCGTAAGGATTGGCCATAAAAACTCCATGACAAAAAAATAAAGATCACTTCTATTATAGGTTATGTTTAAGATAAATCAAATTCTTGATGGGTGCTATGCCCATCGCAAAATATGTCTGCAGTTAGTTTGGCGTTATTATAAGAAGCAAAGGGGAAATCAAATAGTATTTCATTTACCTCAGGTAATATAATTTCACCTGGTGAAGCCCTGAAGCGAAATTTCATATTATTCTGCTTGGCACTACCGTAATTCGATTTTATATTCCAAATACCATCGGTAGTCTCTTCAATCATCTTATCGGTAATCAGATATTCGCTCCCCCTCATGAGTCGTGGAAAGATGTTAATTACAATATGGGTGTGGTACGCCGGAGCGTTACCTTTATTTTTAATGAGTACTCTTAAAAAGCCGGGATTAGCAACTTTAATGACATCTACCGACAGTTCTGGATTTCTTCTTGATCGAAACATTGCCTGTATCAGCGAATGGGTTGCCGGCTCAGAAGAATCTCCGTGCCTGAAATAATAAGTTTTATTGCAGACCACTTGATGTGGTGGATGAAGACTTTGTTCAATAAAAATGAGTAAAATCCCTTTAGAATATCCACCGACGTTTTCCATTTCCACAACTTCAACCGAAAATTCTATTTTAGGTTCCACTGACGTAACGATGGCCCTTTGGATATATTGTAAATCAAACTTGGAGACATCATAGGGGTTTAGGGTAAATTTAGGGATTTGACCTTTGGTTTCTCTGATACCAACAGCGATCAAACCACCAGCCGTATTGGCCATGGCTGAAAAATGTTTTCCCATTTCAGTGCGGATTTTATCAAAAGCAATTTCCAAATCGTCGCCCAAGATTTTTCCAATATCTTTGGCATCAAATTGAGTACCTTCATCGCCTACATTATTTATGTATCTTAAAAATTTTAAAACATCATCCTTGGTAACATTTCTATTTTCCAAAAAAGCATTTCTAAAATGAAGTTCTTTAATCTTACTCATTACTGGAAATTATAAACTGTTTTTGTTCAAAAAGCTTCTAGCAAAATTATAAAAAGTATATACGTCTTTAAAGGTTGAAACAAACCCAACGGAAATTCTAATGGCACCTATTGAACCTACGCAGACTCTGTAGTCATCAGTTGATTCATAGCTAGAAGCTCCGGCAATACAGCTAAATATTTCAGATTCTTCTACATTAAAAGCGGTTTCGCTAATACCTGGATTACAAAAACAACCGGTTCTGAAAGAAATTTTTAAACTATTTGCGATTGCCTGGACTTGATCTGTATCAAATTGATTACCATCTGCTTTGAAAAAATTCATGGCCATGGTTCCGCCTCGTGGCGCAGAATCAGTATCTCCATAAAATCTTATAAGAGTAGCACCATTTTCGTGTTTTAAATCTTTTAAGTTTTTAATCAACCACTGAGATAAACAGGTAACTCTCTGATTAATTCTATCCATGCCAATTTTTTCCAAAAATTCAAGGCCAATTTGAATTGCTGGGATATTTAAATAGTTTACGGTACCATCTTCAAAGCCAGCCGCACCTTGGGCAGGATGATGGGTGTTAGCAGCCACTGAAACGGCTACAATAGTACCACCACCAAACCATGGCCTGTGTAATTTTTTTAAGGCTTTCTTTTTAGCAATTAATGCTCCAACTCCCGTGGGATAGCCAAACATTTTATAAAAAGAAACTGTGGTGTAATCTGGTTTGACAACAGAAAGGTCTAGCTGACTGGTAGGTACATAAGCTGCAGCATCCAAAATAACGTCCCATCCCTTGTCTTGGGCTTTTTTAACCCAATCTAGAGAGTGTTTAATTCCAGAAAAATTAGATTGCGCTGGATAAGCAAATAAATTATTTTTTCCCATCATGGCCATATCTAAACATTCTTCAAGTTTTTCCTCATCAATTGTCATTCCGGGAGATTTTATTGGAGCATAAATAGTTCGCGCACCACTGGCTCGATCGTATTCGCGAATACCAAGAACTGAATTATGATTATCCACGGTAAGCAAATACTGATCACCATCACTAAATGGATATGATTCTCCCACCAGCTTCAGGGCTTCCGAAGTATTTTTTGTAAACACCACTTCATACTCATCTGGACTGGCATTAAAAAACTCCAATACTTTTTTACGGGCCCGATTAACTAATTTGGTGGTGGCTTGACTGATGGGGTTGGAGGAGTGGGGATTCCCATAAACATCCGCACATAAAAGCTCCATATGGGCATTAATTAAGGATCTCGGAAAAAGATTGCCCCCAGTATAATCCAAATAAACATGGTTTCGCTCATCGAGAAGAGGGTATTCATTTTTTCTCAATTCCTCAAAAAAGGTAGTGTCCTCACAGTTAGCACATTCATTAACAAGATTATTATATGCTTGGTCTAATTCGCTCATATATTTCCCCTTTAAACTTCTCTTTTCAGTTTTGGTGCTCTAAGGTTGGGTCGATCTTTGGTTAAATCTGGTTTTAAAGGAGGATTCTTTTTTAAATCTTTAAGACACTCCTCCACCGCACGATCTAGTTGAGGATCAAGACCAGCCTTATAATCTTCCGGAGTAATTTCTACTTCGATATCCGGATCTGTTCCATAATTTTCAACCCCCCATTTTACATCTTTAAACCAAAAGGAATATTCTGGTTGGGTAGTTATGGTTCCATCTTTTAGCATATACTTCCCATCTATTCCAATAACGCCACCCCACGTCCTCTTGCCAATTAATTTCCCCAGGTTCATCATTTTAAAAGAATGACTAAAAATATCACCATCTGATCCAGCCTGTTCATTGGTTATTGCCACCATCGGACCGTTAACGACATTATAGGGGTACACTTCAACTCCAGACCACCTGGATTGATCAAAGCCTAAAATCTTTTGAGCTAATATTTTAAGCAAATGACAAGACACATGTCCGCCGCCATTAAATCGTACATCAATAATTAATCCATCAAAACCACATTCCGTAACATAATGACGGTAAAACTCAGCATATCCCCTCGCTCCCATGTCTGGAATATGAACATAACCAAGCTTCCCTTTGGATTTTGTATGCACATACAGTTTATTTTTTTCCACCCATTCCCGGTAGCGAAGCTTGTCTTCACCTATCAGGGTTGGAACATGAATGTATTTAGGAGTTCTTTTTTGAGCTTGCTTTACCAACAAGTTAACACTACTTCCGGCTTTATTTTCCAATAAGCGATTAAGACAATTACCAGTTTTAAAACCTATGCCATCAACTTCAAATATTTTATCTTTGGGTTTTAGAGTGGTACCCATTCCATTTAATGGTGAATCCCCATCTTTTAGCCATGAATCTCCTTTATGAATTGAAACAATCTCATAAGCTTTTTCCTTAGCTATCCATTTTAAATCTACCCCAAGTTTAGCTATCGGGTTAAACGGAGGTTTCAGATAATAATCCCCAAAAAATTCATAGCAATGACTGGTACCGAGTTCTCCTTGCATTTCCCACAATAAATCACTCATTTCTTTTCTAGTGTGTACTCTATCTAAAAATGGAAGATATTTTTTGAAAACATCATTCCATTCTATTTTTGACATATCTTTGGTCCAAAAATGTTCTTTTTGTAATAACCATGCTTCTAAATACATTTGTTTCCATTCAAGTAACGGATCAATTCTAAGTTTGACTCTTTCTAAGTCAACCCATCCCTCTTTCTTATTGTAACCATCCGTATCGGTTTTAGGCTTACTATCCACTGCAATAACTCTTAATCTTTTTTCGCTATCCAGAATCATTTTTTTATAATTAGAAGAAATTTCAAAACTTTCAACATTTTTATGAAACAACTCTTCTTTCATATCATCGAAGCAAAATTGATATAAATTCACATTGGATTCATCGCTTCTCCAGTCCTGATTGATGATGGGAGCAATTCTTTTCTTAAGATAAAAAATCTTACCCTCCACGGCTGCTATTTTTTTATATCCGCCATGATCCACCGGAAACGCATACACCCGATTCTCTATCCCATCAAAATCAATGTTAACCACTAAATCATCTTTTGCGCTCTTCTTCTTTTTATTTTTTCCACTATCCTCTTCATCTTCGGTATTAACAGTCAGATTTTTATAAAAAGGATTTTCAGCATCTTTTGTTAAAGAGACTACATACGGACGTGAAGCAAAGGGAAATCCCAAATCAAAATGGGTTTCGTTATAATTGGGAACAAATTCTCTAATACCTATAAAATATAAATATTTTCCATCCGGAGAAAAAACGGGATTATAATCATAACGAACTGGTTCCAGTAATATTTGTTTCTTTTTACTTTTTAAATTATAAACCCAAATTCGAACCTTACTGGATTGTTTTTCAAAAAAAGTATACGCTAACCAATTTCCATCCGGCGACCAGGACGGGTTATTCATTCTTCCCGAATCACTTTTATCTATTCTTAGCGTAATATTTCTAGTGGCATGTACTAACCATAATTCATTCCTATTATTAGTTACAGCTACCCAGTTATCGTCAGGTGAGGCGGCAATTTCAATTATTTTTCCCAAATCAATTTTTGAGGCGATTCTTTTAATCGCTCTATTTTCCACCTTTACATAATTCAACTCATCAATTCCAACATCGTTGGTTACGGAACAAACAAATCCCTGACTATCATAAAGCCAGGTGGGAAGCTTGTATCGTACTTCATCAGTTCGACCAATGATAAAGGGAGCTCCGAGCCATGTAGGCATCTTAAAAAGTCTTCCTCGACTACTGAACGCCAGTTCACTTCCATCACCATTAATTGAATAGTCTTCTAAAAAATCGTTAGCAGAAATAAAACGAGGTTTTTTCTCAACACCAGAAGTATGAATACTGATATCAAGCTTACTTGATTCACCTTTTAACAAATCAAGATAGTAAATATCGGCACCAGCGCTATAAACAATATTTTTACCGTCTGAATTTAAACCTCGCACATAATAATCTTCATGATGGGTATGTCTTTTGAGCGACGTGCCCGATGGTTTTACAGAATAAATATTAGATGTCCCTTCGTGATCAGAAATAAAAAATATTCTTCCTTTGATAAATGTTGGGTCGGTTAAATTAAAACTGATATTTTTAAGTATCCTTTTAAATTTTGTTTCTTTGTTTAGCTTAACCCATAAAACGCCGGCAGTTCCGCCTTGATATCTTTTCCAATAAATGGAATCTTTACAATTTCTTCCAATAACCATTAATCCATCATCACCAAACGAAATTCTATTGGCGGGGCCAACTTCAATCTTTTTGACTTCACTGGTTTTGATATTAAGTTCATACAAATATCCAGATCCTCTTACCGCACTTTCATGAGTAGAATAAAAAAGAATAACGTCATTGTTTTTCCAACAAGTCACTCTCCCAAAACCAATATTTAAAAAAGTTAATCTTTTAATTTCCCCAGTTAGAAACGATAAAAGATATATGTCGCTTTGCCCGCTATCAGTGCAAACATATGCAACGAAATTGCCGTTCGGAGAAAAAGTCGGAATTGCGGCCATACCTTGATTGGAAGTTAGTCGAGTGGCAACGCCTCCGTAAACATTGGTTAACCATAAATCATTGTCTGAAACAAAAACAATTTTCTCATCACATATTGTCGCACTGTAGTAATAACCAATTTGGCTCATAGAATTCTCCATAGATTTTTTGCAAAAGACTCATAAATCTATCAAAAACTTTTACTTAAGGCCAAAATTTTTAGTCATTATTTAATCCAAATGGTATATGATCTCATCCGTTTCAAAATAATTACTAAAAAGAGGCTAACATGACATCTGAAAAAGTCACATGGGTTCCTTTAAATACTTTAGAAAAATTTATGATCGACGTTTTTAAAGGTATTGGCGTACCTACCGAAGATGCAAAAATAAGTGCCGAAGTACTAATCACTGCCGATAAAAGGGGAATTGATTCTCATGGAATCGGAAGACTTAAAACCATTTACTACGACCGTATTAAAATCGGTATTCAAAAACCAGTTACTGAATTTGAAATTGTCAGAGAAGGACCAACTACCGCAGTAGTAGATGGACACCATGGCATGGGACACTCAATTGGAAAACGTGCTATGCAAATGGCCATCGACAAAGCCAAAAAATACGGGATGGGAATGGTCGCGGTTCGAAATTCCACTCACTACGGCATTGCCGGGTTTTACTCTCTCATGGCCTGTGAACATAATATGATCGGGGTTACGGGCTCGAATGCCAGACCTTCAGTGGCTCCAACCTTTGGAGTGGAAAATATGATGGGAACCAATCCGCTAGTTTTTGGAATTCCCACTGACGAAGAATTTCCATTTGTCCTTGACTGCGCAACGTCTCTTACCCAAAGAGGAAAAATTGAAGTTTATAATCGAGCAGAAAAGGAACTTCCTCCCGGGTGGGTAATTGATCAAGAAGGCAATGCACGAACTGATACTGCTAAAGTACTAGATGATTTGGTTAAAGGAACATGTGCACTTACTCCGCTTGGTGGGATTGGCGAAGAAGGCGCAGGATATAAGGGCTATGGATATTGTGCGGTGGTAGAGATGCTTTGTGCAGCTCTTCAACAAGGTGCCTACATGAAAATGCTTCTAGGTATTGACGAAAAAGGAAAAAAATGTCCCTATAAGCTTGGACATTTTTTCATAGCTATTGATGTAAACGCTTTTTGTGATCCTAAGGAATTCAAAAAAACCACAGGTGATATTTTAAGGGAACTTCGCTCTTCCAAAAAAATGCCTGGTTTTGAACGAATTTATACCGCCGGAGAAAAAGAACATCTGGCTTGGTTGGAAAGAAAAGACAAAGGCGCTCCGATCAACGAAAATTTACAAAAAGAAATGCTCATTATGCAAAAAGAATTAAACCTCAAGCAATATGATTTTAATAAATTTGGATTTTGGGCAAAAATATAATTTAAAAATACAAAGGAACTGCTGTGAAAATTGCGATTTTAGGATTACCTCAAGCGGGAAAAAAGACGCTCTTTACCCTTCTCACGCAAAAAAAATTACCAGAATTTTTAAAAGCCGGAGAAATCGTTAAGGGCAACGCCAAGGTTATTGATAAAAGAATTGATGAGCTGGCTAAAATCTATAAACCCCAAAGATCAGTTTACGCCGAAACTGACTTTATCCTATGTCCAGACATTGAAACTGGTGCCGGCAATTACTCATGGTTAAATGAAGCCAGAGTCTGTGATCTGCTATGTATTATTATTCGAGATTTTGCAAGCGAAGATGTTTTTCATGCTTTAGGTTCTGTGGATAGCAAAAGAGACAAAGATAATATTGAAGCTGAACTTCTACTAGCTGATTTGGCACTTATTGAAACTAGATTAGATCGCATAACAAAAGATAAGGTTAAAAGAAAGCAAACACCTATCCAAATTACCGAAGAAGAAACGCTAAAAAAATGTAAAGATGTACTTGAGCAAGAAAAATTCTTAAATACCATGAAATTTAAAGATGATGAACTGACCGCCATACAAAGTTTGAATTTCATTACTCTTAAAACTATTCTTTGGTGTATTAATGTTCACGAAAATCAAATCAGTGAAAAATATTCTCAAAGTAACAAGGAAATTTTCTACATATCGGCTGCTATTGAAAATGATATTTCCTCTATTGGAGACGAACAGGAACGTCTGGAATTTATGAAAGAGCTTGGAATTACCACTCCTGGCATTATCCGATTAAATGAAACCGCTTACGATGCTTTAGGACTTATGAGCTTTTATACGGTAGGTCCCGATGAAGTGCGGGCCTGGACCATCAACAAAGGATCTCTGGCACCTACCGCGGGAGGAAAAATTCACTCCGACATTGAGCGCGGCTTTATACGAGTTGAAGTTTTCAAATACAATGACCTCCTCACTCATGGAAGTGAACAAAAATTAAAAACTGCCGGAAAGCTGCAAACCAAAGGCAAGGATTACATCATCGAAGATGGGGATATTTGTAATTTTTTATTTAATGTTTGAAAAAAACATAATTAGTAGCTATGAATACTTTTATAACTAAAACCGTTATTTTTCTTCTATCATTTTTGTTAAATCTAGCATTTTTAAATGTAAAAATTTCCTCTTTTAATCACAGCGTCCCGTCCAAATCCAATGATCACAAGGTAATTATAAAGCTAGTTGAAACTAAGGTGTATCCTGATCAAGAGATAAAAAAAATCAGGAATCAGCCAATCATTCCAAAATCTCAAAAGCTAACTTTAAGCATGCTGGAAGTTAATCGTTCAAAAACTATTATTCTTTCAAAAGAACTTTCCTTGGATAATAATACCTCGAATACTTCCTACAAAATCGGAAGCGGTGTCATTGAAGTCTTTAGTAAGATTGATGAAAGATTAAATTATCCCAGGGAACTTATGATCCACAACCAACAGGGGATCGTCAACGTTAGAATTTTTTTCGACCAGAAAGGTAATTATCAAGAGAAAAACTCAAAATTTGAAACTAATAATAATTATCTTAAGGTGCATGTCGCAAGAATTTTAAGAGCTGCGCTCAAATCACCACGCAAACCTAACCAGTATACCCAGGGGAGCGTATATACTGCCAAGGCAACATTCTATTTCCATCTATCAACCGGTCTTGATCCTGAAGGAGAAAATACTGTTACTTCTGACAAACTAAGTTTTTATCGTCATGGTTACGGAGGAGACACGATTTACGACAAAATTCATCAGAACTCTCCATCACTGCCAAATCTGCTTGCAACATTATATAAGCACAGACCTAAATTCTTAAAAAGCGAAAAGACTTTGGTTAGGGAATATTTAAACGGCAAAATTTTTGAAGATTATAAAAATGATCCAGCTTGGGAGTTATAATTCCTAAAAGTTAGGCCGTACCTTTCCTGTTTTTTCTTTTTCATATTAATAATATTTGTTATAGTTTCTTAATGAAATTATTTTCAATCATTTTATCCATCTTTATCGTGAGTTCAGCTCTTGCAATTGAATGTACCGAAGGAATGTATCCTGTAAGCGGACACCCTCGAACAGCTTATTTCCGCACTGATGGAACTTATGTTCCTAAAACGAATGTTTCAAGCTACTGCAAAAAATATCGAAGTGAAGGGCCTCTACAAATTAAATTCCTGAGAAAAATCCCAAAGGGTTGGCCCTTTAAAAAAGAAGTTTTTAGAAAGTGCGGTGACAAGAAGCAAAAAAATATCAATCAAGTCGTAAATACTCTTCCTAAAATCCTTACTCAAGTAGGAGAAATCAAAATTCTTTGTGCAAAAAAATCAGCTACAGCGAACAATCCTGCCACGAGTGCTCTTGAAGAAAAAATTATAGTTCTCTATGATTCTTCCTTCGAGATGGATTTAAAACGAATTTTGACGCACGAGCTGGCACACTTTCTCTACCATTCTCTGTCAACAAAAGAACTTAAGCAATATTGGAAAGTAGCTCAGTGGAGTGATTTTAATCAAGCACAAAATTTCACCACTAAACGAACTTCTTTTTCTGCACCTGATGGTGCCACAGATCCTGAAGAAGATTTTGCAAATAATGTTGAATACTTTTATGCCGAACCAGAGGTTATGAGTAAAAATTTTTCATTAATTACCAAGTGGCTATCAAAATTTCTTGGAGACAAACAATGAATTGGTATTATCTTATTTTGCTTTTAATTATTTCTTCATGCAGCAGTAATCAACCTTCCTTAATACAAAAAAAAGACGCAAATCTTTACTGGAATATTTTGGATAATGTATCGGCGAAAATCTGGACAAAAGAAAAAATAAAAGAAATTTGGGGCGAACCTCGAGAAATCTTCCATGATCAAAAGCAAGAACATCGGGAATCATGGATCTATGATCATCCAACAGAAGATTATCAAGAGTGGACTTTTGGATTTGATGAAAATGATTACCTAACTTTTGTAAAATATTTTCCAGCAAGTGATTTTTATTCAGAGTTTTCCCTTAATAATCTTGAAAAACACTGGCTTCCATTTCACTGTGAACATAAAACAAAGCAAGTCCTTCACCCTCATGTAATCAAAAATTTAACTTATCTCAGTTGTGATCATCAAAAACGTCAAGTTGAGTATAATAAATATAAAGAAGTTCTTTCAATCACGATTGAACAATAAACACTGCATCCCTAAAAGTTAGGCCGTACCGTTTTTTTACTATCTATATTAAAAATCAGACGGTACTATCTAAGGTAGTATGATAAATTATTGGTTAATATTCGGCATTGTTTTAATTATTCTCGAAGTTGTCATTCCAGGAATGGTAGTAAGCTTTGTCGGTCTTAGTGCACTGACGGTAACACTTCTTTTATATTTTCAGGTTATCGAAGCCCTTCACGTACAGATACTTCTCTTTTTTGCAGTCTCCATCTTTTATTGCTTTACCCTTCGCTTACTTGTAATTAGACTCTACCCTAGCGATACTGAAAAAAAAGATCTAGATAATGAACTCTCCAATATTAACAAGTGTGTAAAAGTGATTGAAGATATTCCGGTAGGTGGAAGCGGTCGGATAGAATTAGAAGGTTGTGGTTGGATTGCCAAGACCCTTCATAACGAGAAAATTATAACTGGTGAAATGGTTCGAATAATCAAGCAAGAAAATATTACTTTCATCGTCGAAAAAATAAAAAAAGATCAGGAGCTTTAACATGCTAACTATCACATCTGTTTTAATCATCTTTTTGGTGATTATAATTATTAAAACCATTATTATCGTTTCTGAACGTGAAAACGTCATTGTAGAACGCTTGGGAAAATATCATAAGACACTTACTCCAGGTCTTTATATTCTTATCCCTTTTATTGATAACGCTGCTTACAAACAAGAAATGCGAGAACAAGTAATTGATATTCCCGCGCAAAGTGTTATTACCTCTGATAACATACAAGTATCTGTGGATGGACTGATTTACTTAAAAGTAGTTGATTCAAAAAAAGCAAGCTATGGTATTGGTGACTACACCGCTGCC
>Ga0208957_1001056_pt1 | contig 15740 bp, 13 predicted proteins | sample RifOxyA1_FD_184029 | JGI IMG/M metagenome (GOLD analysis project Ga0208957, IMG submission 184029) | Groundwater microbial communities from Rifle, Colorado - Rifle Oxygen_injection A1 (SPAdes) | ecosystem: Environmental > Aquatic > Deep subsurface > Groundwater | place: Rifle, Colorado, United... | reverse complement strand
CGCTTCGAGTGCGTCGAGCTGGCTGGCCAACCCGATCTGCCGGCGCTGTTCTGCCAGGGAACGGGTCTGTTCGGTTTCACGCAGCGCCAGTTGCTGCGCCTGACTGCGGTGTTCCAGGCTCGCAATCAGGGCATATGCATCGGCGGCCTGGCGGGCAGCTTCCAGGATGGTGCGGTTATACGCCGCCACGGATGCGGCGTAATCCGCTTCGCGCATGCCGAGTTTCGCGCTCAGGGTCTGGCGGTTGAAGATCGGCAGATGCAGGGCCGGACCGATCGATGCGGACAGGCTGTTGGCCTGGAACAGCTTGCTGAGATCGAGGGTTTCCAGGCCGATCATCATGCGCAGATCCAGATTGGGGTAGAAATCCGCCTTGGCTGCCGCACTCCGGTCGGAAGCGGCTTCAACCTGGCTTCGCAACGCCGCCACATCGGGTCGGCGGGCCAGCCAGTCCAATGGCAGACGGGCTGGCAGGGCTGGGAGCCGGACGTCGAGTTCAGGCATCGGCAGACTGGCAGCGTGATCCGGGTCGCTGCCTACCAGGGCGCTCATGCGATAGCGTAGCGCGCGCGCCAGATAGTCCAGACTGCGGGTCCGGTCCTCGTCCAGATCCAGTTTTTTGCGCGCATCGATCAGGGGCTGTGCGGAATCCAGACCCAGATCGAAACGTGCCTTGAGCAGCGCATGCTCCTTGCGGTGGCTCTGGGTCAATGCGTGGGCGGCAGCCAGACGCGCCTCGACATCGGCCCAGGCAAAATACGTATCGGCGACCGCTGCCGCCAGGGTCTGGCGGACGGCATCAGCTTCGTCGCGTGCCGCCTGCCGCTCGTTGCCCGCAGCCTGGATCAACGCCCGATTCTTGCCCCACCAGTCAAGCGTGTAGGACAGGTTTTCGGTGATATCGGTCTGAGTAAAGGTACTACCGCCGATGGGCGGCGGAAACAACCCATTCTTGCTCAGGTGTTCGCGGGCAACGGAGGCATCGGTTTCATAGTGCACCTGGGCGTCGAGGCGGGCCAGCCGTTCGGCTTGATCGGCCACGCGCAGGCGCGCCTGCGCGGCGGCCAGATCGGGAGCATCCCGCAAGGCTGTTTCGATCAACCGGTCCAGGTTGGTCAACCCGAAGGACGTCCACCAGTGTTCTTGGAGAAGCGGAATATCCGTGGCCGCGGACGTGTTGGACAAAGCCGACAGCGTGGCCGCCGTCTCGGGCGCTTTCAGCGCCGGCCGGGCCGGCAAGTCGTGCGGCAGTTCGGCACAGCCGACGAACATCAGGAACAAGCCGGGCAGCAGTCGCTTCATGAGGCCCCCCTGAAGCGCCGCAGACCTTTCAGCATTTTCCTCAGCAGGCGGTCGAACTCGGCGATCTCGGCCGGGCTGAAATCGATCCATTGCTGCTCGATCCGTTGCCAGATGACCGGCAACACGGCCAGGATCAGTTTCCGTCCTGACGGCGTCAGCGACAGTTCCACCCGGCGGCGGTCTTGCGTACACGGTTTACGGCTGACCCAGCCCGAACCGACCAGGTCATCCGCCAAACGGGTCACATTGGTACGGGATGCAATCAGGGCGTCGCTCAAATGGCTGGGATTCAGCCGGTTGTCCTCGCTGCTCAAAATCATGGCGAGCGCCAGGAAGGTCGAACTGTTGAGCCCAAACTCTGAAAGGTGTTGGTTATAAACATCGTCCAATTCCTTGAAAACATAAAAGAACAGACGGTTCAACACAACCCGGTCCCGGGGCATGCCAGGCAGTTGCCCGGATATGCGGCCGATGCCATTCTCGAAATAGGTGAAGTCCAGGTTCACGTCTTTGCCATGCTAGCCAGTAGATTGGTTAGTATCCTAGCGTCAGAAATAGTTTCAAATGTAACTATTTTTATTATTTAACATAATATACATTATGTGCATATTATCGGGTCTTGATAAAGCCCCAAAGGGGCGTTCGCATTGCTCAAGTAGACTCGTCTGGCCACATCCCTGACCCTACTAGGCCTCCATCAAACCTAAATTCGTTCAATTTGTCAATATCTCCGCTTACATCTGTTGGGCCATGCTTACAGTACGAACTCAAAATCAAACCGCCCGGCAAGCACAACAGGCTTTACTGGTGATCGCAGTACAGCAGTCAAGCGACAGCAAGCACCAAATGACCAAGGGGTTCGGCTGCGGGCTTCACCTTGATTTCGATGTCGTAGCCCAACCGATTCAAGCAGTCCATCAACTTGCGTTCGGACAGATTGGAGAAGTCGCCGCGCAGCATGCCGGACACCTTCGGCTGTGTGAGGCCCATGCGGCGAGCCGCCTCATCTTGGGTGAGCCCGAGTTTGCGCACGGCTTTGGTGATCTCAATCACCAAACCGGATTTGATTTTGAGTTTTTCGGCGTCGGGCAGACCGAGATCGGCAAAGGCATTCCCCGAGCCTATTTCGACCTCAATGCCATCAATGATTCGTTTTGCCATTTCGTAGCTCCTTTGCAAGCACCTCGGCAACCTTCAGCCTGGTGCGGATGATGTCCATGTCCTCTTTCGGTGTGGCGATCCCGCTCTTGCTCTTCTTCTGAAAGCAATGCAGGACGAACACGGCCTCCTCGAACTTGACGGTATAGACGGCGCGGTACGTGCCGCCGATGTCGTTTTCGACCACTTCCAGGACGCCGGCCCCGCCGAATCCCTTCATCACCTTCGCCGCGTCGTGCTGGTCACCGCGCTGCGCGAAGTCAAGAGCGTGACCGAAGAACTTCCGCACATCGGCAGGAAGGGCCAACAAGTCTTTTTTGCACCCTCCGACCCAGATGAGCGATTTGTCTTGTGGCGCCATGAATGCATTATACCTGTAATGGAATAAAAGGAAGCGCCCATCTGGCGCCACCCAAACCGACACGCACAGGTGGCAGGTTTGGGAGCCTGTTTTCACTTAAAAATACTTCTTGTAAAACTGCCACTGAACCCGTGTGGACACAGTAAAAACCAGCGCCAGCGGCGCAATGATCCAGAACGGGCTCATTGCAACCGGCAGGCAAAGATACAGCGTGACACCGGATGCAAAGAACATCAGCTTCGAGAGGCGTCCAATTTTGTGAAGATCCGCCGATTCGCGTCCTGCGCACGCGCGGCGGATATAACGCTCGGTCAGGCCGTCTACGCCAGCCAAGACGTACAACAGGAAAAACAAAGGGATCGCAGCCATCACGAAGCCAATTCTGATCCCGTAGATCTGAATCACGTTCATAGCCAGATAGATTTCCCGCGCATTGCGCGCAACGAACTGGCTGAGGTACATCCGGTCAACCTCGTTGACCTGATATCCAGAGAAATAGGCATAGGTGGCTTCATGGAGTGATGTCGCCTTGAAAAAAAGCCAGTAAGTCCACTGTTGGGTCTGCTCGGTAAGTGTGGAAAGGCCGGCGGCGTGGCTTCCTGGCCGTACAAGCTCTTTGACGCGTGCGGTTTCCGACTGGAACAAAGCGTCGGCAGCTTGCACAGGATCCAGCCATTGATATTTGGCAAACAGGAAAGCCGCGGTGAGGGCGATCAGGCCAAGCATGACATATAGCAAGAGCGTCCCAAAAAGCCATTTCAATGGCCACAGAAAGGCGACTGCCACATTGCTGTCATAGAGACCGGAATTCCTAGAAGCCACTGCCCTTCCCTTCAACGACCAGATTTTCCGTCTCGGTGCCGTGCGAGTCGTATTTCTGACGCATGCTCGCGGCAATGTCTTCCAACGACGCCGGAATGGGGTGCGCTTCGTCGGGGTCGAACAGAGGGAGCCTGATTTTGTAGAGCTGGCCGCCTTCGATAAGCGCAAAAGCCTGCCCCTTGGGTAACTGCACCAGATCAGCAGGCGACAACATGGGGGCTTCCTGGGTGCTGATTCGATCTTCGTTCCGTGTGGTGAAAGACAACACCTCACGATCATCTGAACTGTCCGTGGCGGCACTGGCCTGAATCGAGGTGACCAGTTGCACATCCGGGAGCTGGTCGGTGAGAATTTCGGCGGTTTCCTTGTTCTTGACCCTTAGCATGATCAGGGTATTGAGGTTGCCGCCAATCTGGGATGCCTTCGCCTTGTTGCCAATGCGGGCCTCCACGTCGGCCCAGGTCTGTGTATAGACCGCAACTTGGAATCCCGCACCGCCGGCCTTGTTCAGAAGCGGGATGAATTCGTCGCCGATCAGCTCGTTGAACTCGTCCGCATGGATGGACAGTTTGCGCTTGGGGATGGCCGTGGACAGCCCGTAGCCCTGCTCGAACTTGTAGGTCTGGCCGGCGATCGATGTCAGGTCGGCGAACATGGCGTTGCCCACTGCGCCAGCCACTTCGTAATCAGAGAGCGAATCGAGCCCGACGTAGACCACTGCGCCGCGTTCGATGACGCTCATCCAGTCGAAGATCGGCCTTGGATCAGTCGGGTCGTCGTACTGCGGAGACAGTATCTGCGCGGTTTTTCCAGTGGTGAGTTTTTCCAGCAAGGGATAGAGACTGGACACCAGTTTCTCGAAATAGCTGCGGTCGTTCGACAGGATGGATGCCAGGCCGTCCGCTATCGGGTCATGCAGATTATTCTCGCGGACGAACAGCAGGATTTTCATGGCATCCATCGTCCTCCCCGATTTCATTGCTTGCTGAATCTGGGTTTTATCCATTTCAATGGCATCAACAGCCTCATTCCAGCCGGGCTGTTCCCGGTCAAGCCAGAAGCGCAAGTATTCCAGCGCCAAGGCGTCGATATTGACCGCATCCTCATAAATCATGCGGTAATCCGGGCGGTAGCCGAGGGTTGTGCGCGCGCGCGCGATCACGTTCACGAAGCGCCATACAAATTCCTTGAACGCGGCAGATTGCCCCTCACCTGGAAGTTGCCCAGCGATACGGGTGCTGACCTCGGTGGTTCGGGCAAAATTTCCAATCGGGTTATAACGTGCAGACTGGTCGGGGTAGCCCAAGTGAAACATGAAGAACTCGCGCCCTGCCATGGCAGCCTCGATGTAGCAGCGGGTCATCAGACTGGCATCGCCCTTGGGGTCGAACACGATCACCACGTCGCCTCGCCGAATGTCCTGTGTGATGAGCACCTCGGCGAGGCGTGATTTGCCGACCCGTGTGGTGCCCAGCACGACCATGTGACCGGGCCGCTCGACCAGATCCATGCTGATTTCCGTTTCGTCCGGCTCCAGGCCATGAATGATCGGATCGCCGCCGACAGGCGGCAATGGCGTAACCGGATTCCACCAGGCTTCCTTCCTGGTCTGTCGCGCCATCCAGCCCGAGGCGCCGCCGCGCCCTTCGTGGCGGAATTCGAAGCGACGCGCCAATGTATACAGGCCGGATTGAGTGATGTAACGACGATTTTTGGGATCACGCGCCAGCGCCAGGCGCTGGGTATGGCGCTGATCCCACTTGAATCCGAGACCGAGGAAAAGGCGGCTTTTTGAGACGGGAATTTCGCTGGTAGGAATGACGTACTTAGGCAGCCGGGTAAGGTTGCGCTGAAATCGGGATACCCGAATACCCTGTCTCAGCCGCACGCTGGCATGCAGGACCATGCCGGCAGCGGCTGTCACGATCAGCTCCTTTGGCAGAAAAAACCATTCGTGAGCGCTCATCAGGAGAATGGCACCGGACAACGAGGCAAAGGCCGGCACGTATTCGACCGCGGGTCTGAACAGATTTTCGATGGGATAGCTCATGTCAGACGTGTTCGATGGGTTTGTCGAACCTGACAATGCAGGGATTATTCGGCGGAAGTGGGTTCACGAATCGAACAGGATCCAGTATGACCACGCCAGAGATCAGCTTTTTGCCCTCGCCATCGGCGCCGATCACCATGTAACGCTGGATGTTGCTCTTCTTCTCTCCGGTTACCAGATTCCAGCCAGCATTGGTAACCTGGCGCTGGATGCCGGTCCCCAGCTTGCTCCCCGCTCGATCCGATGGCGTGCCATCGCCCTCCTCCCCGAACAGTTCGGCGAACTTGCGAAAAATCACTGGAGAAACCAGCATCATCCCTTCGTCGACGAAGTGAATCATGGCGTCCGCGCGGTTGTACGACATGCTGCCTTCCGAGAGGCCCTCCTGAATCCAGCGCATGAACCGCATGGCTGCACCAGAGGGCTCCTTCTTTTTCGAGTCGGGCTTAGGCCTGGCCGCTGTCTGCCCTGCCGGCGCAACCGGCCTCAATGCTGCTGCAGTAGGGGGCTTGGGTTTCGGTGAATGTTTGATCGCGGTGTCATCTTCATCGAGAAAGCCTGCTTCCTCAATCGCGCCCTTCTGTTCAGATAGAGCGGCCTGTGCCGGCGGGCGAATGGGAGGGAGAGCCGTGCTGGCACGCCTTGGCTGCTCTTCGATGTTCGGCGAGGAGGTTGGATCGGGCTGCGGTATGACAAGGGACAGCTGGTTGGCCGGATCCTCCAATGGGTTGGTGGCTGGCTCAACGCCAGAATCACTCATGGAACCAATAGTTAGATCGGATTCCGAATCGAGCGGTTGGATGTATGAGGCATCCTGTTTTCCGGCAATGATCTTGCCTCTCATGATTTCCGGGTAAAGAACCGGGGACTGGAACAGTTTGTCGAGTGAGAAGCACAGCACGGTCAGCTTTTGTTCCCACCCTTCATCGAGACTGACCATGACCTGCCATACAGCACGGTTCTCACTGGTGGGGATCAAGGCACCGTACTCTTGCCAGGTATCGAAAAGGCGATCGTTCTTATCCTTGCCAGGTATGCCCTCCCCGCTTTCGCGTTCAGTCAGGAACTGGCGTACCTCGTCGGCCAGCCGCTTGGACACGAACCAGATTTTTCCATCGTAAACCCAGCCATGGGAGCCCGCCCTATTTAGGCTCAGTCGCCCTTCTTCCAGCATCAGGCGCAAGGCTTGCATCAGGCGTTCGATTAGTGGCACCGACCGGGCGGAAGCAAAGCGGGTGCGCGGTCCCTGCATCAGGTTGTTCTTGACCGACTCGGAGTCGGCGCGTGTGACGATTTCTCGCAGCACCCCCTTGTCTTGATCGTCCCCCGAAAGGTAGCTCGTCAAATCGCCCATGAGCTGTACGTCATCGGCAAGCCAAGCGAGAACATGAGAAGGGACGAGCCTCTGGAACAGCACGATGGGCAGTTTCTTGTGCAGGTCGTAATCTCGCGTGATCTCGAAATTCAACGTGTAATGCGTCAACCCCTGATCCAGCATCGAGCCAGCAAGAGGCTGCCACTTTCCACAGGGTTTTCTCGATCGGAGAACTTGGACATTGATATCGGCCATAGGCCTTCCAATGTCATGCAGTAGCGCGGCAAGGAACACCGCGTAAGTCCAGCGGTGCTTGCGAGCCGGGATTTCCTCGGGGGCTGCTCCAACCGGAAGCAGATAGCCCTGCCGGAAGCGTAGCGCGTGTGCTGCCGACTCCATCATATGGGTCATGAGGCCACCGGGCTGCGCGTGATGGTGCGATTCCGAGGCTGGTAGCAGTTGAGTCCATTCCGCAGCCCGCTCGATGACGGGCATGCAGTCTTGGTGGAACAGGGTGTATTCGAAGCCCATGCGGTCACGACATCCGTCGACCATGGCTTGAAGATTGAGTTGATCCAGGACGGCTTTGCCAGGGAGAACCTCAATATGGTTGGCTGCCCTTGAATCGCTACCGGATGGAGTTGAATGGTCGGACGCCGCGTGGTCGGTGTGGCGGGCAATACGCCAAACGACCCATACGCCGCCTACTCCCAAGGCTCCAGCGGCAATGAGCAGCCAATCACCGGACATCAGCGGTGTGGGAGCTGTTCGATGAGCCATGAGGCAATTACGGGTGAAGACGGGAAAGTCCCTTCCCATTTCCAGCAATTGGGCGATAAATCCCCGCCGATGAAATCACTGAGGGATAGTGAGAGCGGATCCCAGCGCTCCGCGGTTTCGGGATGGCGGACACGCCAAGTAAGGAATTCAAGATGAGATAGCGCGTGGGCTACTTCGTCGTCTGTAGTCCCATGCTCCAGTTCGGAGATGCAATGAAGCACCTCATGGGCTGGGGATTCCTCTTCGTCTTCAAAATAGCATCGATCGATCCCGTCATAACGGGCAAGCCATGCAAACACAACGGCCGTCCAGTGGGACAGTTCGATTTGTTCGAATCGTGCCGCAATGTGTGCGAAGAGCGTGACAGGATGATCCTGATTGTTGGGTTCTTCTATGGAAGCCACGGGCACTCTTTGCGCGAGTAGTGGAAATGCCCGTGATGCTATGGACTCGGCCTTGGCTTTGCAGCAGATAATTCAAACAAAGTTTTTTTGATTGATTGCTGAAGTGTATTTTGTTTTGTGGTACGCGTTTTTATGGCCCGGATTAGCAGCTATTGGGGCTGCCCTAACCCAACAATGGGTAGTCCTTCCTGTTCGACAGTAAAGCCTGCTGTTGCAATTTCCTCACCCAGCGTTCCCCAGCCTGCGGCACTCGCAAAACGCCGGATTCGTTCTAGTGTGTGCGGTCTGGCTTTAACGCGTCGATCCTCTGGAACGTCGTCTGGATGCATCATCCACGGTTGAAGGGTATGCCCAGCTGATCTAGCATCCTGAGCCAATATGGAGGCGATCCTGAACCCGCCTTCGTCAATATCGCCCCAGTGATAGACGGGCACACTTGGCGGCAAGCCACCAAGCAGCCGAACATACATGGCTCGCCATGCTGGGGTGGGCATTCCGGCGGTATAAATGAGCAAGACTTCCTCATCATGGCGGCGTTTTGCCTCGCTATGGAAAGTGGTCTGGTTTTCTATGGTCATCACCATTTTCGGGATGCCGGCCAGCCCGGTTCCCGCAGGATGCCGAGAAATACGACTACGCTTGCTTGAGGACGGCTTCGACTTCCATGTCGTCGACCTGCGGAAAGTCGGCGTAAAACTGCCCCACCGCGCGGAAGAATTCCGGTGCTTCCAGACAGACCACTTCGTCCGCGTACGGGCGGATCTTCTCCAGCGTGTCCGGCGGCGCGACCGGCACCGCACAGATCAGGCGTGCCGGTTTCCGTGCGCGTAGCGCATGCAGCGCGGAAATCATGGTGGCGCCGGTCGCCAGTCCGTCGTCCACCACGATCACGACCCGGCCCGCCGGATCGATCAGCGGCCGCAGCGGCGTGTACTGCGCGCGGCGTTGACGGATCGTCGCGAGCTGGGCCTGCTTCTCCTGTTCCAGATAGGCGGGCGTTCCGCCGGCCGATTCCGCGTAATCGGCGATATAGCTCCAGCCCGATTCGTCGATCGAGCCAAGGGCGAATTCGGGATTGAACGGCGCGCGCAGCTTGCGCACCAGCACCACATCGAGTTCGCCATCCAGTGCCTTGGCCAGTTGCTGTCCCATCGGCACGGCGCCACGCGGGATGGCGAGGATGAGGGGATGCTGGCCCTTGTAAGCTGCCAGGGCTTCGGCGAGCCGGTTGGCGGCCTGGTGGCGATTGGCAAAAACCATGGCAACTCCCGATTCGTTTGTATTTCTATCCTAGACAAAAGCCCATTGGGCAGTGATCCCTGCATGCAAGACATCTTCCAGGGAGGCTCGAACAGGGTCCGGACGCCTGGACAATTCGGTCGACTGGCTTATATTGAAGCTTGATTCTTCTCCATCCTTTCCAGGCCTGGAGGGTTTGCGACAGGAGTCGGCGTACCGTTTTCCCCCGGATTTCTCCAGCAATAGCAGTCATGAATTTCCCTTTGCTCTTCATGTTTATCCAAGGAGCCTGAAATGAAGTCGATACAGCGGAATACCGCGATATTCGTCGTCGCCTTCGCGATGGCGCCGGCAAACCTGCTGGCTGCCGACGCGGCCCCGGACGAGAACAGCGGTCATCATCCCGAGCAGGCCCAGCAGCGTGGCGCCGCCTGACGCCACGTTTCAGGTGCGCATGCAGCCGCTAAGTGCGCGGATGCAGGAGATTCGCCAGGTGCGCGACCCGGAGAAACGCATGCAGATGATGGATGACCAGATGAAGGACATGGAATCCATGATTCAGAGTATGGAAAGCGGCTGTCCCATGGCCGGCCAGAAGGAAGGGGGAATGATGATGGGCGGCATGGGCATGATGGGTCCCGGCATGCAGGGCGGCAAAATGGGGATGTCCGGTTCCGAGGACATGATGCAGCGCCGGATGGACATGATGGAAAAGCGCATGGACATGATGCAGATGATGCTAAGGACAGCATCCGGGCCAAGGTCGAGCACCCCTTCCACATCGTCAAGAACGTGTTTGCCTTGAAGAAGGCGCTTTACCGCGGACTGGCGAAGAACGCCGCACAACTCTTCACGCTGTTTGGCCTGGCGAATCCTGACCAGCGCGGCGATGGTTAGATCGTGCGCGGTTTTAGGGGCCAGCGCGAAAAGGGAAGGCGGATCAGCTTGTATAGCATGCAGGGGATAGGCCTCAGAAGAGTTCCTGTTCCAGGGTCTGGTAAACAAAATTAGCGTTGATCCAGTGGTTAAGTTCATAAAGCGGCCACGACTCGAATTCCTTGATGCCCGACATCCGCACCGCGTCCTGCAGGGATTGCCCCTGCAGGATGGCGGCGCGGATTTTTTCCGTCAGCGTGTCGACATAGCGCCGTGTATTGCTGACCATCGGGAACGGCGCAGTCTGGGGCGCGCCGTGGCCAGGCACCATCAGGCCGACATCGGGGAATTTCTTGTCGATCCAGTCCTGCATGGCGTCAATCTCGTTCACGTGACCATCGCCGATGAAGGTGACCCGGCCATTGAAGGCCAGATCGGAAATCCACAGGATACGGTCTTCCTTCTGCCACATCACCAGGTCTCCGTGTGAATGATGGGAACCCGTGTCATAGATCTCGAAAGTCTTGCCGCCGAGCTTCACCGATACATGCGCCGGATTGCCACCGCCGATCAGGAGGTCGGGCACGACGGCATGGAAGTGGTCCATCTCCCTGGGCAGAAATACCTTGCGGTAGGCGACGGAGCGCTCGATCGTGGGCGTATAGACATAATCCTCGGTGCCGGCGTGGCTGATGATGCGGATATCCGGAATGTCGGCGAAGGCCGAAGCGCCAAAGTAATGGTCGGGATGTGCGTGGGAAATGACGAGATAGCGTATGGGTTGACTTGTCACTTCACGGATCGCGGCAATCATGCGGCGGCCCAGGCTGGGGGTGCCCAGCGCATCCAGTACCAACACGCCGTCGCGGGTGACGACAAAGCCGGCATTGCCGTTGAATCCGCGGTTGACCCCGTCGACCTCGGCGATGTTGCCGAAAAAGAAATAGGTATCCGGTGCGATCTTGTAATAGGGCAATGGTTGAGCATCCGGAACGTTCGCCTGGACGACGTAAACCGGCGGGCGCGGGCTGTTGATCGCTTCCTTCGGCATGAAGGCCTTGGCTGGATCGGTGCCGAATCTCTGGTTGATGTCCGCGCCCGCCTCTGGCGGCACCTCGATGGGAACCAGCCTGGCGGCCGTCGCGGCAACCGGCAAGAGCAGGCTCAGAACCAGTGTGATCGCTCGCATGATGGTCTCCTCATTCATTGTTTACGCTTGATGGTAAGCGAATGATTTGAAAGAAGACAAACCCTTTCAAAAATCAGGTGTCTGCTGCGGATATGGCAGCATTGCGGCCCGTTCGCTTGCGGTGGTGGCGGGCGCGGCCCTGGCAGGCACCTTTGCCACCTCGGTGATCGGAGTCGTCGTGTATCCGTGCTGCCCTTGCCTGTTGGCGGGCACGCCGCGCCGGACTGGGCGTTGGGCACGCTGTTTGGTCTGGGCGGTCTGGCGGGGATCTACCTGAGCGCGGCCACACAAAAACACATCCCACAAATGGTGCTCAAAATCGGGTTGGGGATCCTGCTGAGCGGTCTGGGTGGAATGTATCTATGGCCGTTACGTTGATCTGCCCGCCACGGGCACGACCGTCAGCCAGCACGCAGGATGCACTCGGATTGAATTACCGCAACTGACTTTGCAGCGGCTACACAGACGCGTTATCACTTGTGAACAGTGTGGGCAATAATCGAGCCATTGATTTTGAACCTACAGAGCCCGCCTGCATCACCTCGGTACTGCACGTGCATTGGCCATCTGTGTCGCAATACGCCTTTCAGCGTTCTCGTCTTGGCATGAACCGTAGATACTATTTACCTGCACCATTTACCAAACCGACAATAGCGAAGCACATCACCATCGATCCGGGGGAAAATCCATGCACATGAACCGTCGCGAGTTCCTGCAACTACTCGCTGTCGCCGCAGCGTCCGGCATGGCACTGGACAGCAAGTCCGCCTTGGCCGGCAACGCGCCCGCCAATTTCTACGACGTACCGCGCCACGGCAACGTCTCGCTCCTGCACTTCACCGACTGCCACGCCCAGTTGACGCCGGTGTGGTTCCGCGAGCCCAACGTCAACCTGGGCGTCGGCGCCTCCATGGGTAAGGCGCCGCACCTGGTCGGTCAGTACCTGCTGAAGCAATACGGCATCAAGCCCGGCAGCGCCGAAGCCCACGCGTTCACTTACCTCGACTTCGCCGAAGCCGCCAAGGTCTACGGCAAGGTCGGCGGCTTTGCGCACCTGAAGACCCTGGTCGACAAGATGCGTGCGCAGCGCCCCGGCGCGCTGCTGCTGGACGGCGGCGACACCTGGCAGGGGTCGGCCACGTCGCTGTGGACCAATGCGCAGGACATGGTCGATGCCGGCATCCAGTTGGGCGTGAACGTCATGACCCCGCACTGGGAAGCGATGTTCGGCGCCGAGCGCGTCATGGAAATCGTCAACAAGGATTTCAAGAAGGCCGGCGTCGATTTCGTCGCGCAGAACGTCGTCACCAACGACTTCGGCGATCAGGTGTTCAAGCCCTACGTCATGAAGGAAATGAACGGCGTCAAGGTCGCCGTCATCGGGCAGGCCTTCCCCTACACCCCGATCGCCAACCCGCGCTACCACGTCCCCGACTGGAGCTACGGCATCCGCGACGACAGCATGCAGAAATGGGTGGACGAGGCGAGTGCCAAGGGCGCGCAGGTGGTCGTGGTGCTGTCGCACAACGGCATGGACGTCGACCTCAAGATGGCCAGCCGCGTCACCGGCATCGACGCCATCTTCGGCGGCCATACCCACGATGGCGTACCGCAGCCGGTCCAGGTCAAGAATGCCAAAGGCATCACCCTGGTGACCAACGCCGGCTCCAACGGCAAGTTCCTCGGCGTGATGGACTTCGAGGTCAAGGGCAAGCGCGTGGTGAGCTACAAGTATCGCCTGCTACCGGTGTTTTCCAACCTGCTGCCGGCCGACCCCGCGATGGACGCGCTGATCAAGAAAGTGCGCGCGCCCTACGAGAAGAAACTGAACGAGAAGCTCGCCGTTTCCGACGATTTCCTGTATCGCCGCGGCAACTTCAACGGCACCTGGGACCAGTTGCTGGTCGACGCGCTGATGGCCGTGAAAGGCGCGGATGCGGCCTTCTCGCCAGGCTTCCGTTGGGGCACCACGCTGCTGCCGGGCGAAGACATCACGATGGAACGCCTGATGGACCAGACGGCGATCACCTACCCGCATACCACGCTGAACAACATGACCGGCGAGACGATCAAATCCGTCATGGAAGACGTCTGCGACAACCTGTTCAACGCCGACCCCTATTACCAGCAGGGCGGCGACATGGTACGCGTGGGTGGCATCGAGTATACCGTCAACCCAAATGCGACGATCGGCAAGCGCATTTCCGACATGCGCATCAAAGGCAAGCCGGTCGATGCGCACAAGACCTACAAGGTCGCCGGCTGGGCGCCAGTCGCCGAAGGCGTCAGCGGCGAACCGATCTGGGACGTCGTCGCCACCTACCTGCGCGACAAGAAGGTGATCAAGGGCCTGAAGCTGAACGAGCCCAAAATCATCGGCATCGGCAAGTCCAACCCGGGTATCGCCGACTACAAGGGCGGAGTGTCCTGAGTTTGAGAAGCACGAAAAAAGGGGCGCAAGCCCCTTTTTCATTTTGCGTAAACGCCTCGTGAATGTAAGCATATCTAATCGCGCGCCCGGCCCGATCAGCCTGCCCTGCCCCGTCTACCTCGTGACTGTGAGCCTGTATGCCTGCGGCGTTTCCCAGCCTGAAGACAGGCGTCTCCTCTCCTCACCACACGACACTCAAGAGCCATCCCGCGGCACCGCCGCCCATTACAACCAGCCACTGCGGGAGCTTCCAGAACATCAGCGCAACCAGCGCCAAGCCGAATCGCGTTCCCGAATATTGCCGATCGACGTTGAGGAGGAGGAATGCAGTGGCATAGCCTTGTTCGCCGTTTAGACAGGGCTATCGCTGCGAAAGCGACCAGCGATTCTGTCCTTCATGATTGAGTCCGGATTGTCGTTCGTTTCCCTCATCGCCAAAAGCCCACCACAAGCCAAGATATGCGACGGTATGGCTCTCACCGCTGACGCTTCGTCCCACGGAAAACAACAGATTGAAGTCCGGCGTGAATTTGTAGAAGCCTCCGACATTCAGGAGGGTGGTCGCCTGACCGTCGACCGTATCCTTGCCATGCGCGAACACCTCCCCGCCCAGCGTCCATTTTTCGCCGACGTCCTTCTGCAGCAGCCAGCCCGCGAAGGGATAGCTCTTTTGGCCTGCCGCGCGATTGACGACATAGCCGGCACCGCCATACGTGGTCCATTCACCCCAGCCCTTCTGGATCCAGACGGGTAATCGCCACCAGGTCCTGCCGTTGCCCAGCCCTTGGCTGGAATCCCCTGTCGCAAGCTCGGCCATGGGGAAAATGCCGAGTTGCGGGAACGATCCGGTTTCCTGGACGAAGCGATACTTCACGCCAATTTCTACATCGCCTATCCCCGACGCCGCGGACGTGTCGTTCGGCGCGCTTCGGACAAACGGCACGACAAGATGCAGTTGTGTGTCGGGAAGCACGCCATAGTTGAATTCGAACGCCGGGATCGCACTGTCTTTCCCGTCCCTGGCTTTATCCTGGGTGGAAAAGATGTAGAACTCGCTGTGCCTGTAATCGACCGGCGCCGGGTCGTCGGTCATGAAAGGCGGGCCCGCCATGGCCTGACTTGCAATCAGCACCAGCGCCGCAATGATCGGAGGCACGATCGCGCGCGTTTCGAGTGAATTCGTTTTCATGGCCGCACGCTCCATTGCTTGAGGTTGATTGATGCCGGGCGCGCTCTCGACATGGCACCCACCCAGGCTGCCCTCAAATCCGCTTCGCCAGACGACGCCTGTCCGTAGCATTGCGCCTCCAGCGCAGCCATCTGCTTTTCATCCACGCAACGCCCCGTTTCCAGCTGCATCCTCCGCTGCCATGCGCCCAGGCTGGGCGCTTCCGGCTGGCCGGTCAGCGAGAACCGGCGCACCGCGTGCGCCAGTTCCCGCGTATCCGTCGCGGCCCGAATCGCGCGCACGCCCCGCCGCCGCGCCAAGCGCCAGCGCACCATGCGGCGAAGCATCCAGCCGGCGGCGATCAGCAGCACCGCCGCCACCCCGGCAGCGGCGACCTGCCTTGCAAGCCGCCAGCGCGGATCGAACACGTCCAGCGCCTTGCCGGGAATCGCGACGCTGGCCGGCTGACCGCGCGCGGCGTCGTACCACGGCAAACGCAGCGTCGGCACGATCACATGACCATCGACACGCGGTTGCAGATAAAGCGTGATCCGGTAGCGCGACAGCGGCGAATCGACGGTGTCCATCGGCACCGTCTCGATCAGCGGCGGATACACGCCCAGCGCGGGCGAATCGCGCAGCTGC
>Ga0208957_1001054_pt1 | contig 15783 bp, 9 predicted proteins | sample RifOxyA1_FD_184029 | JGI IMG/M metagenome (GOLD analysis project Ga0208957, IMG submission 184029) | Groundwater microbial communities from Rifle, Colorado - Rifle Oxygen_injection A1 (SPAdes) | ecosystem: Environmental > Aquatic > Deep subsurface > Groundwater | place: Rifle, Colorado, United... | reverse complement strand
AGTAGGGCAGAAAACAGAAGTTCCGGAAGTTCTTGGACAGTACGGCGGGGAGCGCATTACGCTTTCTCAGGATCAGATGTTGGGAGTAGGGGGCGGCGCCCGGTATTACGAGATTGAATCCTTGAATCCTGACGGTTCATTCAAGACCGTGGTTCATATCGCGATGCCTGCCTTGCTCAAGCACAGACCGCTGGTGAAGGCGGCTCTGCGGCGACACGCACAGAATCAGATGGCAGTAACCAGGTTGATTCAGGGTAGTTTCAATTTCGATGAAAGTCCGGAAGCGGGAGAAGTTGAAAGCGTCGAGACACAGATGGAGACCATGACAGAGAAGCTTGAGGGCCTGGAAAAAGACGACATCGACGCCTTACTGGAGGCCGCTTACTACTGTTTTTGCAGGACGGATATTGCGCTCAAGGGAAAGTCCCTGGAAGAAGCGAAAGAGATATTGGCCGGGTGGCTGGATGAAGGACAGTTGAAACGGATTCCCGAGACGGCCATGGGGATAAACAAACTGGAGCGCCCTCCGGCGGGGGCGGTGTAATACGGGACACCGCTCCCTTAAACTTTGAGGATATTGTACTGGATTTTGTAGAATATCTTGGCCGGGACCATGAGTGGATTTTAGAGAACCTTGATATATGGCAGTTTGAAGCCTTTCATCGGCGGATAATCAAAATGAAGCTCAAGGAAATGAAGGCTCAGAATCTTGCATTCGCACACGCTCAATCTGGAATGGGCGGGGTGCGATTTACCGGTTGTAAATCAGGTAAGGATTATTGGAAGTTACCTGATATTGAAAACGCTAAGTCTGCGCGAGAAACCAAAATGTCTTCCGCACAAATAATGAACTTTATCAGAATGCAGGGGTGATGATATGTCGGGCGAAGAACAAGGTTTAATTCCAACAGGGTTTTCTCTTGAAGTCGATGTTGCGACAGCGGCAAAGGGAATCGAGAAGGTTTCCGAGAATGCTATTAAATTGCAGTCGGAACTCGACCAGCTTGATATGAAGCTGAAAACCGTAAAACAGAGTTTGCGCGATATGGAGGAAATCGCGAAAAAGGCTGGAAAATCCCCTGTAGAAAAGTACGGAGAGATTTATCTGCTCGAGCAGGCGAATCTTAAAACATTGCTTCAGACAATGCCCGCGCTTATGACTGGTATAGCACAGCTTACGAATATGGCCGCGGAAGCACAGGAGCGGTACAACAAGGCGATTGGCAAAACAAAGCAGTTGACGGGCGCCATTGGCAGTGTGGTGGCGGCCCGGGGAGTAGCGGGTGCAGGTGGACAAAAATTCGATCCGTTTGGGGCTGAACGCACGGACGTTGAGCGGATTCGCCGGGAGCTTTATCAGGAACTTCAGAAGATAGATGAGGGCGTGGCTCCTCCGGAAGCAATCAATCAGTTTACAAGGGCAATCCAGACTTTAAGGACGGAGTTGGAAGGGGCTTTTTCCCGGCAGGCTCGAGAAGTATCAGAAGAAGATATGCCAAAGCTGGATAAGGCTTTCAACGATGTCCGGAATAATGTGGAACGCCTGGGGAAAGAGTTTCAGGATGCGGCGCGGGCGATAGATAAAACAGGAACAGCATTGAAGGCAACCGGGGCATTCCAGGTGGTAGAGCAGCTTGATACCGCGCTGGCACAGCTTAAAAATCAGGTCATGTTAAATGAAATATCCGTTGAAAAGTGGCTGGCCGAAATCACGGCCTTGCAGCCTCGGGTGAGTGGGAATATCGATCTTACAAAGCGATGGGCCTTAGAGTTAAAAACCGCACAACAGGTTATGAAGACCTTTGAGAAACAGAAGCTTTCTGATGCTTTAACTAAAATCAGCAGAGAGTTTTTCACTGGCGATAAAACAGCGAAACAGGCTCTTGACAGTCTCAAGGCATTATTCAAGGAAGTCGAGAAGGATGAGAAATCAGCCAATAAGGTTTATACGACCTTCAAAAAGCTTTTCACGCTTGAGTACAAAGACAACATAGACAAGGTGCGGTTCGCTCTCGAGCAGATGAGTAGAGAGTTTGAAACTGGCGACATAAAGGCCAGTGAGTACAAAGCCGTCCTCATGCAATTACAGACGGTGTTTGCCGATGATACGGCCATGCTCCGCAAGCTGGCAACCGAGATGTCGAATTTGGATAAAAAGGTGGCGGCGAATAATCTGAAGAAGTATAAGGAGTATCTTGAGTTATTGATTGGGGTGGCGAAAAAGGGAGAAGCGGAATTCCGGGTTGTCAGTCAGAAGATAAAGGAAATGGGGGCTGCCGCCGCCGGGTCCGCGCCGAAACTCGAAATGTTGGCGCGGGCTGAAAAGGAATTGGCAAAGGTTGGGAAGTCACAGACTGAGCAGCTTATTGTGGAGAACATCAGGAGAATCGGAGAGGCCGCCGGCCGCGGGGAACTCACCGTCAGTCAGTTACGGCAGCAGCTTCAGTTTATCAGTGAAGAAGCAAGAAAAGCGGGATATGCGATAGGGTTGATTTCTCAGGAAATAGTAAGGGTGGGTAAAGCAGCCACGACAAAGGCATTCGATGAACCGTTGAATAGGCTGAATACTCAGCTCAATAAAGGTGAAATAGGACTCCGGGAGTATATCGCTCAACTGCGGATTATGCAGACTCAGTTCGCGGCCACAAGCAAAGAGAGCGCCGACCTGGGCAACATGATAACGAACGCTCAAAAGCGAATGGGGGCGATGGCGAAACAAGTCACCATATTGGGGCAGGCGTTCAAGACCGCGCGACATCACGCAATCTGGATGTTGAGTGGGGAACTGCTTTTCCCGCTGTATAATCTGCCGCGAAATGTTTTGGAGATAGTAAAGAAGCTGGACACTTCGTTCGCGAAATTAAAATCCGTCCTTCAGTTATCTGCTGATGACATGGGATTTGATGGCGTGGACAAGAAGTTCAATGAACTTAAAAACTCGGCGTTCGTGTTCGCGAAATACTACGGGGAAGAAGTTGAGAAGGTCAATGAAGTGCTGTTTACTACGGCACAGAAGTACAAGCGGAATGCGGACATAATAATTGTGGCGAATCAGGTAATGAAGATTTCCTTGCTCGATTACACGGAAGATGTAGAGAAGACCGTAGGACAAATGATTTCCCTGAGCGCACAGCTTAATATTTTGCCGAAAGACTATGAGCGGTTTACAAATATGGTTATCGTGGCAGGCGCCCAGGTAAAGGCCACGGCTGGCGAAATTCTGGAGGCAATGACGCGGAATGCCTCGATGTTTCAGAACATGAACGCGGACATGGCAACACAGATAGCTATTAACGCGGCCTCGATGGAGAAGACAGGCCAAACGGCTAGAGTAATAGGAACTGCATGGAGAAATCTTTTAACCAATATAGGAGGATTGGAAAAAGTACAGATTCTGTTAAAAAAATATGGAATTCAGGTTTACGATGATGTGCAAAATACAAAAGAGTTTTATTTGGTTTTTAAGCAAATGAAAGAACAATTCGAGACAATGACCCCCGAACTACAAAATTATTTTATAACGGCAGTTGGGGGAAAGCGACAAATGCAATATCTGAACACTGCCTTAAAAGATGTTGGCAATACCGTGGATGTGCTAAGAGGTAAAATATCTGTTTCCAATGAGGAACTTGCCCGGCTGGTAAAGCTTGCGATGTTTACCGAGTTGACTACGGTGGATCGGAACATAAAGCGGCTGAGCGCTTCATGGGAATACTTTATTTTACGGCTTGCGGAATCCGCTGAATTCAAAGACGTGTTCACAAGTTTTACCGTAGGCTCGATAAAGACACTTGATTTCCTCGCGAAGTATTCGACGGAGCTTATGCAGATAACAAAATTCATAGGCGAGTACGTTGTTGTTACGAAGCTCGCTACTTTATGGACAAAGAATTATGCGGCGAGTTTTGGCGCGGCTGCGCTCCAGGCGAATGTTGCAAGTCTCAGAATAGCATCTATTGGTGTTGCTGGAAAAGCGGCAGCGGGTGGAATTGGGTATTTAAGGGGTGCATGGGCAGGGTTAATGACTGTTGTTGGGCCATTTCTTTTAACTCTTACCAAGGTAATTGTTTTGTTTGAAGCCCTCGAAGCCATAAGAAAGAAATTTGATTCACAGGAGGAAAAGGAAACAAGGCGTTGGGAAGCCAATATAATGCTTGCGAAGGCATATCAAGAAGCTGCAAAAGAAGGTATTCAATTAGATGCCATAGCCGCAAATGCAAAGCTTCCACACGATATAGGTTATTCCTTAGAGGAAAACCGCAAAATGATCGAAGAAAGGCAAAAAATAATAGACAAAATAAAGTCTCAAAATATTGATTCGGCTAAAGATCAGAAGAAGTTTTGGCTTGAAATTGAAAAGGAAATGGAAAAAGAACTTGAAAAATCGCGTCAAAAACAGGCTGAAAATACCCTTGAAACAATTTCTGGCCATGATGAACTGATAGCCAAATACGAAAAGGAGCTTCAAGAACAAAAGACTCAGGCTGATGAAAGAGAAAGGATTTTCGTGAAAGAATCCGAGGCGCAGAAAGAGCTTGACGATCTCACAAAACTGTATGGCGCCGACCTGAAACAAATAGACTTGAGAATTCAGGGGCTTAATAAATCGTATCAGGAAAACTTACGGCTGCTCGAGCGCAAGAAGGCGGCAATCTTCGATCTCATGGACCTTCTTCCCGGACAGATACCGTCCAACGAATTGCTCATGTTCTACGCGGAAGGTTATAACGAACTGTTGAAGGATTCAAATAAGGAGTTGTCGAAAACGCTGGAAACTATTACCGGCCTGAAAGTACAGCAAAAAGAACTTCTCGGGTTGCAGACAAAGATGAATACCGGGACTGTTGATCGCCAGAAGTCTTTGTCCTGGATACAGAAAAACCAGGGCGACTACTTGAGTGAAGTCAAGAAAATCAAAAAGGCGGCTGGCGATTTCGGCCTTGAATTCGATGAAGAAGTTCTTACTCCGAGTGCGGCTTCCAGTGGGCCGCATTGGCATTTTGAGCTTGCTGATGCTTTGAGAGCAGAGGCTAAAGCGGCCGGGGGATCGTCGAAAGAACTCAGCAAAATCAATATCGAATTGCAGAATATTGCCGCGAATAAAGGCATAGAGAAGATTGAGGGCATTACGGGTTTCAGAGGCACGGAAGAATTCAAGATGCGGCTGTCTTATCTGTCTGCATGGATGGAAAAGGAATATGGTCAAGCATTACAGCCTTCAACGTCATTAGAGGCTCAGACACGATCATTCAAGAAGAAATCCGGACACATGCGGGGAAGCGCCCATTATACGGATATGGCGGCTGATACAAAGTTTTTCGGTTTAGAGGCTCAGAAGGTTGCCAAAACAACAGAGGAGATTTTCGACAAGACAGGGGAACGGCTTGAAACCGAAATAGAACAGGTCAAAAACAAGTATGAGGAAGTAGGCGCCACAATCACTTCCCTGACCGAGTATGCGGCGGACCACTACAAGCGGGTGAAGGAACTTGTCAGTAGCCATGTGCAGGCGGTTCAAAGCCTTTACGACACGATTATCGGGCGTGAAATGGAGTATTACGACTGGCAGCTTGAACAGGGCAAAATATCGAATGAGAAGTGGCTGTACAATTATCAGGTGGTTCACCGCCAGGCGCTTGAAAGTTTCAAGGCTTTGGGAATTGATGTAGATGAAATACAGAAGCGGCTTGCACAGAATCCCCTTGCTTATTTCGGTCAACTGAATCAGGAAATGAATTCCCTGACCATGCAGAGCTTGAAACTCGCACAGAGCATTGCTAATGAAAAAGACAATCTGGCAAAACAGAATCTTATCCGGATTAAAGAAGGCGTCGATGCCGAATTGAGTGGAACGGCTGCTGTCATGTCGGCGTCACAAACATTGTACAACATGAATAAGGAGATAGCGGCACAGGAAAAGGCTGCTGATGAGCGGGCTCGGGAGCGCATGAATCTTCGGAAACAAGGCGTCGATCTGAAGATACAAAAGGAAATCCTTCAACTGCGTGAAGCTGGTGTTTATTCCGAACTGGAAGAAGCTAAAATCAGGAACAAGTATCAAAAAGACTGGCTGAAAACTCAGGACGGAATAATAAAGGACAAGAAAAAAACCTTAGACTTGGCGCGTGAGGCTGGAAATATTGAAGCGTCGATGCAGGCAATCAGCGAACTCAATACGGCTGAATTGGAAAAACATCAATATCTCTATGAGCTTCAGCAGGCGATTATACAGGGAATGTTGGCCGATGTTGAAAAGAAATACTATCTTGAAACAAAGAATCTGGAGATTCAAACGCAGTTGGCTTATGGGGAAGAAGCAAGGCTGTTGTCGCTTCGGGCCGCGAATCTGGAGTTACAGATTGCGGAAGAAAAAATGGGGACATTGCTTGAGGCGTTGAGGGCTTCAGGGGATTCTCTTGAATGGAATGATCTGTTAGGGAACGATAAATTTGTTACCTTGTTCGAGCAGATTTCCAGCCTTAAAGCCGAAATACTGAATATGGACCCTGCGTTTCAGGCAATGAAACAGGCAGGGGAAGACGCCGGCGAGGGAATAAAGGAAGCGATGCGCGATGCGGTTAAGGCCATTGCCGCGGGCGAAAAGAATATCGGAGAAGCTTTCCGAGATTTGTTTGTACGCCAGGGTGAAATAATCAAGGAGACAATTCAAAACGCCATTGCGGAAGCCTTAATTATAAAAGCCGGGGGTGGTATTAAAGACTTCGAAAAGCAAATGGCCGATTTAACGGGTACGATATTTGATATATTCGGGGTGGACCGGCCTGCCTCACAAGAGCCTGTAACTCTCGAGACGCTTTATGATTCGAGCAAAAAGGCGATTCGAGTAACTGATGCCGAAAGCCAGAAAGCCGCGGAGGGATTGACAAAGAAATTAGCATCCGGAGATTTTGGGGGAGATATTGCATCGCTTTTCACCGGCGGGGGAACAAGTGGAGGGATTGGCGGTGCAGTCGGCAAGGGAGTGGGGAAGTTCGGAAACATGGCAGGCGGCGGCAAGATGGGTGGGGTTCAAGGCGTTCAGGGCGCCGACCTCATGACCTTGGCTGCTACTATCTTTTCCGGTCAATCAGAATTGGGGCCGTACAGCCAAATGCTTCCTTCTCTTGGATATTCATTGGGGGCGGCGGCCGGGGCTGGAAGTCTTATGGGCCAGTTGGGGGCTGCGGCTGGTCCGGTGGGGATGGTTTTAGGCGTTGTGGTAGGACAGTGGCTTGATAATGCGCTCGGGGTGGGTGCGGCTGAAACCCGGCGTGAGACGGCTCACGCACAGAATCAGGGGTGGGATGAGAGAACAAATAACGTGGAGTCTGCGCTGGAGCAACTTGGATTCGGGGAAGATTATGTTCAAAACGCAGTGGATCAGGTAAATCAGGCGCGGCCGGTTTTACAGCATGGCCGTAATGGAGTCTGGTTTGAGACCAACGACGTGCAGAATCTTGAAACCGTCCTCGGGGATCAGGAAGCTGCGATAGAGCGTATGCAGGCTGCGGTTGATGGCTACAATGAATCTGTTGACGATATGGACCGCAATATTGCCATGGGGATAGGGGTATTCGATGCCTTTGGCAATGAGATCACAAACTGGAATCAGCTTATCCTTGAGAGTTTAGAGGGTGGCCGCGTTGGGCTGCGTTCGACCGCTGATGCTATTCTTACTTATGAAGCGAGTCTCCAGCGTGGAACTTCGGGGCTGTCCGGAGATTTCAATACTCTCACTTCTCAGATTGAGCTTGTGCAGTATTGGCTTCGTCAGATGTCAGATGCCGGTATGCAGGCGTCGGATGTTTTTAAGGATGTCCAGCAACAGCTTTTCGACTTGAATCAGACAAAATATTGGGCTGATATATTTGCTCCGATCAAGGAAAGCGAGTGGCTTGAAGAATTCGGGCTGGTTACGAAAGAGACGTTGAAAGAGAATTACGCACAGGCGATACGGGAAGCCTTCGGGTATCAGGGCGATATAACAGATGAAGTGATAAAAACGCTTGCCGATCAGATTTCCACGGATGTCATGTTGCTTCAGACCGGCCAGGTGGAAGGCCCGCTGGCGGAAGACATTCAATATCGGATGGACTTGCTTCAGGCGATGAAGGGCTTGTCTGATGAGATTACAGATGCCAATCTGGCACAGGCGGCCGTGGGTGGGGGCAGTGTGGGAGAATCCATATCCGGCTCTGCACAAGTTGTCCAAAACGAGTATAATTATAATCTGGACGTACAAAACATGTTTTCTACTGAAGCTGAGTCGAATGGTGTGATAAAATGGATAAGTCAACAACAGAAGAAAGCGGGATTTATCCAGCCGGGAGTCTTCAACATATAGGTGAAAAAACATGAGCGATTTTGGAAAGAAAACTCTTGAAGTAGTTTTTGGAAACCCGGAGCTTTTTACCGAGACCGATATAACAGGCTCCCATCTTAAAAACCGAACCCTCGAAGTTGTTTTTACTCCAGACATAATTACCAATGCGGGAAAATTCCAGAAAGTTCTTTTTGTCGATGTTTTTCTTCCTGTTCAAATGCACTACGCCACGCAGTATTACGAGGAAATCTACAAAATAAATTGGGAAGAATATGTCGATACCGAACTTGCTGAATTCATTTACTATGAAGTGCATCGGTCTGACCTGGACGGGTTTACTCCGGTTCTTGGAGATCCCGCGACTGCCATTCTTCAATCTTATGTAATTGACAACACAACGTATTACGATTCCGTGCCGGTCGCTGGCGATAAATATTATTACAGGATTTTTGTTGTTTTGGCCAGTGGGGGCGCAATTCTCAGTGAGCAGATTGAAAACGACAGAAAGCCGGTTTGGGATGTTCCATATACTGATGCGCTGATAAAGAATGATGGTTCCGATGGCATTCCCATGTTAGGGGTTTATCTCTGTCAGTGTGATTCCGCGACTGATCCGGATGCCCATAGTGTAAATTATTATTATGAAGTTTGTTGTCAAGCAAGTAGTCCGCTGTTTGTTAAAGCCAATGTCGGCACATTTCCCCAGGTAGCAGGTGTTACCGCGGTAAGGCAATACTGGCTGATGCTGAATAATCGGGTTATTTGCGACAATGCTCTGGATTACGGCGTTTGGGTGAATGGAGTACGCTGGACACATATTGGGGATGATCGGGCCGATTTCGCTGGTTACGGGCCTACTGATAAGGTTTATATATATGATGAAAAGAATTACATGGTTATCTTCGGGGATAATACGAATGGGCTTATGCCGACAGCCGGGGATACCATTGCGATGGATTATTCGCCGTGGACTCCGATAGTTACGGCTGATCCATTGACGAATCAGGATCAGACCTGGAGTGTTTTACCGGCAACATATTTATATATTTCTCTGGATGTAAAAATGCGGGTCGCTCCCCTGACGACGGTTCCATATTCTTTCAGGGGATATTCTTCCATATCGGCTTCCAGTTTTGCCATTTATGATCCTCCCGCGCCTCCGACGCTTGTTGCTCCTTTGAACACAACGGAGAATAGTTTTCAGCCGGTTTTTCAATTCTTCGCCCAAAGTCCGCTTACCACGACTTTCAAATATCAGCTTGTTGTTTCAACCACAACCGATCTTTCAGGGATAGTCCAGAATTTCAGTCAGATAACGAATCCCGAGGAGTGGATGGAAACCGAGTACGATAACGGGGAAATGGTTTATTTTGTTCCCTCTTATGCGAGAAAGCTTCTTCCGGACGGCGTTTATTACTGGTGGGTCTATGCCTACGATCAGAGTACGGGCCTCACATCAGAGCAGAGCATCGTGGGCCGGTTCACAATCGAGGGTGGTACAACGAATTGGGGGATAGGGCTTTCAGGGGCGCCGGTTGATTTCCTTCCCCGGAAAGGCGGTTACAATGTTACGACAATCCATGTGGGTCGGGAACTGACGGAGAAGCATGTTTTCACGATAGATTGGACGCCGATGGAGAAAGCACAGAGGGACGCCCTGTTCACGGAGTTTTCACGGCGGACGATCTTGACGTTCCTTGACAATCTTGGATCGAGTTTTCAGGTTTATTGGGGATATTGTGATCGCAACATTTCAGGCAAAGCGCATCCATCGAGAAACCCGGAGTTTGGAATTGAGCAGATAAACTATATTCCGGGGCAAATAAGGTACGGGGGCCAATCCGTATTCACAGAGGTATAGCATGAGGAATGTAGCAGATTTTTATGAAGCCTGTCAGCAGCCGAATCCTTTATTCCGGGTTCGGCTTTTTGTCAACTTTCTGGGAACGCATAGCGAGTGGGCGATTACCGGGGCCGGGTATTTGGCCGTTGAGCATATTGCCGTGGTGGGGGCGCCGGGCCAGGTCAAGTATTATGGCACGGTTTCGGACCTGACAGGGACTTACAGAATAAATATCTATTCTGATACCGCAAGAACAGTGCTGGTTATGCAGAGCGCGGTTTTAACAAACGGGACGCATCAGGAGGTTGATTGCCTTGAGGTTGGAAGCTCCGGACTGACAGCCACTATTTCACAGACCGATTTTTCAGGCGGGGGAAGTCTGAACTTTGAGATCGAGAGAAACCAGTGGGTGACAGACGATCAAAGTCCGAGTGCAACGCACTGGCCGGATGTGGCGGAATACTTCAGGGGCCAGGTAAGGATCACGGACAATGAAAACGATTCCATCTTCAAAAAGGCAGTGACACGAAAAATCAGCTTTGCGCTCGAAAACAACGACAACATGTTTTACTTTAAGTATTTCAACGACGTGTACGATCCCACGGTTGAAAAATTCAACGGGCCTTACGATGTAAAAATATACAACAAGACCGGCGGCGGGACTTATGGTGTCAAGCTCGGAAATCTCCGGAGTGGTCGCTTCATGGTTTTACAGATTGGGGTTTTTAACGTTGATCCGCTGGTGGATTCCTGGGTTTATATCGACAAGTTCCGTGGCTACATATCGGCGATTGAGTGCGGAGAAGGGGATCAAAACGTACAGTTTCTGGTGGAAGATGAACGCTTTATACTCGGCCAGGTGAAGACGGTCGGAGATACTTACATTGGGAAAACATTCGAGTACATCTTCCAGCATCAGTGTGAAAATCGGCTTGGGTTTGCGGCTGGTGATATTGTGGTGCCTACTACGGATTATGTAATGAACTTTGTCTACATGCCGGATGCGGGGGCTACGGTGCTGGCCGCGCTCGAGACCTTGGCGGAAGCTGTTGGGGGTTCGGTCGATGTGGATGAGACGGGAAAGATAATATGTTCTTCCAGGCTGTATGAGGGGGATGATCCCTACACGTTCGGAGTCGTGCCGGCCACGGATACCGCTCGGACATTTACTGACGACGACTTTGACGACATCCAGGATGTGCTTTCATCGAGCGTGGTCTTCAACGAAAAGATCGTGAACAGTATAAGTATTAAATCGAATCCTGTTGAGATCGAGCAATCAGCAACAAAGGTTTGGCGTCTTAAATATAATTACAATAAGACGACGGGAAAGAATGAAACATATCTGAAGGCCGGGCGTTTCTTCGGGGACGTGTGGGCCAACAACATGACAGATAAAGAACAGGTTCCGATAAAGGCCATTGACCGCGGAACGGCTTTTAATCCCCTGGCTGAATACACAAGTAACGCCACTTATCTTCTGAGGATAGTGAACGTGCCGGGGGCTGGCGGCGTGGGGACGGTTGATGCCCAACTCAAGCGGCAGTCTGATGGCACGATATATCCTCTGGCGGCGGCGTATGCCACGGTGTACGCTGATGGTTCAACAGAGACGGAACTTTCATCTATCGACGCGCCGAACACGAATTATCTTGATGATATATTTATTACCTTGAATAACATGGTGGCGGCTGATGCCGGGAGTGAGGCGCAGATACAGCTTGGAGTTCATTACTATGCGGATTTCGGAAGCGATTTCAGGGTTTTGCAGAATAATGGGATTGCTGATCCGGAAGACTCAAGAATGTATTTCAACATCATTTCATCGGTTTATGATCCAGCGGGTGACGACAACTATACGGATGAAAAAACAGCTTCATCTTTCGATGCCTTGGGAAACCCGAATAACAATCACAGTGATCGCATTGTCATGGCGCTTGAAGCCGGGTACTCAGATTACGACACCGAGAATGTTTTCTTCATAGATTCCCTGAACGATGAAGCGGTGGAGCGTGTGAAGGTCTTGCTCTACAACAGGGATTCGGTGGCCCGGTGGGTGAACACGGCTGAAATCTTTGGGCGCCGGATAGTCCAGAATAAGGCAATCGAAGTGAATGTGCAGGCCAGCACACTGATTATGCAGGCTTTCGGCGGCGAACAGCGGCTGGAGATAAACAATAACTACATAATGAATAATGAGCATGGCCAGCTTATAGGAAAGTTCGTGGTGGACAATTATGGGGTTCCCAGGGATGCCCCTAAAATGGTTGTTTCCCATCAGGACAAGGCCCGTCCGTTCCTCCAGGTCCGGGACCGCATAAAGGTTATCGACGCTTACACCACACGGAATAAGGAATATGTGATAAAGGAGATTGACCAGACGTATTCAAACGATCAGATGCGGTTTGAATATGTTTTGCGGGAAGCTGACCGCGGATTGCCTTATGACGCTGGTAGTTCGGCCAGCAGCTTGACGACTGAGGCCCGAGAGCAGCTTGTTACCTTGGCCGGGTCCGTGGACGTGGGACCGGGGGAGTCGGCGTAAGACTGGACGGTCACGACCGATGTGAATGGGTATGTGGTGGGGATCAGGCCGAATAAATATATAGTGGCTACTTCCTGGCAGTCTGATACCTTGGGGCTGCCGGTTCCGGATGATTCACATTTTGTTTTCAATCGTGCGAATGGCCGGATGAGCGTTTATGACGCATCGAGTTCTATTCCGAATCTTGTGGCGCGTTTCGGGCTGATTGAGAAGCTGGTTAAAGATGCCATAGGAACACAGATTGATGACGGTGAGATAGGCGCCTGGCTTATGAATCTGTATGCTATGAAGGCCGATGGAACGCCGCAATTTCTTCCGGAGGGATTAACACTGGATGGCTTGAGCGACACGGCCAAAGCCTCTATTTTTACTGTAAAATCGACGGCTACTTTAACTGGTCTCACTACTTTCCCTACTTCGGTGGCGCATGGTGTAACTGGAATTCCGGTGGTCAAGGCAATGATCCGGGGCAAGGATACGGCTGGTGGAACATATAGCAAATGGCACGATATGTCGATGTCGACACACGCGGCTTCAGGGGGGTCGGGGAATCCGTTTTATGAAACAAATGCCGGAATTTTTGTTGATGATACAAACATCACGTTTTATATGCGTGTTTCAGAGATAGTGGATAATACGCATCAATATTCCGTGGAAATGGCTGCGGCGTATAAAACGTGGTGTTACATGTATGATAATTCCGTTCCTCCTGTACTTACAAATATATGGGATGAGTGGGAAATAATATATTGGATTACAACCGTAAAAATCTAACAGGGAGAATCAGCATGAGTGGCGATCCAGCGACAAAAGAAGAATTAAAGGAAATGCGGGACAACTGCCGTGAAACCCACAAGGATTTGAATGACATTATGACTCAAATGGCCGTTACGCTTGGCCGTGTGGATGAACGTATGGAACAGGTTTTCGGCAAGCTGAATGAGGGGGGTACGACATTTAGGGGTTTGGATGCTCGTGTACATCAACTTGAAAGCGAGAGCCATATAAGGAAAAGCGCGATGGTTATTATTATAGGGGTTTTGACTATCGGGCTGAATTTAATAATATTTGTCGTCCAAAAAATCCTTGAAAAAATAGTAAGGGGAGGTAACTGACATGGGTTTTGACGGTGGTGATTTACTCAGACTCGGGAAAAAGATCGTAAAGGGGGGTGCTCCGATCCTGGGGAGCGTCCTTGGCGGTTCAGCGGGGGAAGCCGTGTTTAACATCGTTGCGGCCGTAACCGGGGCTGATAATCCGCAAGAGGCAATGGCCGTGCTGGACAAACAGCCGGAGTTGTACGCGAAATTGAAAGAGGCAGAAATGCAGCAACAGACCAGGCTCGATGAGTTATTCTACGCGGACTTGCAGGACAGCCGGGCTCTGATAAAGGCCGAAAGTCTGTCTGAAGACGTATTTATCCGGCGGGCGCGTCCGATGTTTCTGTACATCATGTACGCGGTGATCATCTTCAACTTCATCATGCTGCCGTTTATCCGGGTGTTTAATCCGGCTGTACCGGCCATGGAGCTTCCGGGGGAACTCTACTGGCTGTTCGGGTCCGCCTTTACCGGCTACAGCGTATTGAGGTCCGTGGACAAGGCAGGCAGTGTGCCGGCCGGAATCTCGAACATTATGAACTTGGGGAGGAAATAAGTCATGGCTCAATTCAGTGCATCATCAAAAGAAAAACTGGCGACATGTTGCAAGGAACTTCAGGACACTGCGAATCTGGCAATCAAAATAATCGACTTTGGAATCTCGGAGGGACACCGCGGGGAAGCTTTACAAAACAAGGCGTATGCGGAAAATAAAAGCAAGGTCCGGTTTCCGAACTCGAAGCACAACAAGAAGCCGTCAGCCGCTTTCGACGCTTTCCCGGCGCCTCTGGACTGGAATGATCCTCAGAGGTTCATTCTTCTTGCAGGTGTTATCATTGCCAGTGGCGCGGTTCTCGGACACGATATACGATGGGGTGGCGACTGGAACGAGAACGGGATTATCAAGGATGAATCGTTCAGAGACCTTCCCCACTTCGAATACAAGGGGCCGCTGAAAACTCCTGTATTTCCACTTTGACCGTATTCTGGTATTCCCTTCATGCTCTTTCCGGCTCTTTTAACAAGGGGCCGGATTTTTTTTATTTAACCGCTTGACAGAAAACAAAATGACATGGTATGCTATCATTATTCCACGGAAATGTCATGGAATGTTTAGAAAATCAGTCATGGAGGAATAAAAGGTGAAACTTCCGAATCTACAACTGGCAAGGTTCAATCGCGGGCTTACTCAGGCTGAATTGTCTGACAAGTCTGGTGTTCATCGCTGCACGATTTCGAACATTGAACAGGGGTTGGCGGGTGCCAGTCCGAAAACAGCACACAAGTTGAGCGATGCGCTTAACTATCCGCTCATGATGTTGGTGAGCGATAAAAAGGAGGATTTGCTTTATGGACCAAAAAGAATTAAAAAATCTCATCAGGCAACTGGTGGCGGAAATCGGACAGGAGATAACTCTGACGACATCGAGCATAAAGCTGTCGACGGGGGCGAAAGGCGATACGACATGGGAAGTGAAGGTGTACAATCCGGACCCGATGATCGCCGCGAATCAGGCGAACTACCTGAACGCACAGCTTCGAGCGGAACACCGGAAGGAACCGTTCAAGGCTCCGGCTTCGATTCCGTACCCAGGTTCCTCGATCCCGTCACAGGGGAACCGGACTTCTCCGATTAACCAGCATGATATGAAGTTCGGCGACACTGCGGCCGCTGATGGAGCCGATGATGCGCCTGACCCGGATTTCTGAGTAGAAAAATTGAAAGGAGAATACCAGAAATGAAAGAGCTAATAATCACAGATACGCATATTGCTGGAGACATCGAATTCGATGGCAGGCTTATCTTTGAGAATGAAATAACCGTCACTGGCAGTATCACCGCCAAAATAATTATTGCCAAAAAGTTTGTGAAGGCCGGTGAGTATGTGAAGGCCGGTGAGTATGTGAAGGCCGGTGAGTATGTGAAGGCCGGTACGTTTGTGAAGGCCGGATGGTCTGTGGAGGCCGGTAC
>Ga0208957_1001053_pt1 | contig 15790 bp, 15 predicted proteins | sample RifOxyA1_FD_184029 | JGI IMG/M metagenome (GOLD analysis project Ga0208957, IMG submission 184029) | Groundwater microbial communities from Rifle, Colorado - Rifle Oxygen_injection A1 (SPAdes) | ecosystem: Environmental > Aquatic > Deep subsurface > Groundwater | place: Rifle, Colorado, United... | reverse complement strand
ATCACTATGATTGGTAATCGTATTGGCAAAATATTTTGAGAAAGTGGTTTTTCCCGCCCCCACTACTCCAGTTAAAATAACCGCCATGGGCGTTTGCGTATAATTTAATAAATCTTTAGCAATGAATTCTAGATCATTTTCCGCTTGGCAATTCCAACTTTTTATTATTTTTTTCCCCATCCCCATTAAACCAATTCTCTTTTAACCACTTTAACAAGGGCTTCGCAAACTTTTTCCACTTCCTGAAAATCTTCTCCTTCGACCATGATCCGACAAAGATATTCAGTTCCTGAATATCTAAGCAGCACTCTACCCTTTCCAGCAAAATTACTTTCAATAGTTTTTACAGCATTTTGCAATCCAGGAACTTCCTCGAAGGGTATCTTTTTTTCAATCTTAACATTTTTCAATATCTGCGGGTAAAGCTTAATATCATCTACCAACTGACCAATGGGTTTCTTATAGCGCTTCAAACATTCCATCACAATCAGTGCCGCTAAAATGCCATCTCCTGTAGTGGCATAGTTTTTAAAAATCAAATGTCCCGATGGTTCTCCTCCCAAAATCGCGCCAGACTCTTTTAAATATTCCATTATATAGCGATCTCCCACTTGGGTTCTATGCAGCTTAAGCCCAATGGATTCTAAATATTTTTCCAGGCCTAGATTAGTCATGACCGTGCCCACCACCGTATCACCTTTTTTAATCTCACCTTTATCCAGCATCAGCTTAGCTGAAATACCGATGATCATGTCTCCATCAATTATTTTTCCATTTTGATCAATTACGATGAGCCTATCAGCATCTCCATCCAAGCAAATACCAAGGTCCGCCCGATATTCGACTACTTTTTCCTGGCATGTTTCAGGATAAAGAGAACCGCAATTCTCATTAATATTTTGTCCGTTGGGATTATCGCCAATGCAAATAACCTCTGCACCTAGCTCTTCAAAAATCATAGGCCCTACTTTATAACTGGCTCCATTAGCGCAATCTAAAACCATTCTGGTTCCAGATAAATTATAGACCTGCGGAAAAGTATTTTTTACTTGAACAATATATCGCCCGATCACTTCATCCAACCGTGTGGCCCGCCCAAGTTCTGAACCAGCCACGGCAGGTATCAATTCAGGATTCAATATCATTTGTTCTAATTCCAACTCCACACTATCAGGTAATTTGTATCCCTCTCCATCAAATATCTTTATTCCATTATCCTCATACTGGTTATGTGAAGCAGAAATCATAACCCCAGCATCAGCTCTCATCGAGCCCGTAACAAAAGCTACACCTGGTGTAGGCAACGGGCCGGTTAAGACGACTCTTCCACCTTGTGAACATACTCCCGAAGAAAAGGCCAGTTCCAACATATAACATGAAAGCCTGGTATCTTTTCCGAGTACAATTAGCGGTTGCTTGTTTTTCCCTGAAGTTTTTTTAAAATAGTAGGTAACCGCTCTGCCAAGCGCCATTGCTACCTCGCATGTCATTGGATATATGTTTGCCTTACCGCGTATTCCATCTGTACCAAACAATTTTCTTTTGCCCATCTCAATACTCCCAACAACTATTCATATAGTAAAATAGTAAAATAAATTACGTCATTATATAGCAGCAAAAATAAAAAAGGTCTAATCCTTAAAAAATAAAAAACGTTTATGAAATGTTTTTTTAAGGATTGCAACTTAATTAACAAGAAATGATAAGCCTAGAAACTTGACAAAAATGAAAGTACTATCATTCTAAGATAGAATTTAGTTTATAAAAATTTAATTAATAACGGAGATATTATGACTTGGTTTAAACGAATGACCTTTTTTGCTCTGGTAAACTTAGGTATTATCGTAATGCTTTCTATTATTTTGAATTTACTTGGAGTCAAACCATATCTATCCGCATACGGAATTGATTACTCATCGCTTTTCATCTTCTGTCTGGTATGGGGCACAGGTGGAGCTTTTATTAGTTTATGGATATCAAAATGGATGGCCAAAACGGTCTACGGAGTAAAGATTTTATCCATGACCGGACCATACAATCAGCTGGTCATGAAAGTGCATGAGCTATCCAAAGCCGCCGGGCTAAGTGTAATGCCTGAAGTTGGAATTTATGAATCCCCTGACATTAACGCTTTTGCTACCGGCCCTTCAAAGAACAACTCGATGGTGGCAGTATCCACCGGACTATTAAATAAAATGAATCAAAACGAAATTGAAGGAGTGCTTGGACACGAAGTCTCCCATATAGCCAATGGTGATATGGTGACGATGACTTTAATCCAGGGAATCATGAACGCTTTTGTCATGTTTTTTGCTCGTATTGCCGCATATCTTCTTGATTCCGCCTTAAGAAAAGATAATGATCGTGATGGAGGACTCGGTTTTTTTGGTCACATGATGGCAGTCTTTTTCTTTGAAATAATCTTTGGTTTAATTGGAACCATGATTGTAGCATTCTTTTCAAGAATTCGAGAATTTCGCGCCGATAAAGGGAGCGCTGATTTAGTTGGTAAACCCAAGATGATCGCCGCGCTTGAGGGACTCAAGCGAAATTATCATGTCTTACAAGAAAGCACCAAAGAAAACAAGGCCATTGCTGCACTTCAAATTTCCAACAAATCAAAATTTATTGCATTACTTTCTACGCATCCTGATTTAGACCGAAGAATTGCGGCATTAAAAAACTAAGCAGCTTTCTTATCCACGATCTTAATGCTTTCTAAAACATCTCGGCTTAACAAGAGCTTTTTACGAAGTGCCTCTCTGCTGATACCCATAGTTTTAGCGGCTTGGGATTTGTTGCCATTTAATCTTTTAATCTCAGCAAGAATCATTTCTCTTTCAATGATCGCCACGCGATCTTTTAAACTAATCGAGTGATCACTGACAAAGGGAATATCACCAAACATACTAACCTTTTCCGACGTATCAAACAGTGGTGCTGAATTATTAGTTAGTTCAAACTCAGTGATAATATGAGCTTTAGGATTATAGAGTACGGCCCTTTCCACACAATGTTTTAACTCTTCAATATTTCGAGGCCAGTTGTGATTGCCCAATTTAGAAATGGCCCGAGTGGAAAAACTTTTAAGTAACAATCCTTGACGTTTACACTCGTGCCTTAAAAAATAATCAACTAGAAGTGGTATATCTTCTTCCCTTCGCCTGAGTGGCTCCAAATGAATATATGATCGATTTAAAAAATAATAAAGATCACGGTGAAATTCCCCATCGTCCACCATATGATCCAAATTATCACAAGTAGTGGCAATCACTCTTACATCCAAAGTCAAATTATCCATATTAGGTATTTTTCGGTTAACCAATACATCAAAAAGCTTTTCTTGAAATGCCATTGGTAACTTGGATATATCCCTGAGAACGACGGTTCCGCCTTTACATTTACTTAGGTATGATCCCGCTCCCCATAACTGATCTTCAACTTTTTCCATATTTTTTTCAGAGCATTCAATGACTTCAAAGGGTTGAAGTCCTCTTTGCCCTTCAAAATGTAAAATTTTAGCGAATAAAGTCTTCCCAGTTCCGACCTCTCCCATAATAACTACAGGGGTATCTAGATCTTTTAATTTGATCACATTGTTTCTAAGCGATTTAATATGCGGAGTATTTCCAATCATGGCATTATCTCTGGCCCTTGGATTTGAAAATTTTCTGATCAGCGAATTTTCGGTTATTGGATTATATTGATGAAAGACTGCGGAAAAAATAAGTGACAAAACTTTCATAGTTTTTTCATCTTCTACTGTGAACAAATCCTGGTTCTTCTTATTTAAAACCTCAATGACTCCGACTACCTTATCTTCCCGATTATGAATCGGATAACAAATAATAGAGCGTGTTTCGTAATTAAATTTTTTATCAAAAAATTCATTGAATCTGGATTTGTCTTTTAGTGTATCGATATTTAAAGCTACCCCGGTCGTAAATACTGAACCGGCGATACCAAGCCGGTAATCAAAACGCAGATCTTCCTTATTTACACCAATCGCTGAGGCGGCTTCTAATTCATTTTTTTCGGGGTTAATTAAAAAGATAGATCCTCTTTGAGCATTTAAAATTCGCACCACTTCCGAAAGCATGCTATCTACAAACCCATCCTTGTCTGCAAAATTAGTAATATCCTTAAACAGAGACAATAAAAGCGAAAACATTTCAAAACCATCACTGGGTTTAGTATATTTTTCTTTCAATGCAGATTCGACCAAGCAATCTTTTAATCTCTCAGCTGAAAAACTAGAAATAAAATTTTCTAAAAAACGATAAATTTTCTTCTCTTCATCTATCTCCACACCATAAATGAGTTCTTCATCCCCAGTCCCAACTGAAAAGGCACGCACTACCCTACCTACCAAATCAAGATGTACTTTTTTAAATTGTAACGATATATCAAGAGGTGTTCCCACCGATAATCTAGTTTTAGTTTGAAACCCTAGACCCGTCACACTTAAATCCTTAATCCGGGCGTCCTCTATATATTCAGATTTCCCGTTCTGGTTATCCATCTCCACTAAAAAGCGAAGATCATCAGCCTCTTCAATTGGTATTCTAAATGATTGGTAAAATTTAAATTCTGAAAAACTTGAAAGCAACATAACCATCCCCTTTGATGTTATGACATAAAAAATCTCTAGGGATTCTTCGGTACCTTGAGACAAATCTAAAGAAAAATTGCCCACAATGTCTGGCATTTTCTTCAAATTTCTTTTAAATTTAGTAAGTTAAAAAATCTGCCAGGGAGATTACCTGAGTATTTTAATCTTCAAATTTTTCAATATCCACTTTCTGTAACTGGGAATTATCTAAAACATTTAAATCTTTATCAATGACCTTGAAAATTGCTTCTTGAAACAAAACCCAATAACGAGTTGCTTTTAGTGGATCGGAGGAAGGCAATTCGAGTGTATAAGTTGGAATATCCCTTTCATTACCCGCCCAATTGCCCAGGCTTCCTGGGAAAAAAGGATAATTAGAAATACGAAATTTTTTAGAACTTTCACTCATTTGTAAAAGTAAATTACTCGCTTCAGTTCCGACTTTGTTAGTATCTTTTTTAAAATCTCCAGGCCCATCGTAATCTACAAAACTTAAAGGAGAATGTAGCGAAACAATCTTAGTTGGTTTATATCTTTTTATAATATTTACATGAAAGACGGTTTCCGGCTCACTCATGGCATGGTGACCGGGAAAACGTCGCTTATTTTTTTTAAACTTTTTATCCCACAATTTTAGAGCACTTTTATTCCAGTCGTTAGTAGGAAAATTTCTATTGATATCCACTCCGCGATGATTGGTCCTGCTTGGAGCGTCCGCAAAAAAACCGTCAGGATTTACTAGCGGCACCACTACTACCAATTTGTCATGAAAATACGCCGGTGGCTTGACCAATAAAGTGTCTATTAAATCAAAGCAAAATTTAATGGTGGTCGTCTCATCACCATGGACACCACAAAAAAACATCGTGCAATCTTTTTTGTCTGTTTTGTGAGCATTTTCATCACCGAAGACGACCCACATCAGAGGATCACCAAGATATGAATTTCGTACATGATGCCATTGATTTTTTTCACAACGGGCTGAAATCCATCCCAATTGTTCAAATTTTTTCTCAATCTTCTTGCAAAACTCTTTAACCTTAGGCGTATTAATCGCAACCGAAATTTCATCCGTCGGTACTTGTTCAATAATGTTTTCCGGTTGTGCAATCTCCGTACTTGATAATGGAGGTGCGTCCTCTACTGACTGCTGTTTAGCGCATGCACCTCCTAATATGAAGAGGATCAAGATAGTGTGCACAACAAAATATTTTATATTTTCCATAATCAATTGATTACCATATTCAAACAAACAACTTAGTGATAGCATGGCTCAAATTTTTTTAATGGCGTAACAATATTATTAAAAAGTAAGAAATTCAAATGAAAAATTTTATTTTACTCTCTGAACACCCTGACATTCAAAGCTCCTTGCGCCTACTGGAAACCGCAGAATCTCTCAAACTTGCAACCCAAGTAATTAATCCATATGAATCCTTGCTTGATTTATCAGCTTCCACCGGTCAAGACTTAAGTGAAACCCTAGTCATGCATAGAGTTACAGGAATAAAACATCAAAATTTTGATTTAAATTTTTCAGGAATGCTTCAAGCTAACGGAGCAAAAATAATTAATAACCTGGATGCATTTGAAAAACTTCGGGATAAGGAACAACAAGCAGTTTTTTTTCGTTATCATAAAATACCAGTCATCCCCGCTTTTAGTGTAAGAAAACGCCTAACTCAAATAGAAGTTGATCACATTATTGAGAAATTATCGCCTTATCATTTAGATAAAAAAGCTCCTCCCTCCTACATCATTAAAACTACTCGAGGTAATCAAGGTGTCGGCACTAATTTAGTTAACGGTACTAAATCTTTAAAAAGCCTCTTGGAAACTTTATGGGCCATCAGAGATCAAAATTTTCTTATTCAACCTTTTCTTAAAGAAGCTTATGAATATAGAATTTTGACCACTAAAAAAAATGTGCTGGGAGCAATTCAAAGGACACCTGATCAAAATGATTTCCGCGCCAATGCTCACCATGGTACAGCTTGTAGATTAAACAATCTTCCCTCTGGGTTAATCGATTTTGCCCAAAATGCCTTTTTAAAATCAGGCGCCAATTACGCTGCTTTGGACCTGTTTTTATGGCAGGATCAATTTATGGTGGTAGAAATAAATTTAGTACCCGGATTTAGACAAATGGAGCTCGTTACTGGTAATAATGTAGCTAAGGAAATAATCTCAACCGGGCTAAATTAAGAGGAAAATAATGGAAGTTTACAAAACCAAAAAAGACCATCTTCACATTGTCACTTTTCCTGTAGGCGATTTTGCTTCCAATTGTACGGTAATTTATAGTGACGCTACTAAAAACGCCCTAGTTATTGATCCAGGTTTCACCATTGCCCCCGTTAATCAACTCATCCAAAAAAATAAATTAAAAGTCACTCATATTCTCCACACACATGGACATTTTGACCACATAACATCCTCTTCAGAACTTCGGGAGATGACGAAAGCCCCCATTTATCTTCACCCAGGAGATGAACATTTTTTTAAAGACCTCATTCACCAAGCAAGCCTTTTTGGATATTCTCTGAAAATTAATCTTTCTCCTATTGATCACTTTTTAAGTGATAACCAAATTATTGAATTTGACCAGGGAACTTTGTCACTTAAGGTGATCCATACCCCGGGGCACAGCCAGGGGGGATGTTGTTTTTTCACGGATAACTTTGGCTATCCAATGCTTATTGCAGGAGATACTTTGTTTAAACAATCAGTGGGAAGAACTGATTTACCTGGCGGTGATTTTGACCAGATCGTTAGCTCCATTAAAAATAAATTATTCATCTACCCTGATGCTACCGTGGTTATTACCGGACACGGGCCAGTTACCAATATAGGTGATGAAAAAAAATATAATCCCTATTTAACTTAAATATTTCGATTAATCCAAAATGCCAAATCCCTGATCCACCCTGCTTCGGTATTAAGGCAATTAACGTAATATAATTGCCCCCCCTGGGCCAAAGCAAGGGACCGTAATTCCTGATTAATCTCCACTTCAGTTTCCAGGGAGTCCGTTATAAATGAAGGTGAAACCACCACCACTTGTTGGCCTTTATAATTAACGCTGATCAAATCTTCAAGCAATGGCCCTGCCCACTTTCCTTTCCCAAATTTGGATTGAAAGCACATAACAATATTTAGGTCACTTGTTAGCTTTTCTAACTTCTCTTTTAATTTTTGAAATGTTTTTTCACATTGAATCAGATAGGGGTCTTGATGTTTGCTTATTTGCCTTAAAGGAGCACTGTGAAATGAAATTAACACAATATCTATGGCCTGGTTATTACTTTTGATTTCACTGATTTTCCACTCAATCTTTTTTAGTACATTATCGATATAAAAATCTTCTTCATAAAAAGGTGGCAGAAATTTACAATTTAATCCTGTAAAATCCTCGGCAATTCCCCAAGTTGATCTAGAGTATTGAGGAAAAAGAGGAAGCACCACATTTTTCTGAGATGAACTCAACTTCAATATCTGTTCTTTTATATTTTTCTTTCCATAATAAAAAGCATAGTCACATTCAATGTTAAAACGCTTAAGTTCTGTCTGCAGTTTTTCACATAACAACCGAGTCTGCTTGACCAGCAAGAACTCACCTCCATCCCAGATTTTCTCATAACGTTTAAGAAGTTTTTTAACCCGGAACCTCAAAATGATATTTTTAAGAATGGGCAACCAGATAAAATGAGGCAAATCCACCACTTTTTTATTAGATAAAAATTCATAAAGATAAGCTTGAATTGCTTCTTCACTCAGTGCTGCCGGCGATCCAATTTGCATTAAGATAAGTTTACAATCACACTTTCCCATGTAAATCCTCTATGATATAGGACTTTGATTATTAGTTTATATCAATGAAAGGTCAAACGATGATTAGTAAAAGAAATAGCCAAGAATTAGCCAAACTCAATCTAGGCAGCACTAATACACTATACCCAACTCAATACGCTCCAGAAATTCTCGAAAGTATCTCCTGTCTAAATACCACAGATAATGCATGGATAAGCCTCATCTGTAACGAATTTACTTCCTTGTGCCCCAAAACCAATCAACCAGATTTTGCCAAGATCTATATCAACTATATCCCTGCTCAAAAACTGGTGGAATCTAAATCTTTGAAACTTTATCTTTTTAGTTTTAGAAATCATGGGGCCTTTCACGAAGACTGCATTAATGTGATTTGTAAGGACTTATTTAAGCTTTTACGGCCTAACTTTATAGAAGTCATTGGCGAATTTTCCCCAAGAGGTGGTATAGCTATCTGGCCTTATTGTTCACAATCTTCATCCTCTTTAAAATATAAAAAATTAAAAGCGAAAAGGTTAGAAGATTATTTCCCTGGCAAATATTCAAAAACCTAAGAGTAGGCACAAAAAAAAAAGTGTTGTGATCAAGCAACTGAAAACAACACTCTATATGCGATATAACTTCTAAATGACCAATTCAGGTCCCTCTTTCAGAGTTATTCGATAATTTCTAATACTGAACGTTTTTTGAGCTTGGTGGAAGCGGCATTTAAAATCGTCCGTAAAGCTCTGGCGGTTCTGCCTTGCTTTCCAATCACCTTACCGAGGTCAGTTTTATCAACCTTTAATTCGATAACCGTGGTCTGTTCACCAGTTATTTCAGTAACGTCAACCTTTTCTGGAATGTCCACTAAAGACTTACTTACGTACTCTATCAGATCTCTAAGTTCAGACATGCTCAAACTCCCACGCTATTAAGACCTAGGTCTTATGTTATTTAACGGTCCCTTTGACCATCAGTAATCACTAGATTTTTACATTATTTTTTTTGAATAAGGATCTTACGGTATCAGAAAGTACCGCTCCTTTATTAACCCAAGCAGAAATTTGTTCTGCTTTAATATTTTTCAAAACTTCTTTTTCGGTTGGAACGTACTGTCCTAATTGCTCTAAGCAACGACTGTCTCTGGCAGAACGTGAATCAATGGCAACAATAGAATAAATAGGTGTATGAACTCTTCCTCTTCGCGCTAATCTAATCTTAATCACAAACAACTCCTAACATTAGTAAAATTTATAGTTGATAATAATAGTGGTAATTAAATAAACCGGCTAATCTTACAAGTCAAGAAGAATATAAAGATTATTAGTATTTCAAAATAGAGTAAATAACTAAAATTAAAGGTTTTTTGAATACAATAGTATTAAACTGTCCAACCGGGATATAATGAGAGAGCTTAGCGTGAAAAATAACCACCGCCCCAATTCCCCTTTCCTTTATTTTTTTTCTTTTTAAAAGAAGCATCACTTGATGTCTGCCTGAAACCTTTTTGCGGGCCCATTCCTGGTACACCTCCCGGCATCCCCATTCCACTCATGTCAGGCATACCACCTTTCATCATCTGCATCATCGGGCCAATCATTTTTTCCATTTGCTTAAATTTTGTTATGAAATCTTTAATAGATACTTCTGGATTTCCCGAACCTCTGGCAATCCGTTTAATCCGAGAGTCGTTTAGAATTTTATAATTATCTCTTTCTTCCTTAGTCATGGATGAAATAATGACTTTGATTTTTTTCATTTCGCTTTCGGCGGGGCCTAGATCTCCGATATCTCTTAGCATTCCCCCCATTCCAGGAATCATTTTCATTATGGAGGTAAGTGGACCTAATTTGGAAATCATATTCATCTGATTGAGAAAATCATCAACTGTAAATTTATTTTTCTCTAGACGCTTCATCATTTTTTCAGCTTCTTTCTCGTCAATTGCTTCTTCTGCTTTTTCTACTAATGATAAAACATCTCCCATATCTAGAATTCTGCCGGCCAAACGATCTGGATGAAAGAGTTCAAGATCTTTCATCTTTTCTCCAGTGGAAATATACTGAATGGGTACTCCACTTACATATTTTATGGAAAGCGCTGCCCCTCCACGGGCATCTGAATCCATTTTGGAAAGCACCACCCCGGTCAATCCAATGGAATCATGAAAAGTTTTGGCCACGTTAACAGCTTCCTGACCAGTCATAGCATCGGCTACCATTAAGACTTCTGGTTTAAAAAGATTAAGTGCTTCTTTGACACCTCGAAGTTCATTCATTAAATGCTCATCAACATGGAGCCGACCAGCTGTATCTATAATAGCGACATCAATTTTATTATCAGTGGCGTATTTCATTGCACTAAGAGCAATTTCTTTGGGAGAAGAAGACAGGTCTGAATCAAACCATTCTACGTCCATAGATTTAGCAAGCGTTATAAGTTGATCTTTAGCCGCTGGCCTGTAAGTATCGGCGGGAACTAAAAGTACACTTTTCTTTTTCTTTTTTCGCAGATGCAAAGAAAGTTTGCCTGAAAAAGTAGTCTTACCTTGTCCATTAAGTCCAACTACCAGTATCGGCAAGGTTCCCTTTCTTTCCAGGTTGGGTTCCGTATTGGCACTACCCATAATACTTGCAAGTTCGTCGTGAACAATCTTAATAAATTGCTCCTGAGGATTCACGCCGGCAATAACCTTCTCACCAATGGCCTTCTCTTTTACTGCAGTTACAAAGTTTTTAACTACTTTAAAATTAACATCGGCTTCAAGTAGGGCCGTTTTAACCTGACTTAAGGCTTCTTCAATATTATCTTCACTGATCTTGTGTTTGCCCCTTATTACTTTAAAGGCGTCTGAGAATTTTTCGCTTAAAATATCAAACATTCCACTTTCCTTTTCAATAGATGTTTTAGAGTATATAACATGTTTTTATAAAATTGCACAGATGGTCTGGGCCAACTTCTTTTTCCACAACCTGTTATAAAAAATGATGGAATATAACTTTTCCAATAAACTACAAGAAAAAATTGATTATTTAAATCAAAAAAAAACCCCCGTATGCCTGGGACGGGTCAACTTCTCTTCCAAACTAATTTTGGCACCACTTGCCAGTATCACCGATGTACCCTACCGGTTATTAATGCAAGATCTAGGTTCTGGAGGATCGGTCACTGAATTGATATCCTGCCATGGTATCAACTATAATAACGAAAAAACCATCAAGATGCTAAAAATTAATGAAGCCGAAAAGAATGTAGGTATCCAACTTTTTGGTGAAAATCCGAACGATATGGCCAAAGCCGCCGTATTTTGTGAAAAGCTTGGGCCTCATTTTATTGATATAAATGTTGGTTGCCCGGTGAAAAAAGTGGTGGGAAAAGGAGCTGGGGCAGCTCTCTTGAAAGATCTCCAACTTCTCCAAAAAATAATTTTAGCCGTGAAAAAAAGTATCTCCATCCCTTTAACCTTAAAAATCAGAACTGGTTGGTCTAAAAACGAATTGGTGGCCCAAGATATTGCCGATATGGCCGTGGACGAAAAAATTGAATTTATTTGCTTGCATGGCCGTAGCAAGGATCAACTTTATAGTGGATTTGCCAATTGGGATTACATTGAGGATATCGCGAAAAATACCAAAATCCCAGTGGTCGGTAACGGTGATCTTCATAACGCTCAATTTGTGCGCATGAAATTACAAACTTCATCTTGTGGGGCCTTTATGCTAGGGCGTGGACCTTTGCGTAATCCTTTTTTATTTTTGGAATCTTTTATCCCAGATACTACTGAGCGTAAGATTTTTTTTACTCCCGCAGATCACTTGGAGGTAATCAACAAATTATATTCCTATATGCAAAAATTTTATGAAAAAGATCGGATTATTGAAATCCAACTAAAAAAACATGCCCTGTGGATAACTGCCGGCTTTCCCGGAGCCAGTGGTCTTAGAAAAAAACTTTTTACTTTATCAGGACACTTAAACGTTCATAATTATCTGGTTGAATATTTCCAATTATTGGAAGACAATATTTCCAAGCATGTTAATCATGATCTACCTTTTTTATCCGGTGGGCATGGTTAAACTTTGTTAGGGACACCAAATGTATTTAAATATATCTCTCTCCAATAAAACTGGTAAGGAAATCAAAAAAGTGCAGGTAGATGAAAAATTCAATCTACACAATTTTTTAGCAACTAATCACTTTTTTATTGAAGACATTAATTTAAAAAAATTCATTAAAGATATAAACCAGGCCTTTAAAAAAAATATTAAGTCGTTTTTATTCATCGATGACAGTCCAGAGCTGATTGAATTTCTGACCGACGAAGCCCATAAACTGGGACACTACGCTGAAGGTTTTATTAATTCTGATGGGGGTTATGAAAGATATATGGCCAACCCCGATGCCTTCGATATTGTGGTTTTAGATTATCGAATGCCCGGAATGGATGGTGGGCGAGTGGCCAAAGTTTTTATGGAAATTTATCAAAATGTCCGTCTTGTCTTGCTTACCGGAGATACCAATCTTCGTCCCGAAACTATAAACAAAATTCCTATTATCTACAAGCCTGCTCGTATAAAAGATATTATTGAAGCTGCTTCCATATACAATTATCAAAGCAATTTTGCAAAAAGCAAAAGATAATATTAACCCAACCCTGATTTGAATTGACTAACATTTTCCGCTTTTATAGATTGGTCTTCCAAGCTTGGAGGATAGACATTTTTAGTTTAAGCGGATTAAATTCACAACAAAGAGTGGCAGCAGAAATTATTGAAGGCCCGGTGCTCATATTAGCTGGAGCCGGCACAGGAAAGACCAGAACCATTACTTACCGTATTGCTCACATGGTAGAAAACCTCGGTATTCCTCCAGAAAACATTCTTGCCGTAAGCTTCACCAACAAAGCATCCAAAGAAATGCTTGAACGTACTGAAAATCTACTAGGTCGAAAAAAGTCTAGTCTGCTAACCCTTTCCACCTTCCATTCCTTGGGAGTGCATATTCTAAGGTCCGAAATCCAAAAACTCGGCTATGGCCGTTTTTTTAGTATCTATGATACTTCCGATCAACTCTCTATAATCAGAGAAGCATTAAAAAAATATAAAGCTGACAAAAGTTTTGATCGAAAAATGATCTTATCTAAAATCAGTTTTTTAAAAACCAAGTGCATATCCAATGAAGAATATGCTAGCTCTATCTACTTTAATCTCGACGAACCTTATGACCTGGCAACCGAGTATGTTTATCATTACTACCAGGATAAACTCAAATTTTATAACGCCATTGATTTTGATGATATTTTATTTTTAACTTACAAACTTTTGCGAGAAAATCAGGAACTCAGGGAAAAATATTCTCGAAAATTTAAATATATTATGGTTGATGAATACCAAGATACCAACCGTCTGCAATTTGATTTGATTCTTCATCTAACTTGCATGCACAAAAATCTTTGTGTAGTCGGGGATGACGATCAGGCTATCTATGCTTTCCGCGGAGCAGATATCAGCAATATCTTAGATTTTGAAAAACATTTTGCCAGTGCAAAAATTATCAAGCTTGAGGAAAATTATCGTTCGAGTCCATCAATTCTAGATCTTTCCAATAAAGTCATCAAAGAAAATAAACATCGAAAAATGAAAACGCTTTGGAGTAAGCAGGCTATCTCTGATAAGCCCTATTTATGGAAAATGAAAGACCCAGAACACGAAGCAAGAATTATAATTGAAGACATCTTAAACTCGTCCCGCAAGAATCTGCCACTAAATGAAATGGCCATCCTTTACCGAAGCAACTTGCAAGGAGTGCCTTTTGAAGATCAACTGCGGATGAATAATATCCCCTACACAATTATTGGTGGACAAAAATTTTATGAAAAAAAGGAAATCAAGGATCTGATGGCCTACCTTATGGCAATCTTAAATCCTTATGACGAACTGGCCTTACGCCGGATTTTAAATATCCCGAACCGCGGAATTGGTAACGCTACTTTAAAAAAATTTCTAACCAAGGCCTTGCAAAACAAATCCTCTCTCTTCAAAGAAATGGAAACTGATACTGACAAAGCATCCCCCATCGCCTCCTTTGTCTTGTTAATCAATAAGTTTAAAAAGATTTTTCACTCTAAGGTTTTACCAGAAGCTATTGGCGATTTGATTAAGGAAATTGATTACCTTAGCTTTGTAGAAAAACAATACGACAGCGCCAAGCAAGTAGATATGCGAAAGAAAGATGTTCTTTCATTTATTGAATCGGCTGAGCGTTTTTATTATTATCATAAAGAAAGCGCCACTTTAAGAAATTTCATCGAGAAAATTCTGCTTAAAGATTCCCAGGACCACAAAGAAGAAACCGACGAAACCATCAAAAAAAATGAAGTGCAACTGATCACCCTTCACTCAGCCAAGGGTTTGGAATTTGATTCAGTCTACCTGGCCGGTATGGAAGAAGGGCTACTTCCTCATAAAAAGACGCTACAAAATGATGAGGATGTCAGCGAAGAAAGAAGACTTTGTTATGTCGGCATCACCCGGGCCCGCAAAAAACTTATCATGACCCACTGTCAGGGTAGAACGCTTTATGGCAATACCCAAACCAGGAACCTTAGCCGTTTTCTCGCAGGATTAAAAGATAAAGACCTCTATATTGAACAAGACCGCACCACTTTGGATCACTTGAATAACCAAGAAAAAGAAGTTTTTAAGAAAAATTTTTTTGAGGGTTTAATAGACAGTCTCAAATAAGTAAGCCCTGCATTTATTCATCATAAATAATAATTTTACTATCTCGAATTAATTCCCGATACTCTCTGGTTTTGGTGATGGGGTCTATGGTTCCCGAAATACTTACGGTTTTTGACCCCATAAATGGAACAAAACTTCTTAGGGCATCCTTCCAATCACTGTAAATTGTATAATCCAAATTATAAACATCATTACATTCGATATCGCCTAGTTTAAGTAGATCCCGCAAATAAACCGTATGGGTCTTAAAAAGTCCAAGCGGCGTCCAAACTTTTTTGGTGATATAAAACCCGAGTCCTCTTTGCTTAACCAGTTGCTGCTCTTCCACTTTGGAATAATCGATCGCCCAAGTCCCTGTGGAGGCACACATTTCTGGTGATAACACAATATCACTGCTACCGCATGAGACCAGGGTGAGTATTAAAAAAAGTGATATTTTATTGATCATATTGTTTTTGCCTAATAGCGTATCCTTTTATCCGATAACTTCTGGGAGTATAGAGACCTATGCTGAAAAAGCTGGCCAGAAATTGAGGAAAGCTTTGAAAGTCCTCAATACTGATTTCTGCAGGATCAAAATATCCGGTTGATTGATGAACTATTTCGTCAATGTACACCGTAGCAT
>Ga0208957_1001047_pt1 | contig 15844 bp, 10 predicted proteins | sample RifOxyA1_FD_184029 | JGI IMG/M metagenome (GOLD analysis project Ga0208957, IMG submission 184029) | Groundwater microbial communities from Rifle, Colorado - Rifle Oxygen_injection A1 (SPAdes) | ecosystem: Environmental > Aquatic > Deep subsurface > Groundwater | place: Rifle, Colorado, United... | reverse complement strand
TCACTAGCGCAACGTTTCCGCCTTCACAAGCGCCACGTAAACCCCGGTTCCAATCCGTGGCACCGCGCTCGATCATCATGTTCACTAGCGCAACGTTTCCGCCTTGACAAGCGCCATGTAAACCTCGGTCCCAATTCGTGGCACCATGTGCAATCATTAATTCGGCTAGCGCAACATGTCCGCCACGACAAGCGCCAATTAAACCTATACTCCAATACGTGGCACCGTATTTGATCATCATATTTGCTAACTCAACGTGTCCGCCTTCGCAAGCGCCACATAAACCACTGTTCCAATCAGTAGCACCATGCGCGATTATCATATTCGCTATCTCAATATGACCACCTTCGCAAGCACCACGTAAACCCCAGTCCCAAATCACGGCTCCGCGCGCGATTGCGATATTTGCGGCGTTGATGTCGCCATTTTTGCAAGCTGTATGTAAATCTTTATTTGGATTAGCAGTCATTTTTTTAAATTTTATATTTTCAATTTTCAATTTTTATAAATTTTATTTAAAACTTTTAAAAAAAGTTTTAAGATTTATTAATTTTATTTTAAATTTTATATTTTCAATTTTTTAATTTTCGATTTTCGATTTTTAAATTTATTTTATTTTTTTGTTTAAAACTTTTTTATATTTTTTTTAATTTCAATTTAATTCGATTCGCTTTGTTTCAAAATCGTCAATCGATACCGCTTGTTTTGCGTACGTATCGGCCAAATCATTTCCGCATTGAATTACGTAACTATAAACGTGATTGCTTGTAACGCGATCTGGTTTCTTTACGTGCGAAATAACGTGCCGAAATGATGTCGAACCTTTTCGGTTATTCATCGCGGTGTAAAGTGCGTGGACAATATCGAGATTTTTTTGTTCGGATAGTCTACCGTCCTTAATCCATTGCCATAGCCATTTCGTAACAATATTAAACCAATATTCGCTATCGGTAGCTATTACGACATGCGATTCGATTGTTTCGCATCGCCATAACGCAAATAAAATCGCGAAGCCTTCCGATCGGTTATTCGTCGCTAAAACTGGTTCACTGTAATCAAATATTCGCGTTCCGGCTACCGCATATGTCGGCGTTCGGCCGTAATAAGCGTAACTTTTTTTAACGAATTGTTTAGCGGGATTATACGGCGTGTCTAATTCGTACATAATAAAACACCAACCTCCACGCGAATCCGACCGACCATTACCCAATACGGATCCGTCCGTACATATTAACGTCGACGCGTAATCAATTGGCGAATCCGGGTGCCAATCTAGCGGAATTAAACCCGCATCAATTCGTAATTTATTCGCGTCTGCAAAATGTGGACAATCGTCGAATCTACGCGCACCACCGTACATACCGGCGACGGGATGATCCCAAAACATAACGATATGCCGTTTAATTTCGGTTTCAGCCGTTGCAAATAATTTTTGCGCTTCTTTACCCCATAACATAACGACGATAACCGCACCTGCTTCGCTTTTCCGTCGTAAAATTTCGCGAATCGTTTCGTTAACATATTTATCCCATTGTAAGGAGTGCACCATTGCGGTGCCTAATCGTGTAGTTAATGCGCGGTTCAGTAACAATACACCTCGATACGACCAATTAACTAGATTGGCTCGTTTTGGCGGCGAATCGATTTCGCCGGATTTTTGAAGCGCTCCATAAATATTACGTAAGCTCGCCGGTATTTTTTCGTCAGTAGAACTAAACGCATATCCGTGCGCAGCGCCATTATAATACGGATCTTGGCCAACAATAATGCACCAACATGCGGAATAAGGCGTTGTTTTAAACGCCGCAAATATTTCGAAAGATGGTGGTGCGAGTTCCGCTTCGTCTTTCGCAATACCGGCCAATACCGTGTCCAAAAGTGGCGTATCGAGTATTTCGCGCCATTCTCCCGTACCGTCTAAAATTGCATCGCGATTTAATGCCATTTTTTGAAATTTTCAATTTTATTTAAATCTCATTTCTTCGAATCAAAAAGTTTTACTTTTTCAATCTATTTTTTTTTATTTTTATTTTTTCGAAATTTTCAATTTTCAATTTTCAATTTTATTTAAATCTCATTTCTTCGAAATTTTCAATTTTATTTTTATTTTTCAAATTTTCAATTTTTATTTTTATTTTTATTTTTATTTTTTCGAAATTTTTGTACCGTTTAAAATACGTATACTTTTTTCAATTTTACAACTAAAATAAATCGTTTTACATACAATGACGATAAATAATATATACGTAATTTTGGCCGTTATTATCGTTGTAGTTATTTTAGTTTTATTTAAATCGAAATTCTCACAACGACAAGGTTTTAGTATCGAACCCGAAAAAATATTCCGTGCTCGACCAATATTAGAACAACCGAATTCTTTTCAAAGATTTCGAAAAAGCGTTTGTCCTCCGTCAAATTCCGCATGCGTTGATGCGATAGATTATTTTGACGCAAAACATTTAATTAATGAGGGAAAATTTACAAGTGAACATATATATTAAATTTAATTTTTAAAATGACGATATTTTTAGACGTTATTTTAATCGTTATTATTATCGTATTTTTATGGGTTTTAACCGTAATTATTGTCGATTTTGTTTGCGATGTCGATGCTGAATACGCAAAAATATCGTGCGATAGACCGGATACTCATTCAAAACGAGTTGTCAGAAAATTATTAAAACGTAATAAACGTACCGCTTTAGACGAATATCGAATAGGCGCAATATACGAACATAATATCGGAGAACAAAATGAAGCGCGAAAACATTACGCAAATGCAATTAATATACTACGCGAACAAACTCATGAACAGGAACCGGAATATAATTTTATTATTGATCGAATAGAAGACGCAATAGCGCGTCAAACAGAAATCGATAATATTGTTGGTGATTTAACCGTCGATATTCGCGACGATCTATACGATGATTTCGCACGAGATGCCGCAGCTATAGATGGATTGAGATATATCGAATTCGAAATTAATCGTCTATTCCCCGTAGATCATACGATAGATCGCGATACGAATCCGTTGCTAGTATTAGATACAATTCGAGAAAATGTGCGCGCAAATGCGCGAAAAACACCGCAAGAAACTCCGCGAGCCGAACGTATAGAGCAAAAAATTAAATGGAATGTCGATCCGCAGAACGTACACGATTCGAACGTAACTTCAAATTTATCCGAATTATACAATAAATTAGTAAAACTAAACGATGTATCGGGGTCATCTATGACGCATATAAATGCGGAAAAGTACGCGATCGATGCGATTACGTCGTCACCGCGACATTCTGCGGACGAAAAAAATGCCGCATTAACCGCGTTACAACACGTTATGACGACGAATGGAAATATATCGTCTATTAGATCTCCAAACAAAGCGGTTTGCGAACGCGACGTTCTTTCCGCGATATGTGGACGTATTAAAAACGATGATAATGCGAAAAATAGTGACGAATTAAATATCGCATTAACCGACGCATTAATCAATTGCAAAGAAAACGGTAAATTCGTATGCACGACGGGCCGAGTGTCGCGTATTCTTACGTGTATTGCGAGACTCGATAAAGATCCAGATTTAGGTGTCGTAAATACGCGCGAATCATTGCGAAATGAAGCGTATAAGATTGCGGCAGATGTTCGCGATAAAAAATTATCTAATATAACGTCAGAATTGCGCGAAAAATACGACAAAAATGGTGACGATGAAGACGTAACAAACTTAGTTAAGTTAATTCAAGACGATATTCGCGCGGAAATTACCGCGAAAATGTCGGATCAAATGGCTGAAAAAGACCTAAAAAATGTTATTTCAGAATCAATTTCAAGTGTTTAAATTTTCAATTTTCGCGAATTTATTCTTATTTTTTTTCTTATTTTTTTGCGATTTTTTTCTTATTTTTTTCTTATTTTTTTGCGATTTTTTTCTCGCTTCGAAAAAAAAAGAGACTTGGGATTTTTTTGAAAAATCTGAAAAACGGAAATTTTTAGCGTGCGTAGCTATCACGCAAGGAATTTTTAGCGTGCGTAGCTATCACGCAAGGAATTTTTAGCGTGCGCAACGTATTTTTTTCTTATTTTCAGAAAAAAACTCGTTAAAATTGTAAGCCTTTTGGCTACAGAAATTTTTGGACTAGTCCGTTTTCGCGATTTTTTTCTTATTTTTTTGCGATTTTTTTCTCGCTTCGAAAAAAAAAGAGACTTGGGATTTTTTTTGAAAAATTTGAAAAACGGAAATTTTTAGCGTGCGTAGCTATCACGCAAGGAATTTTTAGCGTGCGTAGCTATCACGCAAGGAATTTTTAGCGTGCGCAACGTATTTTTTTCTTATTTTCAGAAAAAAACTCGTTAAAATTGTAAGCCTTTTGGCTACAGAAATTTTTGGACTAGTCCGTTTTCGCGAAATTTTTTCCGCAAAATACACCGCATACACTGCACCGTAGTTGAAATTATTCGCGTCAACCGCGCGGATACTTGCGATATAGCGTATTTTTATATACTATTTTCAATTAAAGCGGTTAGTAAAAATTGAAAATATTAAATATTTATTAATTTCTGATTGTTTTTAAAAAAAATCTGTCTGTTTTTAAAAAATTTCTGACTGTTTTTAAAAAAATGGAATGGATCGATATCGATAGCTCTATTGATAAAGTGACTGAATTGACGGAATTGACGGAAGATTACGCGATTGAGCCGACTCCGCATGGATTCAATAACAACGAGTATACAATAACGTTGTATCCGTATCAGAGTGCGATGTTACACGCGATGTTATCTCTTGAAAAAAAACGTTTTAAACGCGCGGAAAATATCAGCAAACGAGGCGTATCTGAAGAAATTTTAATCGAAACTAGCAGCGGTATAGTTAGCGCAAGCTTTGGTACCGGTAAAACGATCGTTATGCTCGCGTTAATTCTCGCGAAAAAAATACCGGATTTATACCCGAATTTTATTAAATCGACACCGAATATAAGAAGACAAGCGAATTTATATCATACGATTTATCGCGAATACAGTTATATTATTACCGCAAACATCGTATTCGTTGGATCCGCTGTTTTTAATCAATGGCGTAAGGAGATCGGTGAAAAAACTAACCTAAAAGTTATGACGGTCAAAAATGTAATGGATTTACAACGATTGTATAATTGTATACGTCTCTCTACCGTTAATTCGTTCGACGTTGTACTCGTTAAGAACGGAAAAGCTAACATCGAAAATTTCAATTGGTACGGCGAACAACCGCATAATTACGCGGGAAAGAATATCGCAAATATCGTCGATATAGTCGGTAATATGACGAGTGCGACGTGTTGGTCACGGTTAATTATCGACGATTTTGATTCGATTGGACTACCGAAAAAATTTCATTGTATTAACGCGATTTTTACGTGGTTTGTATCGACGACTAAAACTGTTGGCGGAATTAGAGCCAAACCTAGACGTAAGTACGGATGGAAATCCCAACTGGATTACGATTTGATTAAACAACCTGAGATTAAATACGACGAACCATACGGTAAAATTTTCGACGACTACGTGATATCATATCCCGATATCAGTAAAAACAAATTATTATTCGGATTGTTTAATATCGCACCATCCGAAGATTATATTAACAAATCGCTCGCAATTGGTATGCCGAAGTTTTATCGTTGCCTAGTACGTGCGGAACACGACAAAGACGGAAACTATAACCGATTATTAGCGGGATTCGATGGTGAGTTAGTCGATAACGTACGCGAAATGATCGAAGCAGATGCGATAGAAGATGCGGCAAAACTAGTTGGCGTAGCAGCCAATAGCGTTGCGGATATTTTTAAAAAAATTCTTGACGATTCGTACGAAAAATATATATTTTACGGAAACTGTTTACGTTTTATCGCGGAAAATCAACCACATCTTGCTAATTTACCGCAACCACTTGAAGACGAAACGTACGGTAGACTCGATTTGAAATCATTCACACCGATTCGGTATAATTATCGCGGCTTAAACGCGATGATGAACGAAGTTCGCGTAGAAATGACGGAAATGTATGCGGAAATTGGTAAAGCTCTTGAACGTGTTCGAAATAATGCGAAAGATGGTACGTGCCCGATTTGTAAATCACCATTTCGTGACGATAATGTCGTAATTTTGAAATGTTGTGGTTGTATGTTGTGTAGTATTTGCGCAACCGATACGACAGCACTACGTAAAACTGAAGATAATATCGTTGGTAAATGTCCAGCTTGTCGACGCGAAATCGGTTTCTTGTCGATGATTTTTATTAGCGAAAGAATTGATGTGTCACAAATTTCTGACGAAAACGCGATAAATAACGCGTCGGAAACGGAAACGGAGGCGGAACCGGCGTGCAAACAATGGACAAAGTACGACTATATCGTAAGTATTATTAAAAATCGCGAATTTGAAGCGGAACGTATCGAAGTTAATGTTAATGGTTTACTTAAAGGACGCGGTCATTTATCTACCGCAAAACGATTTAAAACGCTTATTTTTACGAATTATCGCGCATCAGTTATCAAAATAGAACAACGATTAGTAGAAGAACACATACCGTTTATTCGTCTACATGGAACAGTGGATCAAATTAGCGCACAAGTTGCACGATACCGCAAATCAACCGAAGTATTACCGATGCCGGATACGATTGTTCTGGACGATAATGGCGTATTAATTGGTGCGGTAGATGATGATAGCGCAGTCGATGTCCTAATTATTACAAACGAACATTGTGCGGGTTTAAACTTAGAAAATACAAATCGTTATATATTCTTCCATAAGTTGTTGAATGCGGAAATGGAAGCGCAATTACTAGGTCGAGCGCAACGTATTGGTCGTAAAGACGAACTAGAAGTTTATTATTTACAAAACTATTGCGAAAAAACTTCATATCACAAAAAAATCGAAGACAAAAATGAAGACGAAGAAGACAAAAATGAAGACGAAGAAGACAAAAATGAAGACGAAGAAGACAAAAATGATGACGAAGAAGACAAAAATGAAGACGAAGAAGACAAAAATGAAGACGAAGAAGACAAAAATGATGACGAAGAAGACAAAAATGAAGACGAAGAAGACAAAAATGATGACGAAGAAGACAAAAATGAAGACGAAGAAGACAAAAAAGGTGAAAATAAAGATGTTGACTATGACGAAAAAGGTGAAAATGAAGATGTTAACTATGACGATGAAGACAAAAAAGGTGAAAATGAAGACGAAGAAGACGAAAAAGGTGAAAATGAAGATGTTGACTACGACGATGAAGACGAAAAAGGTGAAAATGAAGATGTTGACTATGACGATGAAGACGAAGAAGACGAAGAAGACGAAGAAGACAGAAATAAAAACGATAAATACAAAAATAAAGTTGAAGTTAATGAAAAAGATAATGTCGAAGTTTATCACGATGAAGATTTGGAATTCGACGATTCAGATTCCGATTAAATTTGAATGAAAAAATATTTTTTTATTTTTTATAAATATATACAACTTTTTTTAAAATACCGAAAAAAAAATGCCGAAAAAAACGCCGAAAAAAGCGCCAAAAAGAAACGAATCGGTGGAAAAGGTTAGAATTACTACGGTATCGGCGCATCAACGAAAAATACCGAGTTCTAGAGAAAAAAGAAAACCTAAAAAAACAACGGCTGAAATCGGTGTTGAAACTATTATTACCGGTGGCGATGAGCCTATTTTATGCGATTCGATGGCGTCTAAGGCGTGTGACATTGCGGATCGCATAGTAAAGATAAATAAAAGTTTGATATATTTAGATAATAATGCAACAACTCCGACAACTGCAACGGTAGCGCATGTAATAAATAAATGGACTAAATGTTGTGTTAATCCTAGCTCAAGTAGTAATTCCGGTAAAATGGCAACGGAAACATTACGTTGCGCTCGCGAAATAATTGCAATACATTGTGGTGTTACGTGCGATACACATCGCGTTATTTTTACGGGTAGTGGTAGCGAATCAAATTGTTTTATTATACGTTCTGCGTGTTTAGCTTACGCCAAAAAATGCGGAGAAAAACCGCATATTGTTGTATCGAGCATCGAACATCATTCCGTTTTAGCATGTGTCGAAATTTTGGTCGATGCTAATACCGCGGAAGTTACGTATGTTAAACCAAATATATACGGGTTTGTGCCGCCGTCTTCGGTACGCGATGCAATTAAAAATAATACGTGTATCGTATCCGTAATGCATATTAATAACGAAATCGGTGTTATTAATGATATCGCGAAAATAGCGGAATATTGTCATGAGAAAAATGTACCATTTCACACGGATGCGGTACAATCATTCGGCAAATATCGCTTTGATTTTGCGAAGTATCCAGCAGATGCGGTATCCGCTAGTGCGCATAAATTTTTCGGACCAAAGGGCGTCGGTTTCTTAATACTGAATATGAATTTTGTAAATGGATACGATTTAAAAGCACTGATTGCCGGTTCGCAACAATTTGGGCTTCGTGGTGGTACAGAGGATATTCCGAATATTATTGGTGCGGTTGCTGCACTTCAAGATTCGCATAAAAATCGCGCACAAAAAAATACGCGATTACTCGATCTCCGGAATCGAATAATTACGGGATTATCGCGAAAATTTCGTTTTGGTGAATATAAAAAATACGCGGAAATGACTGTAAAAGGTAATGAAACTAAACATGAAGAAACGCCGACCGATTTAAATCCATATGAATTAGTTTTGTTAGGTGTACCATTAGAAATGGTTCAAAGATATACGCCAAATACGTTGTTATTATCGGTAGCAAAAAATAAAGGTGCACCATTTTGTAATATTAAATTACGATCAGATCTCGAATATCGCGGCGTTATTGTCGGAATAGGTAGTGCGTGTTTAACTAAATCGAGCAAAGCAAGCCATGTTTTAGAGGCTATTTGCGCACCACCCGTAATAAAACGCGGAACTATTAGAATTTCAATGTCTGATTTAACTACGGAAAAAGAAATAGACGACTTCATCGAAATTTTTAACGAAGTTGTTAAATCACAGATGAATGATATTTAAATTTTAAAAATTAAAAAAAACAAATTTTTCAAATTATTATATTTAATTTTTAATTATTTTCGAAATTTCAATCTCTTTTTTCAAATATTTTTATTTTTTTATTTTTCGAGTTTACTTTTTCTTCAATGGTGTGATTACGGGAACACCGACTTTTGTTGGAATTGTTTGGAATTGCATAGTCGGCAATTGCATATTATGCATAGTCGGCAAATGCATTTGCATTGGTTGTTGTTGCATTGGTTGTTGAACTGGTTGTTGCATAGTCGGCAATTGCATAGTCGGCATTAATTGAACTGGTTGTATTGGTTGCATTGAAATTTGTTGAATTGGAATCTGTTGAACTGGTTGTTCTTCCGGTACAGATTCTTTCTTTTTACTTTCATTATATTCATTATAAATGGTCATTTTTTCGTCGACATAATGGTCAACGTCATCGATATCTTTGTCTGACATACCGGCAACGATCAACATTACACGGAATGCTGTTTTGAAAATTTCGATCGAAACGGTTCGAACATTTCGACAAGCGGTAATTGGTGGAATAGTTTTACTGATCATTTTAATTACGTCGCAAACGACATCGGAGCAGAATTCGCACGCATCTTTTGCCATGCTAATTTTAACACTAGGATATAATTGTTTCTTCAGCTTCGCCTTAATTTTCGAGATGTAATGAACAAAGCGGTTTTGACCATCCGCAACTTCTTCTTCGTCTGGTTGTTGCGGCGCAATTTGCGGCATAACCGCGATTTGTGGTGCCATCATGTATTGCGGCGCAACATACGCATGCATCGGCATACCGTCGATTCCGATAATGACTGCGGGAACGGCTGCAACTGCAGCCGCGGGTTTTGCGGCGTGTTTAGTGGCACTATTAAGGATTTTTGTCGCTTCAATCATATTTTTTGTTTCCTCGATTTCGTTCTCTAGTTCTCTCTTTTTTTCGTCGCGAATACTATTTTCGAATTCGCGATACGTTTTGACCGTTCGAAGTAGCGGATAGAAACGCATTCTTTCCGGTTCGGTGACGAAATGTTTTTTGTTAATTGAAAACGTTTTATCGCCTTCTTTTTTGACGTCTTTAATAAACAACATAGCGTGCTGAATCATTTCTTCCGCAATAAGCGAAACCGCGAATGACGCTGCGGTACTCACATCGAGCGAAAAACGCATTCGATTGTGTTGCAAAATTTTTAGATCACGCGCCAAATCATCGGCGGCTACTTCCGGAACGCGTGTCGCGTATCGCGGCTTGGTTACTTGTTCGAGGATTTGTGCAAGCTCAACAGCAAACGGTTCATTAACTTTCGATTTCATCCATTTTTCAATCGCCTTTAATTTTTCATCGTTTTGCGAGCCGTCTTTTTGTACAAGGATTTTTTGTACAAGGATTTGTGCAAGCTCAACAGCAAACGGTTCATTAACTTTCGATTTCATCCATTTTTCAATCGCCTTTAATTTACGTTCGTCATATCGACGCGTTTCGTCTTCGTTAATCGCCGCGGCTTCTTCCGCGTATTGCTGATACATTAAATCGAGTTGTTTTCGATTTTCCTCCGTTAATTCGTTGACGTACATATCGCGCGTAATACGCGGATATTCGACGTTGCCACGTTCTTCTTTAGTAAGTGAATCTGTCGCGAGTTTTCCGTGTAATTTTTTATATTGATTAATAGCATCCGTTCGATATTTCGTTAAAATCGCGTGGAGCTTTTCTTTCAAGTCTCGTGTATCCGCATTGACTCCTTCCGGAATAAGATAGTGTTTAACTCGAGAGGCGGACAACATAGCCGCGGTCTCCGCAACGATCTCGTCTTCGACTTTAATCGACACTTCCATTTTACAAATAATAAGGATAATTCGAAATATTCGTATGTTACTACGCATAATAATCGTAATTGATTTCAATTTTTATTTTACGGCATAAAATAAGCCGTCGTTAAATTTTCGACGTTGTTTTTCAATTACGATTAATGATTTACTTCGTCTGATGTTTTGCGCAAAATTGCGTGCCGTTAATGGTCTGTTTTCCGCAAATAGTACTAGTTTTTGAACGATGATTAATCACATACATGCACGTACCGGTAAGCATAGTCTGTTGCGCGTTATTAACTGCGAGTGTAACGGGATTCGTTTCGATATACGTTTCGTACGGTTGCGCGTCGCCTATTAATGTTTGTTGGTAGTTTTCCTCCATATCTTTTTGCAAAGATTGTTGGATGACGTTTAGTTTTGCATCTTCCATTGTCTGTTGTAACGTTTCATTTTCGATAGGTTTATCGTATGCATCTTCTTGAATTTCCTGTGTTTCTTGTGTTTTGTGCGCTTCTTCGTGTGGTACTAAAGCGTTATCATTTAAACCCATTTGCGCATATTTCATTAATTCGGATACGTCATATTGCGATTGCGGTGATTGCGATTGCGGTGATTGCGATTGCGGTGATTGCGATTGCGGTGATTGCGATTGCGGTGATTGCGATTGCTGTGATTGCGGTTGCGGTTGCGGTGATTGCGATTGCGGTGATTGCGGCGTTTGCGGCTGTTGCGATTGTGGTTGTGCAAACTGACGACCGGTCGCGGAATGTAAGTTATCCGGTTTTCGTATAAAAAGCCAAACTATAACAACTATTAATATAACGATAATGACAGCAAAAATTATCATTAAAACTTTGGGTGAAGACATCGTACTAAACGTATCAAGTGGATTTTTAAGTTTATTATTTTGATTATCTTGAACTTTTTTCGGCGTTTCTTGCGTTCTTTTCGGTGTTTTCGCAAGTTGCGACACCGGAATATCGGGTACAATTGGTACGAAATCTTCGATTTCTTCCATTTTTCGATCTATTTTTTATAATAATTTTATTCAGATAAAATATAAATAATAAATAATAAAACTTTAATACGATTTTTTATTTTTATTACGCATAAAATGAACGTTAAAAAACAACTAATCGAAAAAATCGCGCGCGAAATCACGGAAAAACTCCGCGATGTTTCGTTACCTAAATCATTCGGTCTAGCGGAAGAACTCGGTACAAATAACGCAGAAGCTGTATTTAAGAGTGCTCGCATTATACAAGATATCGATTTAAGTTTACAGATTCTATTTGACCAAATTCGTAAAAATAGCGCGATATCGTCACAACTGTTTTCGTTGTATACGCAATATTTTTCGATTGACTTAATAAACGAATTTATAAAGCTGTTACGTACTTTTGACGAAACCGATGACGAAATTCGGAGATTATATTACGCAACAGATGCACACGAGTTGTACGCGAGTTATTTACGCGATCGTGGCGATTTTGCCGATATCGAGACGGTTAAGACGCGATTACTCTGTGATTTGGACTCCGCAAATTCCGCGAATTTAGCGGAACCAAAAATCGTATTATTGCACGCATTTAACATCGCGAGTCAGATCGATACACTCGAAAATTTGTCGGATAAAATCGGTGTAAAAGCGCGAACAATTGATAATTTAAGTAAAACCGCAAATGTAATCGTTTTAGATAGACAATCTAATCCGATGGAATATCGATATGATCAAATCGCGAAATATGTTAAAGATAAATCGTCCGGATTAACTGTTGACCGTGTAGCCGCATATAAAACGCATAAACGTATGACAAAGGTTGATAATATACCCGGAACGTTTACGATAAAACGATACGGTAAAGGTCGTAAAATTTATCTCGAAAAAATTGGCGATCGATATCGCGTACTTCAACCAATTGATATAAAAACTGACGCTGATACCGATGCGGTATCATCGACAAGTAAAAAAATCGATGGATACACACAAATGTGCGAAAAAATTCTCGAACAAAAACGCGATATGCCTATTAAAATCGATGTAAATGAGGCGATCAACGCAGATTTTAACGCGATTAGGTTATCGATTTCTCGCGAATTACGAGGTCAATTCGTCAAAAATATCGCAAAAACACTCGATGCGAAGAGTAAATTAGACGATATTACGACGATAAATGGTATTTTTGACGAAGCAATTTATGATAAAACAATGAGTTTAGCGTTAAAAAATGCAACATATGCAGAGTTCACAAAACAATACGGTGAATCATACGAATATGTATCCGCATTTGCTGCGGATTTTGCGTCGTTTAGTGAAACATTTTGGCGAAATTTAAGCGAAACTATAATGCAACGCACACAATTCGCTAAAGAAGATGCTAAAGCGAATACGATAAAAGCATGGACAGATGTTTTTGAAACCGTTTTTGAAAACGTTATTTTGCCGACACTAAAAAAAGCATTCGGCGAAAAAAATAATCCGTTTTCAACTGCCGAAAAATTTCGAAAAATACAAAGTAAAATTCAAATGTTTGGATAAATTATTTGAATTAAAAATTATTTGAATTAAATTTTAAAAAAGTAAAAGTTATTAATTTGAAAAAAAAGAGATTGAAATTTCGAAAAAATGAGATTTAAAAAAAAGTAAAAGTTATTAATTTGAAAAAAAGAGATTGAAATTTCGAAAAAATGAGATTTAAAAAAAAATAAAAGTTATTAATTTGAAAAAAGAGATTGAAATTTCGAAAAAAATTTCGAAGAAATGAGATTTAAAAAAAAAGTAAAAGTTATTAATTTGAAAAAAAAAGAGATTGAAATTTCGAAAAAATTTCGAAGAAATGAGATTTAAACAAAATGGAAAACGAACAACATGACGAAATTTACGAATCGGGTGATAGCGAAAATGGCGAATCATCCGCGCAAAAGCGACCACCCGGCAGACCTCGGAAGCAACCGTTACAGCAGCAAATGTTTCGAAAAGGTATATTAACTACACCAGAAAAAACGGAAAATGTGATGGAGTTTGTTTATGATAATCCGTTAACATATAAAAAAATTTGTGCTTTATTTAAAACTATGAATGCGGACGATGTTCGAATAACATTTACGCCGGAGAGTGTTATTCTTCGTACGCAAGATCATTACGAAAAAACGCGCGTATTGGTGCGATTTAATGCCGCAAAACTCGCGCAATATTATTGCGACGATACTTACGATATATACGTTAAATCTAGTTCGCTTGAAAATGCGTCACAAAAAATCGATAAAACTTTTATGACTATCAATTTATACGCGACGAAAGACACGATTAATAATACGCTTTCAATAGTCGCAAGACAGACGGCTATGAGTACCGATCATTTCGACGTTATTTCGAGCGTTCCTCCGAATGCTAAACTCAGTTTTCTCGGAAAAATATTTAGTGTCGAAGATTACGATTTAGAATTTATTTACGGAAGTAAATATTTCAAAGGATTGATAACGGATATTAGCAACCAGTCGAAAGTTATACAATTTGAAAAACTCGGTAAAGGACCACTTACGCTTAAATACGGCGATGCGGATAGTAAAGTAAAATCGTTCGTTGTTCACCGTGATGATTCGCTTTTTCAGTTATTTTCGAAATTGGAAGCGCATGAATCATTATCAATTGCGACACAAGTAGCGTACATCAAACCGATTGCAACGTCGTTGATTACGGAATCGCTCAAGATCTGCCTTCACCGCGCTAAACCAATCGTAATGTATACATCTATAAATGGTGGTGATGTCGAAATATTTGTCAATGTAAGTCTTCAACATTAATATTTAAATCAAGAGAATTATTTAAATCGAGAGAATTAATAATTCCGGCTAAAATGACGATATTTCGTAAATTTGCGTTATATTTATGTTCGATTTCGCACGCAATTTCTATACATTTGACCTCGGAATTAATCACAAATTCCGCTATTTTTTCGATAACTTTACGAGTTTCCGCGTCGTCTTTTTGCGCGATTACGTATTTATTTTCGTCAAATTTCACGATTTTTGGTATTTTTTTCCAATCAATTTCGATATTTTCTGGTGTAAAAAAGTCTGCTTTTCGTAAAAGATCGCGCAAAAACGCGACTTTTTCTGGTTCGGCGATGCCGAATTTATCGATTTTTTCGCTTGTTATTACGCGTTTGATTGCGTCTATTTTATCGCGTGTGGCAACTTGTCTTGTTTTGATCAAGTTATTAATGGCGGTCAATAATAAATTTGCAACTGTATCGATTTTTTTTGGTATGGAATTTTGTAAAATTTCGCAAATTATTTCGCGTTCCGTACGTTTTGCGAGATTAATTAAATAATCGTAAACCGCATTTTCATCCGTTGCTTTAGTCGGATCAAGTTCAAACCGAGCTATAAGCGGTATTTTAAACATTTTTTTATATTCGCATAACGTTGTAGAAAGCGCTTTTTTCGGAGAGTCATTATCGTTTTTATTATTTGACATTGATTTTATTAATTCGAATGTTATTAAACGGTCGCGTGCTAAATATTTTGAATGTATATCCAACACGTATTCGCAATCATTTGATAAAGGTACGCGGAATTCGCGTGTTGTTTCACTGTCGACATCGCAACCACCACGTTTACGTGTCGTTGAACGTCGTCTAGTCGATTTTACATAGTCGTCTAGATTTGCAGCGTTACATTTCGCATGAATTTTATTATATAAAATCGCCTTTTCCGTATATTCTTTTGCCATTTTTATTTTTTAAAATCAATTTTATTAAAATTTATTTAAAACTTTAAAAAGTTTTTAGAATTCTTCGAATTTTCGAAATTATTTTACTAAATCTTAATTTTTTATAATATAAATCTGAAATTTTAAAATTTAAAATATTACAAAGTATAAAAATTTAAAAAAAATAAATTTAAAAAAATAGTATTGAAAATTCGAAGAATTGAAATTTGACAAAATAAATTTAAAAAAAATAAATTTAAAAA
>Ga0208957_1001045_pt1 | contig 15868 bp, 5 predicted proteins | sample RifOxyA1_FD_184029 | JGI IMG/M metagenome (GOLD analysis project Ga0208957, IMG submission 184029) | Groundwater microbial communities from Rifle, Colorado - Rifle Oxygen_injection A1 (SPAdes) | ecosystem: Environmental > Aquatic > Deep subsurface > Groundwater | place: Rifle, Colorado, United... | reverse complement strand
CAATATCCTTAAATTCTTTGCCCTCTTGTTTGGCGCTTAAAATTTCATTTACTTTTTCGGCGACATTTTTGGAACTGTCGGAAAGTATTTTTAAAACCCTGTCGTCTTTTGTTCCCGGTTTTACATCCAAGGTCTTGATCGCTTTGGAAACGGTTTTTTTCTTTACCACCTTTGTTCCGGCGGCGTTTTTAATCTCTTTAACCTGTTTTTCTACCTTGATTGTTTCTTCTTTGGGCGATTCGGCTGTCTTGAAAAAAGTTTTATTATGCTCCGCTCTTTCCGCCGTGAATTTATCCAAAGTGTCTTGGCTGAAAAATTCCCTCTTTGGAAGAGTGGCCACTATTTCTTTTACTCTCGCCTCGTAAGTTTCGTCTATGGCTTCTTCTTTGGCTTCCAATTCGGAAATGTGTTTTTCACCCTCCGTTTTCTTTGAAAGCAAAGATTCAACATCAATGTCTTTGGCTTTTAGTTTGGCCAACTCCTCGGTATATTCTTTTTTATTTTCTCTTATGTTTTTGGTGTATCTGTCAATCCAAAAATCATTCGGTTGCTTTTCCTTCCTTTCTTTCGCCAGCGATTCTTCGTCATCTTTTATTTCTTCCAAAAGATTGTTTATTTTTTCCAATTTGCGGGTGGCAAAAGCCAGTTCCGATTTGCTTTGGATAATATCCGCTTTCAGTTTTTCCTTTTGAGCTTCAATCTCAAACTTCGCCCTTTTTTCCGGGTCTTGGATGAGTTCCGATTTCATTTCATTGTAGGAAACATCCCCAATATCCACTTCGTTAGCGTCGGAAGCTATGGCCGCCTCATACCGCCGTTGCTTGTTGTCCAATTTTTGCGACATAAAAACATCAATGCTATCCTGTATGAAATACTGGTTTATTCTGACATTGTGCCAACCATTGCCTTGCCGCCACGCCCGCCCTATCACTTGCCTTAAAGCGGTAAAATTCCAAGGGAGAGAAAGCAAGTGCATATCCGAGGTGTTTTGCTGTAAATTCATACCCTCCGAGATGGCCTCCGAACCTATAAGCACCTTAATTTTACCCGAATTAAATTTTTCTTGAATGGTTATTCTTGTCGGTTTGGCGGTTTTGCCTGTGATAAGTTCCACCTCGTCTGTTTTAAATCCAACCTCTTTGACAAGATAATTTTTAAGCAAAGGGAAAAACTCCACCCCCACTTCGGAGTAAATAATTTGTCCGGCTTCCGGCTTGTCTTTTTTATTTTGCCCGATAATTCCCATAACTGTCGCCAATTTAGGGCTATTTTCCACGATTTCCTTGTATTTATCCGGCGTTACTTCGGCGGAAAAACTGGAAAGATAAGGAGAAAAGGCTATTTTACGAAACTCGTTGATGGCCCGGAGCGTCTTTGCCCCCTTGCCCGCCTCTTTTTCGTTTTCTTCAAAGATACCTTGTGCTTTGGTGTTCATTTCCTGCGTCAAAGAGTTCTGCGGTATTTCGTAAGTCATTTGCACCCTGTTCGGCCTCTTTATTCCCGGAGCGTCTTGCTTGAAGTCAATATAAGCGCCGAGAAGATTTTTCCATTGGCGGTAATTTTTAATCCGGCGGATGTCGGTCTTGGGCTTATAAGAGCCGTCGGCCTTAAATTCGTATTCGTTATTGGCCTCCATAAATGCCCCGAAGAAATCATTGACATTTTCAAGTTTCATTTTTTGGAGCGATTTGTCGGCCACCAAAGAAAGAACGGAGTAGTATTCAAGCGGGTGGTTGGTAAAAGGAGTAGCCGAAAGAAGATTGATATTTCGTCCGTTCATTTTCTCTTGGATATATTGCGAAGCCAGCCAAGTCTTCATTCCCAAATCGGACGGCCTTATGGAAAATCGGGAAAAATCAGACGACTGGCCTTTTTCCAGCTTGGCTTTGGAAACGATGTGGTTGGCATTATGCACCTCATCAAAAGTTAAATGGTCAAAACCCAAATCCTCAAAGAACAAGTCGGCGCGCGTCCCTTTTTTCATTCCTCCGGCAATACCTTTAATTCTTTCCTCTTCTTGCGCTTGCGCTCTCGCTGTTTTATGGGAAGTAAGGTCGTCGGCGATATACTTGAATTTTCCAGCCATTTTATCATAGGTTTCGTCTTTAAAAGACAATCTTTTCAACCCCTCGTAAGTAACCAAAGTATAAGAGCCGTCGGCAATTTTAAGCGAACCCAAATCTCCCTTGTAAGAAGAACCGAGATTGCCTAAAAGGTTAAACTGGGCGTTTGGCACAAGTTCTTGAATTGTTTTAACCCATTGATTATAAACATTTTCATTAGGAACGATGATAATAGGTTTTTTCGCCCAAACTCGCTCCATTGTTTCGTGGATGGCCAATACTCCGCTGATGGTTTTTCCAAATCCAACTTCGTGAGCCAAAATGCCCACTCCTCTATTAACCAGTCTGCCAATACCCTCTTTTTGCGCTTCATTTAATTTTAATTTTCCCCCGTTGAATGAACTGTATATTTCCGAAAACATTGGCACTTTGGAGTAATCCGGCGTGTGATAGAAGTTATAAGTTTTATTATAAGTTTCTTCCACCAATCGGCGATCATCCGCGTCCAAATCTTCTTTAAGGAATTTGGCAAACAAAGATTCCGCCATAATCTTCCGCCTTACTCTCGTCAATTCGTTGCGGTCTTTGTCGCCTCCGCTCACTATTTCGTTGTTCACATACCCCCGGACTTCCCAGTTGCTTGAATCGCCGAAAGCTTGTCTGGGCAAATTGCCAAGCCAAGAAATAAAATTGGAACGCAAGGTCATATCATTATCGTCAGCGTCTTTTCCAAGAACAATATCCTTGACAAAAGTATGATTTGGCGACAGCTTTATATCATCCAAAGTTTCCCGTCTAGGCAAGACTGCTTCTAGTTTTTCTTTTTGGGCTTCATACTGCTCCTTGCTTATCTGCCCCTGTTGTTTTTCCAAAGTATCCAATTTCTCGTAAATATCTCCTTGCAAATAATTAAAATCCAAATACCAGTTGCCGTTAAAATAATTAAGAGATTTCTTTTCTTCGGCGGTTGGATTTTCCACATATCCGGCCGATGTCGTCTTTTTCCACAAATCTGACTCTGTTTCGGAAATTTCCGCGAATTGAGCCGTCAAAGGAACAACGCTGTCGTCTTTTTTGACAGTTTCTTTGACAACCTTTTTTATGATTTTTTTTCCAAGTCTTTTTTCCGCCTTCTCCCCCTCTTTGATTATTTCTTTGGCCCCATCGCCCGATTCCTCTATGGCTTCGCCAGCTTCTTCCACATTTTCGGCGGTAGGTTCAATTTTTAAGTTTTTGAGGATTTTCTTGGCTTTGCTATCGTTTCGGTGTTGGTCAAAAAGAGATTGAGCGATTGACAGGTCGCCATCCACATATTTTTCCATTTTGCCGAAGCGGTTTTTGCGCTCCTTTATTTCGCCGAGAACGTTGTTTGTGTTCGTTTCAAAATATCGGCCGCGAGATATTTGCATTAAGCGATTATTTTGTTCTGCCGAACTCGCGCTCGCTTTTTTCTTAAATATGACAATGTCAGTTCCTATGCCCGTTCCTTTAAATATGCCGACCGGCAAACGATATGCCTTCGTTAATTCGGCGTTTTTCGTTATAATTTGTTTTACCTCGTCTGTCCCGCTATCCAAAAACCCCGATGGCACCACCATTGCCAGCGTTCCGCCCTCTTTGAGCATATCCAATCCTCTTTTTATAAAATAATCCTCATATTTTGTTATTCCTTTTTCCTCGCCTAATCCGAGATATTTTCCTCTGTGTTCGCCGTAAGGAGGATTGCCGATGATTAAATCAGCTAAATTGGTTTCTTCAATTTTTATTTTTACCCCCCGTTCCGTTATAAACATTTCTTCAAAGGCCATATTCACCACTTTGACGCTTGGGTGAAAAATCTTGGCGATTTTCGCCGTAATAGGATTGATTTCCAGCGCCGCCACTTGGTGATTGCCTATTTCTGGTATGGCGTAAAGAAAATTGCCCGTCCCAACGGAGGGTTCTATGACACGCAAGTCTTTGACCGGAAAGTCAATAAGAGATTTTACCATGTCCACTACCTGTGATTCGGTGTAGTATTCGTCCAAAATTCCCCGCCCCTCTTTGGATGTTCCCCCCGGAGTGTATTGATTGGCCGCATTCAAAATATCCTCTGTTATTTCACCGGTTAGTTTAATTACTTTGTTGTCGGAGATTTCAGCGACCGAAGAAACGATTTTATCTATCTCCTCGTTGGTTAGCCGTGCGCCAAGTCGTTCTCCAAGTTTATCGCCGCGCTTTGCAGGTCTGTTTTTGTTTCTTTCGCCAGCGATAGGAGCTGTTCCTCCAATGTCGCCGGGTTTTTCTCCGCCCACTTGTATAGGTTCGGGAACCTCTTTTCCTTTAATTCCAACCCTGCGATTTTTAGCGTCTTTTCCATTGGCTTTATCTTCCTCCTTTTTTTCTTCCTTGTCAATGGGCTGTAAAAGCTCTTTTTCAAAAATTTCCACAAACTTTCCCGTTTCGGTGTTTAAGACGGCCCAATCGTCCCCGTCTTTTGCGTCGTGATATACGATAATGCTCGCATCTTCAAGCTCCGGATGTTCTTCCAAAAATACTTCGTCATATTCTCTTCCGAATTGTTCTATTCTTTCAAGCCCGAAAGCCCCTTGCTTAACTCCCTCGTCATAGGCTTCTTGCCCATGTCTTTTTATAAACAGGGCGTTTGCTCTCTCGTCCATCGTTTCTTTGGTTATGTCAATTTCTTTCGTTGGTTCTTTTTTCGCTTGCCATTTTTCCCTAAACTTTTCTTCAATTTTTTCTTGTTTCGCGATAATAGCGTCAAGTTTTTTTTGCAATTCCGCCTGTTCTTTTTTGGGCGCTTCTTTAATGGTTTTTTGGAGGTCAGACGCTTGGTCGGCAAGTTTGCCGTATTCTTCGGAAAAGTTTTCCTCCCAGTCTTCTTGGGCTTCATCCTCAACATCTTCGGGAATATCCATGTCCGGCATTTCAGTTTCTTCTTCCTGCGGTTCAAAATCAAACAATTCATCTTTATATAATCTCGGCATTTCGGGCATTTCTTTATCTTTTATGACCAATCCTTTTTCGTGGATGTTCGTAATTTCTCCTGTTGTTCTGACTTCCCCTTTTTTGTTTTTGATTACGACAATTTGACCGACTTTTAAATTGCTAGGGGTTGTCGCTTTTTCTTCCTTTTTCGGCTTCTCCTTTTTTTGAGTTTTAATTTCTTTATAAAGTTCCTCCAAAGAGAAAATCTCCGGCTTGGCCAGTTCTTTTCCGTTCAAATGAGATACTTGGATTTTATTGCTCCCTATATTCTTCCCGTTGATATAACCGCCGATATTGGCTCTATACTCATCACTAAATACGCCCATCAAACCAGATTTCAAAGACTCCAAAGTGTCGCCTCTTTCCACACTGCCTCGTATCATATCAATCGCCGCTTCTCTCGCCGTTTTAATTGCCCCCTTTTTTGTTTCCAGTTTTATTCCTTTGCTCTCTTTGTATTCTGCCACCGCTTGTTCCGCCAAGTCTTTTATGGGAGTATTGAATGTCCCCTCAATGTATCCAGCGTCCGTCGTTCTCATTCCTATTTCATCAAGGAAATTGCTCATTTCCTCTTCGGAAATGTCAAGTTTGTATTTGTCTTTAAGCAATCCGGCGAAAAAATCCCTAAAAGCAAAAGCGTTTCCGTAGATTTTTTCTTGAAACTCGGCTTCGGTTTTTCTTAACCTTTCTCTTTCTTTTTCCAGTTGGAGCTTCAAATCTTTTTTCTCTTGGGAACGAGGCAAGGCTTGGGACACTTTTTGTTCCAATGATTTGACCGCCTCTTTTATTTCTTTGGTTTGTTTTTCCAGCGATTCTTGGGCGGCTATAAACTCATCCCTTAAATCGGACGGAGTTTTCTCCAAAATCTTTTCGTCCACTTTATCCGACAAGGCCGCCAATTCTTCGCCCGCCTTTTTCGCTCCCTCGCCGGAGGGGATTATTTTTTCAATCGGTTTTGCCTCTTGGGGTTTTTCTCCCGGCGCAACAATTTCAGCCGGTTGTTTGACAGACTCAATGACCGCTTCCTTAACAATGGCTTCCGCCGCCGCCGGAGGCATTTCTTGGGATAATTCCAAAGCTACTTCGCTTGGACTTTTACCTGCGTCCATTTGGGCGCGCGCTTCTTCAACAAGAGAATCTACTTGGTCTTTTTCCTCTGCCGCCCCGCCTGTTCCGCCGCCATCATCGCCTGTTTTTTCAACCTGTCCTCCGCCTAACGCTTTTCCTTTTCCTCCTAATGCCATATCTACGCCTCGGATAGCCGTTCCCATAAAAGCAAAAGAGGCTATTTCTTCAGCTACTTGCTTCCAAGAGATATTAAAAGTCTGATCTGATAGCCCAACTTCATGTAAAATCGCATACATAGCGTCAGCCACTCGTTCTTCGCCCCATTCCTGTATGACTCCGTTCCACCCCGCTCTTTCAACTACTTGTCTGAATAAGGACGGCGTAAGGCTGGGGTTGGCTTTTAAAACCGCTTTTATAAAACCGGCTTTGATAAGAGCCGTCTTTGCTCCTTGCCCAAGAAGAGTAAAAGCTCCGCCGGTGAACTCCGAAGAATACTCAACAAGAGCTGATGAGGCCGAGTTTATAAGAGCGTCGCTTAATGGCTGTCCGTCTTCCGCCAAGCCGGTAAAATCCCCTTGTTCGTTGAAAAGAGGCGTGCCGGTCATTCTTTCCACAGTTCCCAGCGGTATCCTGGTGGAACTTGATATGGCCGCTCTAATGCCGGCCCCGCTTGCGTATTGCCCTATTTCTTTTAGAAAGACAGAGCGCATGGCTTTGTCAGTGATTATTTTAGTTGCGACTGTTTTAGCCGCTTTTAACACTCCTTTTTCCGCTACAAGTTCCATTATAGAACCGCCGCCGGTAAATGGCGCGAGAAGTCCCGCTCCCAGAATTTCCACCATGAATTGAGCTGAACCTTTGATAATTGAACCGACGGAATATCCCCAATCTTCTTTGTGCCGCCTATTTTCCTCATCAACATTCTGAATATAATCTTTTGCCCATGCTTTTTCTTCATCGGTCGCTTCTCCTTTTTTTGCTTTGTCCGAAATAAGTTTAAGTTTGGTAATTTGCCCGATGTCGTATAATTCTCCGGCATAAGGAATCGCCGAAAGTGGCTTGCTCACAAGGCCTTTTAAGATGTTTTGCGGAACAATATCGGCTTTGCCGAATACAACCGGCCTTTTTTCCTCTTGCGCTATCTGTTCCAATCCAGCTCCGGCTTCTTTCATAAAAGAAGTTTCGGCGATTGACTGGATGAAAGGAGTGTCGGAAAACGCGTCAAACACATTTCCTATTGTTTTTTTTGCTCCCGACAACGCTTTAAAGGCGACATCTTTGGTCGCGCCTAAAATCCCGCCATCCGTTGAATAATTATCAAGATTAAGCGGTTGTTTTTCTACGGCTTTATATTCGTCAAGATTTAATTGCTTCATTTTATTTCCCCTTTGCTTTTAAAGCTTTGTCTATTTCTTCGTCCGAATATCCATCCGACTTCATTTTAGCATAATTAAACCCGGCGGATTCAGCGCGAGTTTTAATATCCCCTCCTTTTGCCGTTTCAACGTCGTAGTCATAAAGGCCCGTATCATTCTTATAAACATCGTCCCAGAATTTCTTGCCGTCAGTTCCGTATTTTTTCACAAACTCTTTTCGCTTCTTTTCAGCGTCGGCCTCGTCTTTAAATTCCATTGCGTCCATTTCCGCTTTCATTTCCGATGCTTTCTTTTTCTCCTCGCTTTTAACCGCCGCATCCGCCCAATCTTTGGCCGCTTTCGCTTTCTTTTCTTCTATGTCCGCCGCAATTTCTTCCGGAGTTTTTATGCTGGCTTTTTCTTTGGCGGTTTGAGCTTGCTTATATTCAAGGTCGGCTTTTTCTTTGAGGTCTTTTTCCGTTAATTCTTTGGCGGTCGCCGTAGCGCTGGCCATGGCCGAATAAACGGAATAAAAATCTTCATCAGTCAGTTTCCCGGCCGAGTCAAGGATTATTTTCCTTATTATTTTCGCTTTTTCTTCTTCGTCTTTGGCGTTTTGAAAATTTTTAATATATTTAAACTTGGCCATGTCCATTGTTTTTTTAACGCTTTCTTGATGTTTTGTTTCCTGCTCTTTTCTGACTTTTACGGTCAGTTCATATCTCTTTTGGACTTGGTCGGCCAAGTCTTTGGTTCTCTGCCTCATTGTTTCTTCAACTTTATTCAAAGCGTCCATATTTTCCCGCAAAGTCGCAAGTTTGCCTTCGTCGCGGGAAGCTTTGGCTTTAGCCAATAAATCATTTCTTTCGTTTTCCAATCCGGCGATCGCATCGGAAGATTTTTGTTCTTGGTCTGATATTGCGTTGGTAAATTCCAAAGGAACATATTGCGCTCCGCTTGACAAACCGTAAGCGGTAGTTCTGTCCACATTCATTCGGTTTATTTTTTGTTGCTCGTCAATCAGCTTAGTGTAGGTGTTAGTTATATTGGAAACGCTGGAAGCGTATTGTTCGTCAAGCATAGCCAAAGTTTTTGGCAAAAGCGAAGCCACTTGCGCTTTCATATCCGTCGCCCATTGTTCCGATGAAGCCTTGCCCGTTTCTTGGCTTTTAATCATTTCGTCGTAAAGAGGGTCGCCGGAGCTTTTAAATTCTTTTTCTCCCGCTACTATACCTTTCCCGGCCTCTTCTTTTTTCGCAAGGGGGTCTGCTCCCGTCCCTCCGCCCATGTAAGTCGCTCCTTTGAGCATATCTTGATTTAAGGTCGGATCGCCGATATTGACTATTTGCCCGCTAGCCAGTTTATATTGATAGTCCGGGTTTAATTTTTTATCTAAACTCGTTCCGAGTGATTTATACTCTCCGGCCCCGTCATTGGAAGAAACCACCGGTTCGGTTGAGCCAAAAGGCTTTATTTCTGTTGGAGTATAATTTCCCAAAGTTATTTCTTCGCCGGGTCTTATAAGGTCAAAATTGCCGGACGGCACGGAAGAAACACCCGCCTTTTTGTAATTGGCAAAACCGTATTTTTGACTGATAGTATTCAATGTTTCCCCCGGCAATACTTTGTGTTTAAATGCCATAGATTTATTCGTTCCAATAAACTATTACTACACCCCCCGTTCCTGCGCCGCCGGCCCGGGCGGTTGTATCGGTAGCGTTTCTAGCTCCGCTTCCTCCGGCTCCATATCCGACTCCGGCAACTCCCGCCGCCGCGCCGTCAACGCGCGCATTACCTCCGAAACCCAAAGGATTACTCCCTCCGGCTCCCGATTTTATATATCCGGATACACCTATAACATGCGCCGATTCGCCGTCTTTACCTGTTACCGCCAAATCACCATTAGTTGTCGCCCCACCCGCGCCACCGGCTGTTTCTGCCTCATCCGATTCGCCCAAAGCTCCTCCTGAACCCCCATTGGCAGTTACAGTAACCGCCCCGGCAAAAGAAGAATTACCTCCGGCTCCTCCCGCCACTCCCGAAGCGGCCGAACCTGCCGCGCCCACCGTTACAGTTACATTTCCTGATACCACCACTTCCGCCTCCGCGTATCCTCCCGCCCCTCCGCCTCCGCCAGCCAATTCTCCTGCCCCGTTAGAAACTCCGCCCCCAGCTCCGCCTCCGCCGACAACTTTAACGATAACATTGGTTACTCCCGTTGGTTTTGTCCAAGTCCCCGAAGCGGTAAATACCTGCATATTTTGCTTTTTTTCCGGCAAACTGGTTAAAGCCGAACCATCTCCGGCAAGTTGCGCGACTTGGCTTTGCATTTGCCAATCAGTCCCGTCATAGACGACTTCCACTATCTGGCCAATTTCAATATCTCCAGTAATTAGGTCTTGGTCGTTAAGTTTTTTTATCGCCAACGCTGAAAGCCCCGAAACCGCGAGAGTGGCCGCTCCCGTGTTGGCCACATCCGCCTTAAATCTGAATTTCATTCCCGTTACATAAGCGGTAATAGCCGGAGCGATTGTAATGGCGTAAGCGTCTGTTCCAACGGCAGAGGCGGCATAAAAATCAGTTCCGCCCTCAATGGCCTCAATTAAATCCTGCTGATTTTCCGTTAATTGCTGATTAAATCTTGGATTGAAATAGATTTGGGTAGCAGAATAAGCGAAACCTATCGTAACCTCTTTTGTTCCGGCGCTTGACGATAATCCGCCCGCCGTGTTGGAAGCGTAGTAAATCGCTCCGGCTGTAAGACCGGACTGGTTAGCGTCCAAACCTCTTACCAAAACTCCGCCAGAGATTGCTCCGCCGTCCACACCGGCCCCTTGCGCGATGCCTAGCATCGCATTCTCCACAGTCGCCGCCGTATCCGCGTCGCACTTTTTCCATTCATTGTCGGTATCATCAAAATAAATAAGATTACCGGCAACAAGAGTTTCTCCGGCCGTTCCTGCAACAATGACATTGATGGTAGTGGCTATTCCAGCCACTACGCTGTCCACATAGGCTTTGCGGGCTATATCATTGGCCGCCACCGGATTACCGGCCGTGATTTGAGGCAAAGCCGAGAAAGTCATTATAGCCGTAAATGTCCCTGCCACATCAAGATTGGCGAACCGGGAAAGAGTGAGTGGGTCGTTGGATACGATAACTTCCGCCCCCGACTGAAAATCCTCACCCGTGCTTGCTCCGGCGTAAGGAGAAGTCCCAGCGATACTTCGGCCATTAGTGGCCACAGTAAGTGTGCAAGTGGCATCCGTTGAGCTTTGAGAAAGGGCGCTGAATTTTATCATTTCCACCGTATCTCCTTGTTTTATAACTATCACGCCGAAATCTCCAAAATCCGACATCGCCAATTCAGTGCCGTCCAAGTCCACGAACTTTTTTAACACAACGGAAGTCCCCGATGAGGATAAGGGAGAATGTAATGTTGTTTTTAAAACTTTTGCTATCTTCATATTTTTATATTATTTATAATTATACCATTATTTTAATCTTTGGGAATAAACAAATCCGAACCAATTTTCATTTCCGACAAATCATTGTCTATATACCAGCCCAATAATTGAAATTCCACTTCCGCGCCCGTCAAAGTAAAAACTGGCCGATAGTTGAACCATGAAATCCCCGTGTATTTGTCAAAAACAAAAAATGGTTTCAAGGAATTGTCGCCCGAATCTTCCACCCCAGCCAAAGAACGGGTGGCCAGCGCTTGGGCGGCAAAGGTAACATCATCAGACACTTCATAAACTTTGATGTCGGCCACTTCAAAAGAAATTTCATTTGAACCTTTGGCCCCCGATTCTTCGTAAAAATGATTGACTGTAACTTTGGTCGTTACCGTCGCTCTGGCGTGTATTCCAAATAGCGTATGTTTTTGGTAACGGAAAGGATTATTGCCCGAAATATAGCCCGGCGCTATGACGGCTTCAATTTCAGCGTCCAAATCCTTTCTTCCTGTGAATAGTTCAAATGTTTCATTCCTTGAATTGGAATGTCCGTATCTCACTCCGCCAATAACGCTTAGGCAGTTCATTGGGATAGTCTGGGGAGATTGCCACTCGTCTTCCACAATATCCAATATCAACAAAGTTCCCTCGGCCGGATAAAGAACAAATATGTATCTTTCGTGATAATAAATTTTCACGCCTGTTTCATCTAGGCGAAGCAACAAGCCTTCAATTTTATCGGACATAAGACGCATATCGTCCGTTCCGACTATCTCCAAAGAAGTAATGCGATAGATATATTTATTCTGCCCGACAAAAACAACATCCCCTTTATGAATGGCGACCGCGCAAGGAAGAGCGCCGTTTCGTTCCGCTTGGTCAAATTTTTCCACATTCGTCCAGTATCCGTAAGAATTTACCGCTTCTGTTTTTGTTATTTTAAACCAATCATCCGTCGTTGAAATCCACAAAACATCTTTCCGGCCTATCATTGCCGTATATTTGCCGTCCAAATCCAATAAGTCGGCCGTCAAAGCGGTTTTTGTTCCGGGAATAGTGAATAACACCCCAGTCGCCTCGGCGTAAGTCGTGGCGTGGGAATAATAAATGCGCCCATTATCAAAATTAGAAACGAAGACATGGTTTTTATAAACATAAATATCATCTTTATCAATTCCCGCCAAAAGAACGGTTCTTGTCTTAACGGCGCTCATCACATAATCCCCGACCGCCGGAACAGGACTAGGGGTGGTAGTTAAATGCAAAGCGAGATCAGCGCAAGCATCGTCGTGATTATAAGCCTCTATACCCGCCACGGCCCCGCCAGACATTCTTACCACTCTGACCGCCTGCGCTACGGCATTTCCCGGATCAAAACCGAGAGCCAGCAAAGTGCCTGTTTCTGAAACGGTTATTGTATCAGTTGCATAAGAAGCGACTGTTCCTATTGAGCCATTCCATTCAAAAATCTTATCCGAGCCGTCCACCATCATTAAACGACTTTTAATCACACTTCCGTTAATGTCCACCCACGGAGCAAATCGCACCCTTGTTGTCCCTGCGGTAAAATCCGTAAATAAAGTTATCCACAATGTCCCCACTTTGACTTGAAGAGTTGTTCCCCATACTCTAAGGGCTTTTGCTCCGCCCGGAGCACTTCGCCACACATATTCGCTATGAATTGGAGTATCCTCTGTGCTGGCATTTCCATCGTTTTCTAAACCTCCGCGCGTTATCACTTTACCTTTATAACAAAGAACATTTTTAGAGGGGTAAGCCAAATAATTCACAGGAATCTGCGTAATATCATTGCCCTCTATATATCCTTTGTAATTATTTAAAATCATATTTTCAGTTCCGATGTTGTCTCACTTCTAAAAGCAATGGTATGTTCCTTGTGTTCATCTAAAATCTTTATTATTTTTTGGTAGTTATCTTCATTCATTTTGTTATTTTTTTAAAAAATAAACCGATTAAAGAAAAAGGAAGAAAAAACAAAAATCCTGCTAATTTAAGTTTTGTTAATTTATATTCTTTTATTTCGTCTGGTATGTAATACATCTTATTCAAAAATTATTAGATATTGTTCGCCTTGAACAGCGGGTGATGTATGCTCCACTACGAGTTTAGGGTCTTGGGTTGTGCCAGCGGTATCAGCAGCAGAACCTTGAAGAGCTTGATAGTTATTGGAAGTCCAAGTCATTGGTGCTGTGTTCGTAACATCGCCATCAATTCTCATTCCAAATTTAGAAACAGACGTTATAGATATGTTAGATAATCCTGTGGAATTTAATGTCCAGTCATTATACTGCGAGGATGTAATGTCGGAAAAAAGTTTAGCATCTGCTTGAAGCACTGTTCCCACATTGCCATAATCAGCATTAGCTAACCCAGTATTGGAGGCTGGGTTAGAGTCAACTAAATCAAGAGCAGGCGAGCCCCCAAAAGCATTCTCTTGGCTTACTACATAAAGACTAAAAGTAGCAGAGTTAATACTGTCTGTATCAGAAAGAGCAGCAGTGTCAAATAAAATAATCATTCTATTTATAGCCGCCCATTGATTTGTAGTTGCACTTGATTGAATTTGCACCCATATTGGTGTATTACTATCTTGGAAACCTGTTCCTACCCCACTTCTTAATGTTGAAAAAGTTTCGTCTACACTTCCCCTTGAAACATATCCATCCACGCTTGTGTTTTCGGGGTCAGCATCAGGATAAAAAGTGGAGGTAGTATTTCCCACTTTACCTATTACTATTTTCCCATTATCTTTTCCTACTATTTTTGCATTATGGGCAATGACTTGTCGTATCGCTTCAATCGGGTCTTCTCGCAGTTTTCTTTGGACAACCAGTTGTGTATCTGGATTTATGCTTTCTCTTATAATTGTTCCATTCGGGTCGTCAACGAGAATAGGCGGGTTAAAAATCCTGAACCTCTCTATTTCCACCGAGCCGTCCGCTCCAAAACCGAGTTGTTGAGTTCCTCGCCACGCTCGGGCAAAAAGTTCTATGCCGTGTTGAGTATCACCAAGAAAAAAAATATCTCCTACTTCGTGTTTTTTTATCTCTATGGCTTTTACATCGCCGATTATTTCAATTTTAGTTCCATATTGAGGACTGTCATAAATACCCGCAAATTCAGTTCCTCGTTTCGCCATTTCGCAGGTTTTTATTTTTGCTCTTTCTTCGGCATTAAGTTCTCGCAAGGAATTATCGGGATTTCTGGCTTTGAGGGTTGTTAAACTGTCAGCGATTGAAGTTATTTTTGCTTCTTGCAAATTACAAGCAGAATAAACTTTCACATTCAGATTGTTGTATAAGTCTTGCGGTATCCCGCTTAATCCCGCCGCCAAAGCCGTTCCGCCAATAAGAAAACCAATAATAATTTTCTTAAATTTCTGCCAAATTGTTTTAAGTTTAGACATTAGTTTATTGATAATGTTTTTGAGATACTACAACTAATTTTTTGAGGTGAAGAGATAGGTGTTCCTATGTCCACATATCGTTTTTCAGAAGCGGTAAAGGTGTTGTTGGTTGATAATGTGAAAGTCCCCACAGTTGTTGAGGCGTTGAGTAAATCCATTAAATTAGTTCCGTCTGAAAAAACAACATTCAGCGTGCCAGCATCTGTAAAACACTTTACTCCATTCCAAGTTTCAGCCACATAAGCGGGAGCAAGAAGAATTGTTGTCGTGCCAGTCCAAGCCGATGAAGTTGCGTGGGTGAAAGCGGGATACATTGTTACATTGCCGAGACTTAATGTGTCGCCTGTTAAGGTTACAGGAGCGGTTACAGCAAGATTAGTATCGGCTGAAATATCTATCCCCGAGATAGTGGCGGAAGTGTGGTCGTGGCTGTCATTGCCAACGACAGTAGCCGAAAGCGTCCCTGTTACATCGCCAGCTACTGGGATAGAGGTTGTGGCTACCCAAGCGGGGACAGCGTTGGATATTCCCAGAACATATCCATTTGTGCCTAACGCTAATTCCGAGAATGAACCAGCTGAACCGCCATAGATGAGTTCCCCCGCTCCAATAGCCCCGCCAGCGAAGTTATTGCTGTCTATGGTGCCTGTCCAATCGCCTGTCTTGGTGAGATAAGTATCACCAATGGCCGTTCCGTTCCAAGCGCCCGACGACACCGTGCCAAGGTAAGAATTGCCGGAAATGGTGAGGGCGGTGGTGGAAGCGTAGACAAAATGAGAAGTGGAAGAAGCGTTCAGTCCGCCTTGCGCCCACCATGGCATAGTGGTGGAAGAAATTAAATTATTCGTTCCGTAATTGCTAGCGAAAGAAAGGTCGTAGTTGGAAAGAGTGGCCACTCCCTGTGTTCCCGTGTGGTTTATCCTTGACAGATAATAAGTTCCCTCCTGCCCGTCAAAAATCCCTGTCCAATTTCCTGTTGCAGATGTTGTAATGTTGAGTGAAGATGTTGCTGTCGGCAAATAAGTGCCGTTTGACTGTCCCACCAAAACCTTGCCATAAGTGGGAACTTGCGAAGTCCCCGTTCCTCCGCCACCGGGATAAAGAACTGTTACGGCTTTGGCCATTCCCGCGACCAAAAAGACTGACAACGCTATTCCTAAAAGATATTTAAAGTATTTCATATTAGTAATTTTTTCTAAATAAAGCTCTTAAAATTGAACCCTCCGGCGGAGCAACGAAAAAGGTTATTGTCAAACCGGAGAAAGTGTAATCTTCATTAAGCGTCTGCGGAGCGCCATTTAAAACAATAAACAACGAAACGGTCGGATCTGGCGCGACAGGTAAAATAAAAGTTTTATTCACTCCATCTATTTCCCCCGACAATTCTATATTGTAATTAAAGTATCTCATATATATCTGAAAAATGCTCTTAAAATTGAACCAGTCGGCGGAGCAACAATGAAAGATACGGTCGCTCCCGAAAGCGTATAATCCTCCGTAACAGTCATC
>Ga0208957_1001044_pt1 | contig 15874 bp, 23 predicted proteins | sample RifOxyA1_FD_184029 | JGI IMG/M metagenome (GOLD analysis project Ga0208957, IMG submission 184029) | Groundwater microbial communities from Rifle, Colorado - Rifle Oxygen_injection A1 (SPAdes) | ecosystem: Environmental > Aquatic > Deep subsurface > Groundwater | place: Rifle, Colorado, United... | reverse complement strand
ATCACTTCCATTGCAAGTCTGACATTTTGGTCTTCTTATTATTCACGGTATTCCGGTAATCATCTAATTTCTCTGATGTTTTTTCAACTGAGCGGGTCAGATGGTTAATTCCGTTAATAATGTTGAAATACTGAGTTTCCAGAATAGCAACTCTTTCGGCTACCGCCTGCTGTTTGTTTTTTGTATCAGATTGCTCTGAGTGTAGAAAAGTAACTATTCCCATAAACAACACCACAAGGAAACTAAGGACAGCCCATAAGTGAAACTGTACCTTAGGCTCAGGAACTAAGTCAACACATCCAATTCTCCGTTCTTTTCTGTCCCATTGTTTTTCAGTTGTCATGAGTCAGCATCCTCTCATTTAGTTAAGGTTAATAAGTCCTGTTCCTCCAAGGGGTACGTTTGGAACGCCGCTTCCCATTTCCACGTTGCCAACACAGCTTACAGAAACGCTTTTGTCTGCGGTCATACTTAATGAGCAATCTCCGCCGGTGCAATCACCGGAATACACAAGATGAGATCCGGCAGAACAGGCAGTTGTCGATAAGACCACTGTTGAGCCTGAATAATAACTCGTAGAGCAGTCCAGATTGTAATCACCGCAGTTAATCCCGCCCACATCTGTCGTTACAATACCTGTCGTAGGATAAGCAACCGTCAGGGAATATCTCGTGTCGTCGGTAAAGGTTGCGATAGCCGTGCAGTCGTTTGCTGGCATATTAAAAACTGCGTTGCCGGTTCCTGTGGCTCCGCAAGTTCCAGACCATCCGGCAAAAGATGCGTTTGCTCCTTCCGTGGCTGTTATTGTTACTTCTGCTGCCACCGTATAAGCGTGTGAACCATAAGCAGGACTTGTCGTACCCACTCCGGTTCCGGCATAGCTGACAATCACAGCGTATTGGTCAGGAGTCGTTTGGCTGAAAGTCGCTGTAACATTTTTGGCCGCTGACATCGTAACCACACAAGTTCCAGTTCCAGAACACCCCTCGCCCGACCATCCATCGAAAGTGTTGTAATCACCGGCAGGAGTGGCAGTTAGTGTGACCTCAGTTCCAGAGGCAAAGAGATAAGACGCCGTTGCCCCGTAATCTATGCCGGTTGGAGAGCTTGTAACTGTGCCAGAGCCGTCCCCTGCTTTTGTTACTGTTAGCAGATATGTTCCAGATCTTAGTGGATGTGGATATTGATATGGGGTATAATATAATGACCACGTATTTGTGGAGGTACATTTATAAAGTCTGCCATCGTTCCCGGCATTCTCGGAGTTCCATTCCCCTTCATCCGTTACCCAATAGCCAACTCCAGTTGTGCATGTGGCCGGGCGATCCGCAAGAAGACCGGAACCCATGCCGACTGTTCCGTTAAAAGTCGCTGAATAATTATAGTAATCCCTGTTAGCTACTATCAAAGAAGGATTCGGAGCAGTTGAAACTACCGTTGCATTCGCCACACTGGCGCCGTCATCGTTTCCCCAAATATAAACCGGAACCTCCGTTTGGTCAGGAGCCGGAACTGTTGCCTGAACTTCCCACCAGGAGGCATCAATAGATCGGCCTATCTGGTCGCGGCAGGCATAACCATAGGCATCGTCATTCCCATCAATAGTGTTGTCTCCATCACACCTACCAGCCCATGAATCGTTTATCGCAACATCCTCTGATGTAGCCCTTTCTATGTCGAATAGAATATTGTTAGACCATGTACCGCCGGATTCGATATAGCTATTATTAAAGACCATGCCAGTTCCAGCCCTTAAATAATTAGCCGCCCATCTCGTTCCTGTGGTTGTAAAAACGTTGTTATATATTTCCCATTTGCGGGTCCCTCTATAATTTGCCGTGTCCTGCCTGACACCATGAGCCATAACATAAGTATTTGTGACTGTATTAAATCTGAAAACATACTTTCCGCTTCTGCCGGAATCCGTACAATTAGATTGATAGGTTGAGTCTTTCGAGAAAGTATTATCTTCAATGTAAACAGCTTCGTTTGTTCCAAGATTTAAATCGTTATACCATCCCGCCGACTGCGTTCCGTGATTGCTACCACCGAAAACAAGAATTTTACCACTTATGATTAGGTTGTTATCAATAAGCCCCGCAGGTTCCGACAGCGGGGAAATGTAATAACTTGAAGCATTTACAAACACACTGTTAAAGCTTGTTTCTGTTGTATATCTATACCTATTATTGTATATTCTCCATCCCTGCCCAGATACGTTTATTGCGGTCAAGCCCGAAGATGTTTCAAACGTGAATCCAGTTATCTTTGCCGCAACCTGATGGATATCGACTGCGTATCCGGTTGTCCATGTAATTGTGAGACTGTCCCTGCCCGGCCCCGCAATCGTAACGGCTGTTGATACATCCAAATCTCCTGTCCAGTCAGCCGTACCGTCTCCGGCGATAACATTTATGGTGTTCCCTGTAGCTGCGAGGGCAAGGCATTCTGTTACATCGGCAAGCTCATTACCGTCAGTCGTGAATGTGCCGTCCAGATTATCGGTACAGGCCGCGTATAAGCTAAGCGGTAGAAGAAAAATGATTAATAATGTTAAAAGGAGTTTTTTCATTGTAATCCTTAATAGGCAATCGTAGCTTTCAAAGACCTTAGTTTTGTCCCTCCAGAACCAGCCCCATACGGGTCAGGCCACGCATTCGTGTAAGTTTGAAGTAAGGCATAACCTGAATTAGCCCCGGATTCGTCATAATAATAATTTATCGCCGTGTCGTTAGTGTTATACCCTATCCAATACGAATGCCCTGCAACTGCCGACCACCCTTGACCCGATACATCCAAGTCGTGCCAGCCAGCAGCGACAACGCCCGGATTTGCATATTCAAGATAACCGACAAGTGCAGCCGTTGAAGCAGTCGCTCCGTCGTAAAGCCCAAGCTTAAGATCCTGCGAAGCGGATGAACACGCAAAATACATACTTATGGTTTGGAATGTTCCTGAATGAGCAGCCGTATCTAAAGCAGATAAAATCAGATAGCCTGCCGATGTTGCCAGGGCCGTTCCGCCCGGAGTTTCCACACCAATTGTTTCAGTACCCGAAGCTACCGCCCCACTCGCCCCCATCATCATCGCAGTAGCTCCCCCGCCAGCAAAGGCGAAGGCAGGGAATAAGAGAATCAATAATAATATGCTAAGCTTGTAAAGTTTCTTCATGGTGTAGCCTCCCATTAATCAGTCACCCATGTCCCCACGCTGCTATTACACATCCAGTTGTATGGTTTCGTGTAAGCCGTAGAGCTGGTATATGCAACCGTTGTGCTCGCAGCATCAAGGGCGGTGGTTCCAAAAGTGAAGGTTCCGTCCGACTTGGAGGCTGTCACATTACCCATCCTTGTATGAGCAGCGGCAACCGCAGGAAGCCCGGCCACGGCAAGAACCGCAGAGGCATATCCCGTTGCGTTATCCGTAGCCTCGACCGCATCTATTGTGCCGTCCGCCCCAATATCGAAAGCGACTGCCCCAAAAGTACCTTGTGGAATTACATCATTACCGGGCGCGGTTCCGGCTGCTGTTGCGGCCTTTGCGTATCCAGTACCGCCGATGTCAAAGGTGAAAGCTCCATTTGCAACTGCCGTATTTGTCGTTCCGATTGCCAGAGCAGCCCCTGTTTTAATACCAGTGGATGCAATTTGTTCGGTTCGACACATTACCTGTGCGCCCTGAGTCGGGGCGGCGATTGACACATAGGTCTTTCCGCATGTTCCATTGAGACACATAAAGTCATCAGGCGTGGGAGTCGTATTTGCTGTGAATCTGTAATAGCTGGCTCCTTGCGCTTCACCTACAGAACCTATAAAGACCAGCCCTGCTTCAGCGACCGGGAGAGTGTGGTTTCTATTATTCACGCCCTGCCCCGTATTGGATATGTTTGTTCCTGATACTTGGGCGACCGAAAGGCTTAAATCCGCTGCACCGCCAGCTACTGTTGGGAATTTGCTTCCTATCGTGCCAGAGGTAAGGAGATTGATTGCGCCAAGGTCAATGGTGTCAATGCCCGTATTCGACCCAACCGCAACGGTATTCGCAGCACTTCCAACCTCAAGATACAGGTCTTCAGAGTTAGCACCGAAGAACAGGAACTTGCCGGAAGCATACCCGAACTCGCCGACTGCATCAGGCGTTGTGTCGCCGAGAACTATTCCACCAAGGCTGATTGAGCCCACGCTTATTGAATCGGGCAAAGCACCGACTACCCCCCATTTGGATATTCCAGCATCATAATACAACATCACCCATTTAACAGTTCCCTCGGAATTGACAAGAGAAAGCTCCGTACCAAGCGGGATTATGATATTCCCAGTCTCTTTGAGTGTAGCGATTCTACCAACATTATTAGCCCGAAGGAATAGGACTTGACCGTCTGCCCCGCCGTTAATCGTTACCAGGTCGTCTGTGGCTGCGTCAGCCTGAGTGTCCACGCTATGCAAGGTCTGAGTGACCGTGATGATATCGGTTGCAATGGTTAACTCTGTGGGAGCCGCGAAGGTCATTTCACCGGTGAAGGCTGGAGAAGCTATTGGAGGATAAAGACCATCAAAGTAAGTCTTCAGGAAGGCTTTAATCGAAACCCAGGTAGTCCTTATCAGATTAAAGGAATCTGCTGAGTCCTGCCCGGTTATTTCGTCTGCGTTGACCAGGTTAGCTTTTTCGGTTGCGGCATGGTTTATGGTGGAGATGTCTGATTCAGAGACGGAGCCGGAACCACCGCCCCCAAAAAACCCAGCAAAAACTAAAGAAGGACTTATAAGTAAAAGTACTATAAGTAAGAATTTTTTCATTGTAATGCTCCTATTCAATGTACTCAATAATATAACTTGCCCCTGTTCCAGTAACATCAACGTATATTCCATTACGCATTACAATAGGATACAGCCAATCTCTACCCCCAAAGTGAGATGCTCCCACTATAGTTAGTTCTCCTACAACAGTTCCCGATGCTGCAGACGCATTGTCGTAAATTATAACTTTTGCGTTGTTAGTTCCATCAGTAATAGCCCAAATTGCTGATAAGTAACAACCAGACGCTACTATTGCTGCATCAGAAGTCTGTTCTCCAGAAGTTTGAGAACTATAATTACCGCTGTCAAAAGCTGCTGAAGTTGAAACAAGTGCTAATAGAATACTTACTATTACAAAAAATTTTTTCATATCTATCCTCCTAATTAGGTTCGGGCTCTGGAGGTAAGACAATACCAAAGATTCCAGAATTCCCTCTGTCAGTGTTTAAAAATTCTCTGTCATTACTAAACTTGTACACAACTTCAGCATCGTAGTGTTCAGGATCTGCTTTTAATACTTCAAATAAAAATTGTTTTTCAGACATTAGTCGTCTCCCGGTGACTCAGGATAAACATCACGTTCATCCATAATCATAGGTGGATTCATTTGTAAATCATAAAATCTCGACATAGAATCTAACCCGTCCATTTTTACTGTTGCAGGAAAGAACATCATTTCCTGATTTATTATGTAACTAACAACATCGTATACTCTTCCGTCTTGGTTCTTTCGTTTTATTGGTTGAGATATTAAATGACCTTTACCACAAATTTTAGCTGTCTTTTGTAGAGTAGTTTCAGGTCCATCATACGGATAGAAAAATTTCCAATTTTGGTGGTCAGGAAGTAGACGTCTAATTCTATCACGTTTGCTTCCTTCAGCGTTATCCTTTGGCCATGATACTGGGTCAATAATAAAACTAATCCCTTCTATCTTCATCATTTCAGTAAAATGCTCAATATCAGTTTGATGAGCGTATTTCTCGTAACCAATCTTAACTACTTGTATTCCCGGTCGATTCAACCACTTAGTTCGTAAATTTTTTAACAATGTCCATCTTTCAGATAACGACATCTTATGAATTGCGCCATCAAGAAAATATTTGTTATATTGAGCGTCAAGACCAATTACTGTGAATGCAGAATCTGACGAACCCTTTTTCATAGAACTCGCAGGGTCAACTAAAATTGCTACATTCATTACTTCTGGTCGTAATTCGTATCGACGAATATACTCAGGTTTAAACTCAAGTTCATTGCCAGCTAACGGGTTTTGAAGCATCTGGCATGCTATCATATAATTGCTAGAACGTTTCTTCTTTTCTGACCATTGGTCTTCAGTTAAGTACACGGGTTTTCCATCAGGAAGCCCCGAGTCTGTTGCAGCGTAGATACGAGGTATAGCGACATGTCTATCTAATATAGTTCTATACGTATCCGCATAGTTATATCTAGTGCCTATATACCAGACTCGAGGTTTTTTGCCATCATCAGATTCTTTTCCTAAAAACTGACTTAAATCCCACATTTCTGTGGTTTTTATAATCATATCAGGAGTACCTACTGACTTATCTGTTACAACATCATCGTATATTAACAAGCCAAAATGAGCACCAATTGGTTGTCCGTCTACAAGACCATGACCTGAGATTGTGGGTTCTGCTGGGTTTGACTTACGTTTACAAACAAGACCCTCGTTACGAGACCACACAGAAGATTCTCTTTTAGGGTCTGCAAAAAATGCGTCAGGATAATACGCAGGTAGCAGCGGATTTATTTCTAGTTCTGTTTTAATTCTAACTACAAAGTTTCCTCTAGAATGTTTTGCGTTGTGAGAAAAGATTCCAATTGTGAGTTCTGGGTCTTTTGCAACTTCTTGTAATGAGCCCGCGAATGTTATATATGTGCTCTTAAAGTGCTCTCGTGCCCACAGGTCAATGTAACCATCGGGATTCTTTTCAACTTCTCTACAACGTTCATACAACCAAGGATGCCAGGAACGTTTTAAAGTATCTCCCAGTTTTAATATCATTTGAGCAAAGAAGTATCTATCGTAAAGTCCCACATACGCAAGGACTTCTGTAGATACGTTTGGGTCACTTAACATCTCTGAATAAACAGACAGGGCTTGCGAATAGGAGGCAGTTTGAAGAAAACTAGCAGCTTGCTCTGCGTAATCTTGATTAGCTTTTAGCGCTATTGATAGCATCTTTTAATCCCTTTATGCTCATGGGCTGCACTTGAATAGCCCCCCCGTCATAGCCAGCATGACGAAGAGTATCTGAGAAGTCAGCTTCAGACCTGCCTAAAAGTTCAGATGCTTTTAATTTGTCCCCGTCTTTTTCAGCGAGCACCATCATATCAGACCAAAACTTTTTACGAGCATCGATATTTTTTGGTTTATCTGTCGCTGCAGCGGGAACGATACCTTTCCCTAAAATGGCTAGTTTTCGTTCAAGCTTATCCTTATTAATAGTTGCCATGATAGAGTCCTTTTTGCATAATTATAATTAATAATACTATACCATATTCTTGCTTATAAGTAAAGGCTTTTTATTTATAATAATATTAATAGCTTAGCAATTTTGCTTCAAACTTGTAAGTAATTTAGATTTTAACCAAGTTTTGCCTTCGAACTCTTCTAACTGCACAAAACCCTTCTCAAGACCTATCCAAGTTGCACTAATTAAAAACGCCCATTTTTGTTTATTTCTTCTGAATGCAACTACTCTTATTCTTTTTTCATGATAAGAAGTAGTCGCTAAAGAGACTTGAAGCCACCAATCTCGTAAAGACAGACCCTCGCATCTCTTTACTTCAAACATAAACGGAGGCATATCACAGATGTCTGCGCCCCCGTCTCGTGTCTGCTCTAAATTTCTAGTAGGTAAGAACGAAAGTTCAAGGTTCTCTTGTAGCCATTTACAAAACTCTCGTTCTCCTCCTCCGCCTTTAGCTCGACCGTTAATCTTCATCTTTGTTTTCCTCTGCATCAACTTCTTTAATAAGTTGCTTTTTGTATCTGAGAGCTAATTCGTCTTCTTCAACTTCAACCTTTGTCTTAATTACATTTAGCAACGAAATAGCCTCAGTTGCAGTAATCTTCCCAGCCCCCAGTAATCTGACTACAGCACCAGCAGAGTTGGCAGTAATTGCTTTTATCTCTTGGTAATTCTTTAACAAGGGTTCTACTGTGCTAAGAATCTTCTGCTGATAGTCTTTATTTCCCTTTTCAAACCCTTCTGGAGGGTCCTGACCGAATGCAATACTTATATGATATTTATGAATCCTTGCAGCTGCTCGTATAAGAGTCTCAGCTATATCGCCTATTGTCACTTTCTCTGTCAAATCAAATTCCTCATTAAACTTTTCCATGTCATTTTCTCCTTTTAATATGAGCTATTATCATTAAGAGTATTTGACACGAAGCATACGCATCGTGCCTATTAGGTCCATACAATAGTTCTGAAACTTCGTTTATATCTTCTTCTGTCAAACCTTGATTACGCACTTCATCAAACACTTTGTTAGCAGACGCTATTACTCTGTTTATTTTATCTAATACATTTTCTTCCACTATACCCTCCTTAGCACTGGACCATTATATTTATACTGTACCATTGCCTCTTCTTTACTTAATAAAATAAGTCCTCTACTCTTGACTGCCCCCAACAAAGAAGGTTCTATACTAGTCTTAACTTGCGACGCCGCTTTCTTATAAATAGACCGAGTCCTAACTACGTTAAAAATCTTACTAACCTCACATGCGCCATCTGCTAACATATGCATGTTTCTATCATGTCTCAATCCCTTCTGTTGAGTCATGTCACCTTTAAATAGTTCCAACACACACCTAACAGTCTGCTCAAAATCAGAATCAAGTTCCCCACTTTCTTGTTGCTTGTTAGCAGCGCAAATCTCAGCCAATAAGCTCGCTTCTGCGATATCAATATGTTGGTTAGTTATTACAGGCTCATCAGGGTTGTCTACTATAGCAAGTCTCGCTGCCCAAGCAGGAAGCCTCTCTCCCAGTCTACCAAAGAACGTCGCTTCAAAGTGCTTCATCTGTCTCGCTGCTGCGTTTTCCGCCGCTAACCACTCTTTTTGTCTCTTAGACAAGTACACAGAGTTTTTATAATTAACAGTTATCCACAAGTCTGCTGGCAGCGGCGACGTTACTTTCTTTCGTTGCTCATTCGCAGCTTTCTTGTACAACTCTAACATTAACTTCTTTATCTCTACAGGTAAGTCAGTTAATGCCTCTTCATTCCTTTCCCCTTTAATGCTGTTTATCAGAACATGACTACGCCTACCCGCGACGCCAGAAATAGTCGTTGCATTAAGCATGTCCGCCTCGTTCTGAATCTGAGCAACACTCTCTCTAATCGTCGTCACTGATGGACTGTACAATGGCGGTATTTTATCGTTCTGCCCGCCGCTACTCACGTACCCATTCCTCCCGCTCTCGGTTGCGAGTTCCAGTTCGTACATCAACACCCTAGTCATGTCTCCAGCAGAGCTCTTGTCAGCATGACCCGACTCTGTCCTCACGCTCAGCAAACTCCCCGACGCCGACAATTCATCAACCAAGTTCTTACTCGATGTGTAAAAGTGGGAACCAATAAAGTCTTGACTCACGTTAGCCAACTGGAAGCTGTTCAGTGCAAAAATGCAAAACTTTTTAATGAAGCTTTTTCCTATTGTGCTTCTGCCTGTCACCAATGCAGTCAACACTACACCACTTCCATTCTTTAAGGTATACACTCTTCCACCTAAAGTAGAGATTAAAGCATGCGCTGCGACCACTGCTATCTGTCTGTTAGGAAAAATCATCCACTTCATACACGCTTGCACAATCTGCTCCATCATCCCGCCCTGGCTTGGGTAGTCAGTAAATACATCATTCTTCTTATCCAGCGCATCAGCAACCCAGTCTATAGAAGGTGGCTGTTCTTCAATTAGTTTCTTGACTGCGCTGTCAACCAGTGCGTCTATCTTGCTTTTATTTTCAGATTGTCTTGGATTTTCTGGAGAGTAGTTACTACTAACGAAGTGAAGCAGTGCTTTAGCAGTGCCCGGAGCAACACCGTCTTTAACAAGCCCATACGCTAAGTCTCTAGTAGCTGCGTGTAGCCCAGTGTCAGCGCCACCTTTAGATATAATTTCTAACATGCTAGTAACAGTTCTTGATTCAGCAGTAGTTGAAACATCCCCTCCACCTTTTATGTTTACAGCTGGGTCTACTGCTATAAAGTCATGTCCCTGGAAATATTCGAAGTATTCGAAGTGACCGTCGTTAGGATTGTCTCTAGTCGGCAGGTACCAGGGAGTAGACCACGTCTTTGATTCTACACTCAGTGCAAGTTCTTTACAACCATTTGACTTTAACTGCTTGTACAAGAAATTTACTGATGCGACTAGTTGCTCGGGTCTGTTCATCTTACACGGTATGAAGAGCCTCCACCTGTTCTTGGTTGACATTTCGTGTGAGTGAGTTGTGTAGATAACATGGTTGTAGCCAAGAGTGATTAAAGAATCATGAACTATAGCGGGTTCAATGCAACAACCTTCTTTGTGGATAGAACTATCTCCGTCAAAAGGAAGTAGCCAAGATGATAGTTGTGACTTGTTGTTTCTGTGGTAGTGGTCGTGAGCTCGATAAGACATTGGTGGTGAAGAAGCGTCTGCTCTAGTTATTTCGTACTTATCACCGATTGTGATGTAGAAGTCATGTTTCTTTCCTTTTAAGCATGATCTTAAGTAACGTTCACAAAAGTCTTTGAATGAGCTTACTTGATGTTTCTTTAATTCTCCGGTTGGTACGTCATCATGAGATGTTCCTAAGAAAATATCTATCATTAGAGTCCCCAATCCCCGAGTCCCCGAGTTAGAAAAGCTAGACGGACTCTCTGTTCCGTACTTCCACCTAAGTGTAGATGGCGTTCTGTTTAAACTACTAGCTTAGTTGTGCTAAGAAAACTAAATCCTCGGGGGAAAATCTAGCAGACCTAGCACCGAATTCTAAAATACTATATCATAAGCTATTGCATTTGTAAACGTTTATTTTTGCATTGATTGGTGCAAACTCTGTCACGAGCACTCTGTGCAAACTTTTCTGGAGAGTAGAAAAATCCCGGAGTTCTGGGAAATCGTACAGGGGTATTATGACATTTCCGCACGTCAACTGAGTAAGTCGCACGCACGCAAGTCCTCAGAGTACTTACGGAAATTATTCAACTACTTGCATGCGCGCGGGTTCTCTGAGAACTTACGAGAGTACTCTAACTATTCGTATACTGCGTGTTACTACGTATACGAATAGTTAGAGTACTCATGTACGTTATATTGTGTAGAGTACTCTCATGTATACATTGCACAAATACTATGTGTTTAGTAGAATAATTATATTTAACAATAACAATAATTTACAGTATTTTTTAATGCAAAATAGGGTATTTTTAACTAAAAAATTTAGTTTTATAAATATATAATAATATCAACAGCTTACACTAGTTTGTTATATATATAACTAAAAAAAAAAAAAAATATTAAAGGCCTGGATACAAAGTATCCAGGGGGGTAAAAACGACCCCCCGGGCTGACTTTTTAGTAAATTTAGTTTTTTACTCTAAAACAGCTGTTAAGTGGTGGATATTATTACATATTTTTGATTTTTTTGACTTAGTAACTTCTTAGTATCTCATAGTATTTTCTTACTCTTTTTATTATAAATTATTGATATTATTACATATTTTTAATAAACAATTTAGTTGTAATTTGCATAAAATTCCTCCTCGTCCTTACTCTCCCATATAACACTCAAGTGTTGTTACTCTCTCTAGTCTTTGTGGGGTATAACTTTTGTTATAGTCCTCGCGGTTGTTAGAGAGAGTAACACTCACAGTTGGTGGTTAGAGAGAGTAACCTTCGAAAGGTATAATTTTTGTTATAAACTGTGCAGATGTACGTCCTGCAACAGTTTCCACTGATGTGTATTTTGTGTATTTGTGGTTAAACTGATGTGGATGATGATGAGAGTAAGAGTGAGAACAAATTATAACTTTTGTTATAGGCCTGTATATTAGAGTAATTACATCATTCTTTAGGAGAAAACGAGTTTTCGATTCTGGAGGTGTGAGTTTTAAGTGTTGTTGAGTATTTTTGAAGGTATACCTATTATACGCCCTGAGTTTCATTTTCAATGTGGTTAAAAAGTTTTTTAGTTAGAGACTGTAAGGGTCGCAACAACTTTGAAAAATAGTCCTTTACGTTTGTTTTTACCCACTGTATAATGCGAATCAACATCAACCACAAAAGGAGGACAAAACACAAACATAGGAGGTGACTTGGAATAAAATAACAAACCGACTAGAACTCGCTTATAAGTTAATAACTAATACTTTAAAAGGAGAAATGAACTATGAAGACTGAAAAAACTACAACAGACAAAGTGGAAAAACCCAAAACAGTTAGACTCCCAAAAGGAGAATATACGCTCCCGGGAATTAAGACTCGTGAGCAGGCAACGAAAGATGGGGACGTGTTGTACTGGAGTGGAACAGCTTGTGACAAGGGGCATAATGCTCCGAGATACGTACGGGATAACGTATGTAAAGAATGTTACCGACTTAAGAGGGAAGAGTTGAAAGAAAAACAACTGAAGATGATTGCGGAAAGAGACGCTAAACTGACTGCAAAGAAAGCAGCGTAATAAGAGGAGCAGACCTCGAGTTCAGGACTTGGGGTCTGCTTAAAAGAGGAGGACTTATGAAACCAGAGCTATTGCTCGCGTGTTTGGGGTCTACACTGGTAATTTTGTGGTTGCTATTGTGGGTACTAATACCCGGGATAAAACTTATGCTACAAGGAGGATGAGATGATGACAGACAGCACTTTAGAGAGGCTATATGCTAGACAAGATGCATTACGTTTAACTACTGGCGCTGATGACTTCTTACTAAAAGCAAATTACGAGGACAGGCTATTTGAATCTTTTGAAGAGGCTGAGAGTGAAGAGCAGCCTGAGGAGGACAATTATGAGTGGAACTGAGGATTACAAGAACGATGTTAGGTGGGGGATGGCTGAGCGTATGTGCAAAATGGGGCAATTTGCTAAAGCTAATGAGATAGTTATTAGAATACAGAAAGACCACAAAGTAGCTATCATAGAAGAGAAAAATAGAGACTTGGCTACTAGGTGGATGGAAGGTAAAACACTTCTCAGGTAACAGACAACAGGCGCACTTTAGACTCTTAGAGTGCGCCGTAAGTTTGAAAGGAGTGCTATGAGACAATACAAAGTTACTCTTAATTGGCAAGGGGAAGTGCATGTGTTTCGTGCTAATGCAAGCAATAAATTTGGCGCTGAGGCGTTTGCGATAGCGGGATTGGCGAAAAAGTTGCAACGATCAAGATGGAGTGTTAGGCAGTATTTTACTAAGGGCGACAAAGTTAAAGTGGAAGTAGAAGAGTAAGAATCTTGCTAAGGGTAGTTGCATTCGTAAAAATAGTCCTTTACATTTGTAATTACTTATGATATACTCTTCTCATAAGTTAAAAATACTTTAAAGGAGGAGAATATGGCTAAAAAATCCAAAGCTGACAAAGCGGCGGTAGAAGTAAAAAGACCCGAGCAGAAGCTATTAAGACCTATTAGAGGGGGTATTGAAGTCCAACTAAATACTGAAGTAATCAGTCGACATGAAGCTCTTAAGAGGGGGCTCGTGCTTTATTGGAACGGTATACCTTGCGATAAAGGTCATGTTAGCCCACGCTACGCTAAGTCAGGGCACTGTAAAAAGTGCTATCAGATGTTTAGAGGCGAAGAGATTGACCAGAAACAGATTAGCAAAGACAAACTACCGAAACATGAAAGGGAGGTAAAGAATGTCAAAACTACTACAGTGGAAGAAGACGAGCGAACAGCTATCCTCCCTAAAAGAGGAGGAGATGAAACTACGAAAGGAGATATGCGGAGAACTATTGGCGGGGTTAGCATTCCCAGCAAAAAGAGAAGTAGAAATGGAAGGGCTAACAGTAAAAGCTGAAAACGGCGTATCCTTTAATTTAGATGAACCATTGGTAAACCAGATGTTCAGTGAGCTTAGCGATGCAGAAAAATCTGCGTTAGTTTTTAAGCCATCGCTTATATTAAAGGTATACAAAAAACTACCTGAAAACAGTTTGCTACATTCTGCAGTTACTGTTAAACCGAGTGCGCCAACCTTAAAGATTCTATAAGGAGGCTCATGTACAAAATTAGAAGGTGTGAGTGTGGAAATTTGATGTATTCTTCTCTTAAAAAATGTATTGAATGCGAAGAAAAATCTTTCAACAGGTGGGAGAGATTTAAGATTTTTGTTAATCGATTTTTATATGTGCTCATGGGCGTAATGTTAGGTTACTTTTGGTGTTGGTCACAATTTAACTAAAGGAGGTGTTTAATGGCAGTAAAAATAACAAGTACCAAAGACTCTGGCACTACGGGAGTTAAAGTCTTAGTCCATAGTCCAGCAGGCATTGGAAAAACAGTCTTATGTGCGACTGCTCCAAAGCCTATTATTATTTCAGCTGAAGCGGGATTATTATCTCTTGCAGGAATAGACGTTCCTGTAATAGAAGTAACTTCAGCAAAAGATGTAGATGATGCGTATGATTTTCTTACAAGCTCTAAAGAAGCAGACAATTACGAAACAATTTGCTTAGACTCTATTTCTGAAATTGCTGAAGTTCTTTTAATAGAATATAAGAAACAAGAGAAAGACCCAAGAGCTGCGTATGGGCGTCTTAATGATGACATTGCAACAACAATCAGGTCATTCAGAGACATTAAAGGAAAGCATGTTTACTTTACAGCTAAACAACAAAGAGTGGTAGACGACGACATAAAAGTAACTCGTTATCTCCCGGGTATGCCAGGGAAAACCACTCTTAACGCTATGAGCTTTTTCTTTGATGAAGTATTTGCTTTACGCTTAGGAAAGCTAGAGGATGGTACAATCTACAGGTTTTTACAGACGTATCCAGATTTAAACTACGATTGTAAAGACAGAAGTGGAAAACTACCGCCCCAAACGAAAGCTGACTTAACAGATGTGTTTAACAGGATTTTAAACAAAAAAGAATAAAAATTCTAAAGGAGGATGTACATGGCAAGATTACCACTAACGGCTAACACGACAGAGAATAGCGCAGGACTAGACGATTACTCGCCTATTCCAGCAGGCACAGTTATTGCGTCAATTCAAAGTTCCGGCTATAAACCGACTAAAGCAAAAACAGGAAACTACTTACAACTTAAGTGGGTAGTACTTATGGGAAAGTATAAAGGTAGAAATCTGTTTGATAACTTAAATTTGGATAACCCAAACCCAATAGCAGTGGAGATTGCTAACAAGTCTCTTAATTCAATTTGTAAAGCATGTAATAAAGTCGGCGTCCAAGACAGCGAAGAACTTCACGGTATTCCTGTTAAACTGACTCTTTCAGTTCAACCCGCGTCTTCCACTCAACCAGCGTCAAATGATATTAAAGGTTATGCCCCTGTAACAGCTGAGGACGCAGTTCAAGACACAACTCCTGCAAGTGCACCAAATAAAGCAGTAAATGCTCCTGTGACTAAGAAACTTCCATGGGAATAAATATGAGCAATTAAGGGGTTGGTTGCTTAGAACAAAGTGCGGGAGTACTTTCCCGCACTTTAACTTATAAGTAGAGGAGGAGTATGAAATTTGAAATTAGCTCAAGATGGTACGGAAGCAGTTTGTTTTCACTTGAAACCGAAACATTAAAATTATGTGTAGAAGCAGCAGTAAAGCACAGAGTCAACCTGTACGGAGCCAACCTGTCCGGAGCCAACCTGTCCCGAGCCGACCTGTCCGGAGCCGACCTGTACAGAGCCGACCTGTACAGAGCCAACCTGTCCGGAGCCAACCTGTCCGGAGCCAACCTGTCCGGAGCCGACCTGTCCGGAGCCGACCTGTCCGGAGCCGACCTGTCCGGAGCCAACCTGTACAGAGCCGACCTGTACAGAGCCGACCTGTCCGGAGCCAACCTGTCCGGAGCCAACCTGTACAGAG
>Ga0208957_1001043_pt1 | contig 15881 bp, 18 predicted proteins | sample RifOxyA1_FD_184029 | JGI IMG/M metagenome (GOLD analysis project Ga0208957, IMG submission 184029) | Groundwater microbial communities from Rifle, Colorado - Rifle Oxygen_injection A1 (SPAdes) | ecosystem: Environmental > Aquatic > Deep subsurface > Groundwater | place: Rifle, Colorado, United... | reverse complement strand
TCCCGGCCTGTTCTTTCAAACCCTGGATTCTAGAGGCCTGATTCGTTAAAAACGCGTTTAAATCCGGGAACTCCTTAAAATATGGAAGTACCGATTTCTCGCTTTCAAAGATACGCTGGACCGCCCTTGGGCGCACCCTTGGCAGGAGCGCTCCTATTCCTTTCGCTCCGAGCTTGCCCAGGGCTCCAAGCTTGCTCAACACTGGGCCAGCGGCTGCCTGGGCCAGAACTTCGCCCCTGGATGACGGTATAAGCGCCCTTGCCGCCCTAGATGGCAAACCTTCCCCTGGTATCAATTTCTTGACTTCTCCACCGCCCCTAGCCAGCAAGTCCAATATCATCGAGGTCCCGCCAAATCTAGGACTCTTCCTCATTAGATCGAAAATATTGAGTTGTTGTTTTTCTTCGGGACTTTTTTCATCCAACAGAGACATTAGCTCCTCATCAGTGTATTTAGATAGATCAGTAGGCATTTTTATCTACCACGCCTTCGCAATTCGGCTACAATTTCTTCTTGAGATGGTTGTTTATTAAATAGACCGGTCACGCCGCTATCGTATTTGAATGAACTTCTAATTGATTTCGGGACTGGTTTATTTTGACTACTTAAAATATCAACCAAATTCTCTCTATTGAATTCCGCTTCATCTATAAAGTCTTGCAATTTTGGCAAGAATATCTCAGGAGGATCGGTTGAATTCAAAGATGCTTCTTGCAGGAATCGTATTTCTTTAAACACCGCCTGCGCTCCAGTTATTCTTTTTCTGTATTCGTTGAATTCTTGAAGAACGTCTTTTTTAAATATAGCGAATTTTGGGTCTTTTGATAATTGCAGGAATAGCTGAGACCTTCCCTTGGGATTCAACGGCCCGATTTGATTGTTAACATCTACCAAATCTTTTGAAATTTTATTCAATCTTCTGCCGGACCCCGCTAAACTAATTACTTGCTGAGACTCGAAGTGCGACAATGGTCTCGGCTTCTCCCTAGCGGCTTGCCTTTCACTTTGACTAAGAAGCGAAGGAATCAATCCCAATGCTTCGCCTCTAGTTTTCCCTAACAATTCAGGGAATTTTTTAGAAAAAGGGTCTGTTTCTGGAAAAATTTCCTGTTCTCTCTGCCGCTGACTGATCAAAGCTTTTAAATTTTCAGCTTGGATAGCTTTTTGCTGTTCCCCCAATTCCATCTGTTTTTGTTTAAATTGAAGCTCAAGCAAATCTAGAGGGCTAATCCTTTCTTTTTCTCTTCGCTTCGCTCTTCTTTCCAAGCTAGATTCTAAACCACCCATGAGCCCTTCTAGAAATGAACTAGCCATAAATTTTTATCCCCCCCTAAGAATTTTTAGCAATCCTTCCAATGTAGGCGCGGAAGGGGCCGGTGTCAATCCTGGATTATTTGGTAAATCCTGAACACCAAACCTAGTCCCTTCTGGGTCCGTTTGATATCTAAAAGTAGGACCAGGTTTGAATTGCGATGGAGCGGTCACATTCCGAATATAATCAGGGAATATCCGCTGGAACCCGTGGGGGATATTCAATCCCAATGGACTTTGAACGGGGGGAATGCTATTCATTTTAAAGTTCGACATAGGAATTCCATAGCCTCCAACTCTTCGAGGTTGGTTGGCGATTAAACTATTCGGGTTTATGCCAGTATTCATGATAGCGCCCTTTATGCGGCCACTTTTCTGAAATAATCTAAACCAATCAATTAACCTATTGGAGAGCAAATCTTGTAATGGATCGCCAGGATAATTTGGGAAATACCTTTGAAATGGAAGTTTCTCTTGAAAAGGTTCACGCGAACTGCCTACTTCAGGCGGCTCCACAGGGCGCGGATCTTCATAATAATGAGGCACTGGGAACCTCCTTCGTTTTTAACAATAATTTTGATAATAGATTATTCATAAATCAGTATATCGGAGCATCAGTATACCTGGGCAGAGATGGGACTTTTCCGCGTATCCGTCCGAATTCATTGGAACCAATATTTTTACCAACGGGGCCGAATTTTGGCCCAAACATGCCAAATACTGATCCAGCTACTTTACCAAAGGCTTTGGTTATGGCCTCTTCTCTTTTTTGGGCCCCGGCAAGCTGCTGTTCCTGTAGTCCAAGTCTTTGCTGGAAAGGGAGCAAGGCCATTTGTTTTATCATCTGCTCAAGCGGAAGCTGTTGGCCCCTCAATCCATATTGAAATTGTTTTTCTCCAAGCTCTTCCTCTCTGGCGATGCCCAAACTCCTTAAATAATCTTCAAATTCTCTTTGGCCGCCCCGTAATTGGTCCTCTCTTGTTATTTGAGCCTGCTCTTGCCCCAAACCAAGCATTTGCTGCAAACGATTGAGCAAATCTTCCCGGCCAGTCCCGAAAGTTTCTCCCTCCAGGGCCTGCTTTATTCGAGCTTCTCTTAAAATGTTCTCCTCCGTCGCCCCGGCGCGTTCCCTGGCAAGGTCGGATAAAGTTTGGAATCTAACCCCACCGAGTTTAGCTAACTGTTGACCCAACGCTTCGGACGCCGTTCCACCACGGATACTGAGTCCTCTAGACCCCAAGGCCGATTCAATTTCCGGTAACTCCTGAGCAAATTGACCCGAAAGATATTGATTCAAGGCATTTTGAATCCCAGATTCCTTCCTTCCAAGAACATCCTCCAATCCAGTCTCAGTCTCCCCCAATGAGGCCGCGATGGCTTGCCTGAGCTTGTCTTCTACGGTCTGCGCTCCTCCCCCAAATTCTCCAAAAGCGGATTCGATACCACCTCTAAGATTTTGTAAGAGGGCTTCCCGTTGTCCAGTTTCCCTTTGCCCTAATTCTCCGATAAGCCTGGTCAAATCCTGCTGCCTGCCGGTACGCGTTGTTTCCAATCCTGAGGCTTTCCTACCGGATTCCTCTAAAAGATTTTTTAAAAAATTCTGTAGATAAGCGGCGGAACCACGAGTCTCCTCAGCAAATTCTCCAATTCCTTTTTCTAAATCTTTTTCTCTTCTTTTCCTGGCACCTCCCCCCGTAATTTCACCTAGAATTTTCTTAAGACTTAATCCCATTTTAAACTCCTTATCGAATGACTCCAATCAATGAATAACCTATTTGATTTGCGGCGCCGCCTTGATTGTTGATTATCCTATAACTATCATCGGTGGCGCTATAGCAAACGGATAGATTCCCAGAACCACAAGTCGCGCTGCAATCGGAACCTCCAAAAATACCAGTACTGTCGGCCCCGCCATTTAAACCCACAACGCAATTCCCCGACGTTGAGCCTCCAGCGCTAGTCAAAAACAATATTCCATAGAAAGAGTCGTTGATTATTACCCTCGTAGAACCAGTGGCTAAGGAAAATAAATCCGTGTAATTTATATGAAAATCAGCGCTGGGAGCATTGAGTCCAATCCCCATATCGCCCGATGGCGCTATGACGAGGGAAGTCACGGTTCCGACTTGAACTACGAATTTACCGGTAGGGGAAGTGGAGGATACGCCGATATTCCCATCGGTCGCGAAAACCATTTGAGGCGAAGTAGCAAGCCCCACTCCGGATGAGATATAGAAATTTCCTCCATTTCTGGCTCCAGCCGTCCACGTGCTATCCGCATGGTTAAATAAAATAGTGGCGTCGCCGCCAGCGCTCCTTTGCAATTGGATAGAAGGCTGGGTTAAAGATGTATTACAAGGAAAACTTCCATCTCCAAGGCATACCGTGCCATTGGATTGCATCCTTAAAATTTCCGATCCGCCAGTTGAGAATCCAAGGATATTGGCTCCGATCCTGTAGACCCCCATAGATCTCCCATCCACAAAAGACACCGATGGAGTGGAGGCCGTCCCATTGGGGAAGTAAGAAGCTCCTCTAAAAGTGGCGGAATCCACGTCCGATCTGATGAATTGCCAAGAATCCAGGCTATCAAAAAAGTCGCAATCCAATTTCGATGATGGACCTTGTCGTATGAGCTTTGGATTTATTTTTCCATCGTTTCCATATAGACCGGTGCTTGTCTTGAGAGCGTAATCGGCCATCAACTGGCCGGGCAAGACAATAAGAAAGATTGATGATAAAAATTTCATCTGAGTTCGAGATTCTTGCCTCTAAGCACTACTTTTATTATCCTATTCCTTCTTCCCCTATCGTTTTCCCTGACTCTCCATTTTATGCAGTTCCCCTTAACTCCCAATCTGTAAGCGAATTGACCTATTCTCCCGGCGGAAGTATTTGGCCCATTGGTCGTAACGCTTGAGACGGTCAAATACGTGGTGGTATCGTCAACAAGGGCATCGAATAGAATTTGATTGAATTGAGCCGTTCCGGTGATAGAGGAAGCGTCCTGCTCGTATAAGCCATAAAAATCTTTAAAGTCCTTTTGGTATTCAGGATAATCCCCGCAATAAGAATCCGAGACATAAGCCATATTCACGGAATTGGTGGAACCATCGTTATCATAGAGTCCGTAATTCCCTGGATTCTCAATTCTTAGGATTCTAAAGGTATCCGTTTCGTTCGATGAATATAGATTAGAATTAAAATTAGCGAATCCACCGAACAAGGTATCCCCAAGGGAATCCCTGAGAATCGCGTTGCCTTCCCTGTCTATGACCCCGAAAGCCCCGTCTAAATTCAAATATAGTCTTCCATTGAATGATCCGCTAAAAATTTCTCTTTGGAAATTGGGAGTAAACTTACCGTCGTTATTTACAGCCGTAATGAAAGATTCAAAATTCCTACCGGCCAGTTCCAAATCTAAACCATTTAGGATGTATAGGCCAGTCGAAGAAATAAACCAAATCAATCCTTTGTGCTTAACGATAGTCCTTGGAGCTATCTGTCCAACGGTGAAAGAAGTCGTAACTTCCAGCACGGAATCTGGCCTGCCCACGGCTGTCGAAAAATCTCCAAAAATTCTGTAAATTTTTCCATACCTCTTAAAAACCACGATAGACGATCCGTCGGAGACTAATCCGACTACCCCCCCTGATCCGTCTTCCGAGAAAATCGGCTCAAAAGCGGTGGTATTCCATGCTTGGGTGGAATTGACGGGGCCCCAATAGAGATTGTCCGGGCCAGAAGTTTCTAAGTTCGCGGCGAACCATCTATTTTTATGGACAGTAACCACGGCTGCGCTAGGGATGCCCACGGCCGTGTATAAATCCGTTCCATCGTATAGAAAAGGATTCCTGCCTCCATCTCCATTCAATAGTAGGGCCCATCCATTTAGCACCGAACCATTGTAATAGGGTCTTGCGGTGTCAACCGTGTGTATTTTCCGGATAGCATAGGCGCCACTAACGCTGCATCCGCCGGAATAGGCCGATGTTAAAGTCAATGAAGAATTGGAAACGACGGCGGAAATTTCAATGTAAGCGGAATCGGCATCGGCGGCGCATTTCCAATAATCTCCAACTATCACGTGGCGCATCCAATTCTCCGTCTCCTGGGTTCCATAAACGGTGGTTCCAGCCACATTCCTGGACGCTTGCCCAACCGTATAGACCAAATTGCTCGTAGCATCGCTAGTATTCATTTCCTGCCACGTGCTAAAATTGGCGCAATGGTAGATTAAAGTTTGCTTTGAAGTGTTTTGATAAGGAACGAATCCATTGATCGTGCAGCCCACCGGTAAAATGGGCGTAGCCACGGAAGATATGCCCAGGGCAGTCTCTATGACTCCATTCTCTAAAATTACGTTGGAAGCGCTGGATACCTCGTTGGTGTAAATCGCCGATGGTATCTGGTAACTGGAAAGGCCCTGAAAATTAGACCATTCTTTCCTGAAATCTTGAGATTGTAAATCTCCGGCCGCCAGGAGCGAAATTAGAGAAATGCAAAAAAAAATCATCAGTAACCAGGATTTATCCTTGCCGGCCTTAGCCTAAACGACCACAAGGAATCCAAATCGTTGTCTTCCCAATAATTCACTTTCAGCATGGACCTCTCGAATCTTGCTTCCCATATTTCAGTCTTGGGATCGTCAAAAGCGGCCAGGACGTAGAATATGCCTCCAATGCAAACTTGATTGTGTAGATGGACTGGAATTTCTGGAATTTGTGCCGTTAGATCAGCAACGGTGAGAACGTCGGTATCCCATGTCTTTTGGTATGTGTAATTTACGGTATAAGCCGCGTCTGGAATCGGAAACACGGTGATGCGTGGCACGAAAGCGGCTGCCGTATCAACGGATGGCTCTAAATACCATATCGGCCTACTTTGATTCGTGGACGCGTTGTATACTAATTCATACCATTCTTTTTCGGTTTCGATTTTCTTTAAAAGAATCTCTGAATTATTAACCGTATACCTAAATAAAACAGGCTTCTGGACGTCGGCTGCCAGAGTGTAACCGGTGGTGCCCTGAATTATTGAAAGAGTCCCGGTTTTTCTTAGATATCGCTTGGAAAGTTGAAGAAGAACGTCTCTTCTGGCTAAATTGATTGCATCCAACGCGCGAGAGGTGTCTTCATCATTGGTTACGGCAACGTCTCCCCTGTGGGAGAATCTTTTTACTATATCTAGGGCCTGCCTTAGAGTCAAACGAAGCCACCCCTTTCAATCTCTCGCAATCTACTTAGCCAATCTCTCTAGTAATTTTTTAAATTCCTCCGATTTCGGCGCGTTCTTATCCTTTTCGATCTGAATCGCATTTTTAAGATCATTCTCTTTAGAATTCAAAAGCAATTCTCTTTTGGATTGCCTGTCTTCAAAAGTAATAAGAGATTTTTCCTTTTCCTTGAGTCCCATCTCCTTGGTGTTTATTTTTATATTCTCTACGTTGATCCTCTTGTCGAAGTTGTTCTTCTGCTCTAAAAAGTTTTTTTCCTTCGTCTCCATTTGAGATGCCATCAAGCTATTCTTTTCTTTAAGCTTAGCCCTCTCCCTATTAAGAGCTTCTATTTCTTTTTTGATAGAAGAAACTTCCTGCTCATAGCTGGACAATTGCTTGCCAGCTTTCTCCAACTCTCCAATGAATGATTCCAATACTTGACTCATGTTTTCAATTTCTCCTTTTACCTAGGCATTCTCTTATTCAATTTTCCTATCAGCGTCCTTTCGATGTGCTTGCCGCTGTTGTCCTCGAACGGAACGCCGCCGTCCCCGATAACCAAATGGGTAACGTGATGGTATTCGGCTGGGCTCATCACTAGATTATCTTTAGCGTCTATGGTTATTTTTTGCGTCGACAATCCGGGGAATTCACCGCTAGAGCACGAATAACATCTCCTGGTTATGCCTTCTTTGCCTGAAAAATACATTCTGTATCTGTAAGTTTCAATTCCGCAGCCAGGGCAAGTCATGTCAATATCGAGCATACGGAAGGGATGTGATCCCCTTCAAGCGTTTCGCACGCATCCATAAACGAGCTTTACTTCGGCCACGTATGCTGGTATTCGTAGACATTATTCTTCTTCTCTCTCTTACGCCTTTGCCATTACTCTAACTCCATGATTGTCTCGAAGTTCGATATACCCATAGTACATCGAGATTCCGATTCTCTTGGAGAAGTGAGTTTCGGCTAACATTTTGATCTGAACATCCCTAAGGATACCCATAGCGATGGCTTCTCTCTGGAAAGCCAAATTTCCATACCCACCTTCGACTGCCGCCGCCACAAGGTTGGAATGCGCCACTCGGAAACCGAAGATTTGACCTATCTCTCCGGTAACGATGGGTGATTCAGCCATTGGATAAGCGACAGAATCAACTTTCGTTATCTTGTCGGTATCCACTAGGACCTGATACTGGCCGGGCTCCACGACGAGATGGTTGTCCGTGATGGGAGCGTTGGCCCTTCTAAGCAGGGTCCACGCGTTCAAGATAGTCGCGATGCTGATATCGGCGTTCACATCTCCCACCCTCTGGGAGAACCCACTCTGAAGAGCGAGCAGCTGACCTTCCACGAATTCGGCCAAGCGCGTCCCATAGCTTTTCTTATGGGTTTGCGCCAGGTCATAGGTGGATTGGAGGCTCAGATCATCCGGGATATTGACGATATATCCGCGTCTCTGATCTAGCAACAGTTGGACCTGCGTCTCCGTTGCGGGAGTCGTATCCGTCATATCGCCATTCGCGTCAATCGCGGCAGGCTCTGGCGGCCGGGTAACATTCGGAATGTTGATTAGCTGAGTACCAGCTTCAACGTCGAATCTTTTTACCCATTTCCCCATAACTAGGGGATTCTCTCTCCAATAGGTAATGTCCTTTGACCATTTTTCTACTCTGAAAATATCATCGGTTGTAATATTGTGTGTACGACCGTAAACTACAGGCATTGTTTTTAACCTCTATACATAACTCCCAAGAGCTTGGCTTCCTTCTGGTCCAGTTCTTTCTTCTTCTTAGCGTACTCATCATTCCCATCTATGTTTTTCAATTCATCATGAAGAGAATTGATGAGCGACGCTGGAGAGGAAGATGGACTCGGACTGACGGAAGATTTCTCTTGTTTTTTTTCATACGCTTCCTGCCTGCCTTTTTCAACGCTGGATTTTTCAATTTCTCCAATGTTCCCGTTTCTAGAGATGTCATAGAGATATTTCAATCCTTCGTCTAGATTAGATAGGATAATGCTCTGCGTGGCTTTGTCTAAGCTCGATAGCTTGTCCGACATCGCTTGCTTGTATTTTGGATAGTCCGAATGTTCTTGTTTGAATTTCTCCAAAGACAAAGCAAGTTTCATCTGCCGTTGATCTTGAAGGATTGGATCGAAGTTCTGCCGCAATACGTCCTGCACCATCCCAATCTCAGAATTAGCAAAACTAACGGCCGCTGAACGATCCATTCCTTGATTCATGAGATTTTCGATGCGATTATCCAATGCCGATTTGACAGGGGATTCGTCGTTATTCCCGGCGTTCCGATCTCTTTGTTTAAGGTTTTCGACTTCCCTGCGCAACGCCTCAGATTCGACGCGCGCTCTATTTTTTTCTTCAACTAATTCCTTAAACCTCGGATGCTCATGGAAGGGAATATTGTCATCGGAAGTCCCACCGGCCGCCGATTTCTCATCGGTTTGAGTTTGGACCGGGGTTTCTTCTTCAACTTGAACGGCAGACGATTCCGTCCTATTAGCGTCTTTTGGTTCTTCGCTCATTATTGAGTCTCCATGCTGACTTCCTGATATTGTGCGCCGTCAGGACCGGCGAATTCTGAATCATCCAACCGAATGTATTCGATTAAAGATTCCCTCAATCCCCATTCTATTTCAAGGAAAATATTCTTCCTGGAAATGTGAAGATTCAGGGAATCCCTCTGAACGTCGGTTTGGATGGGCTCCTTGATTATTTTTTCTATTCGCATTGTTTCGTGGTTGGCCTTATCTTTGAAATATTTTTTTATGAATACGAATAAATCTGGATCATCAAGTAGCCTTGTGAGGCGCATGACTCTTAAATCTTTGGAGGGTATGTCAAACATTTTCTACGCCCTTGAGAATTTCATTATCGGAAGTCGGATTCTGCATGGTTGAAAAATTAGTGTTCGGATTTTGACCGGGGATCATTCCTCCCGCTTGCCCATTCCCAAGAAAAGGCGAAGGTTGCCGCCCTTTGGCTTGCAACGAGGCCTGATGCTCTTTGATGTGATTGTCTATATTGTTAAGAATGTAAGGCGGAGCCGATAAATAAATTTTAGCCCTGAATTCTATGTGATCCCTAAGATGGATAAGATCATCGTCGCCTTTGTTCGCATGAACAGGCTGGAAGGCCAATAAAATTTGATGCTCTTCTTCCGGAGTGAGCAGTTTCGCGTTCTCAACCGGAGCCAAATCCGCGTAGTAATCCTCTGGATTCTTTATGCCCATCTCGGACATTAGCTTTGAAATCAACTTCCAATGGAATTGAATCGCTTGAGGCGGAAGCCCAACTAGTTGAGAAAAAAGAGTCAAAAGCTGCTGCCTCATGACGTTTGGATTCTTCTCGAAATCGGTGGATAATTCCAGGAAAATATCGTAATTCCCGGCGATTTCATCGGGCGATAAAAATTTTGTTTTTATTCCCCTGGCTCCGACTACGCGGATCATCTTCCTGTGATCGTAGAATTGATAAATCAAGAATTTCGCTAAATTAAATATGGGCTTTATGGCGGATTCGGCCAGCGTCTTTATAACCATCCTGCTCCTGCCCATTGCCGAATTCTGCAAACCCGAGAACTCGGTGGCGGAACCCACTCCAGCCTGGGGAATTCCCTGGAGGCCCGATATGGCCGCTATCGCCTGGCGAATATCCTCTTTAATGACCCCCTCGATACTGACCCCGACGCCGGTGAAAAGAGGGGGGGCTAGAGGAACCAGCCCTTGCATATTGTTGGTCATGATGATCCCATTTGGCCGCATCTCCAAGTCTTTCCTGGCGATCTGAGCGTTTCTATCCAAGAGCCACATATTTCTTAGAATCGCCGTCTTATTGTCCATCGTCTGATTCCTGGTGTCATTTAATTCTTCCTGGAGGGAATCGCAAACGCTTGGAACTCCTAAACCGAAAAATTCCCCATCTAATGGAATAAAAGTGGATGAAACATAGGGATACCTATTGTGCCAGAAAACATTGGAAACCTTGTCCAATTTTAAAGTCGTAGAATCATTACCAAGAATGCATATCCCAAGGACAAGATCGTCGTCGTCATTGGAGTCTTCTTTATCTTTGACGAATTTGTACGGAATCAATCCATACCAGGTGGTGATCTTGTATCTTCCTTTATCGCTACGGGTCTGGGCTGGAATATTAGAGGATTGGAGCCTCTCGTCTTTTAGTTGCGATGAATAATCAGCGCCGACGCTTCCAGCGCCAGCTCTAAGTAGTTTTTCTCCTTGAGTTTTAGAAATCCAGCCGGAGCGCATTTTTTCCCTGATCCAAGATTCGTCCACTTCCTCGGTTTCAGCCATCCATCGAGCTTTCTGGATATCCCACCAGGGAGTTTCGGGGGGGATCCAAAAATTTAGAATATCAACGTTTTGGAACGTCCAGGTATCGCGGATGGTTTCTAGCCTTTTTTCTTTTTTGCCTTCCGGGTCAATGGATGCAACGTCAATTTCATCGAAGTCCCAAAGAACCTTGCCAATGGCCGTCCCATAGACGAACATATTCCGCTCAAAGGAACTGAAATTGAGCTCGAATTGATTCTCGGCCATGCAATAATAGTTCACGTCCGTCATATTCTGAGCGGAGATTTCATCGGAAGGCTCGTATCCCCTGTATTTCATGAATACCGGATTCCCAAAGATTCCAAAGTGGATGATTGAGACCAGCGTTTCGATGCCTTTGAGAATTTCTGGAATAAAAAGGTTAGCCAGCCCTTCGTAGTGCTTTCTCTTTTGAACTCCCTTGAAGAGGTCCAGATATTTGATGAAGTCCTGTTTCTTTTGTTCAAGGAGTAGTTTATTTGGTTTTAATCTGTCGGCAATGACATACTTTATCAGGTCAGATTCCAGGCCGTCTTTCTCGGCTTTGTAATTATTGGAGTCCTTCTCTTTTAAAGGATTGTCAATACCGATTTCGATCATCGAAGTTCTAGTAGCCTAGTTTCTTCTTTGATTTTTTATTCGCTTTCTTCTTAGCCACTTTGTATCACCTCTTTTTTAATTTTCCCCTCTACTATCTGCTCGAAGGGACCCAGTAGACGATGGCTTTCGTCCGCGCATTTTGAATGTCGCAGAACAAATTTTTGAATGGAACGGGCTTAAGCGAAACCGGAAGTCCAGTAACGACGGCGCTGGCGGCGATCAAGGCGGGGTAAATAATTCTAGTATCCGTGGAGTAACCGATTTCAGTTCCAAACGCTCCGGGGGTGGAGGCCACTCCGGCGCTGGTTGGCCTAGAGTCCAAACAAACGACGTAATCCCTAAGTAGATTCGGCGCGACGCCGCCTTCAACCGCGTCCGAACTAATGGCTACCGCGCATAGGATTCCGCCGCCGCCGCCGGCGCTCGATTCGGTGGAAACTGCGACGCCCGACGCGGTATCGATCACGGTCCTAATCAACCCCGGTCCGGCGCATGGATCAACCCCATCGTACCTTTGGGCCTTGAGTTCACTGGCAAACAGAACTAACAGTAACGCTAACAATGAGTTTTTCACTATTTTGTTCTCCTTTTTTTACTAGTCATCTATATCCAGTCCTGTTGCCAGGAAAGGCATAATCTGTGTTATTACTTTCGTCGTAATTCCAATAATGCGGGCGTTTCATGACGAAATACCTGACGCAATCTGGAAAATCTTTGTTTTCATCCCTTGGGGTTTCCTTGGGATTCCTGGAATCGCTGCTCGGCCCCCTCCATTCCTGATAAACGTATTTGGAAAACATTTCTTTGGTTAGAGGAACTTCCTCGGAAAAATAGATCCTGGGGCAATTCAAGCCTTCGATTGGAAGGGATTTGTCGTAATGTAATTCTTCTTTTACGGCCAGATGCCCCGTGGTTACGTCGTCGTCTATCTTCGTGTCAAAATAGATTCCATTCCTGGCGAACTCCTCTTTTAGTTTTAATCCGGTAACTGCCGTTGGGGTTTCGAGCTTGTTAGGATCGCCTATCCTGATAGCTCCAGTTATGTTGTGGGCTCTCTCGAAAACTCTTATGTAAGCGCAAAGCTGGGTGATAGTGCCCTCCATGAATAATTCATAGGCCACGTATTTCCTATTCATAGGATCAATGAAAGCCCAAATGCCGCAGTGGGGCCTTCTGTCATGCGGATCGAGAACGAAATACCAATTCTTTTTTAACTTGAAATAATTGGAATTTTTATCCATCAAATTCAGAGTGGCGTAATGAACCTCTGGATTGAGGACTTTGTAAACCAGGCCAGTAAGATGAAGAAATTTTCCATGCAATCTCGCCTCTTTTTCCTCATTGCTCAAATTTTTCTCGAACTCCAATATGGCCTTTTCTTTCAAAAACGGATTGTCTCTTATGTCAACGTAAAAAACTTTCACGCTTTTATTTAGGCGGACCACCAGTTCGTCGTAAATCCAAGGCTCGGATAGGGGAGTCATCGTCATCCAATACCTGCCCATTTTGGAAATCAAACCTCTCATAGTTCCGATAAAAGAGTAGCGGGGAGGAGGCTCGTCGAACCATGCCCAAGAGCCCACCCAGCCCTCGAATACGTCTCTTTCTTGCTGGTGGGTGCAAATATCGAATGAGGAGCCGTTTATCAGCGTGTATTTTTCAGGGTACCCTTCGTGATTTTTTCTAATATTTCTAACAAGCCTGCCTGGCAGCCATTCGTTTATTTTGGGCCACACTACCTCGCCGAATCCCTTGGAAAAATCGGAAACTATAATTCTGCCGGTATTGGGCTGCCTTATTTTTAAATGCTGGGGGTACCACGAAGGGTACTTGCCGGTGGCGTGGCACAACGCCTCTATCGTTCCAACTAATGATTTTCCGCTTTGATTTCCGCCTAGAATGATTCTCCCTCTCTCTGGGCTAGACATAAAATCCAACTGCTTGGAATGGGGGTTAAAATTCGAGGAATCCTTGTAAACTAAATCTTTTAATTGATCGTAAAGAAAACTTATACCAGAGTCGTTCATATTCTCGGTATCTAGGGATAGTATTCCTTCAGTCATGGTTAGGCTCATTCAATGTACTCGAGCTTGTGATAGGGATGGATACTCCAAAGGCAACGGGACGAGTGGGCTCCATGACGGCGGGCTTTGATTCCGGGTCCTCGGTCGACGGCAATGCCAACGATTTCTGATTTCTCAGTTCTTCGAGCATATTCTCGACTCTCTGGCGCTTATCCTCGGGGGTCAACTCTTCTATTTGATGTTTCGATGTCGGCATGTAAGCCCCGGTCATTGTCAGCCCTATTTCCAAAGCTTTGTCGCTTTTTTCTATAATTCTTTTGACCAGCATTTTGGAGACAAAAACTTCAAACTCATTGTCAAATTCCCTGCTCCTGTATTTGACGGCCGTCCAGTAGCCGGGATATCTTCGCCTGATTTCGCATAGAACCTTGTAACTTGTGCCCATTTCTTCGGCGAATTCTTCCATAGACCTGTTGTCCATGCGATTGGCGTCCCAAGCAATGAGCTTGCCGGTCCATTCAGGGAATTTTTTCTTTTCGATCTCTTTTAAAACAACTTGATCAAAGGAGAAGTTCTTGTCTTTTTTAAAAATCTTCCGCATTGCTTTGCGATACAATCTCAATGACTCCCCTTTTTTCTTGAAAGCGGCGATCAGCTTCGCCTTTCTTTTCATCTTTTTGATGGGCCCTAGTTCATCCATTTTTATCGGCAATTCATCAGTTTCACGAGAGCTAGATTACAGGAAGCCGTGTTATCTCCAATGCTTCCAACCCCCCGGCAGGCATAATCGAACTGCCCGGACGCGTTGAGGATAACCTCGCTATTGCCCACGTCATAAGCAAAATCGTTCACGTCTGTATCCGCCACGCGGCTGCGCGATACGGCGTTGCCGATGGTGTAATCCTCGACGGCGCTGCCGGTGGCGCGAAGGAAAACTCCGACTTGGGTGCCGTTGCCAGTTCCCTGACCCTGCAAGACTTGAGCCCGTATAGAGGCTCCGGATCCTGCCAGGCCCCTGGCGCAGTCAATTGTCGAGGCCGTGGAGGTAGTTAGATAGGTGATATTGGAGCTTCCCACATTCCCAGTAATGATCGAAGACACCACCTGCTCGAAAGCCTCCATGTCGGTATCCCAGCAATCCCATAGCCCAACCCGGGTAAATCCAGCGGGGCACGCTTTGTTGGAAGTCAAATAGCCATTCGTGGATATGCTTACTTGGCCGCCATCTCCGCCAGCGGTAAACGTGGAAAACAGGACGCCCGGGGTTATAGTAATCCCATTGTCATCGATGCTTGGGAATGATTTACCCTGCTTGAATTCAACGGCGGATAAATCACCGGAAACGATAAGCAAAGCCAGCAAAATCAAACTATTGGTCATTGAGGCTCCCTGGCCAGGGTATTCCTGACCCACGTCCTAATTGGAATAAATCCAACGCCGGCCGTGCTCTCTTCTCTGATAAAAAATAATCGAGTAGCCGTATTGGTCGAGAAATAGAAAGCGGGGTCAACCGCGAGGCTTATCTGCTGCTGCGGAAAGATAGGGAATCCATTGTCTAATGTCCATCTAAGAATTGGAGAAGTGGAAAAATAGACAGTGCTGGATGAGCTTGTATTGGCGTAATTTATCTCTTTCATGGAGTTGGTCGAAAAAATGACCGTATTCGTCATTCCGCCAATACCCGCCGTGGCTGTGGAAGGGATCAAGACAGTCGTATTGGAATCTATCCACACAACGCCAAACGAATTGGAAGAAATGGCCGATCCGTAAGAGTCGGAATGACCATAATCGGCTAGAAAAATCAAAAACAACAAAGCGGCGGCGGTGAACGTTAATTTCTTTTGTTTCACGTGATCTCCTTCTTCTTTTTTGTTCGTCCTTTTAAAAAATCCAGATATTTCTTTTCCTTTTCATAGAATTTCCAATTTGGAATTCTTCCAGCGTCCCTTGGGTTGACTTCTCGCTCGGTAGCCAAGCTGATGAGCTTGTCGGGGTTGTAAATAATAGCCTTCGGGGCGGAAGTATCTGAATTCTTGTTTTCAAAATTCAACATTGCCTTTCACTATAATTAGTCCCACTTTTTGGCATTTTTCATTTTGGTAAAAATTTTTAAAAAATTTTCATGGAAAATTTGGTCAAGGGCTTGGTTTTGGAGGGGGGGTGGGGAGGGGTGTGGTGGGGGTATTTTAAATACCAATACCCCAGATCGGAGATGGAGTGGGGTCAAAAGCCCAAACTGTTTGCATAATTTTTATTATGTTAAATCAATAATGCTTGATAATCAAGCAATATGACCATAAAAATGATGGGAAGTCAATATTTTGTGGAAAACCTGGGGTTTGGAAGGGTGGGGCAAGGGGGGGAATGGGGGTGTG
>Ga0208957_1001042_pt1 | contig 15885 bp, 22 predicted proteins | sample RifOxyA1_FD_184029 | JGI IMG/M metagenome (GOLD analysis project Ga0208957, IMG submission 184029) | Groundwater microbial communities from Rifle, Colorado - Rifle Oxygen_injection A1 (SPAdes) | ecosystem: Environmental > Aquatic > Deep subsurface > Groundwater | place: Rifle, Colorado, United... | reverse complement strand
CACCGAGTCTCGAAGACCGATGCGAGACTTGGTGAGATCCAGGGTGTAGCCCTGCCGAGGTGAACCGATGGTGAAGGAGCCACCTTCGTCCTTCCGGCGAGCGAAGCCGGGGCTGTCGATCTGGGAGTGCTCGGAGGTGAGGTTCTCGTTGGGAACCACGTCGTACAGCTGCCGTGCGTTTTCCGGCACGGACATGTACTCCTCACGCCACTGAACTACAATTTGTTACTACCCTTTCGGGCGGAGGCACCGCTTCGGGCGCCCCTCTTGCAATTCTTATTCCTGCAAGTTCAGACTGTTGCATCGCCTTTCGGCGTCCTCTCGCTCAGTCGTTGCAGCCGGTATCCCACTCGGGAGGAACCTTGCTGGGCGTTGGCATCACAGCGTTCGCCGTATATCAGAGAGGATTTTGAATGCCCTAGTACGTCAAGGCATTTTTTACGAGGTCGTTAACGATTTGTTACTGTTCATTCGACCACCCCAAGTTTCAGTTTTCATGTGACAAGGACGACAGAGAGTTCTTCCGTTAGAAACCCTGAATCTTAATTTCGGATAGAGCTTCCAAGGTTTGATGTGATCGGCCTCAAGGATTCTACCCTTGTCATAGCCACACCACACGCATTTGAATCCGTCCCTTTGAAACACAGCCGTTCTCCAGCTTCTATATTTCTTTGTACTCAGACTGCGAGGAGTAATCCCACCCTTCCAATTCCAGTGGCTGGATCCTGTTAGCCTGTTTGCGTTCGCCAATCCAAGACATTTTCTGCTGCAGTATTTTCCGCTTCCCTTCCTCTTTAAGTGAGAAACGAATCTTACGAAGACAGTCTTACAGAGAACACATCGAAGATATTTCTCTTTTTTATGCTCTCTCGTCGATCCGACTTTAGCTGTCCGATAACAGCGGAAACTGCAGAATTTCCCCTTTCCTATACTGATAAGATACGGTCGTGTTTCAAACGACTTGTCACACAATCGGCAAGATACTGTAATCCTATCCTTTCTCATGCTTACAGTATAAAGCCGTTTACTTGGGTTGTCAACGAACGGAATAGTCATTTCTGCTATTCTCTCCGCCTTCATATTGTTATGCGCGGAGGTCGGACTGTCGCTTCCTCATCAAGATGATTCTCACAATCGAGGTTCTCTCACTCAGTCTCTGCAAGTCCCTTTCAGGTTCTTGAGGGTTGTCCTCTTCAGGATGTTCCCCATTGATCAGAGAGAATTTAATCTCAGCCTAACGACACGTCAACTGAGATGTAAGAATCGGCATAAGTTGCAGTTGCTTCTTAACTTTCCCTTATGCTTCGTTTTCAATCAGGTTAGGCGTTGGTGAACGCGGTGTTCAAGTTGTTGCTCACGACACGCCGCGCCCATTTGCCGACGACGAGCGTCGTTGAAATGAACTGCGTGACGAAGACATCATCCTCCGTAGAGACACCGACGTTGACCGAGCGCGTCGCGGCGACGTAATCGACGAACTCACCGCAGTCCGTAAGGGCCGCTGCGGTCGTGGACGCATCGAACAAGTATTCCGTGTCTTGATTGCCGACCTCGACCGGGATCCTCGTCGTGCTGGCGTAATCGCTGTCGGTGGAGGCGACCGCCTTCTTACAAAGACCGAGAACCGGCTGGACCGCACCCGGCGTATAAGCGATCAACCTGCCCGTCGTGGTGAAGCATACGGGTTCATCGAACGCAAAGTCGGTGCTCGCCGTCTTCTGGTAGAACTCAATGTGAGTCGGACCATTAGCTTTGAACATTCTGACTGCCATAGATCTAAGGTTACAGGAACACTATCGTTCCAAGTGTTTAAGCCTTTTTCCTCGGTGCGAAGAGGTCGATCACATTGTCTTTCGACGGATCGACTTTCTTCACCTGTTCGACGTCGGTGTGCATGGCGCGCGCCATCTCCTCGCCCTTCGGCGTGAGCGCTCCGGCAGCGCGTCCGTCGTTGCGGTCGCCCTGACCGGAACCGTGTCCGGCATCGATGCGTTCCTGAATCCTGCCCTCGCGCACTCCGCGCTCGCGCTCGGACTTCAGGTACTCGTCGAGCTTGCCGGTCGAGCGCTTATGCTCGAGCACAGCCGCTTCCATGCGATCGGCGATCTCGTCGTGTGTGATCTCTTTTCCTTTGAAGGTGAGGTGCGACATCAGTGATGCCCACGCCGAATCGTCGACGTACTCGGGGTGTGCCTGAAGGAACGCGCGCTTCACCGTCCTTTCGGCGGCATCGCGCATCGTCTTGCTCGCCGCGGCGGAGGCCGTCTCGGCGATCTTCTTCTCGTCGATGACGGCGGCGCCCGCTCCGGCTGCAGCCGCGGCTGCGGCAGCGCCCGGTTTCAGTTCGCGCTCGTCAGCCTTCTTCGCGAGAAGCCCTTTCTTGTAGTTGTCGCGTTCCTCCTCGATCTTCTTCAGGTCCGCTTTCTTCATGGTGACGGTTTCTTCGCCATCTCCGGCGCCGTTTCCGGCTCCGGTGGCTGCAGCGGCAGCGTCAGCGGCAGCTTTGTCAGCTACGGCTTTCGCGGCGGCATCGTCACCTCCCGCTCCCTTATCGTCAATCAGTTCTGGCATATCTTTTTAAGCCTCTTGTTTCAACCCGCAAGGCCGACGGGCAAATATGCTGAACGACGACCGATAGTGGAGCGCTGTGATCCGACCGCAGGACGTCACGAAAACGAAGCGAAAACGTGACGGAGCCTACGATTGGATCACAGCGCTCAACGAAGTCGCCTTCGTTTTCAGCGCTGGAATTATCAACGGACTACTTTCCGGCTTCGGCGAACGCCTCGGCCATCTCGCCGTACTCGTCGAGGTTGGACGTCCACTTCGGACCCCATGCCTCGCGCTCGAACTGGCTGCGGAGCGTCTTGAAGCCTTCCTCGGAGAGGGCAACCTCGCAGACGTCCTTGCCGCTCTGTTTCGTGTATTCGCGCCACTCCTCATTGATGGCGTCGACGGCCTTCTTCGCGCCTTCCTCGTCGATCTCCTTCGTGGAAACCTTGAGGGCGAGCGCTTCAGCGCGCGTGGTCATCTCGGCGTAGGTCGAGATGTGTTCCTTGAGCGCAGGAAGGATCGTGCTGATGGTGTCCTTGATCTCGCCGGCGGTCGGAAAGTCGCGCGGGGGAGTCGTGCGCAAGTTGTTGTAGACGGACAGGACGTAAACGCGCTTGAGCTTGAGGACCTTGCTCTTCGTTTCAGACATATGTGGATAACTTTAGATGAATAACTTCGTTAATTAAGTCGACCTTTTATGTGCCTCAATCATACCACCTACAGGCCGATGCGGGCGAATCAGGACCCTTCCTTCTTCACAGCCGCCTGCCTCTTTTCCTCCTCCGACTTCCGGTTCTCGACCGCCTTTTTCATCTCATCGAAAAGGTACAGGAGCTGCAGACGGCGACCGATCAAGATCATGTACTGGTCACGATCCTTGCCGAATGACATCTCCTTAAGAATCTTCAGGTCCTCATAGGCGAAGTAACTGCGAAAGCCCTTGCTGTCGAAACTCGCGAACGCCCATTCCTCGAACGCCTTCTTGTCGATCTGCCTGTAATCGATCTTGGCCGAGCGGTCCAGCAGGCGGAGCAGCAGGCCGATGATGATGCGCGTCATGCTTCGTTCTTTCAGTGGATTATTCCGTCGCGACGTCGCCGCCGCCCTGCGCGCCGGCGAGCACTTCGGTGGCCGAACCGGGCGCGCCGCCCTTCGACTTCCCGGCGACGGCGCCGGCAAGCTGAAGACCCTGCTCCTCGGTGAAGCTCATCGGCTTCGGCAGCTTGTACCGGCCGGGATCGTCGTTGTAGTTCTTGATCATCTCGCGGAAGAGCATCTCCTTGTTCTCCGCGAAATACTCGGGGAACACCTTGTTGATGAACTGCACCTTCTCGGAGGCGAGCGCCATGCTGGTCGACTGGCTGCTTTGCCAGAGCGTCTCCGGCACGATCTCGATGTCGAAGGACAGCTTCATCAGGCGCTCGAACGACATGACGACCTTCTCGTAAGGCTTGCCGGCGAGGTAGTTGCGCTCCTCCTCGGCCTCGACATCGAGACGCATCGCCTTGCGGTCGGTCATCTGTTCTTTGTTCCTGAACTCGAGCGCGAGCGTGCCTCGCGTGCCGTCCGACAGTTCCGTCTTATCCACGTTGAACGTGCGGGGCTTCTCGGTCAGCTTCACGAGGCCGTCCTCGCCGATGATCTCGATCAGCTTCGGACGCATGTACGTCATCAGTATGTTCGGCAGGCGCAGACGGACCTTCTGCAGCCAGAGCGACTCCATGAACATGAAGAACACTCCCTTGAGCTGACGCGCGCGCTCATCGGCGGCGACCGCCGCGCGGGCCGTGACGTACTTCTGCGGCGCCCCCTGCTGCATCGGATCGAGGGTCGTCAGATCGAGTCCGCGCGAGATGAGGTCGATCATCTTGACATCGGAATCGGTGATGCCCTTGATCTCCATCTGCTTCACCTGCGCGATGTCGTCGACGTAGATCTTGGTGTCGCCGGCGACCATCTCATCCTCCAGGTCGAGCATGTCCTTGTTGACCATGCCGATCAGGAGAGGCGGCACCATCGAACGGTACTGCTTGTCGAGGCCGGTGTTGTAGAGCGTGTTCAAGACGTCGCCCTCGCCCATCGCGGAGTTCGGGAGCGAATTGCCGTAAAAGAAATCCGTGTTCGCGAACGGCTCATAGATCGTCTTCGGGAACGGGTAGACCGGACGACCATAATTCTTGCGCGTGATGTTCGCCCACAGCATCGGGCCGTTATACAGCTCGACGCCGTTCGCGACGATGCGATAGGTGCCGCGCACGCCGACCCACTTGTTCATGTAACGGCTGACGAGGAAGCCCCGCCCGTCCTTACAGGCTTCGCTCCAATTCTTGTGAAAATAAGTGTCGTGCTCCTCGGGCTTGATGTCCTTCAGGTTCTTCACGAATTTCGCGTTCGGGTAGCCGCCGAAGATCGCGTCAAAGCGCTCACGGTCCGCGTAGAACGTCTCGTGAATCAGGGACGGCTGATCCTGCACGTCGCGGATGTAGAAGTTCTTGATCAGCAGGTTCATGAGCGGCACCTCGTAAGAGTACGGCTCGCCGTAGGATTCCTTCTCGAGCATCTCCTCCTCGACGTCGCCAGTCATGAGGTCGAAGCTCTTGATCTGCGACTTCTGATAAACGTTCTTCTGGATGTCCTCGCACTCGATGACCGTCCCCTTGCCGACGTTCGACCACGCGAGAAAGAACAGGTCCTCCTGCGGGTTACCCTGATGGTACGAGTGACGGACGAGGTTCTGCGCGATCTCGGCGGCGAAGTGATCAAACTGGTCGTCGTCGTTGACCGCCTTGAAGTGCATGTCGGGAATGTCGCGCGCGGTCGCAGCCAACAAAGCTTTGGCCTTGTTGGCATAGGCACGAGTCGCGAAGTTCGCCTGCCATTCCTCCTTGCCCTGCGACGCGCGGTCGAGGACGTAGGCGTTCAAACGCTTCTCGGAATCGTCGATGAACTCCTGAAGCGTCCGGTCATTGAACTGGACGTAGGTCAAGTTGCGCTTCTCGATCATCTCGGCGCGCTCCGAATACACGTCGCCGATGCGCTTCTTCTGCGTCTCCGTCGGCGACCAATCGGGCTTCGCGACGCCTGCCGCTTCCTGTCCGTAGCCCGGTTGTCCGATTTCTTCGGGCATAAGTTTCAGGTTATGAGTCCGAGCTTCAAAGCTTTCTTTTTTGTTATCGGAAGTATTCTGACCAACTGATTGAACGCGGCGACCTTCTTATCCCAGTCCTTGTCGTACTTGAACCGGATCGCCTCCTCGTCGTTCACCTTCCGCGGGTCGATGTTGCCGTGGTCGTCGAGCACCTTCTTGCCGTGATGCACGAGGACGTCCAGCGACTCCTTGACGACGGCGAACAGCTTCTTCCTCATCATATCAACCTTCACCTGGTTTGTCGCCTCATCCGAGCCGATAGGATAACTCATGCCGAACGTCAGGCCATGAATCTTGAAGGCCATCGTCATCAGGTTCGATATTCCGCCTTCAACTGTTTCCCAATACCACAACGGCGGAATGACGACCCGCATCTCGTCAAGCGTCGCGATCGGTACGTCCATCGTGGGCTTCCGAGCGAACTTCTCCGTCCCGTACTCGTTCAAAGGGACAGCTCCGGCAGAGTCAGGTCGCTGACCGATTATGGGGGTCGTCATAGCGTGTCCAAAACCGCATCAATGAAATCCTTATCGTCTTCCTCCAGCAGGGCATGGACATCAATGACGTCATCCTCCGTGACGTCTTCCAGACCCCCATCGACGATCCTCAGTACGTCACACGCGACCAGATCCGTCACGAGTTCCGTCACCGAGACGCCCGCCTTCGACTCCGTGATCCGCGCGAGAACGGAGACGTGACAGCGCCAGCAAGGATTCAGCAGCAAACGCAGGTCATCGAGACGGTACAAGCTCGTCGCCTTGCCGGGATCATAAGAAGACGCGCAAAAAGGGCAAAACGAAATCTTCCGCAGTCCCTCGAACGGGACGTAATCAGACGGGTTCGTGCCGGGCGTCGACGTGAACTCGTTCATATGTGCTTCCTAGGATTCTCGTTCTTAAAAAAACTCCAACCTATTTTCTTGTGACATGGACTGCAAAGAGTCCTGCCGTTTTTGATATCCCACAATTCCGCACAGTTCAAAGCGTCCGCAAAAGAAACGATTCCATGCTCACGCAGAATGATTGAAAAAGGTTTGATATGATCGGCTTCAAGGATGCCGCCTTTGGAGAAATTACAATTCACGCACACGAATCCGTCTCTCTGAAAAACACCCATTCTCCACGAGACGTACTCGGAGGAAGTCCTGATCCGATTCGCCAATTCCGTAATGCCCCCTTTCCAATTCGGATTTTTCTCTCCCACCCTCTTCGCCCTGACCTCGATGGAATATTTTAAACCCTTACGAGCCTCCGACATCTTCCTCCTATGTTCAGGCGTAAAGATTTTTTCCTTGGCCGACTCGCTCATCCTGCGCCGAGTCTCGATACTAAAAGACCGACCCTTCTGTGCGCGAGACATCCTCACCCGTTGCTCATCAGAATATTTATAGCCCTTCGTTGACATATCAGTGTCCGCCCATCGTGAGACGAAGACCGCGACCACGGTGTTGCTTCTTCCTCTTCTTGAGACGATCTTCCCTCCTCTTCGTGAGATCGCCATGTTCAGGACGCACGAACGAAAGCATGGCCGCATCCGCAACGTCGGGCGACTCGACGCCCATCGAGCGCATCTCGTCCTTCGACATGATGCGTAGTCTCCCTTTCGCATCAGGTTTATATTTGATCTTGGTCAACTGAATCCAGTCATCCTTGTGACACCGACATAGCTTGCCGCCACGCTTGATCCACTCCCTAAGACGCCAGTACGCCTCCGCGCGAATGTTCACGAACCGGCCGCTTTCGAGCGCAGCCTGTCCAACGTTCACGCCGCGAACCTTGATCTGTTGATAATGAAGCGGATCGACGGCGCCACCACCGACGCCGATATCGTCGATAAAAACTGAAATAGGTTCGACCTTGTGTTCCTTGATGAACAAGAGGGTTTGACCCGCGATTTCGGTCAAGTTGTCTTGATGACTCTTCGCCAACACCTCAAGGTAGTTCATCGACCGCATCGCCCAGACCGTGAAGTTGGCGCCGCCGCGCGCGACGTCATGCCCGATCCTTTTCTCACCGACGTGCATCATGACTCCTTCAGCAAGGGCGCCCTCGACGTCGTCCTCGTTCAGGAGCTGCGACCAGCCGCGTGCGTCAAGGTCATCATTCTCGGGAAACTTATTCTCATAGAGTACCCTGAAGTACGGCTTCAGCCGCATCTCCTCGACGAACTTCTTGGACAGCCGCCCCTCCCTGATCCCGCGGTCGTAGTCGATGTTGATCTTGTGATAGGCCGGATCCTCCTGCGCCTGCAGGAAATGGTTGCGCTGGAACGGGTTCCCAATCTTGACCACGAAATCCTCGTTAAAAGCCGTAAAGCCGCCGACCATACGCATCGCCTTCGCGTCCGATTCGTCCGAAACGAGCGCAGCCTCATCTTCGATCAAATTTGGGGCGCCAAATCCCATCAGACTGTTGCCGACGTCGTCCCCTGATTTCAACCGGGATTCCGCCGACAGGACGAAAACCTCGCCGATCTTGCCGTCGCCGACATCGAACGTCAGGCGGTTCTTCGACCGCTCGCGCCGGATCGACTCGGCGTTCTCCCCCGGCTCCACCTTGAACCGGCTCATCGTGTATTCATTTTGAAAAACATGCCCAATTAAATATCCCATAATGATCTTCGCCTTCGGCAGGCTCGGAGCGACGATGCACCACTTCTCGCCGAAGGTGGACACGCGCGTCAGCACCGCCATCGAGACGACGTCGCTCTTGCCGTACTGCGTGTACGTCTTGATGTGGATGCGGTTGCGCCGCACCGACTGCCCCTTCGTGAAGATGGCGTCGAAAATCTCGTTCTGCCCCTCGGTCAACTCGAACGGATGACCCAGCTCGTTCTTGTAAAGGTTTTTGACCAGCTCGAGGGTCGTCGCCGCGGACGGCAACTCGCCCGGCTTCGCGGCAGGCGCGACCGGTTCGGTCCCAGCTTCGATGACCGCTTCCATCAATTCATCTTTCACAGAGGCGCGGTCACGGTGACGGAACGCTTCTCTTCGATGACCTTCCCCGTCGCGAGGTTCTTGATGATCGACTCGACGACGGCGACGCCCTGCTTCGCCCCCTCACCCGATTCCGTCCTCGCGACCGGCTTGCCGAGGACGCGGTCGAGCGCGTAGGTGATGGCCTGCAAGTTGGGCGGCACCTGGTAGTAGCGGACCTCGCGGCCGTCCTTGCCTGCGCGCTTGTCGATGACGTAGACGCCCTCGATCAGCTCGAAGAGCTTGTCGGTCAGGTACTTCCCCTTCCTCCCGATCTTCTTCGTGACCATCTCGTCGAGCTTCTCGCGAACCTCCTTGCGATGCCCGACCATTTGCGACCCCATGATGAAAGCTCGCGCGCGCTGCTCGATCGCCTTCTCGGAGACGTCAACGGCGACCAGCTCGTCGAGCGGGATGCGGATCTCTTCCGATTCGGCTTGGTGCTTCGCTTCAGCCATAGGTTCAGGATACCGGCAGAGGAGGGATGCCGTGAACGGCTTCCGAGAAGTCGGCCTTGAAGGTTTCAAAATCCTTCGCGACGAACGCCCTGCCGCCGACGTGATTGATATTCAAGAGGAACCCCTCCTGCTCCGGGCGCAGGCGGTCGCGGCCGATCTTGACCTCGATGGCGATCAGATATCCTCGCCAGCAGGCTAGGATATCTGATACGCCCTTCTTCGCGCCGGCGCGGTAGGCACCCTTCTTGGCATCCCAAATGCCGACAGAGTTGTTACGCCAGGCGTATCCCCCCTGCTGAAAGATGAATCCGATGATCTGGTTGGTCAGGGCGGCGGAGGCGCTCATGGGGACAGTATACCAGCAGGAGAACGGGTGGGGAAACCTGAATGTTCCACGGGGAATATTTGTAAACCGGTGGGGGTCCCCCCTACACGTTATCTCTTCCCCTTATATTTAAAAAAAAAATTAGAGAGAAAGTCCCAGTAAGAGATACGTGTAGGGGGGACCCCCACCGAGTTATGAGGTGTGCTAAGATTAGCGAAAAAAAGAGCGGAGTTGCTACCAGTTTTTGAGAAATGTCCTAAAAAGCGGTTATCATTTGACAACAAAAGGTTGTGTAAAGTATAATCTGACCGAGGAAAATTACTCATCGACTGGTTAGCAAATTATTATGGCGAGGAGAACTTTGTTAATTGGGGTCAGGGTGACGGAGAAGGAAAAGGCGATGATTGAGGCGCTCTCGACATCCTATGGGGACGTGAGCGCAGCCGATGTCTTGAGGCGCTGCATGCAGGAAAGATTCATCAAGGCGTTCCCGCTGTACGCGCGGAAGGGCGATAACTCCGCGGTCGGCGTTCCGTCCGAGCAGTTGACGCCAGAGCAGATCTGCGAGAAGCTCGGCGGTCGTGTAGGGAAGAATGAATCAGGCGCCGTTTGCCTGCTCCCGTGGGGTGTCTCCGGCACGCGCAGCGTTCCGATGAGCTTGATGGGTCAGGGAGATTATAAGGCTTGATATGATACACGAACATCGCGCCGGTATTGACATGGCGAAGGGGGTATACGCTTGCTTGGATTGCGGGAGGAAGATCGACTCGATTGAACTTCTCGCCATCGTTGGTGGGTATTACGGACTCGGAAAGCATGATGAGATGACGAAGCTGTTGAGACGCTTCCGAGATGTCACCGAACTCCTGCGGGAACGGAAGGAACGAGGGGAGAGCTACAAAGACTTGATGACGCTCGATGAGGCGGAAGAAGTGATCCGAAAAAAATAGGAGAAAAAAAGACGGGGGTGGGTATCGCTCCCGTTTTTGAATTGGAAAAATTGAGGGGGGTGCCGTGCGCTCCCATCCTCCGGGGACCCGGAAAAACTTTTTCGCAGAAGTACCGTCATTTGTTCGGGTGGGGGTCGTGCGCATGCGCGAGACACGCGATCACACCGGCGGCGAAGAATAAGCTCAACCCCTCTACAGCGCACGCCATCATAGGGAAAGATCGAGCCTTTTGTGGATAACCACTTTCGCTTTTTGTATAAATAGCGAAAACATCAATAGAATCAAGGGCTTGACAATGCAACAAAAATAATGTAGACTTATCCACAGGCCACCATGACGTTGCTTCTTTCAAAAGTGTCAGGAGGCTGACACTTTCACCGCCTCAACCTTTCACTTTCACCTCTTACACTTTTCTCGATCCTCCACGCCCCCGCCGCGACACCTCGCGACGTTAGCGTGGGCGATTAAGCCCCTAGCACCTCGTCAGTATGACCCGCTTCTGTTATCGACGTTCAGCCTGGATGCTGAAGGTCGAGCGTCTGCGTTCACTATGGGGCAATGCCACACTCATGTGGTGGCTTTCACAGTATCAGCGGCCTTCCCACGCCCTCCCAGACCGCCTGCTGCCCTCCCAGACCGCCCAGGACCGCCCAGGGCTTCCCCTCACAAAGCCGCCAGCCTAATGAACACCGCGCTCTAAATCTATTCATTTATGTGGTTCTACATTCGCGCTTGCGTCCTGACGTTCATCGAAGTCATCTTGCCGGTCGGCCTTCTCTTGTACGTCCTCATGGATTTTCAGGCAGTGTATTAAGTATGACCTCCCCCTACCTCCCCCCGACCGGCGCGTGCGACGGCTGCGGAAGCAGCAAGACGTCGTGCCAGTGCGAACGGGATCGCGGCGACGGCTTTTACACCTGCCGGGAATGTGGCGAACGCCTGCTCGACGGCGAGCAGGAACGCTGTGCTGAACACGCTAAAGAATAACGAAGCACCTATGATCGACTCCCCCACGTCCGACATCAAGAAGCTCGACCTCTACGCCGCGTTTGCGAAGCGGATCGTCACCGTCGTCTTGGAGACTCGCGAGACGCTTGACAGAGAGACAGATACGCTCCGTGCGCAGATCGCACGCCTCACGGAACACGAATTCCCGAAGTCATGAGAAGCGCTGTCATCTTCATGGCGCTCCTGAACAGCGTGCTTGCCGCCTTCATGTTTTCGAAGATCGGCGGCAAGGGCGTCATCACGATCGACCTTGAAGCGCAGCGCAACATCTACGCCGTCATCGGCGGGTTCTATGCCCTGACCGCGGTCACGCTGCTGGCGTGCCTGCCGAGCGTATGAAAACCGTCAAACGAAGGATCAAGTTTCTCGACCGGCGCGAGATCGAGTGCCTGCTCATGGAGGTTGAGCCGAAGGGCTACCGAGGGAGCCGAGATCGCGCCCTCATGGAGACGCTCTTCTCGACCGGCATGCGCATCCACGAGGCGCTTGCCCTCGACCGCGACGAGGTTACGCTCCTCTGCGAGGACGACGGCACGTCCGAGTTCCCGATCATCGGCAAGGGCGGCTGGCAGCGCGTCATCTTCTTCAGCCCGAGGGCAAAGGAGGCACTGCGGAAATGGATCGAGGAGCGCGCGAAGGTCACGGAGGACGCCGAAGAGCGCCTATTCCCGATGACGATCCGCTCGGCGCAGATCATGGTCGCCCGCCGCGCCGTAGACGCCGGCATCGACAAGCACGTCACGCCGCACATGTTCAGGCACTCGCTCGCCACGGACCTGCTCGCGCGCGGCGTCGACATCCGATTCGTGCAGGAGTTCCTCGGGCATCGCTCGATCACGAGCACGCAGGTCTACGCGCACGTCACCTCTAAGCAACTGAAGGATACTCACGAGAGGATCTATGGAAAATGAAGCCAAGCCACATGAAGATACTGCAACTCAAAAAAGGTAGGATGGTCTATCCGAACGTCATCTATCGTTCCAAGCCGTTGCGCTGGTGGAACTTTCAGGACAGACGAGATCTCAAGAGTATGTTTGGCGGTGAAGACGTAATGATGACGAACAACCCCAAGCTCCTCGACCTCTTGGTCAACTTCAAGGCTTTCAACAACAACGCGGAAGCGCGGAACGCCGGTTACACCAACAAGATGCCTGATGGGTATAGTGAAATTATCATCTCAAGACACCCGACGGAAAAGAAAGCCGGCTATTATTTGTATCTATGTCTCTGGTCTTCTCACTTCGAGGCGGACAGGACATTTAGGGAAAGGAGCGAGGATTTATGTTCGTGAAGCGCCGCGACGCGCACATCGAGATCTCCTTCCCCTTCGACATGGCGCTCGTTGCGTTCGTGAAGAAGCTCGAAGGCAGGAAATATGATGCGCGCACAAAATCTTGGCTGATCCCGTTCGCCGGCGCGGGCGTTTCCCTTGAGCAGCTCGAACGCAAAGGATTCGCGGTCGACCATGACCTCAAGGAGGCCATCCAGGCCGACAGGAAGGCGGCTGGCGAGGCCGTGGCGCTCGCCACGGCCGATGACGCCCCCTTCGAGTCTCCCCTGCCCCTTTTCCCTTACCAGAAGGTTGGGGCTGAGTTCCTGTATCGGATCGGGTCGGGCCTCCTGGGCGACAGCCCTGGTTGCATCGCGGGGACGGAGAAGGTGAAGATCAACCGTGGCGGCAATTGCAGGACGTTCACAATCGCGGACGCCCATAGGAAATCAAAGGGCCGGTGGTCGAAGGACCTAAAGTCGCTGACACGATCGCTGGGCCGGAATGGCGAGTTCGGGTTGAACGAGATCAACGACATTGTCTATCAGGGCGTGAAGGACACAGTCGAGATCAGGGCGAAGACCGCGAAGAAATCCTATTCCTTGATGCTGACTCCGGACCACGAGCTTCTTCGCGTTGACGGCAAATGGATCGAAGCCGGCAAGCTTTCAATCGGCGAGAAGATACTTGTGAACGGCAAGACGCTTCTTTCCTGTCCTCGATGCGGCGGACATCGTGACATCATCAAATATGATTACGCCAAATTCAAGGGTTGGTGTCGAAGCTGCATGTACAAATATGAAAGGGATAACAAATGGACGGATGGCGGTACGTGCTGCGATAAGAGCGGTTACGTGATGATCACCGGGGTCTGGAAACATCCTCTCGCCAATAAGCATCAACAGCGGCAGGAGCATATCATGGTGATGGAGGCCCATCTCAATGGCGTCTCAAAGAAGCGCTGGACACGCATGGCGAAACAAGACGGTTTTGCGACCTCTGCGGTTTTCATCAACAGTAAAATTTATTCGGTCCATCACAAGAATGGAGACAAAGCCGACAACAGGCTTAAGAATCTTGAGCTCCTCACCATAAGCGAACACAACAAAGGGCATGGCGGAGAATTCAGGAGGCATCTTCCGTTCGTCGTTCCGGAAGAAGCTCGCATCACGTCGATAAGAAAGTCTGGCCGGCGGGATGTCTATGATCTGGTGATGGCCGACCCCAACAGGAACTTCCTGGCGAACGGAGTGGTGGTTCACAATTGCGGCAAGACGATCATGTCATTGGCCGTCGCCGAAAAGGCCGAGTGTAAGAAGGTCCTCATCTTCTGCCCGTCATCCGTCAAGTGGCAGTGGGCGGCCGAGATCGAGAGGTTCCTCTATCCTGCCGGCGCGCCGAAGGGGGAGATCGTCGTCGTCGAGGGCACGCGGCGCGCGTGCGATCTCCTGCTGCGTGACACGATCACGGTCAGGCGAGAGAACTGGCAGGGGAAGATAACGACAGGACACCGCAAGGCCGGCGCTCGATTCTTCATCGTGAATTACGAGAAGCTCTTGCGTAACTTCGAGGCGATGGACTGCCGGGAATGGGACATGATTATTGCGGATGAGGCGACGAAGATATCGAACGCGGAGGCGAAGACTTCTAAGGCCGTCAAGCGACTGCGCGCGAAACGTCGTATTCCCATGACCGGAACGCCGATTTCGAATCGTCCGCAGGAAATGTGGAGCCTCCTGGATTTCATCTCGCCGGGCGTGCTCGGGAATTACTATGCCTTTCTCGATCGCTATTGTCCGAAGATCACGACCGCTTCCGGCAAAGCGACGTTCATTCGTCAGAACCAGCACATGTCCGAGCTGAAGGAGAAGATTCAGCGCTTCATGATCCGGCGCAAGCTCGAGGACGTCCGGCCCGAGCTGCCGGAGAAGATCACGACCGACGTCCCGATCGAATTGTCGGAAGAAGAGAAGGTGTTCTACAAGCGCATCAAGAAAGAGATTCTGTATGAGATCTCGCAGACCGACATCTCAAAGCTGGAAAATCCTATGACCATCCAGTTCACCTTGGTGAAGATGACACGTCTCCGTCAGGTCGCAAACGGCATGGAGCTTCTCGGAGACAACAAGAAATCCTCCAAGCTCGAGGCGCTGAAGGACAAGTTGGCGGAGTTTGAAGGTGACAATACGAAGGTCATCATCTTCACTCAATTCTCTTCGATGGCCGACATCTTATGTCGGGAACTGGCGAAGATGAAACCGTTGAAGATCACGGGAGAAGTCACGGGCGAAGACCGTCAACGCGCCGTGGAAAAGTTCAATAACGACCCGGAGCATCAACTTCTCATTTCCTCGGACGCCGGCGCCTACGGCCTGAACCTGCAGGCGGCGAGCGTCATCATCCACTACGATCAGCCGTGGTCGTTGGCGAAGCTCCTGCAGCGCGACGGCCGGGCGCACCGCATCGGTCAGAAGAACGTCGTGCAGATTATCAATCTCTTGGGTTTGGGGACCGTCGATTATTACGTCAAAAAGGTTCTGCATGAAAAAGCGAAGCTGGCCGCCGACCTGCTCGGCGATCCGCCGATCCTCATGGGGGACATTAAGTCAATGCTGAATCAAGAACTATGAAAGACTGCGTATCGCTCGACATCGCAAAGAAGCTGGAAGAGGCGGGGTGGAAGCGAGATGACCGTCATTGGATTTGGATTGTCGCGTTCGGTAAGGGTTCACTTCAGATGGCGCGTGAGTGGCGAGATACTCTGTTCGACAAGCGTTGCTTCGAGAACCTGTGCGAAACTGCCAACTTCAAGGAACACTTCGCCGCCCCCACCATCGGTGAGCTACTGGAGGCGTTGCCGGATTGGTCAACTATAAAAAAAATGGAACGCGGCGAACCTCTCAAACAATACCTAACGTATAACAACATTGAACTTCCGGGTTGGAATTCCACTCAAGATAATCCCGCCGACGCACTCGCGCTCCTTTGGATGAAATTAAAGAAGAAAGGAATCATATGAATAAATCCATCATCGCCATTCTCATCACTCTCGGCTGGATCGCCGGCCTCGCCGCGACCGCGCTCGCCCTGTTCCTCGTCATGGCCGCGGTCGGCGGCGCGGCCTCTTTCCTGAACGCCCATGTCTAAGAAGTTCTATCGCGACATCAAGCTGATCCGCATCTGCAAGAAGTGCGGCGTC
>Ga0208957_1001038_pt1 | contig 15898 bp, 25 predicted proteins | sample RifOxyA1_FD_184029 | JGI IMG/M metagenome (GOLD analysis project Ga0208957, IMG submission 184029) | Groundwater microbial communities from Rifle, Colorado - Rifle Oxygen_injection A1 (SPAdes) | ecosystem: Environmental > Aquatic > Deep subsurface > Groundwater | place: Rifle, Colorado, United... | reverse complement strand
CTGGAACGGGCGTCGCTTCATCGTCAACGGGAGGGTAGATGGTGCTTAGCGCTTTGAGTTGTAATTCTTTTGCCGCATAGAGCCGGTTGATCTCTGCGTTGATCCGGGTGATACTCTCAATAATTCCAAAGTCATTTTGAATCGTTTTCATCGCCGTCTTCCTTTCTATCCTTTTTAAATTGTCTCAACTCGTCCCACGTCGGGCGGATTAAAAATCCAAGCGCAAAGCCAAAAAACAGACCAATTAAATAGTGTAAATGACTCATGGCTTTGCCTCCGGCAAGCGGAGTTCTGCAAAGGCGATGACTTCATCTGGGTGGTAAGATTGTCCCTCGCCACGCCATTCATCTAAATGCCAATCTGCAACATCCGTCCAAATATCCTGGCCCTTTTTATATTCAATAAGGATAAATAAATCCCTTCCATCTTTTGGCGCTTGGCTCATATCATAGTTCCACGGTCCCGCCGCGCAAGACAAAACCCCTTCATCAATCCCCCGCCGTCGTGCCTCTTGTACATCATAAAAATAACGATATTGTAAGGATGAGTTGCTCATGGCTTTGCCTCCTCATGAATAAATTCATTTACATATTCCAAAATTATTGTATTAAAAACAACCCCATGCTTGCTATTCTCTTCAATTTGAATAATTAAAGATTCTATTTCATCTAATTTACTCAGACATCCCAATATAATTAAATGGTTTTTAACACGATCCATTTTCTTCTCATAATATTCTGCCCGTTTTTTTAATTCTCTTATAAGTGATGCCGCGTTGTCATTCATGTTTTGTCTACTCGATCGCTCGGAGTATCACGTTCTCCGCCTCTTTTACCGTATGGCAAACGTGGATCTTGATGTTGTACTTCTGTTCCACCATCTGCCGCCGGTCGGCCTGGCGCGGGTTATGATAATCCGTCCAGGGGCCTTTCATATCAATAATAATATTTAAACAAAGCGGACCACAATTAACTAGAAAATCTGCTGTATATTTACGTGGATCACCTTTTTTATTTTTAATAGGTAATGTAAATTCCGGGTACTGTGCTGTCCATAAATTTACAATTCCTTCACGCTGCATTAACTCCAAACTCTTTGCCATATCCGCTTCGAGTTTCGAGTCGTACATCACGCCGTTGTACTCGGTACGATGGCAGGGAACCTTGGGGCGCTTCTTCTCCGGTGCGTCCGCCCCGTGTAGCCGCCGGTATTCCGCCGCTGTCATGTGTTGGTTCAGATCCTTCATATCACTCCTCGATAATCATCCAGTGTTTCCAGGATGCCCAAACACAAAATGCAGTTTTGAATCTCGGTTTCGGGCCTTCTAAGTACCAGGATTCTTCCTTTGCATCCCACCGCATGGTTCGTTTCCAAACCCCATCATCCGCACAAACAAGCAACCCATCTACGCGCGGTGGCTCTTTCGTATACCAGGTGAAAGGTAGAGGGTGATCTAAAATTGACCTGCGTTCCTCTTCGGCGGTGCGCATAATCTCCTCCGCCTTCTCTATGGCTTCGGGCCGGGAGATTGGCGTTCCTATTTCGTCCGGGGCGATGTGGTGTAATTTTGTGATGAACTCAATTTGTGCATTCGCCATCTCCAGCAAGGTACTGGAAAGGGATATTACCATTGGAATATCTCCCACGGCAGCTTTTCGTAACCATTCCGCTTCTTCATCGGTATCCATCGCCATAATTGCCGATCTACGAATTATTATGTCTTCTTTGAAATCCATTACAACTTTCATTCGATCTTCCGATGTGGCGTACTCCGTCAGAAATTGTGCGGCGCATAAGCGGGTCCTCCAGATATTAGTCATGATTTATTTCCCTTCTTTTTGCTCAGACATTCAGCCTGCTGAATTTCAAGGAAGATGCTATCGAGATCTTCTCTTATTCTTTCCAGCCATCCCTCGATATTAACGTCTTCATCTTCCAGTAAAAAACGATCAATATCATCCCCCAACCTGAAGTAAGCGCCGTCGATGGCATCTATAGTGGATTTGCACTCAGTAATTAACTTCTTGATTTTATCGCTCATGGTTTTGCCTCCGGCAACCGCAACTCGGCGATATGGGATATGTCCTCCGGGCCTACCGCAATTTTGATTCCATCCTCTCTCGTGATCTCCCATGCGCCGTTTATAAAATCCCAGTGCATGAGCACAAACTCATGAAGGCACACGCCGAGATATGTTTTATCCGTGAGTGCCAATTCATGTCGGTATTTTTGCAGAAAGATCATCATGGCTTTGCCTCCTCGTTGATTACCGCCCACCGCTTCCAGTTCTTTTTAATAACTTCCCAATAAATCCCAAAACCATCTTTCCACGATTTTTCTTCGGCATCCCATCGCGCCTTAGAATAGCCATAATCATCTTCCACCAATAAGAGGCTTCCATCCATGGGCGGCGCGGCGGGCGGATATTGCCATGGTCCGGCGGCGCACAATGCTTTGCCCGCCTCTACGCCACGATGAAATATCTCACTCTCTGTAAAATAATCCATTGCTTTCTCCTTAATTTATCCATACCCACGCGCAGCCAATCAGAATCAGCCACGCAATGATACGGGATACCCAGACCAGGAGTGTCGGTGGATAGTGGTCAACCCCCGGCCTGGGTATCTCGGAATAAAGCGGGACACGATCCCGCAAATACATGCGAGGATAGGGCGCGCTAGGATTCGGCACATAAGCCCTCTTGCGAGGTGACATCCAGGTACACGCCTCCTTAGAGTCATGGGCATACTCGGCTCTTTCGAGCTTAGCCTTCCCCACTTGTGATGTTGGCAGAATACTCTCTCTGCCGCGCATCCCCATACGCCGCCCAAGTAGTATATTTTTTGCCCTATCCCGCAATCTCAACCCTGTTTGTTGGCGCATCAGATCATCCCATCCACGCGGATGCTGGACTTACACCGCGCTCGGATTCGAACCGTCCCTCCGGGTCTCTGGCCCGGCGTGCCGCCGCAACACTTCCACGGATGCCAGCACCCTATTTTCCTAACATCTCCTTGAGTTTATCCGCATTTCGTTTAGCCATCTCCAAATCCTGTGAATTTACAAACCGCGAATCCATCGATTCCGTATGAATGGAACAAGCCAAATCATTCTCATCATTGTAAAAATAAACTTCGTCTTCCTCTTCTACATAGATCGGAATCTTGGGCAACATCGTGGTCTCAAATTCCATCGGCATCTCTCCTTTATTTTGGTGGTGGAGGGGTCTCTCTCTATGCCGGCGGCGGCCAACCCGCACAATCATAGGGCGGTAGTCATGTAATCCATGAGATCATCGGCCATGGCAGGATTCCCCCATGCGGCTTTTCCGATCCCCTCCACCACCATCTTTTTATACCCACCCAATACTTATATGCTTGAAAATCCACACAATCAGGCTGATAATCACGTAACCAAGAATGCCACAAATAATTAGAAATGGTATAAACGGGAATCGGTAATCCTGTATCATAGTCTGACTCTCCGCCATCTCGTTATCCTGCAAGGCCGTCGGTCTGCCAGGAGCACTAGGCTCCTGTGATTGAGGGCGCAGTTACTTACACTTCTTGCCCTTACCACTCTTTGTCATCTTCTTCGCGCCCTTCTTTATCTTTTTTTCCACCAGGATCACCCCCTTCCTTCTTATAGATTACCGCAGATTAGCGCATTGTCAATAAATATCTGCAAATAACTTGCAAATATTTCGAGGAAGCGTTATACTTTTAAAATGAGAAGGTTTGGAATGGAGGCGGGATGTAGCGCAGCCTGGCAGCGCAATGGTTTTGGGAACCATGGGTCGGGGGTTCAAATCCCTCCATCCCGACAAAAAATCAAGAAAGAATAGAGAGATGATGACGCAAACTAAGTGTTCTCAGCCACAAACGACTGAAGATTTAATGACAGCAAAGCAGGTAGCAATCTATCTGAGCGTGTCTATATTCACCTTACAGAGGATGCGCACGATTGGGACCGGCCCACCGTACAGGCGGTTGTCAAGACGGTGCATTCGCTACCATCGGAAAGACGTAGAGAAGTGGGTGGAAGAGATCAGCAAAAAAAACGCCTAACATGGATAACACTGATTTTACTGCCGCCATCCAGAAATTTTATGGGCTTGGTTTCCAGATGGGAGACCCTGTCGCCATCTTTATGCTCTACTTGTGGATCAGGTCTTGCAAGGAAGAATTTACCAAAGATCAGGCGTGCTATCTTAAAACCATTCTGGAGTCGTTCGAAACCGGCGATAAAGTGGAAATCAAGGGTTCTGACGGGGCGTGGGTCGCACGAAATCTTACCGAGGAAGGGGATAGGAATGTCTGTGTCAACTGAGGGATTGGGAAGCGTGCAATCAGATTCTTTAAATAAAAACAGACCGGCCAGTTCTACCTATGGCGGGCAGCCAGGAAGCACGGGATGGGTGATTGAGCAAATCACCTGCTACGTGGCGGATATTGTTCCACATACCGTTGATGTAGGATATAACGGGAATAGGGTACATGCGGTTCCGCTCAAGGAGTTCTATACTCAACTGGGTGGGATCACTGAATTTTTGATTAAACTAGAGGGGCGATGCAAGGACATCCGAATGGCAAAGGCGAAAAAGAACCCGGAAGCGGAGCGGGTAGAGGAGACAGAGCTAATTGCAAAAGGAGAGGATCATGACCGAAGCAAACCAGAAGGACAATGTTGAGTTGGTAGAAGCGTTTGCGGAATTGGCACATAAGCTGGATGAGGAGATTGTTAAACTCAAGAAGCGCATCTTGGAGTTGGAAAATAAAGCAGATGAACCACTGAAAGAAAAGTTTGAACGTGTTGTAAGAATAATTAAAGAGATAAACGACAAATTCCCATTAGATGAGTTACGTAAAATGTATCCTCAATCCGATCCGCCACTCATCCCATGCCCCGTTCCCTATCCACAAAAAAATCCCCAGGAAATCCCTCCACTTTACCCTTACCCGTGGTATGGGGTAGTTCCTCCATGGTGGATGTATCCACCAGTAGTTACCAAGACTTCCAACAATACGACGGGAGCGAAACCGGAATGACCACGATTGCCTACAGGGATGGCTTCTTGGCGTGCGATTCACTCATCTCGATGACGGATAACTTATTCTATACTGAGAAATACTTAATCACAGAAAAATCGGTATGGGGTTTCGCTGGATGCAGGGGCAATGTTTTGCTTTTCATTGAATGGCTTAATTCCGGCATGGATAGAAAGGCACTACCCGCCATCGCGAAAGATGATGGATTCTCGGCAATCCAAATTGATCGAAGCGACCTGACTGTTTCTGTTTGGTTTTCGCCGCAACTGATTGCGCAACGAGTCAATGTAAATCACGAGGCGATTGGGAGCGGTGGAAGTATGGCGATGGGCGCGATGGGATTTGGCGCGTCGGCGCAGGAGGCGGTGGAAGTTGCATCGCATCACGACGTATACACCGGTGGCCCGATCCATGTGATCGACGTGAAGGCGGGGAAATTATTGGCGCAAGAGACCGTAACTGCGGATGATCCGCCATCTTGCATCCTGGACGCGATGAACGAAGTGCCGCCGGAGGAGAACCCATGTTGATTCAGTTTGCAGATTTAGAAGGACACGCTCTCTATATTGATACGTCAAAAGTTGAATCTATTACTTATGATGATGAATATACTTGTTCACAGAACTATCAAAAGTATATGTCTAACGTGAGTTTAGCTGGGGGAATTTGTATAGCCGTAAACGGAATCCCAGAAGATATTTACAAAGTAATCAATAAATCAATTTTGACTATGGAAAGAAAGGACGGGAAATCATGACTACTTTTATAAAAGTATACGATAATACAACCAGTTCAGAAGTTTATATCAATCCATTAAATATTGTCTCTATACGGTTGAGAAACTTGCCTGGATTTGGCCCAACAACTTTAATCACAATGACAAAATGCAAAGAGAGAGGAAGTCTCAATTTAGATGACAACTGGATTGTTTGTGAAGGTACACCCGAAGATTTAATTGCGGAGATTCACCGACAAGAGGAGACAAAATAATGAACAGTAGGCGGACTCATTAGCGTAAGCGCAGGGGGTTTAGATCCTGCACTTAGTATTTATTCCTTATGGGAATCGACTAAAGAAGATGTAACTAATGATAGCGCCCCCTCTCTTAACCACGAAGTGGTGTTATCAACTCCGGATGGAAAGAGTAGGCATTTTGGCAAAAAAGTGGATGAGACAGGAACTTATTGCCTGATGATTGCGTAATCAGGAGAAATTATGGAGTTGACGTAAAGCAAGAATTGCTCATATAATAGAAACCATCATGGTTTCTGCGCCAGACAATAATATAGAAGACGAACTCAAGAAGGACATCGTCAAGACCTTCTATTCCCCCTACGCCTTCGTGATATACAACTTTCCGTGGGGGGTTCCTGGAACGGACCTGGAGAATGAACCAGGGCCAGACAAGTGGCAGAAAGATTTACTCCTCAAAATCGGAGAAGAACTACTTCTCCGCCGGGATAACCCCAATCTGGGACCTATTCAGATCGCCATCAAAAGCGGGCACGAAGTCGGGAAAACCGCCTTTATTGCATGGATCATCCTCTGGTTCATGTCTACCCGCTACGATCCACAGGTAGTCTGTACTGCCAATACCGGGACTCAGCTCTTTACAAAACTATGGCGCGAACTGGCGCTCTGGCATGAACGAGCTCTGAATAGCCACTGGTTTGAGTGGACCAAGACCCAATTTTATCTAAAAGCATCTAAAACTTGGTTTGCTTCGGCCATCACCTGGAAGGAAGAGAAGTCGGACGCCTTCGCAGGAACCCACGCCAAATACGTTCTCTACGCTTTTGACGAAGCATCCGGTATCCCCGATAAAATATGGGAAGTTTCGGATGGAGCCATCCGTGGTCCTGGTTCTATTTGGATCGTGATGGGAAACCCAACCAAAAATACGGGCAGATTTAGAGAATGCTTTCGGCAGTTCAGCCATCGGTGGCTTCATTGGACGGTAGATGCCAGAGACGCCAAAATCTCCGATAAAGAGAAGATTCGGCAAACCATTGAGGATTATGGCCTCGATAACGACATTACCCGCGTTCGCGTCCTTGGAGAATTCCCGGATGCCGCTACAACGCAGTTTATTCCGACTGAACTTGTCGAACAGGCAATGTCCAGGAATAATCCACCGGAAATGTATCGAGATTGGCCGATTATTATTTCCTGCGACGTGGCTCGGTTTGGAGACGATCAGTCAATTGTTGCTGTCCGGCAAGGGTTAAAAGTACACCAATTCTACAAATACCGTGGGTTAGACACCATGGAAACGGCACAGAAAGTAATCATGGCTTACCATGAATGGCTGGGAGAATATATTTTTGTAGATGTCGTAGGAATCGGGGCTGGGGTTGTGGACCGGATCAGGCAGCTGGGATTTATCTGTATCGAGGTCAATGCCGGGAACGTAGCGGATGAACCAACTCGCTACGTTAATAAAAGAGCGGAAATGTGGTCTAGGATGAAGGCTTGGCTGATCCTGGGTGGGGATCTTCCATTCGATCAAGAATTACTGGATAACCTGACTGGTATTGAATATGGGTTTAACCAAAACCGGAATCGGTTGCAGTTGGAAAGCAAGAGAGACATGAAATCTCGTGGGCTTCCTTCCCCAGATGATGCGGATGCCCTTTCGCTATCCTTTGCGTATCCAGTTGCACCAAAGATAGTTGACGACTATGATTATCGTCGTGAAGTGCAACGCCAAAGGCGATTGCGGGAAGCAAATCCCGTAACGGGGTATTAACAAATGGACCCGACATTTGAAGCCACAATGATGGAAGAAGAACCGGAAATCAAGGAGTTTGATGAGGACGACAATGATATTTTGGGCGATGAATTTACCAAACAAAGGCGGGATAAACTTAGAAACTACTCCCGCATTGAAATCAAAGAAGATACCGTAAATATTCCAAATATTGCAAAATATCTTGACAAAAACACTCTAAGTTGGATCGGTTCGATAGTTGTAGATGATTATAAATGCGATTTGTCGTCCTTGTCTGAATGGTTGAATGATTATCACATCATCAATGGATTGCTGCGATTAGAAAATGTAACCAGAAACACTCCCTTTTCTGGAGCCGCAAATGTTAAGTATCCTCTTGTAGCTCAAGCAGTTATCACATTCGCCGCTAATGCCTACCCCTCCATTCTGAATCACGGCAAGCCCGTAACCGGGAAAGTGATCGGAGTTGACAAGAATGGCAAAAAAAGGGAACGCGCCAATCGGGTAGAAGACTATCTTAATTATAAGGTAATGAACGAGATTAAGGCTTGGGGATGGCATACGAGACGATCCTTATTTTCTCTCCCCGCATTCGGTTGCGCTTACAAAAAAGTATTTATTGACCGCATTGAACAACAACCTCTAAGCGTCATGATTCCAGGTGATTCCATTATCTACGATTACTGGTGCGAATCCATAGATCAAGCCCCCAGCGTCAGTCATGTTTATTATCTATCCGCCAATGAAGTTCTCGAATTTATTCGTACCGGCGCTTTTCTGGACGTTGATTTGGGTGATGGGGATGACCGGATCGTCAGGGACGGGAACAACACCAATAAATCAAAAATTTCCTACTCAGAAGATAAACCATACAGATTTATTGAACAACACCGATGGTTGGATCTGGATCATGATGGGTATTATGAACCATGGATTTGCACGGTTCATGAGGAAACCGAGCAGGTTGTCCGCATCAAGGCAAGATGGCGGAACAATGGGATTTGGATCAGTGATCGCGGAACGATTATAAAAATCAAGCCAAAACAATATTTTAATTACAATGAGTTTTTCCCCAGTTTTGACGGCGGAAATCGTGGGACTGGGTTTGGGTATCTTCTATCCCACATGAATAATGCCGTCAACACAATTGTTAATGAGATTTTAGATGCGGGGCGGTTGCAAAATTGTCCTGGAGGGTTCAGAAAATCCGGAACTCAGGGTGGGGATATTCCCATGGAGCCTGGAGTTTTCAACGAGTTGCAATTTACGGGGGACGATATTCGCAAAGTGCTTTGGACTCCGCAATTTCAGGGGCCATCCAACGTTCTTTTTTCCATGCTTGGTATGATTGTTGAAGCGGCAGAAAAATTCTCCTCTACATCCAATGTGATGACGGGTCAGGAACCAAGGGGTTCGAATACCCCGGTGGGGACGATTCTGTCCCTGATTGAGCAGGGGATGAAGGTTTATACCTCTATCTATGAAGCCCTCTACGAGAGTTTTTCTCGTGAGTACCGCATGATCCGGGATATTTGTGCGGAGATCAATTCCGGGGAATCGGGGCAGATAGCCTATGGGGATCAAAACAATTACATTGAATCAAGCGACCTGGATCAAGATGGGATGACGGATGTGGTTCCGTCTGCCGATCCGAAGGTTGCTACGGATGTTCAGCGCCTGCAACGAGCCGCCGCGCTTCTGGAGTGGGCAAGAGGAGGCCGATCTGCTATCCCGGAAGTGGATAAACGATATCTTATCGCATTGGGGATTGAGGATGTGGATAACCTCATTCCCAATCAGCCGCCGCCCGATCTGAAGGCTATGATTGAGACGGAAAAAATAAACCTGGAAAAACAGAAACTTCAGCTGGATGTTCAGCGGGCAGCTATGGAATACATGAAAGCTAAGGCGGAAGTGCTGGAAATTCATGCACGCGCCATCAACTATATCGCGGATGCAGAAGCCAAGGAACAGGGTCCACAGATAGAAATATATAAGGCTCAGTTGCAATCCTTGGGCGAACAGTATAAACAGAGCGAAGAAAATTCTAAATCGTTGCTCGATATTATTGGGCAACAAGAGGGAATGCGAAATCAGGGATCGGAGGAACCGTCCAATGATGTCACCGAAGGAATTTCCCCTGGAAATCCGCCAACAATGGCTGGGGGAGGCGTTAACCCAGAGTTTTCTGGAGGAAATCAGGAAACGGCGCTACCGCCGAATCCAGGACCAGGCGGAGGGATCACTCCTTAACCTGGAATCTATCGACCAGACGGCCCTGAACGCTGCCGCGACGGTAGGATACAACATGGCGCTCATCGAACTATCCAATTTGTTCGGAGAATTGCCCGCGAGCCGGGACAAGGAAGAGAAAAAATAACCCTGATGGCAATTTCTATAGACGATATAAAATACAAGGTAGAGAAATCTTTACAAAAAGCGCAGCAAAGCAAGGAAAATTGGGAAATTGTGCTTACCATTGGGGTGTTTTCTGGAGGGATCAAGTCTTTCGATATGAAGGAGATCAGGGAAACGAGATTTATGGGGAAGCCAATTCCAGGAATGTAAACTTTTTGAATGGGGTTGCACAAACCGAAAAAAATCGTTACAATGAATTTTAAAGCGGATGCCTTCGCACTCTGAAACGGATTTCAGAACGCGCAAAGACCCGGATGATGCCAGAAAACGGCGTTGTTCGGGTTTTTGCTTTTTATCTCATGGAGGAAAGCGCATGGCAATAGATATTACCTCAAAAATCGTTGGTTTTCGGTCCAGAGCCGTAGGTTGGAGGATTATCGTCCAGGTGGACGAAGTGGAAGAGAAAACCAAGGGTGGGCTTATTATTCCCGATACCGTTAAGGATCAGGAACAAGAAAGGGAGATGTTTGGGCGAGTGGTTGAACTCGGCCCAATGGCGTACCAAGATCCTAAGTACGGTGGAGATTGGTGTAAACCGGGAGACCTTCTACTGTTCTCCAAGTATGCAGGGATGCCGTGGATAGAAAATAACAAGGTCTATCGTGCCATCAATGACGAGGACGTGATTTGCAGATTTGAACGAATCGAAGAGGAGTAAACACCATGCCGGACGAGATACTGGAAGAGCAGGAAACCGTCGAAGCGGCGGAAGAAGAGTTTGTCGGGGGCGAAGAAACCCCGGAATCTGAACCGTTGCCTACCGTTGCGGCGGTGGAGCAAACCGCGTATGAAAACATCGCTCAAACCTGGGGTTGGGTTCCCAAGGAGAAATATCGAGGCGATAAATCGGAATGGGTGGATGCGAAAACCTTTGTCTTGCGCGACAAGGCCATGCACAAGTCCACTCGCGCTCATGCACGGACGCTGGAACGAGAGATGGAAAGTCTTAAACGCTCTGTGGAACAGCTTTCGGCGCATCAACGCGATGCAAACACCATGACCATTCAGCAACAAATTCTCAGAAAGAAAGAGAATTTGAAAGATGCTGTGGAAGAGGGAGATACAGAGAAAACGTTGCAAATAAGTCGGGCAATCTATGACCTGGAAGCAAAGGCCGTTCCCGTTAATGAACAAAACCAGGGCATTCCTCCAGAGATTCAACATTGGATTGATGATAACCCGTGGTATGAGGATGATGATGAATTGAAGGCAAAAGCAGATAAGGTCTTTGCGCGTTCTAGACGCAGAGGATTGCTTTTTGATGAAGCCGCGGAAGAAGTGGCGGACGCCATTGAAGAGATTAGGGAATCCAGATCCAAGAAAGAGGGAGAGCCAAAGAAAATGAACGGGAATCCTACAAATCGTGGAGTCAATGACGTGAGCAGTGGAAGAAATCAACCTCACGGAGGCGTTAATCGCCATGGGAAAACCTACGCGACGGCTACACGTTTTGAGCAGGATGTTTGCGATAGCATGCTGAAACAGGGAGTTTTCGCCGTGGATGAGAAGACTGGGAAACCGTTGAGTATGGAAAAAAGGCGACAGATATATTTTGAACAAATCCCTCCGGAGTAAAAAATCATGACGAGAGAAAAATCAGAGATTGAATTCGCCGAAGAACTCGAATCCAAATCCATGAATTCTCCTGAAGCTACGGGAAATTCAGTTTATTCGGAAAAAGAGAGACAGGAACACGAGCAGCGCATCAAAGAGTTAGAAGAAAAATTACAGGAAAATGCGGATCGCTTGCTTCGGGGTGAGTCGGAAAATCCACACAATCCCAACATTATCCGCCGTCCTGGATTACCTTCCGTACTAAGAGACCGCGGCACCAGACCCGCCATTGGCGCAGATACCCACCAAAGAACGAAGCGAACACAGATTGGAGAGCGAAAGAATCTCAACTTTAACAGGTCCGATCATCCAGGATTCCATCTTCATTTTATAAATGACAAACCTGGACGGCTGGAGGAATGCCAGAGAAATGGTTATACCTTCGTGACCGGGAATATCAAAGCAAGTGCAGATGGTAAAGTAGGGAGACCTACACAAGTTGGAGCTAAGGTAGAGAGAGTGGTAGACAGTCGCTCCGGCGAAAAGGGTTATTTAATGAAAATCCCGATTCAGGATTGGGAAAAGAGTCTATTGGAGCGTAAAGAAGAAGCGGACGCGGCTGAAAGCGGATTGACAGAAGGACTCGGACAGATGGGTGTTCGCAACCAGGATTGGTACGGCGCGATAGGGATACAACGGTAAACATCGTTTTTCGATGAGACAACCAGTTTTGCCAAAAGGGGTGTTTTCTCCCCAGGGGCAATTAAAGGAGTAAAGTCATGGCTAATGTCAACAGGGTCAACGGATTCACCCCGGTAGCTTATTTCGGCGGTGGGTCTTATGCAGGAAACGTTATGGAATTTTTTCATGTGGCTGGAGTCGGGAATCAGTTTCTCGGCGATTTAGTAACGTCGCACACGACTGGGCATACGGATGGTACTCCAGGTTGCACTCTTTCAACGGCTGGGGCCAATGCCATCATCGGTGCAATCGCTGGATTTAAGGTGCAACCTGCCAATTTGGATGTCATTTATATCGCATCTGCCGATACCGGATCGGTTATGGTGGCTTGCGATCCCACCATCATCTATGAAGCGCAGATTGATGAAGCCTTTGCGGTTGCGAATATTTTTCAGAATTCCAACCTCGTGCAAACTGCGTCCGGGAATACCACCACGGGGGCTTCAGGACAGCAAATTGACGCGACCTATAATGCCACCGCGACTACCCAGCTGAAGATCATTGGGCTGGTTCGGCGCGAGGACAACACGGTCAATTCGCTTTACAACCGGGGATTGGTTGTTATCAACAATCGCGTATTTGGTGGAGGTACCGGGACCGCCGGGATTTAACGTATTCGTTTGGAAAATTACAAAGTAAACACGGAGGCAAAATACAATGCCTATTACAACTGCAAGTATACCCAGAACATTATGGCCTGGAGTCAACGCGTTTTGGGGCATGGCGTACAAAGAAAAACCAAAGCAGTACACGGAAATATACAAGATACTTCCATCCACCAAGGGATGGGAAGAAGATGTCGGCATAGTGGGATTGGGGCTGGCCCCGATCAAGCAGGAAGGGCTTCCCATTCAATTTTTCACTATGACGCAGGGATTTATCAAACGCTATACCCACGTCACATACGGCATCGGATTTATTATCAGCAAAGAAGCCGTGGATGATGGGCAATATCCGCAATTGGCGCGGCAACGCACGGGACAACTGGCTTATAGTCTGAGACAAACCGTGGAGACCGTCTGCGCCGGTCCATTTAACCATGGATTTGACTCTTCTTTTGCGGGGGCGGACGGCATTGAATTTTTCTCAACTGTGCACTTGAATGCGGGAACGGCAGGCGGGACGTGGTCGAATACCCCTGACACGGCTGCCGATCTCTCTGAAGCGGCCATTGAGGACGGCTGTATCACCATTCGTCAATTTACCAACGACAAAGGAAACCGAATTCAATCCAGGGCCATAAAGTTGTTGGTTCCTCCTGCGTTGGAATTTGACGCGCATCGGATCTTGGACTCGAACCAGCAAGCTGGGAATGCCAACAATGACACCAACGTGTTGCGTTCGCAGAGAACCGTCCGCGACGGGATCGTGGTAAACGATTATTTCACCGATGCCAATGCGTGGTTCTTGCTCTCGGATGCGCCGGAAGGGCTGAAATATTTTGATCGTGAAGGAGAATCATTCGACATCGACAATGAATTCACGACGCGGAATGGCCGGTTTATCGGAACGGTCCGATTTTCGGTGTCATGGACTGATGCACGATGCGCATACGGTAGTCCAGGGGTCGGATAATCCGATTGAATCACGAATAGGCGGATACATGACACACGGATGGAAGCCCGGCTCTTCCCGCGTGGGCGGGGCTGGGCTTTCTTTCTAAAAAACAGGAGATACAAATCATGAAACGGATCATTCTTTCCATCGTTGTACTCTTTGCCTTTGTCGTGACTGCATCGGCGCAGAGCACCACTCGGTTTCCTGGTGGTCTTACCAATCAATCTAAAGATACGGTTGGTGGGGATCTTCCCGTTCCCGCGCAATGGGGAATTGAGCAGATTTTTGAAGAATTTAATAATTTACCGAATGGAATTCCTACCAAATACATTATTGCTGGATCAACAACTGGTGGTGCGACTCCTTCGGCAAGCCGATGGTATAGTACAAATATGGCTGGTCTATTGATTCATCCCGCTTCGGCGGATGACAACTCGATTTTTATGCAAAGCGTAGAACCATTATTTACTTTTGAGACCGGGAAGAAGATGTGGTTTGATTCCGTCGCTAAGTGGATTAACACCGCAACGGGCGGAGATGTCTCGCGGGCCACCGAAAGTGATTTTGTCATTGGTTTGCAGGGAACGGATACTACCCCGTTGGCAGTGGATCATGGTGTTTATTTTCGTAAAGACGATGGAGATCAAGAAATTGATATCGTCTGTAAGAATGAAGTGAGAACTTATCAGGTTTTGGGTGCAACCGATGTTTATAAAAACAATTCTGACATTCGTTTCAGTTTTTATTATGACGGAAAAGACTCCATGAAATTTTTTATCAATAACAGGGCAGTTGCTAATATAGACCCAGTTACCAGTTCAAGCACGCTAAAAACTCCAACAACGGCGCTAAGGATCTCTTTTGGGATGCAAAATGGTAAAGTTTATAGTGTCACAGATGGTTTAGTGAGAAGTTTGTACGGTAATGAGGATTATTACAATATGTTGATTAAATACGTTTTTGCCGCCAAAGAACGTTAAAAAGGGGAAATCGCCATGAAAGGAATCTACCTTTCTGTCTTCTTGCTTCTATTGATTCCTCTGGGGATGGCACAGACGGAACAATCCTGGTCCCAGGCGAACGTCGATCAGAACATTTTTGATGACATCGTTACAACGAGGTATCTTTGGGCATCGGCAAACGTTAATCCCGTAAGTTACCCCAACGTTTTCCAATCTGTGACGGACGGGCGGGATCATAAGCGGTATTTCCTGCTTCCCTATAACTCCCACGGCGATGCTTTCGGTAAGACGTTTCATTATATCGTTGGCGTCACGCCATACCAAACACACTATTTTACTAAACCCATTGACGTTCGCGAGTACAAATGGTTGTCCGTACAAACCATGTCTTCGGCGATCCAGGGGACAACCTCTGCCTCGATCTGGAGCACTACCAGGGCGGTTCATCTGCATCCCGGTGTTTATAATTCTGCCGTCTATCTGAATGGTTCCGGGTTTGCCATAGCGTTCATCCCTGATGCCTCTCTGCCGGTCGATAGCCAAGCCGTCTTGATGTCCGGTTTTCAGCGCGTTCCATTTGATTCAGGCTCCGTGGTTTGGGGTACAACGAGTTCCATTACGTACCATCCCACAAATACTTCAATCATCAATGGTCCAGGGGTTTTCTATAAAGAACTACGTGGGTTGGCCGCTATTGCATTCCAAATTGTTAAAGGAACTACTTGGAGTACAGTCAGTCCACGCTTAGATGAGGCGACCGATCACATCTTCATCCGTCTGGAAAAGTAAAAAAATGCAAGAACATGGGTATATCTCAGGCGATCCCTGGGCGGTGTGTGACCGGTGCGGAGTGAAAGTTCGATTCAGCACCACAAGGAAAGACGGCG
>Ga0208957_1001036_pt1 | contig 15961 bp, 33 predicted proteins | sample RifOxyA1_FD_184029 | JGI IMG/M metagenome (GOLD analysis project Ga0208957, IMG submission 184029) | Groundwater microbial communities from Rifle, Colorado - Rifle Oxygen_injection A1 (SPAdes) | ecosystem: Environmental > Aquatic > Deep subsurface > Groundwater | place: Rifle, Colorado, United... | reverse complement strand
GTTTTCCATACTTATTAGAGGAATAACAAGTATTTAAATGTTGTGGTATTGTAGTATATAACATAGATTAAGGATATTTTAGGATAAATTAGGATATTCTAAAAAGACCCTCTTATGCAACAATGTAATTGAATCAAAAGATTTATAAAGTAGTTTTCTTTTTATTTTACATGAAGATAAAACTTAATGTTCATGAAAGATTTATTTGCATGAATTTACTTCCAAAAGAGGGTAATTTCTCGACGCTGAGAATTCAAAGAGAAGCAATACAAAAATTAGGTTTAAGTAATTCTGAATTCAAAAAATTTTCTATTAAACAAGAAAATGATAAAGTTTCTTGGAATGAAGAAGGAAATAAAGAAACTGAATTGGATATCCCGAGCAAGGCAATAGATTTAATTAAAGAATCTCTTAAAAAATTAGATGAAACTAAAAAGTTAGAACAAAATCATTTTAGTATTTACGAAAAGTTGTTTGAAGATGCACAGCAAGATAAATAAATTAATCTTTTCTTTTGAAAAATATAATGGGACTTATTTTAGGGTTCCAAAAGTCGCGTCGACTTCCTTATTAATGACTTTTAGAAAAATTGATAATGTAGAAAAAATAGAATCCAATGTTAATAATTATTCTTTTAAATTTGCTTTTGTTAGAAATCCTTTTGATAGATTAGTTAGTGCATTCAAACATTTAGTTAAAAATGGAGCAAAACAAAGAATTAACGATGACCCTCGGCTTTATCGGGATATGGAATTTAAAGAATTTGTTGATGTTTTATTAACCATGGACAAAAAAACAATGGATATTCATTTTAGACCACAAAACTTATTCTTACCAAATATCTCAGAATTAGACTTTATTGGAAAATTTGAAAATATAAATGATGATTTTATTTTTGTTTGTAAAAAATTAGGTATAAAGTCTCTTTCATTAATGCACCAAAACTCCACCAATCCAATTAAATTATCTGAATATTACGACGAAGAAACAATAAAAAAAGTTTCAGAATTCTATAAGGAAGATTTCGAATTGTTCAATTATAACAAAACATTTAAATAATATCTTTACTAAGATAAATTATGGAAAAGTGGTTTATTTGTCTGCATGATGCAATGTCTTTTTTAGTTAAGGAAACACCATCTAAACAACAATATAGATTTTTTAAAGGAGTTCCTTATTTAGTTAAAAATAAAGAGGATATAGAATTTTTTGAATCTCATCCTTTATTTAAGATATATAAAAAAGAAGAATTAAAAAAATTAGAAATTAATATGAAAAATTATAAAAAAGGTGAGGAAGAAAAAGAAAATCCTGAATTATCCGAAGATGAATTTAAAAAAGAGTTATCCCAATTAAGTAATTCAGATTTAGATAAAAAAATTAAAAGTTTTGGATACGAAGGAAGAATTCCAATTAGAAAAGCAAATAAAATAGAATTAATTATGGGGTTTAAATAATGGCATCTGGAGATTTAACAACTGGAACTCAGACAATCGTTGATGTTAATGATGATGTAACAATTGCTTCCACTATCGACGCTATAAATTTGGCTACGGCTACGGATACACTTTTTATTCTTCCAATAAACAATGGTTCTAAGCTTAAAATTTTCAAAGTTGAAAGAGCTGCTTAAACGATAATTATAAAAATGCCTTTTTCTTAACTATTTCATGACAGTTACTTATTGTGCAGCTACTGATGTTTCAGCATTTTTACAAGTGTCTGCTTTTTCAACTTCTACAACTCCAACATTAGCACAAGTAGAAGCATTGATAAATGAAAATGAAGATTATATTGATTCGGAAACTATGCACGCTTGGAGAAGTGTTACGGTGACGAATGAAACTCATAATTTAACAATTCCAACAAATAGAAATGATGGAACTAAAATTGCTTTAATGAATAGGAAAATAACAACTTTCGCGTCGGGAACAGATAAGATTGAAGTTTGGAATGGGAATACTTGGTATGATTATGTTGCAAATTTAACAGAAGGGAGAAATAATGATTATTGGGTTGATTATTCCATGGGATTTATTTTTATAAAATCCTTTCCAGAATTTCTCCCAAAAGAATTTTCTGTTAGAGTTACTTATAGATTCGGGGAAACATCTGTAAAAAAAGATATAAAAAAAGCCTGTGTTTTATTGACTGCGAGAGATGTTATTTCTTCAGATGATAGAACCGTTTTATTGCCTGAAGGTGCAGATGGGGGAACTTATGATAAAAAAATTAGTGAATGGGAAAAAAGAGCAGAAAAAATAATATCAAATAACAGAGAGGTAAAATTTATAGGAACATAATGGAAAACGAAAGGGTGATAAAAGATTATGACTTTAAAGTTCATGCAATAAAAGTCAGAGAAGAAATTATCGTAAATAGACAAGTAAAAAAATTTAGAGTAACTTCTGGCGGAGATTTTAAAGATTTTGATGATTTTGCTGACGCGATTAAATATTTAGAAAAGATGGCTAATATTTTTTGTTATGCTTCTATAAATTGCGTTTGCCCTAAATTATTTGAGGTTTGCAATGTCAACTGACCCAATTTCTAAAATGGTTACTCTTCTCACGAGTAGTTGGACGGCGGCGAACACGGGAAATGTAACTCCAACTATAGCTAATGTAACAACAAAAAAGAGAATTTCTGGAGATTCGGTTTTATTACATAATATTTCTAATGTCCCAGTGGATAATGCAAGTGGTGCAAGCAGTAAAAAAAGGTCAACGGTTATAGCATTAACAGCCCGAACTTTCACAAGCTTCGAACAAGCCATGCTAATGAAAGAAGAAATAGAGAGTATTGTCGGAGCAAATGAAATAGACCCCTTCGGGGACCAATCATTCGATATTATGGACATTTCGGATATTCAAGAGAATCAAGAAGAAACTCGTATTTATTTTTCAGTTAAGATTTTGGTAAAATTAGAACAATTCAATCTAACATAATTATTTAAATATTAAAAACTTATTTAAAATATGATAAAAGTAAAAATTGCGAGCAAACTTCCGGAAATGAAATCCAATAGTTCTAATCCTTCGTTCAATTATTCTTTCAAGGAGGCAGACGAGCCAATAGAAATACCTGAAAATCACGCGGAGAAGATTCTAAAAAATGATAATTTTTACATAAGCGATAAAGAGGTTAAAAAACAAAAAAAAGTCCCCCAAATCAAACCAAAAGATAAAACATGGGCAGATGAATTATTGGACAATGGTATAAAAAGCGAAGATGCGGAGAGTATTATTCTAATTTATCCTAAAAAGGGAGATTTATTAAAGGCATTATCTAAAGAAAAAGAGGAAGTTATTCCGCTAAACGAAAAACTAATTAAAATTTTAAAGGGGAAGTTCATTCATTAAATTTATATAGTTTGATGATTTAAATTTATCATGGCAGTTTTTCACGCAAAACACAATACCTTCTTAATTGGAAAAGAATCAGTTTATGGGACAGCAGTCGCAGCAACAAAAGATGTGGGTTTACTTCAGAATTTTTCTCCTTCAGATAAAAGAGCACTCGAAGAAGTTTATGCTGCGGGTTCGAGAGAGATACAGGAATTAGTCGCGGGAAAATTTGAATCTTCATGGGATTTGGAGGTTGTTTTTCAGAATGGTCGTTTGTTTGAATATTTATTTGGAACCGTTGCACACGCTACAACAGGCTCGGATACTAAGCACACTTTCTCAGTTGCAAATTCTCTTCCAAGTTTCACAATCGAGCACTCCTTTAATTCTACAACCGACGAGGTATTTATTTATGATGGTTCTAAAGTTAATAATGGGACAATTTCTGTAGATACAAATGGATTACTTAAAGGGAAATTTGCAGGGTTAAGTCAAGGGGTAAGTACCGCGACCGCTTCGGCAAGTGCTGCGGTGATTTCAAGTTTGGCAGCTTTGCATTATAAACATTCTACCCTTAGCACAGGGACAGCTGCTTCCGAGGCAAGTGTTGGAAAATTACAGAATTTTAATTTGAATATTGAAAACAATATTGAGGGTGTTGATTCTGCGGGAACTTTTGTTATTCAGGAAGCAGTTGAAAATAATTTTAAGATGGCTTTTGATTTTACTCTCGCTTTTGAGAATCAAACTGAATACGAGTTATTTTTAGGAAGTACCACCCCTCAACAGAGTCCTACTGCTCAGTCAGCGGTTTTCAATGCCCATAATGGAGTTACACTTGGAAGCGGCCGAAGAGAGTTTTATATACAATTGAATGATTTTCTTTATTCGGAATCAGGAACACCTGTTAATGTGAATGAAGTTGTTATCCAAAGTTTTACAGGAACAGCAACTAATTTAGGTTCTAATGGTTGTTATTCTGTGGATAACATTGCCTCTGGTTCTTGGTAGAAACATTTATAAATTACATTTCTTTTTATTTTATATGAAAGAAGATTATAACACAATGCAAAGAGTTTTATCTTGGATATTTTATCTTGGATTTAGCATTTCGGCGATACTTGGTTTTACTTGGTTAATTAAATTATTGATTAATGTTATTTTTTAGAATGAAACAAATTGCAATTAACAAAAGTGTAGGGGAAAGATTAATATATTGGGGGCTATGTATTATCTCAATGGGTGCTGTTTTCGTTGCCCGTTTGATTGTCTCTGAAGCTATTAGGAGATGCTTCGAGGAAAAAGAAAATGAAAATTAAATTAGAGATAAATAAAAAAGAGAAAGAAGTGATTATTAAAGGGCTTACTAAATCTCATCGTTCACAATATTTTAAGAAAGCATCAAAGTTAGACAAAATAAATTCTGATGAATCTGTGGATAATGAAATAAAATTGAATGAGGCGGAAAATTTTATAAACTGGTTACAAGAACTCGGGTTAGAATATTCAGATTTAACTGACGAGGAAAAATCATCTTTAGATTTAGAAGAATTAGATAAAATTACGGATTGTGTTAGAGGAATTCTACAGCCAAACTTGGAAAAAAAAAGTTAAAAGAATTATACCAAGTTTCTGAATTATTAGAAAGAAAAAACGGAGAAGAAATTGCAATAAATTTATTTAAGGATGGTAATATTTCTCAGGAAACTTTTGATAAAATTTCTTTAGTTGCTATGTGTGAAAATTTTGGTTGGACAATTGAGTATGTTAAGAATATGAATTTAGAGGATTATGATGATTTTTCTGCTGTTTTAAGTGGTCGAAGAAAGGGAATTGAAAACTCACAAAGTGATGTTCCTAAACCAAAGAAATAAATAATACACTTTCTTAATTATTATATGGGAATTGGACAAAAACATTCAAAAGAATCCAAATTAAAAATAGCTCTTTCCAACAAAGGAAAAAAATTATATTATTGGGTGGTGAATTAATTTGGCAGAAATGGGTTTAAAATTAAAAATTATTCCAGATATGGCTCAATTAAAAAAAGCCTTGAGTAATTTGAAGGTTGGAGTTGGCGGAAAGGCTTCTCCACAAGTAGGAACAAAAAAAGATAATTCGGGAGAATCTAAGAAAATATTAAGTTCGCTTAGTGGAATTGGAAAATTACTGGGTCTTGTCGCTGCTGGAACGGTTATAATTTCTGCAATAATGAAATTTGTTGAGCCAATTTTTAAGTTATTCGGTATAATTTTAACTCTTTTGTTCTTGCCGTTGATACCATTACTTAAACCTGTTTTGTTAGCTCTCGCAGGATTAGCAAAAAAATTAGGTGCAATCGGGCAATCATTTTTAAAAGGGGATATTGGATTATCTGAGTTTATTATCCAAGCTGTCACGGAATTGACAAATACTTTAATTGAAATTACTCCAATAATTTTAGAAGGAATTATGCAGGTAATGAATGCATTGGTTACTGCTTTGCCAATAATATTGCCCATTTTGATTGATGGATTTATGCAAATTGTTACTGGAATAATTGATTTTTTACCAGATTTTTTGGATGCTTTCTTGGGAATAATCGATGCTATAATAGAATCAGGATTTATTGAGAAAGTTATTCAGGCATTCGTTGATTTGATTAATTTACTTATTGATTCAGGAATTTTACAGAAAATAATTGATGCTTTTATAAAAATTATTTTCGGGATAATAACTTTAATAACTCAGTTGGTTCCTCCACTTATTGAAGCATTTGTTGCTGTTGTAAATGCTTTGATTCCTTTTACTGCAGAGATTGTTGCGGCCTTGATTCCCGTATTTGTAATTTTAATCAAAGCTCTTTTTTTCGCAGTTATCGAAATTATAAAAAGTGCTGGACTTTCATTATTAAATCTCGGTTCAAGTAAGTCATCAGCTGATTTTAAAAGTAAGCAAGATAAAACATTTGGAAGAAATGTTAAAAGTGGTCAAGATTTTATTTTGAGACCAAATGGTGACATGATTAAAGCAGACCCAAGGGATACTCTAATCGCAACTAAAACTCCCGAATCATTAGTTAATGGTGGGGGAGGTTCGATAATTATAAATATTAACAATCCTTCAGTAAGGAATGACCAAGATATAAGAAAATTAGCGAATGAAGTTTCTCGTGTTTTGGCTCAGCAAGGGAGTAGAAGATAATGGATAGAGATATAATCAAAGCAATCAAAGAGACAAGAGATTTTACTTTGGCAAATTTACAAATTCAAAAAGAAATTTTATTTGAATTAAAAAAATTAAATCGTGAGAAAGAATTAGAAAAATTAAACAATATGGATGATAAAAATGGCAACAATTAATGGAACATCTGTTGGGTATGTTCAGTCGGAAGTTCACACTAAAGATTCAAATCTATTTCAACAACCAATTCCTACAAGCGACAGCTCATCATCGATTCTTTTAGATTTATTCGGTGTGACAAAAAACATTTCAGTTACTGGAACATTTACTGGTTCTCTTGCGAATATTAACACTTTTATTTCGGCAATAGAAACAATAGAAAATGGTAGTCAGTCGGGAGTTACTTGGGTAAGTTCACTTTCAACATATGGAAATAAAACGGTTTTTATTAAATCATTTTCTTGGACTTATGCTACTGGTTCACCCCTAAAAATAAATTACCAGTTAGAATTAACCGAAGGAGCTTCAGTTGCATAATGGGAGTTTTAAAAACAAAAGTCCAAATTGGCGGGACAACAATAAAAGATGATTCAGGTTCTGACCCTAAATTAATTATTAGTTGGGAATATGAAAGGACAATAGAAAAAGGAATCTCGGAGATGGTTATTTCTTGTCCTAAGACAATCACTGATACAATTTCTTTACAAGTTGGAACCTTAGTTGAGGTATGGTCTGGTTTTACAACTTCCACAGATAAAAAAATATTTTCTGGGTATATCTCAAATTATAAACCCGATGGCGGATTAATTGAAATAATATGCAAAGACAAAATGTGGAATTTAGTTAGAAGAAGAGTAAACCAAGTTTATGAGAATACTGGTGCTCAGGCAGGACAAATAAGTGCAATAGCGAAAGATTTAATTGAAACTCATGGTGGATTAACTTCTGACGAGGTATCCACTGGAACTGGAACTTATGACATAATTTCTACTTTCAAATGTATTCATGCGACAATTTATGAAAGATTGATGGTTTTAGCCAAGGCGGTTAATTATCAAGTTTTTTATGATGCTGTTAATGATACGGTTCATTTTGAGCCGAGAGGTTACACTCAATCTGGAGTTACTTTGACCGTTGGTTCAGAAATAATTAATGTCCCAAAATGGAAATATGATACTAATCAAATGATAAATGATTTGAGAGTTGATGGAGCAAGTATTGAAACAGAATTAAGATATCCAACATCTGGAACTGGGAGAATTGGGACAACCGCAAATTTCGATGAGACAGGGATAACATTACCATTCACACCCGAATCTGTTAAATTAACAATTGACGCGGTAGACCCCCCAACAACTTTAAGAGAAGGTGGTTCAAAAGATGGTTCCGCGAGTAATTATTATTATGTCGATAAAGAAAATAAAAAAGTTATTCCTGCAACTGGGACAACTTTTACAACTGATGATTATGCTTTTATTGAATATACTTGGTTAAGCCCTGCACCAATTCATATGATTAATTCAGATAGCATAGATAATTATGGAAAATTTGAAGTGCAAATGAATTTAAATGATGTAACTTCCGTCGCGGATGCTGAGGCAAGAGCAACAGAGATTTTAGCAAGATTTAGTCAACCATTTACTGAGGGAGAATTATTGGTTAAAAGTGTTTCTACCATTGATTTAGATGTTGGAGAAACACTCTCAATAATAGATAATGTTAGTTCACCGAGGATAAATCAAGAGATGGTGATAACAAAACAGACAATTAAATATCCCGGTTCTAATCAGGAACTAATTGTTGGAGATGAATCAATAAAACTCCAAGATTGGCAAGTTAATGTAGATGATAGAATAAAAAGATTAGAAGAAGGATTAATTAGAAACCAAGATTTAATCACTGAGTTGGTTGGAATTCAAAATATTAATAGCGGGCAAAATGCAAAAAAATTAAGAAATCGGTATTTTCAAGTAATCAGTGAAACATACGATACAACTAATTCGGTTATGATTTGGGATAATGCCGACCATGGAACTTGGGGAACTGAAAAATGGGGAGATGGAACAGATACTTTTGAGACAGCAGTAACAACATTCATGAAACAAAAAGATAATGAATACACGGAAGATTTTATAGACGATGATTTTGAAGGTTTGGGAACTGCAACTTGGTCGACTACTGGTTCAGTAAGTTTTACATCGGGGCAATTTGCACAATCTCTTCCTATTGATTATGCAAATGGAACTATAATAAAAGCAAAATTAACAAGCACGGAGGTTTCTGGTTCTTTTGATTATGAGATGACTGCCGACGGAAATAATTGGGAATCAGTAACGAGCGGAGTTACTCATTTTTTTACTAACTCGGGAACAGATTTAAGATGGCGTGCCACGGAAAATAATGTAAGTACGGGAGAAATTTCTAAGATTGAAATAATTGATTATCACTAAACAATAAATTTAAATAAAAGAAAAACTTGAATATTTTATGGCAAACGCAAGTTTAATCACAAATGATGGATTGAAAATTTCTCTGAATAGAACTTACAAATCTTCACCAGATTATACGATTCCAAGTTTATTTAAGGTGGGTGTTGGGACAACTACTCCCGCAGTTACCGACACAGATGTTGAAAGCGTTGTTGCAATAAATGGGGGGAACACAAAAGCATTCGTAAGTGGATATCCAGTTTTAGATGAAACAAATTTACAATCAACGATTAGATGTCTTCTTTTGACAACCGAAGCAAATGGTAATGATTTGACCGAATTTGGATTATTTAATACTGATGTTTCTCCTTTAATGTTTAGTCATGCAGTTTTTGATTTAATAACTAAATCAACGAGTGTTCAAGTTTCATTCGTACAGAAGGACCGGTTTTTGTAAAATGGCAATTAAGAGTGGATTAACCGCGAGTGCAGATGAAGTAATGAACATGGCTGGTAAATTATTTAAAAATCAAGCACAACTTATTTTTAATGCAGACTTGATTGGATTAGATTCTGACTTGGACGAAGAATATGAAAATTTAAAGAGAGATGCTTTTGCAACAACAACAAATATTGATTCTACAAATTCTTACATAAAAGATGTTCCTGTTTTTGGTGCTAATGTTATGGATGATTTTCAAGATGCTTCTATTGATGCTAATATATGGTCAACTGCTGGAACTGTGGCTGAAACAGGCGGATATTTGACTACGACGACATCTGCAGGTTCTTCATATGCCTTAGCAAATCAGGTGAATGGGGAAGATTTTAATGATGATTGTACAATATTTATTTTTTTAGATAGTGCAGGTTCCAGTGTAGACCATAATACAGATATTAAATTAGTTGATGAAAGTGCTAATGAAGTTTATTTAAAAAATTATAATAGTACCAATGTAAATGGATTGCAGTGTAGGATAGAAATATCTCCCGGAACCAATGAAGCATTTGTTTATGATAATTTTACAGGAACTGGTAGTCCAGCAACCGTAAATATTACAAGTTTAACAGATGGGAATGAATGGCATATTAAACTTCAAGCAAGAACAAATGGAACAGATTGTCAAGCAAATTTTTATTTTGTTAGATTTTTAAGAAATGCCGTGGTTTCAAAAGATTTTATTTCATCAGTAACCACATCCGGCTCTACTATTACAGACGCAATCCTTGTGGTAAATAAGACTATTGCTGGAACAGCAAGTGCGACTTATTATCTTTCAGCAGATAACGGAGCAAATTATGAAGCAGTAACTTTAAACCAAATTCATAGATTTACAAACACTGGAACTCAATTAAAGGTTAAAGTTACAATGACAAATGATGCTTCAGATAATATTTATGAATTAAATCACTATGCTGTTTGGTACAATACAGGAGCTGAATGATGTTAGAAGAAGATAAAATAAAATTCAAGAAAGAAAAAAGAACATTTAAAGAAAACACAAGTTTAGGAAAATTACAAGATAGAATTACTGAATTAAAATTTATCTTAAAATGGAATATATAAAAAACTTAATCAAATCTCTTTATAATTATTATTGTAAAGAAGAACAGAAAGTGTTAGACTTAAATGAAAAACTAATTTCTGAATATCCAACAAAAGATATTTATTATTTAGGGCGAGTTTTACCAACAACCAAACAAAAAATAAATGTTCCAGTGAATGTTTTAATAACTTCGAATGATTTGACAATAAAAAACGACCTGATATCTTGGAAACTTTATCAAACAAACGAAGACCCAGAAACATTAATACCAAAGATTTATAAAGCATATATGCAAAAACATTATAAATACAAATACGATTCTGAAAATTGGAATGGACTAAATGAATTATGGGAATTTCCATTTGAACTTTATGAAAAGTATGGAGCCGGGAAGTGGGAAGCGGATTGCGATAGCCATGCAATAGCATTAGTTAGTTATTTAAGATGTGCGGGAATACTTGCCGGATATGTTTGGGTTGTTGTTGGTGATTGTAAACTTGGAGGTCATGCAACTCTTTATGCTTACGGAAAAGATGGTAAATTCCACCACCTTAATTCTACCGGAGCAACTTATTTTAATTCGGTGTCAGAATATCCAACTCATGAAGATGCACAACTTGGAAACGACGCAATGGGAATTTCAAATGTTTGGTTATCCTTTAATGATTTAGTTTCTCGTTCTGAATTTAATGGTGAAAAAATTGGAGGAATTTTAATCAAATGAAAAAGGAAGACCAAATTTTAAATTATTTAATTCAAGTAAAAGAAGATGTTTCTGGTATAAAACAGCATCTAAAAGATATGAATGGGCGTCTTTTAAAACATGATGAAAAAATTTATAATAATGAAAAAAATATCAATGGAGTAAATTTAAAAATGGCAAAATGGGGCGGAGCAATCGGAGTGATTGTTTTTTTAATCTCATTCGTTGCAGGAAAAATCTTATGATGACAAATGAAAAAAAAATTTGGGATTGGAAGAAAACAGCAAAAAAATTCGCCGTGGATGCGGTTATAATTTTTTTCCTTGGTCTTTTAGTTGTTATCCGGGAAGACCCGAGATGGCTTGTTTTCGCACCAATTATTAAAGGATTTATTGACTACCTAAAACATAGAAACTAAAATCTTTTATACTTGTAAAGATTAGTTATTGAATGGTATATAGTAGCGTAGACATAGATAATCATGAACACGACCACACTTCAGAATCAAGAAAAGTTCTTTTGGTCAACGAGTCTGGAAATCCAATAAATAATTCTAACCCTATAGATATTGCTCAGGTTGGATTATCTGGTGCTTCCACAAATGGAACATCTGCTTTAACCGGGGCAAATACATGGGTTCAAGTTCCAACAAGTGCACCAGTGTCTGATTATGTTTTAGTTGTTACAAAAGAAAATGAGGATGGAGTAATTAGATGGTCTTTTGAAAATGGTGGGACACCAAGTTCTACAAATGGAAATAGAATGTGGAATGATAATATAATTTTTACTCTCAAAGGTGGAGAAGTTGTTTATTTTGCATCTTCAACAGATGGTGATGATGTTAATTGGGCAACAAAAATAATATGAATTATATAGAGATTCCCGGATTATCCAAAAGTTACGCAGAAAATAATTATTTGAGACTGGATTGCTCAAACGACCCATTAATTGGCAATCTCGCAATAGAAAAAACAACTCCTATTTTAGAACTTTATAACTCAAATAATTCAATTGGAATATTGGACCAAATAGGAATTTTTGAAACAAAATTTAAAGACAATACTGGAGCAAAAGTAGATGGTTGTTCTTTTGGTAGTGTTTTGTTAGACAATACTGCTGGTTCTGAATATGATTTTTTTCAAATAACTAATATTGGAAACGGAACGAGATATACTATTTTAAAAACACTTGATTTAAATTTTATTGGGACAAATGCTTTAGGGCTATTCTTAGGGGAAGATGGAGACACTCGTGATTTTTATCTTTCAAGTCAATGTGCGGGAAATTTTTACATTCAAAATGCAAGCGAAGATAAGGACATTAAGTTTTATATTAATGATGGAGGAGTAAATACTGAAATTTTAAGATTAGAAGGGGCAACATCCAACTCAATATTTTATTATAATGTTAATTGTCCTACTTTATATATTGGAACTGGTGGAAGTTTGACATCTTTAGACACAAATAACAGCGAATGGTCTGCGGGTGCTCGATGGAATGGGACGAACTGGATTTCTACAAACGCAACATCTCAAACAAAATTTGACCAAGATGACGGAGGATATTATTTTTACACAGCGACGGGTTATCCAGTTGGAAATATTATTAGTAGTTGGTTAAGTGTGGGAAAATGGATTGATGAAGGTATTTTTGTTGGAGACAATGAAAGAATCAATGGAAAAATACTTTTTCGAAACACAGCGACGGGAACAACAGATAGAGCATACATCACAACAGACGCAAACGCAAATTTGATTTTGAGTGCAGAAAAAACAGGAGCCTTAATCAAATTTAATTCCGAAATCGGAACTTGTGGAGAGGTTGACGATACGGGAAATTTCAACCTAAATTATTCACTTGCTGTCACAAATATAATAATGGGGCAAGGAAGACATCATTTTTTCGGGGGATATGCCGACGAACAATATGCTTTAGATTTTCACACAACATTCCTCGACACACTCAGCCTCGGAAAAACAGGAATATTTTGTGCTCAAGACAGCGAAAGAATAAGATATGGCTCGAACTTTTTTTGGAAAAGTGATAGTTCGTTCAGAGCAATCATGACGGGCACAGCGGAAAAAATAGAAATGACGACGGGGTTTTGGAGTTACGCGAATGCTCCAAGTGTAACAGCAGGAAGCACACTAACTTTCACGAATAGACTGATTATTGCTGCGGACGGAGAATTGCAACTCCCAACAGCAACAGCAACAGGACAAGGATTACTCATCGGTGGAGATACTGAACTATATCGAAGCTCCGCAAATGTTCTCTATACGCCAGATACTTTCAAAGCGGGCGGTTTTCAAAGCAGTGACGGGACTGCTGGAGCAACAGCAACATTCAATATATTAGATGGCGACGGAATCACAACACACACTTTAGTATTTAAAGATGGGCTATTTATTAGTCACTCGACGGCATAAGGAGGTATAAAAATGATAACAATAAACTTTACAATTAGTGATGAGATAGTAGGTGATGTTATAGATTCGTTATGTGATACTTATGGTTACGATGAAGAGATGGAAACTACAAAGGCACAATATGCAAAAGATATGATTAAGAAATTCGTGAAAGATTGTTATGTGAATTGGAAATCACAAAAGGCAAGTATTGAAGCGATTCCAATAGCACAAGACAATGCAGAAATAGGAATTAATTAAAATATGAAACTACTAAAAGATTTACTTTGGGATTTTCATTATAAGTCTAAGTTTGAAAATATAAAAAAGAAATTAGACCTGCATAAAGAATTTATTGAAAGAAATAGCCCATGGATTCAAGATGTAGATTACTTGAATGTTATTTTAAGATTTCCAAGATTATCCAAAGATTACGAGAAATATTTAAGAATTAAACAAAATTTTCCTGCGGAGACTTATTATAAATGAAAAAATCTTTAATTGAAGAAATACTCGATGACATCGATTGGATTTTTGGAGATAAAAAAAGATTTTATGAAAAGGCAGATAAATTAGAAAATTACAGAAATAGGTTACTTAGAATTTATCCATCTAAAAAAATAACAGATTTTCCATATTGTAAGGTTATAAAATTTTATCCAAATCTAAGAGAAGATTATGTTGAATATATGGTATTATGGAATAGACACAAACATAAAATAGTAAAATTCAATAATGGATAAATTTATAAATTCTATTTCTTTTTACTTTTTATGGATTCGGAGCAAATTGAAGAACTTTTAAAAGAAACAGAAGAGAAAGTTGAAAGAAAAAGAAATGAAGGGCAACAATTAATTCAAATGATAAAAAATGCTCAGGATACTTTAGAGAAGAGTTCAATAGAATTATTAAATTTGATGGCGGAGGTTCGTGTCTATAACAAATTATTAAAATGAAAAAGAAAGGTGACATGTGTAAAAGATTCGAAGGCTTAGATAAAATATTATTAAAGATAGTTGGAAAAGAAGAAATGACAACCCCCGAAATTTTTAATAAATTGGATTTAAAAATAACAAGTAAAACTCTTTTAAAATATCTTCATAGATTAGAAGAGAGAAAAAAAGTTAAATCCAAATCTTTCTGTAAACTAATCTTATGGAAAAAGGCATAAATTAATAAATTTGATTATCTTAATTTAATTATCTTTTTTTGTCATGGCTTCTTTTTCACTGGAAGCCCGAGAGCTTCCAGTAATTTTTATAAGTTATATAACTTATTATTTTTTTAATTATTTAGTGGTTATAATTATTTATAAAGTATTAAGATATATATTTTTTATGGATTGGAATGAACAAATAGGAAATGTATTCTTTTTTAAGTTGTATGAAGGTGGATGTTACACTGGGGAAGTTATTTTTGTGGATGAAAAATTTAATACCAGAATAGAAATTTTAGATAAATTTGGATTAAAGGTTGGTTTTAATGAATCTGATATTAAGAGATTTAATATGGAAAAATTTGATAAATTCCACTTCACAAAATTATACTCAAAACATGAAAAAAATAAGTTAATGGGGGATAAACCAGTGACTACTTTTTGGAAGAAAAAATCCAAAAAACCACTTGTTAACTCTACTTGTTAACTTTTTGAAATAATTTTATTAGTCTTTCAAAAAAAGGTTAATAAGGTAAAAAATAAAGTAAATTTATGTTTTGCTTAGAAGCGAATGAAATTAATAAATCAAAAAAATAATCAAAAAAAAGGAATTGTTAACAAATTGAAACCTTGTTAACAATTTTTTTTTGAGTTAACAAGTGGAGTTAACAAGTCAAAAAACGGAAAGATTGGACATGAAAAAGAAGAAATATTTAACCTCAACAATAAACTTCGGGGCGGACGGAACACCATCCCGAGCAATAGCTGAAAAAATAAAAAATAAAGTTGGAAAGGCAGGTTTTAGTAAAGTCATTCAAGATTTATTAATAGAAAATTTTTCAAGAAAAAAGGAATTTGATGATGTAAAAATTGCCAACCTATTATTTGAAAGAAAAATGTTAAGCCAACAAGTACAAGAGATTTCAAAAAAACTACAAGAAAATTCGGATAAATTAGAAAAGTTAGGGGTTGATGTAAAATTATGACAGAAAAACAGGTTGATTTAAATTTTGATAAAAGAGAATTAAGACCAACAAAAATTTATTTAGTTAAGTGTAAATTTTGCGGAAAAGAACAAAAAGTTTGGACTAAAAAAGATTTTCCAGTTGGAATAAAAAAAGGGTGTGTTTACTGCGGAAAAACATTTTGTATTCATAATAATCCAAATGATTCAAATATAATAAAAAGATTACAATAAAAGAAAACTTT
>Ga0208957_1001035_pt1 | contig 15994 bp, 33 predicted proteins | sample RifOxyA1_FD_184029 | JGI IMG/M metagenome (GOLD analysis project Ga0208957, IMG submission 184029) | Groundwater microbial communities from Rifle, Colorado - Rifle Oxygen_injection A1 (SPAdes) | ecosystem: Environmental > Aquatic > Deep subsurface > Groundwater | place: Rifle, Colorado, United... | reverse complement strand
CCACAAGTAACACAGGCAACATAACCTCTCCAGTCAGCGTCTTTCATTCTATTATAAAGTGAGCATAGTTCCCAACATTTATCTTTCAACTTTTGACGCTCTGTGCGTGTCTTACGTTTTTTACTACCCCCAGTATCCTTATTTCGTTTCCACATAACCATCCGTAGTCGTTACTATCCCATGATGATGGTTGATTATCACCCTCAACAAAATAGCAATAATTATCTATTTTTTTTATTCTTTTTATGAGAACTTTTGAATGACATTTTTTAAAGTTACCACACTCAAACACTATAATATCATCTACTTTGGGAGAGGAGTGGTATGTTTCAACCACCTCTCCTCCTTTAAAAGTAGGGTTCATACTTCCACTTCCAGATACTATGTATTCAGTCATTGGCATAAAAAATAGTAGAAGTGAAAGTATTATGTTCATTATTTTGTAAGATTAACAAAAGGAACTGTTGATCCTGGTATTTGCTGCGTAGGTAATTTTCCATCCCAACGCTCAATAGCCTTTAGTTGAACGTAATCTGCTCCACCTTGACTTTGAACTGCTTCTGCCTGTATGCGAATTGCTTCAGCTTCTGCCTTGGCATTTGCAATTCTTGCTTCTGCATTTCCACGAGCTTCAGCGATACGTTGGTTGGCTTCTACCTCAATTTGCTTCAACTTCTGTTCAGCTTTTAGTGCGTCTTGACCAGCTTGAATCTTTTGGTTTATAGAAACCATGATGTTTTCTGGAAGTCTAATTTCGTTAATTGTGAATTGAGAAAAATCAAATCCATCCTTTCCTACACCATCAATAAGTGATGATTTTATTTTTGATGCAATTTCCTGTTTCTTTTCTCCATAAATCTCTTCAACTGAATAAGTTCCAAACGCGTCCTGTGTTGCTTGTCTCACAGACTGTCTTAGGAAGTTTTTTTGGATATCTTTAATGCTTGAACGATATTTAACATACAAATCTGGAACTTTTGATCCATCTAGTGTGTATGAAAGTGAAACGTCCATATTTACTGGAACACCTTCTTTTGAGTTAGCAGTGATACTTTCATCATCTTTAGAACCTTCTTGTGAACTCTTAGTCCAGATAGCAGTCTGTAAGAACGTTGGATATTCTTTAACATCTTCTACGAATAATTTTCTAAATCCCCATCCAGGTGTTAGTGGCGTATCTGAAACTCCCTTAGTACTTTGTCCACCCTTATAAATAAGAACACCTACATTTCCTGGACTAATTGAGTATACTTTTGTAGCAGCTACAATTCCAACAATTAGGATTGCAAAAAGTATAATTCCTCCAATGAGTCCATTTCCTTTTTTATTCTTCATTTAAGTATTTTATTAATTTTTTTATTATTTAACTCTTTTTTATCTTGATAGTCTCTTATTAATTTTGCCACAATAATTTCTCCAAATGTGTTTCCAATGAAAAATACTGCCAAACAAATCAATAACAGGACTATAATTTCTCCAAATACCATATTATTCTTTTTCTTTTTTAATCTCTACAATTTTCTTAAGAAAATCAACTCTTTCTTTTGTCATTGTGGAAAACAAAAAGTTAATAAATTCTGCTCTACCATCTGAATTTAGTTCATCTGTTGATCCTAATCCAAGTGACTCTAGTGCTTTATTTTCCTTGCTTTTAAATGCATTTGTGATAATTGACATAATGTTTTTAGGTTTACTTGTTAATTCTTTTTTAGAGTGACTGTTATAATTGTAACCATTCTTTACTAAATTGGAAGTTATTGATGTTGCTAAGCATTCCTTTCCAGATACAACATTCATAGTATCAACTTTTTCATACCATTCATTTAGATAGATATACCCACATCCAAATTCTAGTATTTCGTTAATTTCTCCATCTTCATTAACGGAATCAACATGAACTATATCACCAACTTTTGCACATAGTATACCTCCATCGCTTAGTATTCGCACCCTATCTCCACTTTTAAATTTTTGCATAAGCTATAATTTTAATTGTTCTGGTTCTGGTAAGTAAAGAGAAATTTCTTTAGCTGCCCACTCCTTAACTTGTTCAATAAATCTAGAGAATTCAACAGTTGTTAGGCTAGAAGTCGACTTTACGACTGTATATCTTTTATGTCCCACATCTTTGAACTCTTTAAGAAATATTGACTTCATTAAGTCTAAAACCTCATCTTCAGTATAACCAGTTTCCGCACTTATAAGTCTTATATAGAACCAAAGAAGTCTATTCTGTTGGTTAGTGCGTTCACGAGTTAATCTATTTACTGTTAATTCTACATCCTTACCCTCAAGGGAACTCAACCATAAGTGATATTTTTCTTGACTTTCTGGTATAAAAGTTCCACTATTAATTTTTCCTATAAATTTGTGCATTAGAATGGAACGTCTGATAATTCTACTTCATCATTAATCTGAATTGTTGGTAGTGGTTCTTTTTGAACACCCTTAACAAAAGCTCCTTCATCATCCATATAATAATCAGTTCCACACAAGTATGCGACATCTCTTAATTTGTCTCCAACTTTCTGCTTTATTACATATGTCTTTGCATTTCTTAATACCCAACCATCAGAATCATCTCCATATGCATCAACTAAATTGTTCAATGATGTTTGGTTGACTGAAAAAATCTTTTCCCCATTTTTTGTGCGAATTTTAAATACGTGTCTATCACCAAACTCTCCTGGAATCATTTGTCCAGCGTCTAGAATTGTGATAGAACCCTCATTAGTAATGTCTTCTTTAACCTTTGCCCATTCTCCTCCAACATTAACCTTTTTGACAATTTTCATTAATTTGTTTCTTAATTTTTACATCGTTTTCAGCATGTTGGATTATTTCCATAACACGCTTACTGGCTAAATAGTATTCATTTTTCCAATATCTCAATTCGTCTTCTTCTTGTTCTAAAAGCCGTCTATACCCAAATGCTATTCCAATTGAAATTAAGCAAAGAATAGTTAACAATATTACCATTTATTTAACTTAAATAATTATCTTGATTTTTACATTGCTTATGGAAACGACAGTATTTATTTTCCCAAGCATCCTTGTCTTCATTTGGTCTTGGAGGAATTTTTTTCTCCCAAGACTCATTTAGAATTGCTAATCGACCAAGCGTTTCAGCTTTTAGCTCTTCATCTCCTAACTCTACAATAAATTCAGCAGTGGCAAGATCATCTTTCGATAAATATACCAGTTTTCCAGTTTTTATATTTAAAAGATATAGATATATCCACAACTGCATTTGATGTTGCCTACTTGGTTTCCCACTCTTCTCCATATACCAGAAAGCTCTAGAGTGTTGAGATTTAAGCTCTATGACTTCTTTTTCTCCATTTGGAAGAGTAACAACTAAATCTGCGTAGCCACTAACATTTAGGTCTTTATCTTCTACTCTTACTTGTTCTTCAAAGACATATCCTTTAGTATCCTTAATCGTCTCAATAACCCAAGATTCAAACATTTTTCCGACTTCAAAAACTCTGAGTGTTCTTGAATCAAACGGCTTCTCTGGCGTTGCACCAAGTCGTTCGAGATACAAACCTGTGAGACAGCTTCCAACTTTTGAAATATGCCATGATGTAATTTCTTTTGTTTCATGTTCTTGTTCTAATATTTTTTGATCTATTAAATCACTAACACTGAATAAGTTTTCCATATCTATTATATTTTATACCATAAACGTGGTTTAAAAAATTAATACATGCTTTTTCGTTTAATTCCTTTGGTTCTGAACACTTTTCAAAGTGCTTACATGATGAATTACAATAGTTTGCAATATCCTCCTTATCCCCATTTGTTTCTGGACTACATTTCATATACTTTTATATTACTTACTTATATATTAATTATATCATACTGATTGTAGAAAGTCAAATCTATAGCAATTCCGCTTGTGTTGGCTTATCCTCTATATCATCCATCCATGTTGAAACTTTACCACCAAACTCTTTTTTAGCAATTCTTAAAATAGGAGAAAGGTGATCACGAATATATCTTATTTGCTCATTTGAAAGCTTTCTTCTATAATAACCAAAAAGCATTTGTTGTTTTGATACATCTTTTTCAGCTAAAATATATACAACCATTTCACGTGGATCTTCAAAATGCTTTATTATTTTATTTAGTTGTGCTACATTATTTAATCCCATTCTAGTGGATGTATAAATTTATTATTCGAAGCTCTTATGGCTATATCCATGTCTCTTTCTGGTAAAATAAACACCAGTTTATTACATGAATCACATATCCCTTGACATACCGTATTTCCCATCATAGCATCATCAAATGCTTTTTTATTTTTTCCAATTTCATGTTTTCTTTCTTTTAGTTGACATTCATAACATTTTCCATTCATAATGTGCTTACGTTAATAGGTTTATAGTTGTTATCTTTCATTGATACTAAAAAATAGTTTTCACTATTGTACCAAGGATATTCTTCAATATGGTGACTATTTAATTGATGTAGATGTCCGTGTACGTTTATTTTTCCGTTAGTATTTTCTATTGGTTTGTGTGTAAAAATAAAATTTCTCCAAGTAAACTCGTAACAAGCAAAATCAAATCCTCTTTCCATATACCACAATGGAGGTTTATTATCATGATTACCCAAAACTAGTATCTTTCTGCCTGGAAGAGTAGAAACTAATTCCTTCATTTTTGTGCTTCCTCCAAAACAAAAATCTCCTAAATGTATAACCATATCATCATTTTTGATAATTTCCTTCCAATTTTTTAGAAGTTTATCTTCTCTTTCTTCATCATTTTCGTATTCTTTCATCCTAGAATGGAAAAAGTGGGTATCACTAATTAGATAAATATTGCTCATACATTTTTGTTATTACTTCTTTACCAACAGGATTAAGTCTTAGACTATCTCTTAGTATGCACTCTTTCAATGGTGTATTAATAAGTTTTACTTCAAGTTTATATCTATTTTTACCAAATCCTTCAAAATAATTATGTTGTTCTATAATTTTTCTAATTGTTTTTTCGTGGTATGGGTTAAAATTACAATCAGACAATACAATATTTTTTCTCTCATCCATCAAATATTCTATCAATTGATTTCTACACTCTAGTAAAATTCTTTCATTATCATTAGAATAATAACCAAAATCAAGCATATTCCTTAAATCATCTTTACATATATTTTTATATCCCTTTAAGACAAGTTTTTTTGCGAAAGTAGTTTTACCTGCCGCTGGTAATCCAGTTAACATAACTATTTTTCTCATATGTTTTTCCATACTAATTTATGTAATATCCTCCAAATTAATGTTTGACTAACATTGTATATCTTTGCTACTTTTCTCTGATTAATTGATGATCCTATTTTTCTTATTTCTAGAACTTCTTCTGTTTTTAGTTTAGTGCTATTCCCTCTCTGAACATTTACTTCTCTAGTAACTGGCTCAAGATGATCAGGATTACAGCATTTCCTATTTCTACAAAGATGATCCAATTGAATATTATCATCTAACTCCCCATATTTCTCAATATATGCAATTCTATGTGCAGTTGTAGCCTTAATACCCTTCTTTTTAGCCATCCCATATCCTGTACGGCTAATTGATCCTTGAAAATTCCAGCAACCATTTTTATCTATAATATATCTAACTTTTCCACAACTAACATGACACTTACGATTAAACTTTTCAGAGTGACATAGACTAGAATTATCAGCGTAAAATAATTCTTTTCCACATGATGGACAATTTCTTTTATAAATTTTTTTCATAATTGTGGTTCATTATCCATTCCAAACATTTCCCTAATAGAATCTACAGTGGTATCCTTTTTATGATATGGACACCACTCTTTATGTTCTTCTTTATCTAAATTAACAAAACATTTATCACAGTGTCCTTTTTTCATAATCGTGTACGTTTATATTATTATATTATTCTAATCTTTGTAAATTTAGGATATTCACCCTTTTTCCAAACTGCATGCATATATTCTATTGAATCTGTTCCACCATTATCCAGAAAGCTCATTCTTCTCCTGTGTATGTAGGCGTTGGTTGGCATCTGTTTATCCCAAAATTCTTGCCTTAACTTTCCTCCAAAGAAATTAAGTCTAAGTAGCATAACAACATATCCGCCATCTTTACATACATCTAGTGCCTTTTCTATAATTTCAACTGCCTTATTAAATGGAGGATTAGTTATAACCACATCGTATTTGTTTTGAAATTTCATCTCTAGAAAATCTGCTTTTATTTCAGCTAATGAATCTTCTCTAATATCAATAGTTTTTGTTTTAATCCCTAATTCATTAGATATAAATTCTGGATATGACATATGGTGATTCTTATCTCCTCCAGCACATGGATCAAGCCACACCCCCCCCAACTCATCTTCCACATCCTCTTTCCATGCTGTGAAAAAATCTCTAATACAATTTATTGGTGTTACATAATAATCGGCTACATGATCCTCTCTGGCATTGCTTCTATTTGTGCTACTCATTTTTTTGGTCAGCAACGCTGATGTTATTATTTAGTATATCATGATATATTTGGATAATTTTTCTACTTGCTAAGTTTTTTAACAGTTTATTGTTAACTGATGGTACTTTATTAAAAATAGTCCATGCTTCCTCTGTTATCATGTCATTTAGAACAGTTCCAGCTATACGAGGAGTATGCTCAAAGTCTAATTTCTTCTCTATTAGCGGCTGTATTTTATGCATTATCTTCTTAATTCTTTCTAACGTTATGAATTGGTTAACAATATACATTTCCCAATATGATTCTGAATGTTTATTATTTCCTCCAAAAACTAAGGAGTTTGTTTCCTTGAATTTTTCAGTAACAAGTTTAGCATAATCACATCTATAAAATTGGTTTACAAAGTCAAAGTTTTTAATCACTATTCCTTCTCCATATTCTCCTAAATCTGATTTACCTACAAACTCTTGTAGTTGTTCTATTGTTGGATTTTCAATATATCCAAAGAGCTTTGGAGTTTTGATATCGTACTCAATTGCATGAGCGTAAACTTCATCAGTTGTTAGAAACTTATCTCCTACTAGTATGTCAAAGAGATAGAATTGTTTGTAGGCAGTTTCGTTGTATTGAACAGTATGTCTTACTAACCATTCTCCGTACAGTCTCCATTCTGGATTTTCAGTTAATAGTCTTTTTATTCCTTCGTGTTCGTTGACATAATCAACAAATCCATTAAAACCAGATTCTAAAATGTTGTTTCTAGATCCACATCTAATTTCTCCATCTTCCATCCATATTTGAGTATTAGCACCATCTATTTTTTCTTGTATAAAGCAATTTCCTATCAAAATACCATTTGTTTCCTCTTTTCCTAGTCTGTGAATTTTTTCATATTTTATAAATTTCATAGTTTTATATTTATTTCAGTCCCTTTAAAAATAATAAAAGTGATTCTTTGTTTATCATAGGACCAGCCTGATTTTCCCATTTTTTTTCAATCCATTCAGTAATTGATTTGATGAGGTCGGCTTTGGCTTTTTTTGCGATTATTTCTCCATAAAGCTTTCCATCATTCCATCCGCTTTGATATGCTTCATTGCCTCCTGCTTTGTATTGTTCTTGTCCGAATCTCCCTAGTAAAATTTTTGCACTTCTAGTGTCTGAATTACCTATTTCCTTAAATATCTTCTCAATTCCTTCGTCTGATTGTGGTTGTTCCTTCTCCCACGCCTCTCTTTCCTTTTGGATTGTTTGGCGAAAAAGATGTCTTAGTTCATCCATTTGGTATCCATCAAGACCTAGTTTTAGTGATAACAAATCAAATTGTTGTATGTATTTTGGTTCAGCCCACTCGTCTTTGGTATCATTGAGAGGTTTTGGGGTGTCATCTCTCATCAAAAGTCCACATTGATGACACTTTGGATTAAATTCTTCACTATCCCAGAGGTGTTTGCAGGTGTTTTCCATATTTATATCTTTATGTTATTTAAGCGACTATCCAGTTTCTTTAATAAGTGATTGACCTGAATCATTTGCAGTTTCAATCCTAGTTCCACAGCTTCCTTGAACTTTCTTGACCCCTTTTGATATGCAATCCAGCCATCATAATCTAGTAGCTTTTCTATTTGTTCTTGCGTCATATCTATTATATGTTAGTTAATTACCAGCCCATAAAACCTTTGATGAAGAATGCTATCAATCGCCCTATGTAAGCTAATCCGAAACCATAAATTATTATTTGATGCCATTTCATATTTTATTTCCACTTAGAATTAAGGGGTTATTTGCATAATTTTTTTTCAATTCTTGCAATATCTTCACAGGTATAATCCCATTCGTCTTTACATTCTTCGGAGCAGGCATATTTATATCCAACTATCTGTTCTGATGTCATTTCTTTATCACATTCCAAGCAATTTCTTTTTTCATTCATATATTTATTTCCACTTAGAATTAAGGGTTTATTTGGCTAAGTTGTTTTTTAAGAAGCTTGACCATGTTTTTATTGTGGAATATTTCCTCTTTTTGGTGTATCAACTGAAATTCTTGCCTATCAACCATATGTGAAAGTTCATCTATCCTGTCTTCATAGTATTCAATTCTTTCTCTTTTAGTCATATATTTATTTCCACTTATCCCATAAGATATGGGGAGTTGATTATTTAGTTTTTGGAAGTTCATATTCGTGCTTACATGCTGGACATACTGTTATTTGATTTCCGTTTCTCTTGACTTCAAATTTAATAGCTAGAGTAAAATCGAAAACACAACCGCACTCTTGGCAAACAGTTATATACTCTAAATCCATTATTTCCATATAATTGTTACTTGTTTAATTTGTTTATTTTATCGTTAATTTCTTGGACTGCTTGGTGATGTTCGCAAGTGCAAGTGGTATATTTGCATAATTTGCAGAAATGAAATTCGTGATGTCCAGGGTCTTCCATTTTCAGCTCCTCCAGCATCTCAATTATCTTTCCTCGGTAGAATTGTTTGATGTTTATTTTTTCTCTTTCGCCACATGTTGTTGTCTTTTCCTTCCCCCAAAACTCGTCAAACTCGCTTTCTATTTTTGAAATCATAGTTTTATTCTTAATTATTTAATGCTATCCCACCTTTGTTTAGGGAACAATTATATTATGCTCTTCCATGTGACACATCTGACATAATAATTGTAAGTCATGCATATCTTCACATCCAATATTATCATAAGTCATATGATGAATATTTAATCTTTTCCTGCTTCCACATAGATCACATTTCATTGGTAATCCAGATTTTTTTAAAAATGTATAAAATTCTTTTCTTTTATCCTCCCAATGTTTACTTTCTAAATATTTTACGTATTTATTTTTTTCCGATATTCTTGCAATATTTCTTCTAATGTTCTTGCTATGCTTTCTCCCTTTTTTCTTTTTTTTATTAACCAAAGGTGTGTTTCTGGGCTTAATCTGATTGTTTTTGTAAACAGTGTATTCTTCCAGAATTGTTTCATTTGTTTTCCATAAATTAATGCTTAATGTAGCCATATTATTTTAAGTAGTATACTAGTTAGCTAGTTCACTCTTTACCCCTTCCATTCTTTCAACCCGAACCTGCCATCCATCTCCGTTGTACTGTCTTGTACTGGGTACAACTCCAGTGTGGTGTTTAGTTTATTGTTCGGTATAGTTAAGCTGTTAGGGGCGAACATTGGAACACAGAAAAACTCTGTATTCTCAGTTAGTCACTACCATATTTTAAGTATATCACAATAATAACCAGAAAGCAAATCTATTGTTCATCTTCAATTAAAGTTAGTAGTATGAAGTCATAAAGTATCTCATCATAGATTCTAGACTGTATTGTTTCGTTTGAGTGTGTTTTGCCAGATTTAATAAATTGGGCGATTGATCTGTTATGTTTTTGTTTGTACACCCACAGTATAGCCTTAGGATCTAGCCCTAATTCCTCTCCTACAGCTTTAAAGTTCTTATTAGCATCTAAGTCATCATTTGCGTATTCAATGCCCTTAGAAGAGCAAATTTGCATTATTTCGTCAAAGTGTTTTCTGATTGATTCATCTCTTTGTTTATGATTCATATTTTTAATTTATTGGTTATAATTTAAGTATAGCATACCTATAATAAAAAGTCAATTTGGCGATGGATTTGCTTTTTGGTTATTTGTATGCTATAATATAGATGTACACTCTGAAAGGAGAACAATTAAAAAAGTAACGGCACATTGACTGATGATAATACCTCAGCACACTTTAAATGGCTTTTTCCTACCCTTGTAGGTTTTTTGCCGTATTACAACTATGAAATGCATGAAATACATTTGCCACGACTGCAAAAGAAACCTTAAGCGAGGAGAAGAATTTGTTCCCTATAGAGTTCAAGATAAAACTTACATAAAATGTAGAAATTGTTATCTTGTAGATCCAGTTCTTCGTAATTTTCAGTTATGTGAGGTTTTTAGTAGAGTTGTTGGATATATTAGACCAATTTCTCAATGGAATAACGGTAAAGCCGAGGAATACAGAGATAGAAAAGAGTATAATATTAAAGTACATCTATAAAAGATGACTTTCTGCTGTACGATGTGTTGGAGGAAAACGATATTCACTTGTGGAGTACATTAAACCATCTTGTGAAACATTAAATCTAGCTAATTCGCTTTTGAAGTAATGCAGTTGTTTTGTTTTCCAAGAATAAATATACACAGACCAATATCCACCAGCACTAGACAGACACTCTTCTAACATTTTACGTTCTTGAGAAACAGTTTTTACATTTGATGCCTTTAATTTGGAATTTATCAATCTTGTAAATGACAGTGTATCACTTTCTCCAGGAATAGAATCTAAGTTAAAGATTCCATTGTGAATAACGAGATAGTTTCCATTTAAGATGGGTTGAGCAGATTGAGCTGAAAATCCACTAGTAGCTAGACGAAAGTGCATTATCATTATTTGTCCAGGTTTCAATTCAGCTTGTTTTTCATAGAAATCATCTGCAATTTTTTGATAACGATTATCTAATTTTTCAAGAGAAACATACTGTGAATCGTATTCTTGTTCTGGATAATAGTTTAGAAAATTTTGATACTCTTCTGACATTTTCCATCCATAATCATCAGTACGACCAAATGATTTTCTAGAAGGAGATAAGTGAAATTTTATTTCTTCCACTAGCTCCCAAGAATCTCTATTTTTCTTTAAAATAGCATATCCTGCACCATCTGGATTGTTCTTTAAAGCAGTTTCTATTGCTTCTAGTTCAAACTTAATACCCTTTTTGTTGTATTTTAATGTTAGAATTTCACACATTTAGTTATTTTTTATTAATTAAAATGGTGCTCTAAGACGTGTTGGAGTGTTAAATTGACCTATAATATTATTAGCCATATATTCCACGCTGTATCCACTATCATGTGTCTCAATTGATAGCTCTCGTCTACGTTGTCTTCTAGTAGGAGCTATTGTTTTAGGGGCTTTAATAGCCCATTTAGATAGCATAATCATAACATCTCCAGAAATATCAGAAGAATCTCTAATATCTAGACCTTTGAATATTATTTGCTTTTGATCTGAAAGTTTTTTCTCATCAAATCTTTTGTTGTAAATATTGTTAAAGAAAAAATTTATAAGTTTAAGTTTTTTAGGTGTTGTCTTTAGATTATAAAATCCATTAACAACAGATTTAGTAAACTCAATCACTTCTTTTATTCCAGATATTGTTTGCATGTGTGGGAATACCCTAATTTCAATACCAGTACCTTGTGAAATAGATCTAACGTTGAGCCAAAAATATTTATCTCTATTTTTTTTCTTATTTTCAATATCTAATAGCGAGAAGTTAAATTTACCACTTTCTCTACTAGCAAAAGCACGACAATACTTATTTTCAAGCCTAGAAATGAATTTTTGATTCTTAAAAAATGATAAATATCTTTTAAAGAAGTATTTTTCAAATTCAATAGTATCGAAAAGATAAAGTAGGTGGTCGCTTACTTTTTTGAAGCTGAAATGAATATGTGTTCCACAAGAATTGTTTCTTGTAGCAATTATTTCCCTTCCAAATCCAGATTTAACTTTTAATAATTTTAACAAATCATTAAGTGTTTCTTTTTCATCCTCTTCACTTTTTATTACTTTACTTTGAAGTTCCCAGCAAAATGTATCTAGATTTTTAAATCCAATTTCATCCATAGATCCATCTTCATCAACTGTCCAATGGGATAATCCAATTTCTGGACAATCAGAAAAGAATTCTCCCTCTACCTCTATACCTAGCTTAAAAGTATCATAAAAATTGTTCATATTTATTTTATTAATTGTTATAGAACCATTATACCGCTATGCGAGTACATCAGTCCGTATCTAAGGAATTGAGTAATATGCTCCAAATAAATAATTGAGTTTACTCTACCCCATATATTAAGTATACTCCTAAATTTTAATCTTGTCAAGTATTATGAAAATACCAAATAACCTAACTATCGGAGGACACAAAATAAAGGTTATTATAAAGGAAATTGACGAATGTGGACAATTAAGACGAGATAAAAATGAAATTTGGATATCAAATAAAATAGAGGTTAGTCAACAAGAAGCCACACTCTTTCACGAAATTATACATCAACTCAATAGTCAGTTAAACGAAACAATGGTGGATGCTTTAGCAGAACAACTGTATGCTGTACTAAAAGATAATAAAATGCTAAAATAAAAACCCGACCAATGTTTTTGGTTTTTAAAAAATCATAAAAATAGAAAATTTGCTGTCTTACATTATACGTAAAGACAGTCCAGTAAATTTAAAATTTGAATAAAAAATGTTCGGAGTCCTGGACTCTAATTGCGTGTCAAGTTCTTGGTTTTATGTTAACTAGTTCAAATCAATGTTAACATAGATCATAAATAGGAAAGCCAAAAAGACCACTTTGTTAGTGATCCTGTTGGCGTTAGTTGCCCTTTCGGGGTTTAACGTGTTAAGTTATTAGGTTGTATATTAAGTATATCAGATTAAAAGCTAGTTGTCAAATACTAGTTAATCTTCAAATATTGATATTGGATTGTCTGTAATAAATTTTTTAAGTATGCGAGCGTCTGAAGAAGTTATATCACACATCAATAGAGCAGTAGCTATTTCTAAGACGGTATTTCGCATAATCTTGTACTCAAAATTATAGGGGAGATATTGATTTTCTACGCTCTTAAGTTGTAGGTTTAGTGCTGATATCATCAATTCCATATTGTTATAGTTTTAAAATTATTCTAGCGACCTTTATAGCACTCACAATCGCTTGCAAGTGCTAAAAGATAGTTAGTCTGTCATCGTTCCCATAGTTGACATCTCCAAGATGTAGTCTTCAATACTCATATTTTTGTTATTATATTGATTAGCTCATTCTCTAGTTGGCGCTCTATGCTGTTTATACTGCGCTTATTAGCTTCTAAAAAATCAATACTGCATTTCTTTTTCCATTCTTTAAACCTTTTAAGGCTTAAAATAGCTTGTCGCTTCATATATTTATTTATTTAGAATTATAGGAATTATATTAGCACCATCATAACTTGCAGCTTCGGCACAAAATGGGCAAAAGTAGCAATCAAGTTCATCACTGAAAAAGTTAGTTTCATCTTCGTTGATAGGCTCTCCACAGTAAGCACAATATTCAAAATCATCAACACCGCTTAACTCTTCTTCTTTGAAATCATAATCGTTATAGTGCCCGTTGTTGTAGTAATTTCCAGCGTAAGCTCTAGCAGCAAAAGATATTTTTTTCTTTGTTATCTTTAAACTAAAATCAATTTCATACACATAATCAGCTAACGGATAGTCAATTTTAACCTTTTTGAGGTCAAATTGTGTAGATATTATTGGCTTTAAGTATTCAGCTTCACTACACCAGAAAATAGTATCTATTTCCTTAATATAGGCGGTAGCAAGTGGGTTAGTGTTTCTAGCAATAAAAAGCTTTTCAATTCCTACATTGTACCAAGTTAAGGCAAACGAACCACTTAGACGCTTTAACACATTTTTATAGTCGTTATTCTGCTTACCTAGTTCTGCAAAAATAACCTCGCTGTCGACTTCTCCTTTATGGTCAAAGGTTAAATAGTTATCTACTGATCCGTTGTGTGCTCCTATTATGTTATTGATTAAAAATGGGTGGGCGTTGCGATTAGTAATAGCTCCAATTGTAGCGAATCTAGTATGTCCAATTAGTAAATTATGTTTGAAATCAAAAGAATTTTTGATTTTTGGTAAAAATTTACTCGCTGGCTTGATTGCTTTAAGTATATCATACTTTTTACCAATCAAAGATATACCGGTGCTATCTTCCCCCCTTGTTTCCATTGAAATACCTAGCGCAATAGCAATTCTAGTTCTTTTTTTGCGCTGTTCTACGGTTAAAAGAGTATCTTTATTAGTTATATAGCCAAATAGTCCACACATAAAATTGTTTTTTAGATTAATTATTCTTATTTTTCCCTTATTCTGTTTAGAAAGTCAAATCTAGCCAAGAAATACTCTTTATTACTTAAATGTAAAGTATTAAACATAGCCTCAATTGCATCTCTGCCAGTTCCTTGCTTAGCTTTTAAAAGTAAAGATCTATTTAGTTGCTTAGATCTGTTAAAAAGTTCTAGATTGAATTGAATCCAATTTAGTATCTTAATGGGATTTAGTGTACCGCTATGGTGTCTAAGTTCCACAGTACCACGAAAAAAGAAGCTATGCAAATTAACCCCGTAGTATCTGGAATTATTCCACTTATCCTTTTTTAAATCTTTGCGGTAGTCTTTGCCTCGCTTTTTATTCCATTCTTTTTCTAGTTTTTCCCTGGCAGACATAAATTCTTCTGAGTTTTGATAAGGGTTACATATTTTAGACGCTTCGCGGTAAGAAAAATTAGAAATATTATCAGCAACCGAGCCGTACCAATACGCCTCAAAATCATTAAAACTTGAGATCTTTAAAAGTTTTAATTGACTAAAATCATTAGTAAGCGGTTTGCTGTAAGTTCCATTTTTTCTAGATGGTGGCAAAAATGAATAGATAACATCTTCAAACATTAGATAAGTTAAAAGAAAATTCCTAACCTGTTTCCAGCTGCTGTTGTTGGCGTTGATGTGAATATGCAACCCACAAGAACTATTTACAACAAATTCATTATCAGTAAGAACTTTACAAGTATGATTAATTATTCTTTCTAATTCGTTTAAGCTGGCTGGTGGTGTTTGTACTTCCATACCATTATCAAGCGAACCATCGGGACTATAACCGCAACAATCTAGTAATTTTTCTTGTGCAATTTCAAAATTACCATCTTCCGACTCTATTTCAACACCTACTAGCGTATCAATTTTAACAATTTCGCCAAAATCACTGCCAGTGATGGGAGTTAAATTAATCTTTCTTTCATTATCATTACTAGTGCCACAATCACAAGAGTGGCAATAATCACAACAATAATACTGGTCGCAATCTTCACAATAACCGCCACTATCGTTATAATCAAACCAATCTCCACACGAGCCACATTCTCGGTAATTATCAAAACAACTATTACAAACAAGTTTTTCGTTTGTTACTTCGTTAGTATTTTCTAGCTTAACAATATCCCCACAATCATCACAAGCATAATAGTTTTTATCAAAACAACTATCGCAAAACATCTCATCATCAATATAGTGCGACTCATCGTTTGAGATTGTTTGATTGCAGATACTGCAGGTAGTAAATAAATAATTAAAACAATCTTCACAATATATATCTTCATTGTGAACCACCATATCATCAACCTCAAAAGTTCCATTACAATTTGAACAAGTTTTGTTTTCCATAAGTTTAAGCGGTTAGCCTAAAGGCGTTACGCTAGTTATTGATTAAAGATAAAACTTCACTTTTCCCCAGTATACCTATTGCCATTAGAGCAATTAGCAACCAAGTTAAATAAACATACTCTGCCCGTTCCTTTTGTTGTAGCTCGCGCCACGTTTTTATTCTCATTTTGTTTTTTGTCTAGTGTTTGCGCC
>Ga0208957_1001028_pt1 | contig 16072 bp, 25 predicted proteins | sample RifOxyA1_FD_184029 | JGI IMG/M metagenome (GOLD analysis project Ga0208957, IMG submission 184029) | Groundwater microbial communities from Rifle, Colorado - Rifle Oxygen_injection A1 (SPAdes) | ecosystem: Environmental > Aquatic > Deep subsurface > Groundwater | place: Rifle, Colorado, United... | reverse complement strand
GTGAAGTCCCGCACGCACGACTTCCCGACCTGGATATACCGTCCGTCTTCATGCGCGAGCACAAGCAGAGCCGTGCGATTACGCACCTTCCGGCAATGTTCGCACGTGGTCCCAGTGTGGCGGAACCGCTCGGGAACCTCCTCCACGCCGCGCACGATGTTCCCGTTCTCGCTCGGGTCGACCGCGGCCACCACGCGCCACCCGTTCAGGCGCGGAAGTTCCCCGGTAATCGTAACGTCCACGAGCCGAACCGTGCGCTTGACCGAGCGGGAATCGCGTCCGGCGTCAATCCAAACTTCGATGGTATCGACGCGCTCGTTCGTGAATTCCCACGAGAAAGCGTCAACCCCGAGCTTGGAAGCGCGCTTGGCAAGGGCACGGAGGCGGCTGGTGCAAGCGTCGCGAAGGTCGTGGGCGATGGTAGCGGTTACGGTTGCCATGGTTCGTTCTCCTTGCCCGTAAGCGTTGCAGGTCGCGTGCCAATCACTCCTCGGCATACTTCGCCAGCGCGTCGTAGTTGCGCTCCCAGTTTCGGAGCGCACGGAACGTCCACTCTGCTACCGACCACGCATCTACGGATCCAGTGCCGAATTCGTAGGATTCGGTAAGCATGGCCGATACTTCCGCGATGGCTTTGCGGGCGGCCGCGCGCGGGGCGGAGCCGTAGCCGAACCGCTCGGCAATGAGTAGGGCGTCCATCTGGCAAAGTGCCGTGAGTGCGTGTTCTGCGCGGATAGTATCGGCCGTGTGATTCTTCATGCTCGCACTCATTGCAGGTGGCGTGCCAACCTAGCCTCGGACAGCATCCGCTCTTCGCTCGCCGCGCCGTGGAGAACCAGGAACGCCAGAACCGCCGCAGTCGCTTCGAGGTTGGTCGGGGTCTTCATGCTTCCCAACCTTTGCGAGAGTCGTGCCATCGCGAAACGGCCGAAAACACGTCCACGGCAAGGTGCCGAACCGTTGCAGGTATGACACCCGTGTCATGGGTAAACCGCACTTCTCACAATTCACCGAGGATTATGCTATGACACTGAAGTCATAGCAAAGCAGGCATGGGAGCCAACGCTGCTCTGAAGTGGCTTAGATTGTAGTGGATTCTAGCGAAGTTGGTGGTGTGACATTGCTGTCATGGCCGATTGCCTACCTGCCGCCGCTGAGATTCCAGTTCCCGCGACTCGCGAACGACTCGCGGCGAACGTCCGCGATGCGAGCGTTGACCATATCTAGCTCCACTTCGTTCCGGAGCCGCGCGTTCACCTCGGCCGATTCCCAAGCGGAGCGGATAGCCTCGCGCGCGGCCGAGATGGCAGCGCGTGCCTCCTCCTGGTTGTCGAGGAAGCGGACGTCATCTTCCACGCTCTCGAGCTTGCGAAGCGCCCTCGTGAAGCACTCACGGTCGCCACCCAGACGGTAGGACTCGAAAGCCTTGCGGGCAGCGGTTACGACAGCGTGAGCGCGGCGGGCGATGGCGACGGCGGTGTAGGTCTTCATGGGCTTACGACTATGCTAACGGCGTGCCATCTGTAACCGGCCCATAACTCGACCGCGCGAACCACCTTCCCCACACGACCCATGATTTTCAAGTCGCGGTACTGAGTGTATTCCTGCCGGTTCGACACGCGCCATCTATAGTTTCCGCGCACTTAGACTGCGATATGTATGGTCTGACTTTCAAGTCATGCACCCATGCAAACCTTGCGGCATCTTTGGCATGACACGAATGTCATACCCTGTCGCGCACACTAAACCGGCTTGTTTTATCGAGCGTTCCGAGTTTATCGTGAGCCCTACCCGTCGCAACCATGACACGAATGTCATAGCAGAATCAGGCCGAAAACCGACAAGTTCGCGTTTGCTATGACAGCGCTGTCATGGTGCCGATTCGCGCGAGCATATCCGCCCGTGCCCGATAGCACTGGCGTTCTCCCATATCTTGCCGTTCGCCTCCCTCCGAAGTACCCCGAACCGATGCGAGTACCGTGCCAAACTACTAGTCCACAATCCTCGCATTGACCTCATCCAACCTCGCGCGGGCCTCGGCTATCACCCGTGCGAGTACCGCGTCCGCATGCGAGTCCTTACCGCGCAGCGTGTGCAATCGAGCAAGCGTCACGACTGGAGTGGCACCGGATGAGTTAGCGTGCTCGGACTGCGCCGTAGCGGTAAGCAGCGCAACACCTATCGAGATTCCCGAATCGCCTAGCACGATGTCTCCGCCGTACTGCGCCTCCGCTACCTGCCGCTGCGCCGTGGTGAGCCGGCGCAGGCGCTTACCTATCGTGTTCGCCCGGTGCGCTGCGTAGAACATGCGCTCCGTTACGCTCTCTCGTGGCGAGCTAGACTCGGACTCGTGCACGCGCATGCACCCGTCCTCGCGCTCTGCCAATGCTTTGCGGTGCATCGTATCCTCGAATGCGCCCTGACACGAGCGCAATCCAAGCTCGCCGGCGGCAGAACAGTAATACCAGCGCAGGGCGACTCCAGCGGCGGCAGTGGAGCAGAATTCGCTTAGGGGGTCGGTCATTCCTAATCCTCGTTCAAGTACCTCAACGGGTTGTGCCCCACAGGTACGATTCCGTATTCAATGGCCTTCCGAACGAACTCGGAATCCTCCGTAAGAAGAGTCAGGTCCTCCTCCCCAAGAACCCCATTCACCTCGCTATGCTTCCCAAGAATCTCGCCAAAGTAGACTTGCTTTCCAAGCGCCGCTTTCACCTCTTCTGGCTCTGCCGCAAACACGCTCTCAACGTCGCCCATTCTGCCGCAGTCCCAGTGGAATCTATACAGGTTAGCCATCGTTCACCTTCCCCTCCGCCGCGCGAAGCATACCAGCCAACTCCTTAGCGGCAGTGGCGATAGACTCCCACCGATTCGAGTCAGACTCTAGCATATCCGCTGCCTTGTCCGGTGTCAGGTCGCCACCGTTTACGTTCCGCTTCTGTTCCTCGATTAGCTCGCGCAACAATCGCTGAGTCCACCCGCTGAACAGCGCATGGTGTCCGACTGCCCCGCGGAATGCCGACTCTGCCGCGTTGCGTTCATCTAGTTCTACGTTGACCTCGCTCGGTTCCTCGCCCGCGCGCAGCATGTCAATAGACGTGCGCGAGTGTGCTACCAACTTGTCGCAATGCGGGATAGCCGACTCTAGCGCGCTTGCTTGTTTGCCAATCCACTCGCGCACCGTATCGGCATCAATCGTTGGCAGTCCTGAGATTGCCTTCGATACGTCAACGCTTCTGTCTGGTAGCGTGTACAGTAGCTTTTGCAGCGGGACATCATCCCACCCATCTACATGCGAGCCACCTTCCGAGCAATTGAACAGTCGCATGCTCGGGTTCTCACGCGCGAGAGTCGCGGCCCGCTGCTCAAACCACACGCGCGCATGCCGCCAGATTGGCGAGTCGTCCAAGTCCGGTCCGTTCTCGCCCCATGGCTTCACCGTTCCCGCTACCGAATGCCTGTGTACCAAATCGCCCGTGTCCACTCCCTCGCAGTGGTTCGGGCGCTCTACTCCACTGGCGTTCACTAGGTCATTGCCAATCATGACGATTCGCTCGCACCCGAACACCTCCGCGAATAGTTCGGCCGCGGTAGTGCACGAGCCTCCAATCGGAAGCCCCTCACCGCGCAAGATGTCCAGGCACATATCCTTGAACGGTACGTTAGAGTCTGCCCAAGCGAGTAGCGGGCCATTGCCTAGAGCGAACGTGTTTGGATTACACGCGAGCGTCCACAGTCGCGGCACGGTCGACATCCACGAGATATCTGTGAGCTTCTTGCTGATATCCTTGCCCTCCACGGTTAGGAAGAAGTCTGGCTCGAATCCGTGGAGGTCAAGCGCCTTGCCTACTACGTCAATGGCAATCACAATGCCCTTGTTCTTGCACTCCGCCAACAAGTCCCAATGCTTTTCCAGCGATGGCCCAGCGCCCACGATGAACGCTGTCTGTCCAGCAAACGCACCAGAGAGTGACATCGCGGCACGCGCATTCGACTTAGCCAGCACAGGAAGGTTATCGAGCGTGTGCGCAATCCACTCCGGCATGCGCGCCTCGATGGTCTGTATGGTAACGTGCTCTGCGTCTAGGATACGCTTGAACACGTCCACGAACTCCGTGTGTTCGCTCGGGTACAGCGACACGTAGGACTGTTGCGAGACAATCATTGCGCTGGAGTTGCCTCGGAGGAACGCTCCGAACATCTCGCGGAACTCATCGATATCGCACGTCACGCTCACACCGGGAAGCGAGTATCCCAAGTTGAGGAAGCGCTTGAGTACACCGGGGTCCGGTTCGAACACGAGCACGGGTTCGGCCGTCATTGATCGCAGCATGTGAATCTGCTGTCCTGCGCACGTACCGAACACGACGATTGGCGAGCCCTTGCTTAGCTCCTCCTTCACCTGTTCTGCCGTCTCATCGTTCGGTGGACCCTCGACAATCTTGCCGTCAATCAGGTAGACGTTCTGTCGCGTGTCACTCGAGATTGTCATCCAACCGCGCTCGGTAGCGGCACTCACCAGCGCCATCGACTGCGGCCCAACATTCGGAGGCACATGTGAGTCAAGCACGTTGACGGTTGCTGGACGATTCACTGCCTCAACATGCGACGGTTGCACATAGGCATTGAGCGGAGAATTGATTACGCGAGGCTGGTCTATCTGAGATAGTTCTGTGATGGTCACTTGACCTCCGTTGGGTCTGCGAGTTCGCTCCAACGCTCTGCAATATAGTCGCCCGCATCCTTGTAGAGTTGGGATACGTACTCTCGCGCGTCTTCATCCTTGCAATCAATGCCAAGCATCTCAATCATGTCGCCTTCGACGTCGGAGTTTCCGAATGGCCTCTTGCAGTCGATACACCATGCGCCATATTCGTCATTATTGATGTAGAGTCCTTTCACGATTGCGGACGCGATAACGTGAGAGTCTTTCTTCCTGTCTCTGCCTGCGTATGTGTTGCTCATTCTGCCTCCAACCTCACGATGCTAGGTACGCAATACCCCAGGACACTAGCACCGCAAACAGGATGGTTAGTGACTTGATTGCCAACTTGGATGCAGTGGTATCCGGGTCTTCATCGCTGTCTTGCATCCTAAAGTGTATCCCAAGTAGGAACATGCCAACAAGCGAATTCAGTCCGAATGCATGCCAGTGGTGAATCTGAATCACTCCCAGTGGAACCATGAACCATCGCCACATGTCGCAGATAACATGTGGGACGAGGTACAGGTTACTGAAAAACAACACCACACCAGCGAACGCGGATGAGATTACTCTGTTCATTCTGCCTCCAGCACTCCCGCCAAGGGACACCCATCAGCGCACTTTCGTTGACCGCACATACGACAACACCCATCACTGTCGCGCCACAGATACCGAAGCATCTCCAGCGCCGTGTCGAGTCTGTCTTGCACCTCGTTCAGTCTGTCGATTGCCGAATCTCGCTGCTTTCGAAACGCGCGCGAGACTCGGGTAGACACTTGCGCGCTCACTCGGTTACCCTCCCGAGCCGCTTGGCTTGCGCTCGCTCGCACGGCTGCACTACCTTCTCGCCAGACGCAAGCATTAGTGCCTCGCTGGTTCGGATTCGTTCCGCAAGCGCGCGCATGCCAGTGGGCTCCAGTGACGCGCCGTGGTCCGAGCCAGGGAGCGCGCGAGACAACGTGATATGCCGCTCGACAATCGCGGCACCGTATGCTGTCACCGAGAGCACACTTGGCTCGATATCGGACTCGTGCCCGCTGTACCCTACGACAACCCCGTAGCGTTTCCGAATCTCGTTGATGACTGGTAGCGCAATCTGCTCGTGTTCAACAGGGTAGCCGCTCGTGCACTGTAGGATTGCAATGTTCGACTCGTCCCACTCACGCGGGAGTCTTTCCCACAGGCAGTCAAGGTCACGCCATGTGCACATTCCAGTGGACACGATGACAGGCTTACCAGTCAGGACCATGGCTTGCAGTAGTTCGGTATTGTCGAAACACGCGCTAGGCATCTTGTGGTAATCGACTCCTACCGCTTCAAGGAACCCAACGCTCTCTAGGTCCCACGCGCTAGCACCGAACGCGAGCCCGAACCGATGCGCGTGCATGCGAAGTGCCGCGTACGTCTCTCGACTAAGCTCCATCTTGCGACGGTACTCGATTGTTGACATGTCTCCGAAGGGTGTAGCGCGAATCGTATCCCACTGCGCGCGAGGAACCACAAGCTCGGGAGTGCGCTTCTGGAACTTGACAGCATCGAATCCGGCGTTGTGCGCGGCATCGATGAGAGCGTGCGCTAGTTTGGGGTCGGACTGGTGATTTATCCCGATATCGCCACAGAGCCACGCGCGACCTGTGCCGATTGGCTTGTTGTAGATTCGCATTCTGCTACTTATACCTCGTTGTCAGGATACCATGAGTCCCACGGATCTTGCTGTTCCGATGAGAGTTCACGGACTATCTTACTGATACGTGCCCGTACTAGTAAGTACATCTCTTCGCTAGACACCTTGAATTGTCTGTTGCGAAAAAGTACTGCGTTGTCGTTGGATTGGTCACTACTGCCAAGCATGCCCACAACGTAACCATTGCGAGCCGTGCTGTCAAGTGTAACCTAGTGCGATTCTGCTATGTGTTAGTACGGTCTGCCGCCAAGCATATCCAGGATAGCGGCGGAGCGTGCGCGCTGTCCTGCACCGTACGCGAGCGCGAGCATGCGACAGATTGCGTCCGCTTGGTCTTGCGTGGCTTCGATAACGTGGCAGACACCGGGACCGACTACGCGCCTGTACTCGCCTTCGCACGCTAGCGGGGGAGTGTCGGGAGAGTGGTAGTGTCTGCTTTCCGTCACGTTCTCGGGTCCCCTCGTGGGTCGCACTGTCCCTCGGTCCCGAAGCAATCTTCGTCTCGCAGGCTGTCAAGAAACTCGTCGAACGCCTCGCAGAATAGCCTCTTTTCCTCCGCGTTCATCGCCAGGATTCGTTCGCACACCTTCGGCAATCGAGAAGGAGTCAGTCGTTTCCAAGTACTCATGCCCTAACCTCCAACCTAATCGGCACACCCTCTATCTCGGGTAGTAGATACGTCACCTTCGATGATTCCACTAGGACCTCATACGCTCCACGCTCGCCCTTGCGCAGTTCAACTCCAAGAATCTCGCGGCACCCAAGATACATCTGCCTAGCCTTTCGGAGTGCCTTGTACTGCTTAGTTACCGGAACCCATCCGAATAGTGGGCACTCGCTGCCGTGCAAGATATCGCCGTTGCCAATCGTGGTATCGCAGATTGGACACCATCCTTCGTTGGCGTAGTGCTCTTCAATGGCTAGCAGTCGACGGTCCGAGTCTAGTTGTTCCTGCCTTATCGCGGACAGGACTCCAATCTCCCACAGCAGTTCGTCGAAGTTCACTTTGCCTCCCTCGTGTCTCCAGTTTCGCGCGGCGTCCTAGGAGTCCCAAACTTCTCTATCGCATACAACCATTCCTGTAGCGCGTACTTATTGACCGCGGCTAGCAGCATCGCAACCGGAACCGGGCCAGCGGTCCACTCGCATCCCAATTCGCTCATTGCTTCCTCGCCTCTAGCAACATCTCGATAGCCTCGCGAACCGCTCCGTCGCCACCCTTGCGTTTGAGTACGAACGTGGCCGCGTCCTTCGCGCACTGTTCTGCGTCTGCCGGTGCGAACGATACCGCAGCCGCGCGCATGCACTCGACGTCGGGAAGGTCGTTTCCGATGTATGCTAAGTCGTGCAGCATATCGACGCATGCATCCTTCATGCGCTGCAACTTATCGTCCGCATGATCTAGCCACACCACGAGCTTGTTACATCGGTGGTCCACGCACGTATCTTCCTCTTGCGTAATCACCCGCACGTTCAATCCAGCATCGTGCGCCATCCGAATCCCTACCGAGTCCGCCTTACTGCACCGCACGGACTCGCGCCCCTTCGAGTTCGTGTCTACGTGGTTGTCCGTGAGCACGCCATCGAAGTCTAGGATGAGGGTGGTAATCTTGGACATGTCAACACGACCGCGCGGCTTCTCCTCCGCGCTCGCGCGCTCTAGTCTGTCTCGCATCAACGCCTCCGCAACAATCAAGTCGCGCGGCTCGTCAATCTCAACCGTCTTGTGCATAGGCATGACTGCTGGCGTGCCCCTCCCGAACCTGCCATGCGTGCGCCACTGGTCTGCCGTGGTAGCATACACGGCCCCGGACTCTGCCATGTACCGTCTAGCGCCTTGCCTTCCTCCACGGCGCCAGGTGGCAGTGATAGGCACGTCGCCAAGCCATATCTGCTCGTGAGTCTGGTACGCCGTGAATGCTCCCCCGTACTCTTGCGCGCCAACCGCGCACTGCCGAATCTCCTCGGGTGTCACGAGCGGGCTAGTCGGCTGTACCATGACCACGGTCGAATCTGGCTCAAGTCCGAGTGCGTCGATGGCGTGGACGATGACGCTCTCGCTCGTGGCGATGTCCGAGGCGAGCGCATCCGGGCGAGTAATCACACCCGCTCCAAACGAGAGCGCGGCGTCGGCAATCTCCTCGTCTTCCGTACTCACGTACACAGTTCCAACGTTGGACTTGAGTGCGGCTTCAATGGCCCAAGCTACGAGCGGCTTACCGCACAGCGGGGCTAGGTTCTTGCGCGGGATTCCTTTGGAGCCTCCTCGTGCGGGGATGATGATGGTGGATGTCATCGATAATCCTCTCCTAGATACAGGACCGCGCCGTCTTCTCCTCGCGTGGCTAGTCCCAGCTTGATTAGCGCGTCTTCGGTTGCAGGTATCGGACTGCACTCCGTTAATTCGCACTGTAGAGCGTGAGTTGCGCAAGCTAGAATCCCTCGCGTTGCAGGTATCGGACTGCACTCCGTTAATTCGCACTGTGGCACTGGCGACAAGCGTGGCAACTAGCGCCTACGGTTGCAGGTATCGGACTGCACTCCGTTAATTCGCACACGTCCTGCGCAAAGCGCAAGAACACTGGCACTTGTGAGACTGTTTGCGAGCGGTATCATTGTGGCTCATGACGGCGCAACGTCTAGCGTCGTGTTCGACACGTTGCGTTTCGCTAACCCACTACGTTTTGGCTTCGCGAGCGGGTTCCGTGTTTCGTCCACCATTAGACCTCTCGCAGCAATGTTCTGTGCTGCGTTGACATCGCGGTGTTGTTTGTACCCGCACGCTGGACAAGTGCGCATTTTCCCTGGCGCTAGACCGCTCCAGGCTTCCTTGTCCACTACTCCGCATTGAGAGCAAGTCTGTGAAGTGTATGCTGGGTTGACCTCCACAACCCTGTCGCCGTATCTATCCTTGAGCATTGACACCATCTTGCGCATTGTGGATATCTTTGGGCTTCCCCCCATCTGGCCTATGCGGCCGTTTAGCTTCTCGACCTTGATTGTCTCTACGTTTGCCAGTGCCTTGACAACATCATTGTACAGCACGTGCCTGGTGTGTCTAGACGCGCGTTGTTGCATGCGAGACGCATCTTTACCTGACGCTTGTCTTCCGGCAACCATGTCCACGTATTCTCTGACGCGCGGGTTGTCTACTAGCGTCCCGTCGCTCATGGCTGCGATTACATCTAGGCCAGCGTCGATGCCAATCACAGAGCCGAGCACGGCATTAGGCAATTCTCTTGCCGGTACTTCCTGTTTGATGCTTGCCCACCATCCGTCCGCTTGCCTTGTGATGCTCACACCTTGAAGCACGCGCCCCCATGGTGCGCGGCCGGGTAGACGTCCGCGGATCTTCAATCCATTGAAAGCGATCTGGCAGTCATAGAAGTTGCGCCCACCCTTGCCTCGTGAGCCATACTCCCCTAGTGTGAAGCAATCCCCGCTCCGAACCTGTAGCGGCATCGGGTCACGAGTACGACGGAACTTCTTGCGCCGCATACCCTCGGCCTTAGTGAAGTAGTTCTTCACCAGAGCTTGATATGCGTGACTGCACGGGCGCACCGATTCGGGTTGCCCATCGAGGTCATTGTCTCGCACACGGTCGAACATGCTAGACCCGAAAAACTGATAGTCGTACTTGAACCCGAATCTAGCAATCTCCTCTCGCAGACTAGGACGCCACTCGCAGCATGGGACATCTTTCGTCGCCTCATGTACTAGTCCGGCCCATTCTCGGCATGCGGCTCGGAATGACGCCCATGCATCCCTGGTCTCATGTGGAGTCATTCCGTCGCAGTTTGGCTTCTCTGGGAGAGATGGCACGAGTCCGTTACGCAAGGCATATGCGCGACGAGCGGAGATTACCTCCTCCGTCTGCTTGACAAGCCAGTTCCACCTAATTCTCAGGTCTGACTCGATGCCCCTCAAAGCTTCGTCTTGCTCTATTGTGGGGTAGAGCCGAATCATAAGGCCACGAATCTCGCTCCCAGCAGTCACATAGAACCGAACACGGTTAGTGAACTTCGTTGGGAACATGCGTCGGAGGATACGTTCAGGTGACATCAATACTATTGATTGCAGATATTGGCCCGCACTCCGCTAGTTGATGCGGCATTGATATGCGCTATGTATTACACATTGTAACCACTAGTTACGGTCGTGTCAAGTCACGACGGCACCACGTCCGCGTGAACGAACACGGGCAACTCAAGGAACAGAGCACAAGCCAGCATGCCACACAACTCCGTGTCGCCTTCCTGCACTCGCACCTTGACCGTTCCAGGCTCAGGCACGTTCCACGACACACGCTCCCAATCGATGCGTTCGCGCATGGCACACTTGCGCAACACCCGATCTAGTTCCGCGCGAGTCACCGCTTCACCCCACGTTCGAGCGTGTACAGTCTGGCGCGCAGTCGTTCGTTCTCGCGCTCGAGTTCGTTTGCGCGGGACTCGAGTGCGCCGCACCTGTCCCCCAGTTGGCTAGCTCGCATTCGTTCGTAAGCAGCCGTCTTGCCGTAATCGACCCGCTCCTTCTGCGTCTTGGATTCCACTTCCCGCGCTCGCCTAATCTGGTGCATGGTCTCTCCCGCAAGTTGCTCATCCGTCGCGCTCGTAGCCAGCCCGAACATGCGGCATAGTTGGTCGTGGAGGGAAGTTGGATTGGCTGGAGTACGAGACGCGGCAGCGCGCAGGGCCTCCTCGCGAACCGTTGCCCAGTCTAGACCGAATAATGGCAGTGAGATCGTGGGCCACGTGAACTTCCGGTTGACTTCTTTCACCATATCCTCCACCATCTTGCGCCGTTCACGTTCCACCGCAATGGCCGCATCATCCCTGTTCACACCGAACACCGCCGCAGTAGTGTCCAGTCTCGTGCCTGAATCCTTATCAACTCCCATATCACTCCACCTTTTCAGCTACGCAAAGTAGCGTGTCCGAGTCTCCCGCGTTCACTCTCTCAGCCGCCCATGCGCAATCGGAGTCTGTCCACGCGCCCGAACCACCGTCGCCCTTACCAGTGGTAAGCCATGACAGCGCGTTTCGAAGCGAGTACCGTTGCACACCATCGAGTGTAACCACTCGCCACCCGGTATGCAAGAGTAACCGGCGCAAACTTTCGGCCGTGTGCAGGATTAGATGGTCGCTCCACAGGGATGCGCGAAGCTGCGCTGTGCAGTTATGCAGCAACCATGACCGAGCGTGCGGGACTTCCACTAACAGTTGCGCGCGTGGCGCGGCTAGCGAACGGATGCGCGCTAGTTCGTAGATGGGGTCGCGGAAGTGTTCTAGTGCGTGCCAGAGCGTGATTACTTCGTAATCCGTTCGGAGCGTGGCTAACCTGTCTGTAAGCACACTCCCATTCAGTGCCGTAAAGGTTCCACCCATCGATGGGTCATACCCGTCGACAATCAGCAGCACGTTCTGAATCTCTGTCACGAACGCGCCATCCCCGCACCCGTAATCGAGTAGCGACTGGCCGTAGTAATCGCAGTTATCCACGTATCCCCTACGTCGCTTCGTATCCTGCCCGGTCATGCTCGACGTGGCACCATGCCCTCGCTCGTACGCGCTATCTGGCGGCATTCGCAACAAGAATATCACGCCGTTATCTGGGTCGCGCATGACGGGGATGTCTCGGTCGCGACAGTACCCAAACAGGTGCGGGTGCGGGACCGTGAACCCAAGCGTGCGCAGGACGTCAACGGGCAGCATTGTACCGCTCCAGACAGCGATTCAGAACCAACAGCGCGTGGTCCCTGTCCCCCGCAGCAACACACGACCGAGCCGTGACCAGTTCGCGCATGAACGCATCGACGACATCGGGAAGGTACTCTACTGAATCGGACGCACGCGGGAGCATGGCCCATACTCTCGCTAAGCCCGCGTCCGTTTCTAGCACACTCTCGCTCACGTCGTTTAGCTCGGACCTGAGCCCGATTAGTTCCTGCGCTCGGTCTTTCGCTAGTCGCTTCCACTCGCGTTTCTTCATCACGTCACCGGCCCATCGATGCGGAGTTTATGACCTCTGGTGCATTCGGCGCGGAGTGACACGGTGTCTGGATTCATCTTTACTGGTGGCTTGATGATTCCGCGCATGTCTCGCAGCGGGTTCCCGCATTCTAGAGCCATCTCACTCCAGTAAAGCGGACTGCCGCACACGGGACAAGACTTGCACGGTTTTCGTCTCTCTGCTGCATAGGCAATCTCTCGCACCTGCGAAGGCAACAGATACGCCCATTCGTTGGGGCGACGTTCCTTGCGCTCGCGTTCGCGCTCTTCCCACCATCGCATTCCGTTGTCGGTTCGCTTCATGCCTTCCTCCTGTTCCGGCACAGTCATTCGCTTGGTCCCGTGCCACTTTGCCAAATCGTCTAGCGCCCTCCCGGTGCACAGTTCCCTAATGCCACTTTCACTATAGCCTGTTGGATAGGTTCGCAGTAATCTAGACTGCAACTCTTCGTCTGTTTCCAGTCTGCTCATTAGGTATGCCTTGTCCCTCTCCACTCCGTATCCCGTCCGGAGTACAGCCGTTCCAGTTCCGCAGTCTGTCTCTTCAGTGACTTCGCATGGTAGTTCTCTAGCAGGCGCGTGTTGGCGTCGAGTAACGCGGCGTGGAACTCCGCATCCGGCAAGCCCGTCCACTGCACGGTAGCAAGGTCTGAGTTGACGTGTGCGCGCTCGTAGAAGTCTGCCACGTCGCGCAACTTCCCCTCACGCACCGCGCGCGCAAACAGACCCGAGCCCGGATATGGTGTGGTTGGGCGTATCGTTCGCACCTGCGCCCCGTCATCGTACTCCAGAAGGAACTCGACGATACCGTCCAGCGACTCCAGCGAATCGTTTGGCGAACCCCAGAGAACGTTCAGGCCCGGTGAGATACCTGCCGAAAGACACCGCTCCACTGCGAGCCTGGACTGTGCCGCGGTCTGTCGCTTATTCATCTCGCGTAGCACACTATCGTCCAGCGACTCGATACCGAGGTTCACGAACACGCAACCGCTCTCGCGCATCACACGCAACACCTCTTCTCCGCGCGCACCAGCCAGTACGTTCACGCGGCCATTACACATGTAGGATACGTCGCACGACCCAATTGCCTCGCAGACTTCAAGCGTGCGTGGGGCGCTCGCCACCAGCAATTCGTCGTCGAGGTTGACGTACCCAACGCGCCATTCGCGCTTGACCCATTCGACTTCGCGCGCGATATCCTTGGCCTTGCGCGGTCGGAATCCGGGCTCAAGACGAAAGCAGAACGAACACGAATGCGTACACCCGCGACCGCTTAGAACCGTCGCGCTAGGAGTCGTCGGATTCTTTCGTGGGTATGGCGTGCGAGTGTATACGCTCATGTCGAACAGGTCCCACGCTGGATACGATAGCGCGTCCGGGTGCGTTGGAATACTTGGGATGACGCCTCCACGCGGGTCCTCTAGCCAGCGCACGAACGACGTCTCAGCCTCGCCAAGAAACACCGTGTGCGCTCCAGTAAGGCGCATGAAGTACGTTGGGTCAGGCACGGGTCCGTGCCCTCCTAGGACCAGCCACGGCTTATGGCGAGTGCGCCTCAACGCGTTAGTCAGCGCGACGAGTTGCCGATACTGCCACCACCCGCCGATGACGCCAATCCCTACCACGTCCGGGCGCGTATCGTCCACGAGCTGGGCAAGGTCCTCGGGTGGCGCGTGCGTGACTCCCGCGTCCCATATCGACACCTCGTGCCCGGCCGTGCGTGCGGCAGATGCTAGGTAGGCCAGCCCGTGGCAGGGTTGCGGTAGCGCGCTATCGTTGTCGTAATTTGCTAGTAGGATTCGCATTAGCGGACGCCACCATCGGTATTGAATGCGGGGCAGTGTTCGGAATGCGACACACCCTTGGGACGGCGACACCACTGGCATCTCCGCTCCTCGTCAAACTCTGCTTGCGACACTAGCCGCCGCAACCGTTCGTTATCCTTCTTGACCGCATCCCGCTCACAGTATGCGTCGTTCAGTGCTTCGGTGTTTCTCTCGCGCTCCGTTTGCCACTCAGCGATTGACGCGTTGGCTTGCTGAACGAACTCGACTAGCTTTCTGATTCCAGATACCGCTAGCAGTTCCGAGTCAATGTCGAACGTGGGGTTGGGACTCTCGCTCATCGCACGCCCCCATCTGGCGTGAATGCATCGCATACATCGTGGTGTTTCCCGCTGCCAGAATGACACCACGCGCAGAACCCGCTAGACCACTCCGCGTCCTTGACCAACTCCCGCAACCTCCGGTTATCCTCGCGCAGTCTGGCGTGCTCGTCCGCGTCTGCCTTAGCGAGTCGCAACCACTGCCAGTATTGTCCGCGGGTAATCACGAACGCGGAATCGGCTCTGTGCTCGAACGCTTCGCGCAAGCGTTCGACAATCGAATTCTCTATGACCGAATTACTCATCGTCTTCCCTCCACACACGATGCGCTCGCATGTACCCAACCCGCAGCACGTACGCGACGGGTGCAGCCGCGAACGCTAGAGGCCACGCGAGCGCGTCTAGCACGTAATCCTCACCCGGAGCGCGAAGGTGCTTGAACACGAGCAAGAACACGGGGATGCCCGCTAGCCAGATTGCTAGGGCTAGGTGGGCTAGGCTATCAAACACGCGGCACCTCCTCACGTCCACACGAGCCCGTCCCATGCAACCAAACGAATCCAAGCATCACGACAGGATTATCACTGTCGCAAGTCTCGCCGCAGTTCTCGCACCGAAGCGAGCTAGCGAACGAGCCAGTGATATGCGGCCACACATTCGGCAGTGGCGCTACGATTGGAGTTGGCTTGTCTTGGGTTGGACTGGTAGTGGTTCGCTTAGTCACGAGGACAAGGTAACCACTGTTCGTGCGGTGTCAAGTGTAACCAGTGGCTAGCCGTCGAATGCGACCTTGACCGTATGCCACTGGATATCGTCGAGGTCTGCGCACTTGAACTCGATTGGCGCACCACCTAAAAAGCTCACATGAAAAGCCTTGAGCGCTGCGAGTTGGTCCGTGACGTCGACCGCGCAGTCCAGCATCGTCTTGCATTCCTTACGCGCGTGCTTGCGGAGGATGCTCATCGTATCACGGTCGTACTCCGCTAGAGCCGAATCTCTGGCAGCGATTCTGGCAGCGATATAGTTGGCTTGCTTGATAAGGTTAGCGTTCTCTTGCCGGAGCGCGGTGTTCGCCGCTGCCGTTTGCTTCTCATTCGCCTGTGATTGCTCAAGTTGCTTGCTCGCATCCGCGTGCCGACGCTGCCACTCAAGCACGTTTTTCTCTGCCACGTTGGCGCGCTTCTCTGCCGCATCTGCTTGGTTATCGGCGTCCACCACGCGCCTCTTCCAGTAGTAGTTGGCGGAATCCATGACGCACACAATATCATCGCGCATCATTCCAGACACCTTCTCTGCTCGCTCATTCACATACTTCAGTTGAGATTCACTCAGCATTCAATCCTCCAATCCACTCAGCACTTCGGCAATGCATGCCTCTACGTGTGCTAGCCTCGCGTCAGTCTCAGCGAGTCTCAGGTGCAGACTCGCCAGTTCCTTCGCGCCCCTGATTAGCTCGTCCGCGTTCGCAAGCAAGGCTTCACTCAGTTCCTCCCGTGCCTTGTGGTAATCAGCATCGGAATCATCAAACAGCATGCGTCCGTCCTGAGACCAAGTACCGATACCTGCGC
>Ga0208957_1001025_pt1 | contig 16129 bp, 18 predicted proteins | sample RifOxyA1_FD_184029 | JGI IMG/M metagenome (GOLD analysis project Ga0208957, IMG submission 184029) | Groundwater microbial communities from Rifle, Colorado - Rifle Oxygen_injection A1 (SPAdes) | ecosystem: Environmental > Aquatic > Deep subsurface > Groundwater | place: Rifle, Colorado, United... | reverse complement strand
TCAAAGCGTTTGAGCTGTCGTTTTGCCAGCCAGGCTGCATACTGCGATTTGAACTGTGCGGCCAGTGCCAGTGCACCGGGTCCGTAATGGTAGCCCCAGTCGTCCAGGTCAACCACGCTGTGTACCCCGGGCGGGACGACCAGTTTGGCGAGTGGATTGAGATAGCGGCTGACGATCAGCCTATAGCGCTTGAGGTCAACGCCATCCGCCTTGAGTGCCAGGTTCAGTGTCCTGTCCGGTTTGAATTTTCCGATGCCGAACGGACGCTGATGCCAGTGTCCATGCGCCAGGATCCCCGGTTTGGGCGATGAGTCCAGTCGGCTGGAGCCGGCGACTGGCTCGAGCAACAGCACATCCACTTCCCCCAGCGTCTGCAGGGCCTCGTACAGCAAGGCGGTGCGCTGTTGTGCGCCCGACTGGGAATTGAATGGAGACGCCGGTGAAACCAGCAGAATACGGTCAGGCATGGAAATCAGGCTGAACGATGGATAAGTGTGAATGGGATTTCATCACCCCTGGCGATATGGCGACGCAGAAACAAAGCCGCTGCTTGGCATGCGTATGCGTTCCGGTCATGAAAATGCGGACATGCGTGGCGCAGATGGGTGAATGGGGGGTCATGGGTCATCATTAATTAATGGATTAAGGACTGAGCAAGCAATGTGCCATACGCGTTAATTCAGGGAATATGCCGGCTTTGGTTACAATCGAACAACCCTCTTGTCTTTTTTCAGTTTCATGCAAACCCTCCATGTCGATCTCGGCGACCGCTCCTACCCTATCCACATTGGCTCGGGGCTGTTGGGCCGGCCTGAGCTGATTCTGCCGCACTTGTCCCAAAAACGTGTGATGGTGGTCACCAACACCGTTGTGGCACCGTTGTATCTGGCGCAGTTGAAGGCAACACTGGAGGCTGCGGGGGTGTCGGTTGCGCAGGTAGTGCTGCCGGACGGCGAGGCCTACAAGAACTGGGAAACGCTGAACCTGATTTTCGATGCGCTGCTGACCCAGCGCGCCGAGCGCAAGACCACGCTGATCGCGCTGGGCGGCGGCGTGATCGGTGACATGACCGGATTCGCGGCGGCGAGCTATCAGCGCGGCGTACCCTTCATCCAGATTCCCACCACGCTGCTGTCGCAGGTCGATTCGTCGGTGGGCGGCAAGACCGGGATCAACCATCCGCTCGGCAAGAACATGATCGGCGCGTTCTACCAGCCGAAAGTGGTGCTGGCCGACACCGGCACCTTGAAGACGCTGCCTGCACGCGAATTGTCGGCAGGACTCGCCGAGGTGATCAAGTACGGCCTGATCTGGGATGTCGGCTTTCTTGCCTGGCTGGAAGACAACATGGACAGGCTGCGTGCACTCGACCCCGTGGCGATCACCCATGCGATTTATCGTTCTTGCGAAATCAAGGCGCAAGTGGTGGGACAGGACGAACGCGAAGGTGGTATCCGTGCGATCCTCAACCTGGGGCACACCTTCGGTCATGCGATCGAAACCGGCATGGGCTATGGTAACTGGCTGCATGGCGAGGCCGTGGCGGCCGGCATGGTGATGGCGGCGGAAACGTCGCGACGGATGGGCTGGCTGTCCGAAGCCGACGTTGCGCGGACGCGTGTGCTGATCCGTGTCGCAGGGTTGCCGGACGTGGCGCCGGATCTGGGTGTGGACACGTATCTTGAATACATGGGCCACGACAAGAAAGTGGAGGGCGGAAAGATGCGTTTCGTCCTGCTGAAGAAACTGGGCGAGGCGGTGATTACCGCGGACGTGCCGACCGATGTGCTGACTGGCGTGCTGACCGCACCGCATTGAAAAAGGATTGTTGATGGAACCGTCGTTCGCCTCCTACGCAGCGCATTCCAGCCAAACCCGCGGTCGCCTGCATCCCGAACCTTCCGCCGCGCCGCGTTCCGAATTCCAGCGTGACCGCGACCGCATCATCCATTCCACCGCGTTCCGGCGGCTGGAGTACAAGACCCAGGTATTCGTGAACCACGAAGGCGACCTGTTCCGCACCCGCCTCACCCACAGCATCGAGGTCGCGCAGATCGGCCGGACCATCGCGCGCCTGCTGAACCTGAACGAAGACCTGGTGGAAGCGGTCGCGCTGGCGCACGATCTGGGCCACACGCCGTTCGGTCATGCCGGCCAGGATGCGCTGAATGCCTGCATGCGCGAACACGGCGGCTTCGAGCACAACCTGCAATCACTGCGCGTGGTCGACCTACTGGAAGAGCGCTACGCCGAATTCGAGGGTTTGAATCTCACCTTCGAGGCACGCGAGGGCATCCTCAAGCATTGCTCGCTCGCCAATGCGGAAAAGCTCGGCGCAGTGGGCGAGCGCTTCCTGAACAAGCAACAGCCTTCGCTCGAGGCACAGATTGCCAACCTGGCGGACGAGATCGCCTACAACAACCACGACGTCGACGACGGCCTGCGCTCCGGGCTGATCACGCTGGAGCAGTTGAGCGAAGTCCAGATCTTTGCCCGCCACCTTGCCGAAGTACGCGCTAAATACCCGGCGCTGCAGGGGCGCCGCGTGGTGACCGAAACCGTTCGTCGCATCATCAACACGCTGATTCTCGATCTGGTGAATACCACGCGCATGAACGTCGAGAACAGCGGCGTGCAGACCCTGGACGAGGTGCGCGCCGCGCCGCCGCTGGCGGCGTTCAGCCCCGCGCTGCTCGACGAGCACCGGGAACTCAAACGCTTCCTGCTGCGCCACCTGTACCGCCATTACAAGGTGGCGCGCATGAGTGCCAAGGCGGGGCGCATCATCAGCGATCTCTACACGGCCTTCACCGGCGATGCCCGCCTGCTGCCACCGGAGCACCAGACACGCGAATCGCTCGAGGGCGCACGCGCCGTGGCCGATTACATCGCGGGGATGACCGACCGCTATGCCATGCGCGAACACCGGCGGATTTTTGCGGTGGAAGAAATCTACGGTTGACCGGTCCGTAGGCCAGGTTCATCGCGAAGATCAAGCTGGCAATGTCCTCGCGGAGCCTTGCTGCGTTCCCTGAGCGTTCCCCGCAATCTGTCAGCATTTTGTAAACGATCCGTCGTGGCCCGGCCTGAGGCGGAATTCGATCAGATTTGATTTCATTCGTTTTTCCGGGTTGGCATGCTTGCTGCACAAGCAGACGCATCTTCATTCCGCCCCGGGAGACATGAATGAGCGTACTGATTGAACCCGCCGACCTGCAAGCCGCCATGGCGAGCGAGCCCATGGTCGTGATCGATACCCGCGACCCTGACGTGTACGCCAAAGGACACCTGCCTGGCGCGGTCAATCTGCGCGAGATCTTCACCTATCTGGCGACCAGCGACCCGGACGGGCTCGCGGCAATGAAGGAAAAGTTTGCCGAGGCATTCGGAGCGGCCGGCCTCTCGGGCAAGGAAACGGCCGTGCTGTACGAGGACGCCATGAATACGGGCTTTGGCCAATCCTGTCGCGGCTATTTCATCCTCAGTTATCTCGGCTACCCAAGAATCAAGGTGCTGCACGGCGGCTATCGAGCCTGGTTGGCGGAAGGTCTTCCGGTCAGCACGGAGGCGGTGACATCAATGCCTGCAACTTTCCCGGCCGGCGCACCGGCTGACGTGATGGTGGACAAGGACGAAATGCTTGCCGCAATGAAAACCGGTAGTGCAGCGCTGCTCGATGTGCGCGACGTCGACGAATGGATCGGGGTGAGTTCGTCGCCTTATGGCCCGGATTTCTGTCCGCGCAAGGGCCGCATTCCCGGCGCACGCTGGATCGAGTGGTATCGCCTGATGAAGCCGGGTTCCGAAGGCCCGGTGTTCAAGACGGGGCCAGAGGTGTTGGCCGAATGCCTCACTGCCGGCATCACGCCGGAGTCGTCGGTGATCGTGTACTGCTTCAAGGGCGCGCGTGCATCCAATACCTTCCTCATTCTCAAGGAGGCCGGCATCAAGCATGTGAAGATTTATTTCGGCTCGTGGAACGAGTGGTCGCGTGATCCGGCTTTACCGATCGAAGAGGGATTCCCACGGATGGCCGTGCCGGCGTACGCCCAGGCCGCCTGATCCCACCCGCAACAGGCTTGTTGCGCGTCCCGGGAAGGGTGGCAACAAGCCGAGTGCGCCGGTTATCGGCTGAGATTTGGGGAGTCAGGCCCCAGGGCGTAGCGTGCGCGCTGCCACCCAGCATGTCACTTCGCGTGCGCCAGCCCGCTTCAGCGTTGCAGCCAGTTCGTCGAGGCTGGTACCGGTCGTCATCACGTCGTCGACCAGCGCGATGTGCTGCCCTCGTACGTCTTCAGAACAGGCAAATGCGCCACGCAGATTACGGCGCCGTGCATCGTGTTTCAGTCCCATCTGGGGAGGCGTGTCGCGGATGCGCTGGCAACTGCTGAGATCGAGCGGGAGTCCCTGCCGGGCCGCCACGTCACGGGCGATTTCGGTGGCGTGGTTGAAGCCGCGCTCCCGGATGCGTGTCGCATGCAGGGGCATGGCAATCATGCGATCCGGCACCAGTGCGGCTTCCGTGGCCCGGGTCAGCCACTCGCCCAACGCCGGTGCGATGGCAAGCTGGCCATGGTATTTCAGGCGCGGAATCAATCGGTCGAGCGGAAAGACATAACTCAGCGCCGCAATGGTACGGTCGAACGCAGGCGGGCGTTTGAGGCAGGCGCCGCAGGTCTGTCCCTGGGGCGTGGGGGTGGCGCACTGCGGACACTGTGGCTGCGTGTGCCAGGGCAGATCGGCCAGGCAGGCCGGGCATACATGCCCAGTGCGGGTCGCGTCGCCACACAGCAGGCAGGTTCGCGGGGAGAGTTGATTAAAAATTGATCGAATGTTCAATTTTATCGTCAATGAAATTTGACAGAGGCTGCGTGCACCCTGAAAATTGTGGTCATGAAAGCCAAACGCGTCATTCCAGCTTCATCTTCCCGCTTCGCCGCGCAGTTGTTCAATTTCATCACCGTCGTGGTGTTGCTGATTTCGCTGACGGCGCTACTGCTGGGTAAGCTGCTTGCCGGCCACAAGATCGGTTTCCTGCCGTTCGTGCTGTCGTTGCCGCCGGTCATGATCTGGCTGGGTGCGTCGATTTTCGTCTATGCCAGTATCGCGCACCATCCGAACCCGCGCACGGCGCATTACAACAAATGGGCAGGTTACCGCTATTACGGCGTAATGGGCAGTCTGGTGGTGTTCGGCCAGCCGCTCTACGACCTGCTGGGGGGCTGGCAGGGGCTGATGCTGGTGCTGGGATTCGCTGTGGTGGTGATCGTGCCGTGGGCGTTGTTTGACATTTACCGGGCCGCGCGCGAGCCGTGGCAGGACATGACCATCGAGGTAGCCATCAATGAATGACATGACGCAACCGCCTGCGCGCCTATCCATGGCCGACATCGAGGCGCTGTTCGCCTTGCCGTTTGCCGACCTGATGTATCGGGCGCAAACGGTGCATCGTGAAAACTTCGACCCCAATCGCGTGCAGTTGTCGACGCTGCTGTCGATCAAGACCGGCGGCTGTTCCGAAGACTGCGGCTATTGCCCGCAATCGGCACGTTACGACGCCGGCGTGGAAAACCAGGGCCTGCTCGATCTCGACGACGTGCTGGCTGCCGCCAGGGCCGCCAAGGCCGCCGGCGCGTCGCGCTTCTGCATGGGCGCGGCCTGGCGTGGCCCCAAGCAGCGCGACCTCGAACCCGTGCTGGACATGGTGCGCGAAGTGAAGGCCCTGGGCCTGGAAACCTGCGCCACCCTGGGCATGCTGAAGGACGGCCAGGCCGAGCAGCTGAAGGACGCAGGCCTCGACTACTACAACCACAACCTCGACACCGCGCCCGAGTTCTACGGCGAGATCATCACCACCCGCGAATACCAGGATCGCCTCGACACGCTGGAGCGCGTGCGTCATGCCGACCTGCACGTCTGCTGCGGCGGCATCGTCGGCATGGGCGAGTCGCGCACCCAGCGCGCCGGCCTGATCGCACAGCTGGCTTCGCTCGATCCGCAGCCCGAATCGGTGCCGATCAACCTGCTGGTCCAGGTCGAGGGCACGCCGCTGGCCGGCACCGAGGCGCTCGATCCGTTGGAGTTCGTTCGCACCATCGGGGTGGCGCGCATCTCCATGCCGAAGAGCTTCGTGCGTCTGTCTGCCGGTCGCCAGCAGATGAGCGACGCCGTGCAGGCGCTGTGCTTTCTCGCCGGTGCCAACTCGATCTTCTACGGCGAGAAGCTGCTCACCACCGGTAACCCCGAGTGGGAACGCGATCAGTGCCTGTTCGATTCGCTGGGCCTGCAGCCGTTGTGAGTTTTGCTGCGCTGACCCGCCTGCAGCAGGGGCTGGCGGCGCTGAGGAACGATCATCTCGAACGGCGGCGCCCGCTGCTCGACGGCGCACAAGGCGCCCACGTCACGATCAACGGCCAGCGCGTCATTTCCTTCTGCAGCAATGACTATCTGGGTCTTGCTGCAGATCCGGCATTGGTTGCCGCCGGACACGCCGCGCTTGACCAGTGCGGTGTCGGCGCGGGCGCCGCGCACCTCATTACCGGCCATCATCGTTTTCATCACGTGTTCGAAGCCGCTTTCGCGCACTTCGTCGGCAAGCCGGCGGCCCTGCTGTTTTCCACCGGCTACATGGCGAACCTCGCGGTGATCACCGCGTTGGTCGGCCGCCACGGCGAGCTCTTTGCCGACAAGCTCAACCATGCCTCGCTCGTCGACGCAGCGCACCTGTCCGGTGCGCGTTTCTCCCGCTACCGCCACAACGATCTCGCCCAACTTGAATCGCAACTCGCAGGTAGTACGGCCCAGGACAAGCTCATTGTCTCCGACCTGGTCTTCAGCATGGATGGCGACCTGGCGCCAGTCGACGCCCTGCTCGATCTGGCCGAACGTTACGACGCCTGGCTGTATCTCGACGATGCGCACGGTTTCGGTGTGCTCAATGAGGGTCGAGGGGGACTGACGGAAGCTGCACGTGCAAGTGACCGTGTCATCTACTTGGCCACGTTGGGCAAGGCGGCTGGCGTGTCAGGTGCCGCTGTGGCGGCGCAGCCGGAGGTGATCGAGTGGCTGATCCAGAAGGCGCGCCCCTACATCTACACGACTGCTTCGCCGCCGCACCTGGCGGCATGCCTGTTGGAGAGCCTGCGCCAGATCGAAGCAGGCACAGCGCGGCGCGAACGGCTGAGTGCGCATGTCGCGCAATTGCGTCAAGGCCTGGCAGGTTTGAAACGGGGCGTTCTGATGCCCTCGGACACACCGATCCAGCCGCTGGTGATCGGTGCAAATGCCGATGCGGTACGGCTGTCGAAAGACCTGCTGCAACGTGGCCTGATGGTGCCCGCCATCCGTACGCCGACAGTCCCCGTCAACACGGCGCGCTTGCGCATTACGCTGTCGGCGTCGCATAGCGCCGACGATGTCGCTCAGCTGCTCGAGGCCCTGCATGCGCTTGATTAAGCCCATCCTGGTGCTGGTGCATGGCTGGGGCATGAACGCACGCGTTTTCGACGTGCTGGTGCAATGTCTGGCTGACGATTTCGACGTGCGCGCACTCAATTTGCCGGGACATGGCGGGCGCAATGATCTGCCGAGCAACTCGTTGCAGAGTTGGGCAGACGATCTGGCGGAACAGGTTCCGGAAGACAGCACCGTGCTGGGCTGGTCACTGGGTGGGCAAGTGGTGATGCGCGCTGCGCTTGATCATCCGGACAAATTGAGACGCCTGATCCTGCTGGCCTCGACGCCGCGATTCGTTGCGGATGAACGCTGGTTACATGGGATGCCCGCAACCGACCTGGAAGATTTCGGCGCCGCGCTGCTGGCCGACCCGCAGGCTACGCTGTTGCGATTTCTCAGCTTGCAGACACGTGGCGTGCCCGATCAAAAATCGTTGTTGCAGCAGCTGCGCCAGCACTTTCTGGCGCTGCCGCCGGCGCGCGCCGAAGCCTTGTCGGGCGGATTGACGATTCTGCGTGAAACAGACTTGCGTGAGCAGTTGGCGCAGCTGGCGCAGCCGACGTTGGTGCTGCATGGCGCACTCGATGCGTTGACGCCGGTGGCGGCAGGGCGCTGGCTGGCTGAAACCCTCCCGGACGCACGGTATGTCGAACTGGCCCGGGCCGCGCATGCGCCGCATCTGTCGCACAGTGCAGACGTGGCTGCCGCAATCAGGCGCTTTGCCCATGACTGAAGCCGAACTCGATTTCGCCGAAGTACGGCGCGCGTTCGATCATGCCGCCGCCAGCTACGACGCGCACGCGGTATTGCAGCGCGAAGTATGCGATCGCCTGCTGGAACGTCTCGATTTCATGTCGCTGCAACCGGGCCGCGTGCTTGATGTCGGTACCGGCACCGGCTATGGACTGGCGCATCTGCGTTCGCGCTATGCAGCCTCTGAATTCTGTGCGCTTGATATCGCGCCAGCCATGCTGAAGGCGGCGCGTACTCGCCTGCCACAGCCGACGTGGACACGGCGCGTGCTGCATCGCCTGGCGCCTTCGCCTGCGGAGGCGAATCATCTGGTGTGCGCCGATATGGAGCGGCTTCCGCTTTCGCCCAACAGCATGGATCTCGTCTGGTCCAGCCTGGCCATACAGTGGGCGCACGACCTTGAAGCCACGTTCAAGGGATTTCATCAGGTGCTGGCTCCAGACGGCCTGCTGATCTTCGCCACATTCGGTCCCGACACGCTGAAGGAACTACGCGAGGCCTTCACGGCCATCGATGATGCGCCGCACGTCAACCGCTTCATCGATCTGCACGACATCGGCGACATGCTCATCCACGCAGGTTTCTCGAGCCCGGTAATGGAAATGGAGATGCTGACGCTGACCTACGCCGATCTCAAGACATTGATGCGAGATCTCAAGGGAATCGGCGCGCACAATGCGGCGTCTGCCCGTCGGCGTGGCCTGCTCGGCAAGTCGGCCTGGGCGCGGCTCGAGCAGGCCTATGAGTCGCAGCGCCTGGAAGGCCGTCTGCCGGCCACGTTTGAAGTGGTCTATGGCCACGCGTGGGTAGGCGACAAGACGCAGCGCGAAGACGGACGGCAGGTGATCCAGTTCAACATCGGCGAGCGACGCCGCAAGCTGGGGCTGGCATGAGCGCACGCGGGCTGTTCGTCACCGGCACCGATACCGGCGTCGGCAAGACCCGGGTTGCAGTGGCGTTGATCCAGGCCCTGCGCGCGCATGGCCTGCGGGTGGCGGCGATGAAGCCGGTATCGGCCGGCAATGCGCCGGGCGAACTGAACGAGGACGTGATCGCGCTGCTACACGCAGCCAACGTCGACGCCGATGTGCAGGATGTGAATCCCTACGCCTTTGCAGAACCCATCGCGCCGCATATTGCGGCAGAGTTGGCAGGGGTGCGGATCGAACTCGACGTTATCGCTGCAGCATATTCCCGGCTCGCGGCTGTGGCCGACGTCGTGGTGGTCGAGGGCGCAGGCGGCTGGCGTGTGCCGCTGAACGAACACGAAGACATGGCGGATCTGGCCCGGCGTCTGGGCCTGCCCGTCGTGCTGGTGGTGGGGCTGCGACTCGGTTGCCTGAATCATGCGTTGTTGACGGCCGAGTCGATCGCCCTGCGACGCGTCCCGTGGGCAGGGTGGGTGGGCAACCACATCGAGCCGACGATGCAGCTGGCAGCGGAAAATCTGGCGGCCTTGTGGACGCGCCTGCCCGGTCCGTGTCTGGGCGTTCAGGGATTTCTTGAGGGGGAAGGTTTGGCGGTGAACATGCCGCAATGGCTGACGCTGCCTGATTGGTTAGTATCTTAGAATAGTCTGTAATAACGATATTTTATAAACAAATCAATAAGTTAATTCCAATGTACCGCTTGTTCTGGCGAGCGGCGTCGTGTTACTGTCTGCGACATGATGCCGCACGCGGTTTCCTCGCTTCTCCATATGGAACAGGTGAATACGGAAGACTGTGAAGGTGTGTCAGCAGGCGCGTTTGTATTCCAGTCCCGCCCTAACCATTCATTGACACACCGCCAGCAAAAGCTGGTGCTCTGGAGTCTGGCGACAGTATGTTTTGCAACGGCAAGCGGCTTTGCCTTCCTGGGATACTGGCTGCTCCTGCCATTTGCCGGACTTGAGATTGGATTGCTGGCATGGGCACTGGAGACGCTGCGCAGCCGGGAAGGGGATTACGAAACACTCACGATTGAAGGGGATGTAGTAGTGCTGGAGTGGCATGCCGGCACGCATGGAGAGCGCCGTGAAATGAATCGCCAATGGGCGCGTGTGATATGCGACTGCGGGACGTCAGGCAGAAATTGCCGTCTCAGCCTGAGTTCTCATGGTCGCGAAACAAAAGTCGGACAGTACCTGAGTGACGAGGCGCGGCTGCAACTGGCTGCGACCTTACGCAGAAAGTTGCAGGCATAAGGCAATACACGCCGCAACGACTACCCATAACAAAGTCAGAGGACGGGGAACGCGATGAAAAGCATGTGGCAAAGGGCAGGGGTGATGGGGGCGGTATGGGCAGCCAGCCAGTCAGCACTGGCAGACTATGCATACAACCTGCAAGAACCGGCGAGTCAGGTGGCGAGGGAGGTGTTCCATCTGCATAACCTCATCATGCTGGTGTGCGTCGGGATTTTCATCATCGTCTTCGGCATGATGTTCTACTCGCTGGTCAAGCACCGCAAATCGGCCGGCCACAAAGCTGCACACTTCCACGAAAACACCACAGTCGAAATCATCTGGACCATCATCCCGTTCATCATCCTGGTGGGGATGGCCTATCCGGCCGCCAAGGTCGTGATCGAGATGAAAGACACCTCCAATCCCGACATGACCGTCAAGATCACGGGCTATCAGTGGAAATGGGGCTACGACTACCTCAACGAAGGCGTTCACTTCTATAGCACGCTCGCCACGCCGCGTGAACAGATCGACGGCACGGCGGCCAAGGACGAGCACTACCTGCTCGAAGTGGACGATCCGATGGTGGTGCCGGTTGGCAAGCGGGTGCGCTTGCTGATTACCGCCAACGATGTGATCCATTCCTGGTGGGTTCCAGCATTTGGCGTCAAGCAGGACGGCATCCCTGGTTTCATCCGGGACAGTTGGTTCAAGGCGGACAAGATCGGCACCTATCGCGGCCAATGTGCCGAACTGTGCGGCAAGGACCACGGATTCATGCCGATTGTGGTCAAAGTGGTCTCCGAGGAGGATTACAAAGCCTGGGTGGCCAAGAAGAAAGGTTCGGCCCAGGCTGCTGCAGCCGACAACACCAAGACCTTTGACGTCAAGGAACTGGTGGAACGGGGCGAGAAAGTCTATCAAGCCAACTGCGCCGCCTGCCACCAGGCCAATGGCATGGGCCTGCCGGGCGTGTTCCCCGCGATGAACGGTTCCAAGGTCGCCACCGGGCCGATTGCCGCACATATCAATATCGTGGTGCACGGCGGCCGTCCGGGCACCGCCATGGTCGGATTCGCCGACCGACTGTCCGATGCGGAAATCGCCTCGGTCGTGACGTATGAGCGCAATGCCTGGGACAACAAGATGGGTGACGCGGCACAGCCCGCGGACATCGCAGCCGCCCGCGGGGGAGCAGCCGTCGCCGCCGCCCCCGCCGCGCAGTGAACAACCGAGAGGAGAGCACAGTCATGTCTGACGCAGCACACGCCCACGACGACCACGGACACCACGCGCATCCCACCGGAATCATGCGCTGGCTGACAACCACCAACCACAAGGACATCGGTTCGCTCTACCTGTGGTTCTCGCTCATCATGCTGTTTACCGCCGGCTCGATGGCGCTGCTGATTCGCTCCGAACTTTTCGAGCCGGGCATGCAGCTGATGCACCCCGATTTCTTCAATCAGCTCACCACGATGCACGGCCTGATCATGATTTTCGGCGTCATCATGCCGGCCTTCACTGGCTTTGCGAACTGGCAGGTGCCGCTGATGATCGGTGCGCCCGACATGGCATTCCCGCGCATGAACAACTGGAGTTTCTGGCTCCTGCCGGTGGCCGGCATCATGCTGCTGGGGTCGTTCTGGCTGCCGGGCGGCGCCGTGGCCGGCGGCTGGACGATGTACCCGCCGCTCTTCATCCAGGGCGGCGTGTCCTATGACCTGACGATTCTGGCCATACACATCATGGGCCTGTCGTCGATCATGGGCTCGATCAACATCATCACCACCATCCTCAACATGCGCGCGCCCGGTCTCACGCTGATGAAGATGCCGATGTTCGTCTGGACCTGGCTGATTACCGCCTATCTGCTGATCGCCACCATGCCGGTGCTGGCGGGTGCGGTCACCATGCTGCTGACCGACCGTAATTTCGGTACCCATTTCTTCAACGCGGCAGGCGGCGGCGACCCGGTGATGTTCCAGCATATCTTCTGGTTCTTCGGGCATCCCGAGGTATACATCCTGATCCTGCCGGCTTTCGGCATCGTCTCGCAGATCATTCCGACCTTCTCCCGCAAGCCCTTGTTCGGCTACGCTTCGATGGTGTATGCCACCGCGTCGATCGCGATCCTGTCGTTCACCGTGTGGGCGCATCACATGTTCGCCGTGGGCATGCCGGTGGCCGCGCAACTGTTCTTCATGTTCTCCACCATGCTGATCGCAGTCCCGACCGGGGTGAAAGTATTCAACTGGGTGGCCACGATGTGGAAGGGCTCCCTGACGTTCGAGACGCCGATGCTGTTTGCCATCGCGTTTGTATGCCTGTTCACGATAGGTGGCTTCTCGGGGCTGGTGCTCGCGATGGCGCCGGTCGACATCCAGCTGCAGGACACCTATTACGTCGTGGCACATTTCCACTATGTACTGGTCTCCGGCGCCTTGTTCTCCATTTTTGCCGGTATCTATTACTGGCTGCCGAAATGGACGGGCCATATGTACAACGAGACGCTCGGGAAAACGCACTTCTGGCTGTCGGTCATCGGCATGAACATCGTGTTTTTCCCGATGCACTTCCTCGGACTGGCCGGCATGCCGCGACGCATTCCCGACTATGCGCTGCAGTTCACCGAGTTCAACCAGATTGCAACCGTGGGCGCCTTCATCTTCGGATTCAGCCAGTTGATCTTCCTGGTCCTGGTGCTGAAAACGATCAAGGGCGGGGCCAAGGCGAGCGATCAGGTATGGGAAGGGGCCCAGGGCCTGGAGTGGACGGTGCCTTCGCCCGCGCCCTACCATACCTTTGAAACCGCGCCGGTGGTGAAATGAGCGGCGATTCAATCGGCATGGCTGACAACAAGCAAAACGGCAAATATCTGACGGCCGGCATTCTGGCCGCCATTGCGATTGGCTTGTTCCTGTTCACGCTATACAACGGATTGAAATAGGCCATGACCGCCGGCAAAACCAACACGCTGACCAAGCTCATCGTCGTGGCGCTGGGCATGTTCGGGTTTGGGTTTGCGCTGGTACCGTTTTATTACAAGATTTGCGAAGTGACCGGGATCAATTCCGGCGACGAGCAGAGTCTAGTGAAAAACACCCAGGTTGACACCAGCCGTTGGGTGACGATCGAATTCGACGCCAATACCAACGAGGGGCTGCCGTGGCAGTTCAGAACCACGCAGCGCAGTATCAAGGTGCACCCCGGCCAACTGGTGCAGGTGGAATACGAGGCGGCCAACAACAGCGACCATGCAATCGTGGGCCAGGCGGTACCAAGTTATGGGCCGGCCCGCGCGGGCGCGTTCTTCAAGAAAATCGAGTGCTTCTGCTTCACGCCGCAGAAGCTGGCTGCGGGCGAACGGCGCCAGATGCCGGTGTTGTTCGTGCTGGATCCGTCGATGGACAAGGACTTGCATACCGTGACCCTGTCCTACACCTTCTTCAACACGGATCCCAAGGCGCAGACGGCGACATTGCCGGAAAAAGTGCCGCATGGCTGAAAAAGGAAACCTGCGTGCTGCACTTGCCGTGTTCTGGAGTTTTTTCGGCGTGCGCAAACGGCGCGATTACGATGACGACGCGCAAAGTCTGACGCAGGCACAGATCATCATCGCCGGATTGATCGGCGGTGTGGTGTTTGTTCTGACATTATTGCTGGTGGTGTATCTGGTGCTGCAGTTCGTGAAGTAAACGATCAATAGACGAGGAAGAGGGGAAGACATGAGCCTGGCACAAACCGATAAATATTATCTGCCGCAACCTTCGCTCTGGCCGATCATCGGGTCGGTGGCCCTGCTGACGATGGCAGTGGGAGGCGTCATGGCCATGCACGAAATCAACCATGGCCTCTGGGTGCTGCTGGCCGGGGTGGCAGTGCTGTTTTTCATGATGTTCGGATGGTTCGGCGAAGTGATCCGGGACAGCGAAGCCGGCCGCTACAACAAACAGGTGGATTCCTCGTATCGCTGGTCCATGAGCTGGTTCATCTTTTCCGAAGTGATGTTCTTTGCCGCCTTCTTCGGTGCGCTGTTTTATACCCGGGTGCTGTCGGTACCTTGGCTGGGCGAGTCCGATACGATGCAGCAACTCTGGCCCACGTTCAAGGCGGCGTGGCCGACTGCAGGCCCCGGCCTGACCGCCGACGGCCTGAAATTCACGCCGATGGAAGCATGGGGCATCCCGGCGATCAACACACTGCTGCTGCTGAGTTCAGGCGTGACGGTCACCTGGGCACACTGGGGATTGAAAAAGAACAACCGCATGCAGCTGATTCTGGGGCTGGGGATGACGGTGACGCTTGGTGTGGTCTTTCTTTGCCTGCAAGCCTACGAATACCATCATGCCTATACCGAGATGGGCCTGACCCTGGGTGCGGGAGTATATGGGGCCACCTTCTTCATGTTGACAGGCTTTCACGGTTTTCATGTGCTGGTGGGAACGACGATGCTGATCGTCATGCTGCTGCGTTCGATCGCCGGGCATTTCACTGCCGAACATCATTTCGCGTTCGAGGCCGTGTCGTGGTACTGGCACTTCGTCGATGTGGTATGGGTGCTGCTGTTCATCCTGGTTTACTGGTTGATCTAGGCCAGGGACTTGATACGCAGCAGGAGGGCCGCGCTTGACGTGGCACCGGTTCAACAAAAAGCCGCGTTCAGCGCGGCTTTTTGTTGCGGGGGATGGGTTAACGCAGCCCGGTTTGCGGGATGATGCCGAAGTAGTAGCCACCCATCAGCAGCAGAAAAAGGGTGAGGGAAAGCACAACGCGCACCGTCAGCATCTTGACCGTGCGATCCGATTGACCCTTGTCCTTGATGAGGTAGTAGAGTGCGCTGGCGAGGCTGGCCAGGATGAACACGATGAAGAGCAGGGCAACGATGCGCATGGAACGGTATGCTCGTAAAAATTCCAGTCTAACCGGATTGGCGGGCCGATGCACTTGCTGAAGTTGCGTGTCGGCGAATGGCAGTTTTCCCCGAGGGTATGGCCGACCCTGGCTGCACTGTTCTTTTTTGTGCTGACCTTGTGGCTCGGCAACTGGCAGAGCGGGCGCGCCGAAATCAAGCGCGCCTTGCAGGCGCGTTACGATGTGGCGATACGGGAAGCGCCCATCCACGTCGGCAGCACGCTGCTGGAACGCGACAGCGTGCTGTACCGGAAGCTGGAAGTGCGCGGCGTGTTTGACGCGGCGCATACCATCTTCCTCGACAACCGCGTATACAAAGGCGTGGCGGGATATCACGTGCTGACGCCGCTCATCATAGATGGCGGGCCGCTTGCCATTCTGGTCAATCGCGGCTGGGTGGCGGTAGGGCCCTCTCGCGAACAGATTCCTTTGCCGCCGACGCCGGGGGGCCAGGTACGACTCGAAGGCATGGCTGTCGACCCCCACAGCCGCTATATCGAGTTGATGCATGCGCCGTCGCAGGGACGGGTATGGCAGAACCTGGATTTTGCACGCTATGCCGCAACCACCCGGCTAACGTTGCAACCGGTGCTGCTGTTGCAGACCACTCCGCTGGCGGATGGCTTGCTGCGTGACTGGCCGCGCCCTGATACCGGCGTCAGCATGCATGTCAGCTATGCGATCCAGTGGTACAGTCTGGCGACGACGCTGGCGGTGTTGTGGCTGGTCCTGAATGTAAAGCGTCATCGGGATGACGATGACTGATGTACCCAACGTCCGAAATGGTTTCGAGTATGCAATTGACCCCGCGCGGTAAATTCCTGTTGTTGGTCGGCGTGT
>Ga0208957_1001023_pt1 | contig 16152 bp, 15 predicted proteins | sample RifOxyA1_FD_184029 | JGI IMG/M metagenome (GOLD analysis project Ga0208957, IMG submission 184029) | Groundwater microbial communities from Rifle, Colorado - Rifle Oxygen_injection A1 (SPAdes) | ecosystem: Environmental > Aquatic > Deep subsurface > Groundwater | place: Rifle, Colorado, United... | reverse complement strand
TCGAAAAACTCAGCGGGTTTCCGGGCGTTGGCGGACTCGACCATGGCCGGGCTCATATCCACCCCGTGCACTCCATACCCCAGTCGAGCGAGGTGTTCTGCATGTTTGCCTGTGCCACATCCGAGTTCGAGGATTTTTCCCGTCCCGATGCCATGCTTGTTGAGCAGGTCTACAACGAATTGTGCTTCGCCAACGTAGTCCTTGTCTTTGTAAAGCAGATCATAGTAGGCGGCATAGGCATCGAATACGCGAGTCATGCCAGGACCCCTCTGACTGCCTCGGCAACACGCTGGGCCTGATCATCGGTCAACGCCATTCCACTGGGGATATAAAACCCTTGCTTGTACAGGCGTTCCGCCAGGGGCAGGGCCACACTTTCGAACAAGCCCATCTTTCTCAGCACCGGTTGTTGATGCATAGGGTAAAAGAACGGCCGGGTACCCACACCTTTCGCTGCCAACCGCTTCATGGCCTCTTCGGCATCCAGGTCGACGGATTCGTCCAATACCAGGCCATAAACCCAGTAGATGTTTTCGGCGTAGTCCGTACGTGGAAGGGGTAGTTGCACGCCTCGCAGGCCACTAAGCAACTCAGTATATCTGGTTCCCATGCGCCGCTTGCGTGCCACGAATTCATCCAGTCGCTCCAGTTGCGCCAATCCGAGGGCAGCCTGCATGTTGGTCATGCGCAGATTCCAGCCCAGGCGCTCATGCACAAAGCGTTTGTGCGGCTGGAAGCAAAGGTTGCGCAGGCTGCGGCAGTCCTCGGCGAGTTGATCATCGTTGGTGACGATCATGCCCCCCTCGCCGGTGGTAATGTGCTTGTTGGGATAAAAGCTGAATGTACTGATATCACCAAAGCTGCCGCACGGCTGCCCCTTGTAGAGTTGTCCATGCATCTGCGCAGCATCTTCCAGCACCTTGAGGCCATGGCGGCGCGCGAGGTTCAGCACTGGATCGATATCCACCGGCAGGCCAAAGATGTGCACCACCATGATCGCCTTGGTGTGTGCCGTGATCTTGGCCTCGATCTGGCTGACATCCATGTTCCAGGTAACGGGATCACTATCCACCAGCACCGGCTTGGCGCCAGAACGCACAATCTGGCCGATGCAGGAGATGATGGTGAAGGTGGGCATGATCACCTCATCCCCTGGCCCAATCCCCAAAGCCTCGACGGCAGCATCAAGCGCGGCAGTGCCATTGCATACGGCGATGCCATGTTTGCGACCGACCTGCGCGGAGAACTTCTCCTCAAACTGCTTAATGAACGGTCCTTCGGAAGAAATCCAGCCGGTGTCGATACACTCAGTCAGGTATTTTTTCTCGTTGCCGTCTAGCAGTGGCTCGTTTACAGGAATGAAGGCTGGCTGATTCATGTTCAGTCCACAAGCCTAAGCTTGTCGGCCCCAACAGGCTGAAAACGCGTTTTGTCAGCGTCACCAGCGTATGGTCCCTGCTTCACTTCAATGATCTCGCTGGTCTCCAGCATTTCGAACCCGTGACCGCCGAAGGCGAGAAGGATGACATCGCCCTGGCTCAGTATCCGGCTCTCCAGGTAGTTCTGATTATCGTCGTAAAAATCGACGCGTACTTTGCCTGTTTTGATGAACAGTACTTCTTTGGTGAACTGAACCTCGCGAGGTACCGGATTATGCACGTGGGGGGCGATAACATAGCCAGCAGGGCGATTCATGTAGCCCAGCTGCTGGGAGAAGGTGCTTGGTGTTAGAAACTCAATACCATCTTTATGGAAAGAGTTTCGAATGATAACTGCAAGCAATTGCTCATTTTTCAGTATTCGTTCAATCACGATCTAGATATCCCAGAATTTCTTTTGCCTCAATAGTCAAGGATTCAATACTGAATTGTTCGATTACCAAATCGTGACAATTCCGAGCAAGGCGCTTAGCCAAATTTTTATCCTTCAAAACCCTGACAATTGATTCAGCGAAGTCCACTGGCTCATCTGCAATAAGAATATGTTGTCCATCAATGACAGGTATACCTTCAGCACCCAATGTCGTGGAAACAATTGGTATTTTACATGCACCGGCTTCAAGTATTTTGAAACGGGTTCCGGACTCAAATTTCAGAGGCACTAGGGCGACATCGGCGTTGCACAAATACGGCAACACCGAATCAAGCCGACCCGTGGCCGTAATATTGGGCCCATTGAGATGACCAAACCCAACATCGGAATTCCGTCCAACAATATAAAAATGAACCGCAGGGCACTCCCGCAAAACTCTAGGGAGCACTTCCTCCAGCATCCATCGCGCCGCCGTGTCCATCGGGCTGTTGTAATGTCCAAAACTCCCTGCAAGAAAAATTGCGGGTTTCTTGAAGCCTGAAGGCGGGCCGGGAATTAATTTATAGCTCTGTATGTCGATGACGTTGGAAAACACCTGAATCTTGCCTGGATCCGCGGCGATCCCTCGATAATACGCGGCATCCACCTCAGATACAGCGGTCGTGACATCGCAAAGATCTACCCAGGCACGCTCCTCTGCCTCTTTTCTACTTCCCTCCCGCAGGATCCTAAGTTTTCTGACTCCTTTAGCGTAGGGCACTTCACGCAAAATGAAACGAGACCATACGCTATCGGTATCACAAACCACCTTTAATCCAGGTCTACGGGTCTTGATGTGACGAATCAAAGGATAAGAAATGTTGCCGTATCCAAACCACAGCACCTCGATCTCTCTTCGGTCGATGTGCTCAAGGATGAATTGAGCGTGCCTCTTCAAACGAGAATCAAAGAATTTATTGAGAAGCCTTTCAGGTAGCGAAAGGTAGCGCTGAATTCTGGACTTGTAATGCGGTAACGGTAGAACGTGATATTCGGTGCATAATGGCTCAAAATATTCGCTCGTCCTTTTGACAGCCTCCGGATAATCTGACGCCCGATAAATAACATCGAGTTCGCATACAGTCGAAAGCGCCTTGATCGAATTTTCGATCCGAAGTTGGGGCCCGCCAGCCGCAGGGTATTCCAAAATTGGAGTGGTAAACAAAACTCTCATTGTTTCTTTTCAAGCCTGGCAATATCAAATTCAACCATTTCTCTTACGATCTGTTCAAACGTCTTTGTTGGTCGCCAGCGCAACACAGTGCGCGCCTTGCGGGCGTCTCCACAAAGAGGCACCACTTCACCCGGCCTGAAATGATCAGGATTGACATATGTGTACGACTCATAATTTAGATCAACTACTGAAAAAGCCTCGGTTAGAAAGTCTCGAACCGAATGCAGGGTTCCTGTAGCAATAACAAAATCCTCCGGTTTTTCTTGTTGCAGCATCGCATGCATTGCTGCCACGTAATCCGGTGCATATCCCCAGTCTCTCTGGGCATCGATATTCCCCAGCTCCAAACGATTCTCTAGGCCAAGATGTATTTTGGCGACCGTTGAACTGATTTTTCTGGTTACAAACTGATATCCCCGGCGGGGTGATTCGTGGTTATACAGAATGCCAGCGGCAACAAACAATTTATGATGTTCACGGTAATTCCGGGCCAAATGGAATGCCGCCAGTTTAGAAATCCCATAAACCGACCTAGGGTTAAAGGGTGCAGACTCACTTTGCGGAGAAATTCTTGCATCACCGAACATCTCGCTGGAACCGGCAAAATACACACGACATTTAGGTGCAAGTTCCTTAATTCCTGCCAGCAGAGCATGAGTAGCTGTGAAATTATTTGCCAGTAGTGACGACTCATCTTCAAAGCTGTAACTCACAAAGCTTGAGGACGCTAAGTGGTAGCACTCACTAGGCCGAACAAGCGAAATAATTTTGTAAATGCTTAGATGATTATCTATTGCTCCAACGTGTATCTTTATGTCACGAAGAATATGCTGGATATTGAGCAAGCGGTGGTGAGGGTCTTCTAACGCTTCTCGTCGAACTATTCCATGGACCTCATAACCATTAGCCAACAGCAATTCAGCCAAATAGGAACCATCTTGGCCGGCAATTCCGGTTATTAGCGCTCGTTTCATTCTGAGAATTGGTGAAATTAAAACGCGAAGACCAAATATGGACGCGGGGGATCAAAGTATCCGTAATATCCCCTGAATTCAACTTTATATTGAGGGTTGGCCGTCATGATGATTTCAGCGCACTTTTTTGCGTTTTCAAGATCATGATATACAGCAATAGCCAGAGCCGGCTTATAGCGCCTCATTGTGTTGGTTGCGCCCATCAAAGCCGCCATTTCATACCCCTCTATATCCATTTTAATCACTCCTCCCTCCCCCAGAGAGTATTGATCAACAAACTGATCAATCGTGATAACTGGAACTTTTTCAGTTATTGAGACATTCTCGGAACGTTCTACTGGAGAAACGTCAAGTAATATTTTTGAATCACATATATGGTTGCTATCAATCTGGATTTCTGAAAAACCAGATATTTCACCCAAGGCAGCGGTGATGACCATCGACCGTTCCTTACCCGAATACGAGGCAAGCGTACGTTCAAGAGCAGGTTTCATGACAGCTAGTGGCTCAATACAAAACACTTTTCCGCGAGAGTTTTCAAGAGCAAACACTGAAAAAAAACCCTCTGCAGCACCCGCGTCAATCACCCATTTTCTCTCTTTGTAACCAATCCCCGGATGATTATAAGAAGATGGATTTTCTATATAAGAATCAAATATCTCGTGATAAAGCCACGGTAGGTCATCTGTGGATAGACTGGATGGCCAATAAATATGTTTCCCGCCCAGTGTTACTTTCAGAAGTGATGGGGCATCCGATTCAGCCACGCTTATTTTTGGCAATTGGGCAAATTTCTCCGCCACATACAAGTCGACATCTTTTTCAGAAAATACATAACCGGAACTAACCCCGATCGCAGAAAGCAATTTTTGCTTTAATCGCCTTCTTTTCACTTCAAGAATAAACGGTCTGATAATGGCTTTTAAATAAAAAACAACTTTTCTCATGTTTCTGGGATCCATCTACTGCCGTCATTTATGTGAGTCCCTTCCAGAATCGAATTCACAATGTAGCCAAAGGCCCCATCGTTATCCGCCAATATCTTCACGAAATCATCCGAAATTTCAGGAGGATTCCCAGCGAAAAGACCAACGTCGGCATAGTAGTGGAAATGGTAAAACTTGATAAATTTTCTGGCCAGCAATTGGGCATCTTCGGAAACCCCTGTACGATTTCCTTGCAGAAGATCATGAATCCCTGAGAAATAATCCCCCGGTGAATCTGGATCGATCGTAAATCCAAAACCCCGGTAAGGGGATTTAGCGGTTGTGATAACAGGTATTCCCCTCGCAGGGCACTCGAACCCAACCGTTGTCGTATGTACAGCCACACCACGTACATCGAAGTGCTCAATCAATTCGCTCAAAGTGATTTTTGCATCAGGCTTGAGGAGAAACACGTTCTTGGGCAGACTCACGCCACTCAACTCAATCGCCGAAGCGACTGTTTCTTTGGTTTTTGGTATTTGGGGAGACACCTCAACAGGATGGGGCCTGATGATTAATTGATATTCACCATGACCTCTAAACCACTCAATGGTTTGAAGGATCCAATCAATCATGTCATTGAAAACCAACTGCTTGTTTAGAGCTGCCAGATCCCAAATAACATTTGCTGCAATTATTAAGGTTTGCTTCTCCAATTCGATATCAAGCAAAATAGGTTCTTCGGTTTCGTGCCCTGCAAGCTTGGTTGTGTCAATGACATACCCTCTCTGGCCCATCAGCCAATTTTTAATTCTTTCTTCATCTGCTGAGCTCAGTGGAATCTTTGAAAAATCACCCCAAGAAGCACGAAAATCAAGATTCATCGCTGCATCGTTAGCAGCAAATGCCACCCGATTCCTTGTGGCCGGCCAATGAGAATAAAATGGGATCGACCTCTTTTTACATTGTTGCTCCAATATTGCCCACATCCCATAAAAACTATCATTCGAAACAACCCGGTCAGGCTTTAATTCATCAAGGAGTCGAGCATAGGCAACACTAACTGTCAGGAGATTTTCAAGGTGAATCTTGAGCAATGCTCTGTGGTCATCAACTAATGACGGTGTCGCCACTAAATAGTTATTAACCAGAATGTCTTTCGCCATTCTTCCATACTCGATCCCCTCCTCTTCGAAACTAGAGGCCTCTTCATAGGTCATGCGTGAGACGATCAAAGCAAGTCGAGCCTTATCTGCGTCGGAAACATATTGGGACAATGGCAATGGTTTGTTAACGTTATGCTGCCAAAGAAGCTCAGAAGTTTTTTTACAATTCAAACAGTTTTTTTTGAAATTCTGTCTTCCGCCCCAGTCCCCCCCAACATAATTGCACTCGGTATGCTGCATGCTGTCACAGTAGATTGGAATGACTTCTACCCCCCGAAGCCGAAATGCATAGCTTAACGCACGGTCGATTACAAAGCTTGGTGGGTAGATAGCGAAAGATGGCCCCATCAACACACGCAACTGCTTTGTTTCATTGGGCTTAATTTTTAATTTTTCAATTTTCTTATCGGCTTTATTAAGCTCCTTAATCCAGGGAGGATCTATCGCTTTAGACAATACCGATATGAGCCGATTAGGCATATAGAGAGCTTTTAATACAATTTTCGCCATCATTTAAACAACGTCCAAGTCAACGCTGTGCCACGTTTGACATCCTGCTTCACAGCCTTGCCCAGGACTTGCTCAAAATACTTTGGCGGCAACCCGAGGCCCGGTCGGATCGCACGCAAATTTTCTTCTGTGAGAACATCACCGGCCTTCATGTCCTGCACGACGTATAGCGAGCGGCGAAACTGAATAGACTTCTTTTCGGCGTCAGTAGGGCCGTAACTCACGTGCCCAAGCGCCTGCCAGGCACGTTTGGCTTCCAGCACCAATTGTGCCATTTCATTGGGCTCCATCGAAAAAGTGCTATCCACGCCGCCATCCGCACGGTTGAGCGTGAAGTGCTTTTCGATCACTGTCGCCCCCAAGGCCACACTGGCAACCGCCACACCGACCCCCATCGTGTGATCGGAGAGGCCCACTTCGCATCCGAAAAGCTCACGCATGTGGGGGATGGTCAGGATATTGGTATTTTCAGCTGAGGCGGGATAGGTGCTGGTACATTTGAGCAAGACCAGATCCTGGCAGCCTGCCTCTCTTGCAGCGCGCACGGTTTCATCCAGCTCGGCAACGGTGGCCATGCCGGTTGAAATGATCAGCGGTTTGCCCGTGGCCGCCACGCGCCGCACCAAGGGTAGATCGGTGTTTTCGAACGATGCAATCTTGTAGCAGGGCACATCCAGCGTTTCCAGGAAATCCACTGCTGTGTCATCGAACGGCGTACTAAAAGCGATAATACCGAGCTCGCGCGCCCGGTCGAAAATGGGCTGATGCCACTCCCATGGCGTGTAAGCCTCGCCATAAAGCTTATACAACGACGTCCCTGCCCACAGGCTCATGGAGTCGCTGATGTGAAACTCCCGTTCGTCCAGATCCAGCGTCATGGTATCTGGCGTGTAGGTCTGAATTTTCAGTGCATGCGCGCCCGTTTTGGCTGCCGCTTCCACGATCTCGAGGGCCCGTTCGAGCGACTGATTATGGTTACCAGACATCTCGGCAATGATGAATGGGGCATGGCCACGCCCTATTGGCCTATCGGCAATTTTGAATCCATTTTGCATATCTTCTAATGAAACTTCCTGAAATAGGATGTGGCTTCGACTTCATAGCCAGCGGCCAGAAATAAATGGTGTGAACGCTCATTTGCCCCAAGAACTTGAGCGCGGAGGGTATTCACTTCCCGGCGATTCTTTTTCATCCAAACCTCCGCACTTTGCAAAAGGCCTTGCCCACAGCCTGAATTGTCTACATCCGGCACGAGGTAGATCGAAACCTCCGCCTCATGGCTGTGGATATCGAATCGCACGACGCCAACCGGAGCCCCGTCAAGCTCGCCGATAAGCAGACATCTACTCTGATCACTGAGCACAGAAGTAAGCCACTGATTGTGATCTATCCATTCGATGGGGTCAGCATTTCGCGACACTGCCCTGATCGCTGGATGGTTACGCCAGACAAACAATCGCTCTGAATCGTCGGTTGTTGCGGTTCGAATCTCAATCCCACAGCAGCCGATCATGCGGGCGATACGCACTGCACCGCGACCATCCACAGCATGCATCCCATTCCGGGACAGTAACCGTCTCAGGCATTCATTTTCCATGAGTGATCGAACATGGTGCCGAATTGCGAGATGAAGCTTATTGCCATTCGCCACCACGGAATACACCAAACCTTCTAAAGCGGCATCCTGAATCTGTTTACGTTGATTATCTGCCGTACTAATAACTAACGCAGGCAAACCCAGGCAACATCTTTCCCACGTTGCTGACCCGCCCGCGCCAATCGACAAGTCCGCAACGGCCATGAGTTCCGCCATGCGCCCAGTTTGCACATGACATGCAAAGTGGTGGGGGCGGCATGTAGCCTCGATCGACTCACGATACGGATGCTGAGCGCCGATGACCACATCCACCTGGAGATCCGTGACACCGGTTTCGACCAAGGCCTGTATCGCGCGGCCAGTATAGTTGTCTGCATCCACCCCTCCGAAAAAGACCAGGATGCGCTTGACCGATCCTCGGCGCGGATTAACTTGCCCACGAAGTTTCCGGAATTCTTCGCGCAGAAGTGCATAACGCGGCCCAAGCAGCAGGAAGCACTCATCGGGCACCTTGCCTGCATATCGGGCATTCATGCCCCCATAGAGATTCTGATCCAGCAGCATGTCACAATCATGCCGACGATCAGCAATGTCGTCGATGACAAGAATTTTCTGAGCCGAATGACGTAGCCTCGCCTCCCAGCGTGCGTCCAATGCGTAATGGTCGACAATGAGCCAATCCCAATGCTGATCGGAAAGTGCGCCGATGGAATCGTGTGCATCAGCCTCTTGCGTTGTCCCAAGCCATTCTGCGTGACTGAGGTCACCATCAGGTTTTGTTTCCTGCCCTGAATTGAGTGGCCTGAATTCATGCCCTTTTGTTGTCAGCAGGGCCCGCAAATGTTCAGGGATATACCGACTAATGAAGCGGGTGCGGGCCCCTTGCTTCTTCAATTCGTCTGCCAACGTCAGGCAGCGCATGAAATGACCTGTGCCAATTGCGATGGACGCATCAACACGCAAAGCGATGCGTTTCACCTCATGCTCCCTTATTCTCTTGCTGCCGCCTAACCAGGAAACAAGCTCTGGCCATCTCCATGTCTTCTGCGTCATCAATATCCATCGCAGACATCCAGCCCAGCGGATAAAAGGTGTGGCCTGGCACGTAAAAGGTTTTTTCGGCCTTAAGTGCCCGGACCTGCGCCGTCCATATCGCTCCGCTGGGGCAATACAGGGGTGGCAAATCCTGAGAACGAGCAAGCCGGGTTTCTGGAAAGAGGTATTCGGGAATGCCCTGGTCGCCAAGCTTTGCTGCCCACCATGGATTCATCCAGCCATAACGGAAGCAACTGATCTGTGCAGGAGAATTGCGACTTGCAAAAGTCAGAGATGAATTTTTGATGTCTTCTGCATCACGCAAGGGACAATTCGCCATGAGTTGAGTGACGACATCGAACTGAACGTTCCAATGCGATTCTGCCTGGTTAAGAGCGACCAGAGTTGCCTCGCTGGATGTAGCCATATCGCCCTGGGCCTCGGCACGCAAAAAAGGCACCTCCGCACCGTATGCGCGACCGATATCGGCAATCTCCTGATCATCTGTTGACAACAACACATGATCAAATTGCCCGGATTCCAATGCCGCTTCCACTGTCCATGCGAGCATGGGTTTTCCATGAAAATCCAGCTTGTTCTTGCGAGGCAACCGCTTGGACCCCCCACGCGCCAGGATCACGGCAATATGTTTCACTACCAAACGCTCCATCCGCCATCCACGGCCAATGTATGCCCGGTTACACCCGAGCATTTGTCCGACAACAACATGTCTACAGGCCCCACAATTTCATCTTCCTTGAGCATCCGCCCCATGGGGCAAAGCTGCGCGTAACGTTGCTTGAATGCTTCGTCAACACGTCCCTCCACCCCGCCGAATGCGACACAATTCACCTGAATCCCATTATTGGAAAGGCGTACCGCCAATTCCTTCGTCAGATGCGACAGTGCTGCCTTCGCCACGCCGTAGTGCAGTGGAGATTGTCTAGCGGGATCAGTATACAAATGAGGGTTTGCAGCAACCGTGCCATACATCGACCCGATGTTAACGACCCTCCGCAATTGGCTGTTTTCTTGCATCGCCACTGCCATTATCAGCTCATAAGGCACGATGACATCCAGCAGAAACTCACCCGCGAAATTCTCCCGCCCGACCAAACCATTTTCTTCAATTTTCAGGAAACCGAGGCTTCGCGCGTTGTTAACCAGGCAATCGGGCCGAATACCTTGGCCATCAAGCGTCTCCATGAGCGTCTTGACCGCTTCTGGATCAGTAAGATCCGCCTGGATTCCCACAAACTCCTCGCCATACCTGGCAAATTCCACCAATATTTTCTCGAGTGACTCGGATGATCGACAAGTGGTGATGACGCGATCGCCCATCGCCAGAAAATGGCTCACCAGGGGACGGCCAAACTTGCCACTCCCCCCTGTAATCAATATTGTTCTTGGCTTCAAGCCGCTCTCCCCAATTCGATCAGATTGACGACTTCCAGCATGAAGCCAGGTTCGGTGCGCACATCCCGTTGAATAATTCCCTGAACGAATTCATACAATGCGCGCTTGAAGGCGAAATAGGTGTCTTCGAAAAACAGGTCCTTCCAGCCCGACTCACCCATCAGCCTCAGGGAAAGCGGCGCTTGAGATGAGCCCATCGTGCTGATAAGCACCCGGACCCCTCCTGCATATCTCGCAGCCAATGTGATCGAATCATCATTCTGCCAAGTATAAGTACCCTCTAACGAGCCACGTTCGCTGGCAAGCAACAGCAACGGCTCGATGACATGTACGGCATATTTGTTCCAATCCTTGGGTACGATTGCGTGAATGTGCCGCAAACGGCCAATCTGCGCCCAATCGGCAGGCGATAATTGAAACTCTTTGGCATATCGCAGGGCTGAGCATGAAAATAACTGCCCCGGATAGCGCTGTAATTCAAGCAACTGCTTTGCTTCAGCCACGCTCAATGCCAGCGGCTTGTCGATATAGACAGGAAGACCCGCTTTGAGAAAAGGCGCTGCAAATTCAAGATGGGTCTCAGCATCATCGCGGGCCAGCAATATTCCATCCACTTGCCCAATCATATCCGTGTAGTGATCGACTACATTGGGGATCAGTGCCGCCTTGGCTACATGCGCTGAAATTTCTTTGCGTTGCGTCCAAACATGGGTGACTTGTGCCTCTGCGATTGCATCCTCGGGAAAGTGTTGCTTTCCCAGATAACGGGGAATGACCGGGAAACCACACTCTTCCATATACGCAGGATCATAGCCGTTAAAAATGGCAGACCATGAATAAGGGTGACCGTTGCCGGGCGAAAGCCCAATCACGCCAAGTTTCAGAATACTCATGCGCGATTCCACAGAGCCGGATTAATGTACATGGGGTCATGACAGGCCAGACCTGACGCATCAAATTCTGCCGGAGCCGAAAAATCCACATAGCAGGAATGGAACTGCTCCAGATTTTCCACGCCCACCAACACGGTATCCACATAGGGAATATCGCGCACAAACGAGAGCGCAGCCTTGACCGGTGTCAGACCCTGCGCTTCAGCGGCAGTGTGCCACCGGCCCAATAGCGGTCGAATCGGATCAAAATATGCAGGGACACGATCCAGTGGCATCACCAATAATCCTTGCAGGAATACTGAACGGGCGTGAATTTCGATCCCCATTTTTTTCATTCGTGCCAGTTGCCCGTTCAACAACAACCTTTGATCCAGCACACTGATGGGGAGCTGGACAATTTCCGGTTTAAATATTTTCAGAACCGCATCTACTTGATCTCCGCTGTAAACGGAGACCCCTACTTTTTCCACTGCCCCGGTTTCCTTTAGCGTCATCATTGCAGCCACTAGCTTTTCGCCCCCGGGTACAAGAAGATCATCGGCATGATGGATCAAGAGTCCGTAGACTTTCCGAGTCGAAAGTCTCAGAAGCGATTGGGAGAAAGTTTGCGTCAACTTTCGGACATGTTCATCCGTAATGGCTGGAGTCGCAAACCTCGGCGTTTTTGTTACGACACGAAACCCCTCTAGTGGGTTATTTCCCAGGACGGATTCAGACGCTCCATACAGGGATGCGGTGTCTAATATCGTAATGCCATAGCTTCTTGCCTCAGAAAGAATTCCTCCTACGGTTTCCGGCGGAGTTATTCCTTGCTGATTAGCAACCCCATATTGCAGCCCCCATTGGACCGTTCCCAGCCCAAGTTTCTGGATGTTTAGCATTGTGACGAGATTGCCACTAAGGCATCGGCGACTCTTTGTTGCCCGTCCTGAAGCAACCCTGGATACATTGGCAGACTGATCGCCTCTGCGTAATAACGTTCAGCTTCTGGGCAGTGACCTCCTTTGAAGCCCAGCCGTTGATAGTATGGCTGGAGGTACACCGGGATGTAATGCAAATTGACTCCCACACCCGCCGATCTAAGCGCCTCGAAGAATGCGAGATGCGTCTTGCCGAGCTGCTCCAGTTTCAACCGGATGACGTATAGGTGAAATGCTGAATAACTTTCTGGATGTTGGCATGGGGTCACCATTGGCAAATCTTTAAGGAGTTCGTCATATCGCTTGGCGACCGTATGGCGAATGGTCACGAACTCGTCCAGACGTTGCATCTGGCTTAAGCCCAAAGCAGCCTGAAGATCGGTCATGCGGTAGTTGAAACCCAGATCAATCTGTTGGTAGTACCAAGGTCCATCAGGCTCATGCGTCATCTCATGGGTGTCGCGCGTAATGCCATGACTGCGCAAAATTTGCATATGCTTGGCCAAGCGGACATCATTGGTCAATGCCATGCCACCTTCACCTGTCGTGATGATTTTGACAGGATGGAAGCTGAATATGGTGATATCGCTATAACGGCAGCCACCAACAGGTTGGCCTTGATATTTTCCGCCAATGGCATGCGAGGCATCCTCGATTATCTTAAAGCCATAACGTTGGCTCAGGGCGTGAATGCTTGCCATGTCACAGGATTGCCCACAGAGATGCACAGGAATAACCACTTTTGGCAGGCGACCTGCATGCTTGGCCTGCTTAAGTTTCTCTTCCAAGTCCGCCGCAGGTTATAGGTATGCGGATCTATATCGACAAAATCGATGTCTGCGCCACAATAGAGGGCACAATTCGCAGTCGCCACAAAGGTTATAGGGCTAGTCCAGACGAGGTCTCCCTTACCAACACCCAGTGCGAGACAGGCGATGTGAAGTGCAGAAGTGGCGCTGCTTACGGCAACTGAAAATTGTGCCCCACAGTACTCGGCAACTGCTTTTTCAAATGCCGGTACTGCTGGTCCCTGCGTAAGAAAATCTGATCGCAGCACGTCCACTACAGCCTGAATATCCGACTCGTTGATATCCTGCCGACCATAAGGAATCATCGCACTCATATCCGCCCGATTTTTTCCCGATTCTGTTCTATCCACACAGACAAGGTATCTACATCCATCCACTCAGGATTGGTATCTGAACTGTAGGTAAAGTCTGGTGCGACCTTCGCACCATCATTAATCCGCGCTGGATCAGAACTCCAGCTATGTATGGCCGGCAGAATCTTGTAATAATCTGCGTATTCGTATGTATGTAGAGCATCTTCAGGGCCAATCATCTGCTCGTGAAGTTTCTCGCCCGGTCGAATGCCAACAATTTCATGGATGGCATCAAGCACTGTCGCCCTGGCAATTTCGATGATGTTCATGGAAGGAATCTTTTTCACGTAGATCTCGCCGCCGACCATGTCCTCAAAGGCATGCCAAACCAGATCGACCCCCTGCTCCAGGGTAATCATGAAACGCGTCATTCGTGGGTCGGTAATTGGTAAAATTCCCTTTTCTGCCAAGGAGAGAAAAAACGGGATCACCGAGCCGCGTGACCCCATGACATTCCCGTAACGCACCACAGCAAAGCGGGTGTTGTCTTGCCCGGAATAGGAGTTACCTGCGACGAACAGTTTGTCCGAGGCCAATTTTGTAGCGCCATACAGGTTGGCCGGACTGCTTGCCTTGTCCGTCGACAAAGCCACAACACGCTTTACGCCCTGATCGATACAAGCGTCAATTAGATTCATCGCGCCGTTTATGTTTGTTTTTACACATTCGAATGGGTTGTATTCTGCTGTAGGAACAATCTTGGTCGCGGCTGCATGTACTACGTAGTCGATTCCATTCAGGGCGCGAGCGAGTCGATCCTTGTCACGAACATCACCGATAAAAAATCGAACGCGATTATCATTCCCGTAAAGTTTGGCCATTTCCCATTGCTTCATCTCGTCACGAGAAAATATGACCAAGCGACGCGGATTGTATTTTTCCAGTGTCATCGGCACGAAGGCATGACCAAAAGAACCGGTGCCACCCGTGATCAGAATAGAGGAATTGGTGAGCATTGAAAGATTTTCCCTTTTGTAAAATCAGACCGAATTAGCAACAATTTCTTGGTAAGTACCACGTCGCTTAATGCTGCAATCACTCAATTCAACTATTTGAGAGCAATTTTTCAGCGTGCTGAGGCGGTGGGCGATGATGAGGATGGTTAAGTCCTCACTAAGGCCTTGAATAGCCTGCATCACAGCACATTCGGTTTCGTTATCTAGTGCACTGGTGGCTTCGTCAAAAATGATCACGTCTGCCTGCTTATAAAGGGCACGGGCGATGCCTATGCGCTGACGCTGGCCGCCGGAGAGGCGTATCCCGCGCTCGCCCACGAAGGTTTGATACTGTTCGGGCCAAGCTTCGATGATGTCTGCGATCTGCGCCTGGCGAGCCGCCTTGCGGACACGCAAAGGGTCGATCCGGTCTTTCGGCACACCAAAAGCGATGTTTTCCTCGATGCTGGTATCAGCCAGGAAGATGGCTTGCGGGACATGCGCGATATGCGCCTGCCAGGCACGATGGTTGACCGCTGTGATGGGCTGACCATCGATTTCAAGCGTACCCTGCGTAGGCTGCAATAGTCCCATGACAATATCGAGGTGGGTGCTTTTACCACTGCCAGTAGTGCCGATGAAGCCGACACGGCTACCTTTGGCGATGATGAGATCAAGCTTGTTGAGCACCCAAGGTGCTTGCTGGTTATAGCGAAACGAGAGTTGCTTCAGGGCGATTTGTTGCCGGAATGCCAGGGGTTCGGCAGGAAGCTGCTCGGCATAGTCGGGGAGCGGCTGATCAAGCAACTCAAGCACGTCATGTAGTGATGCCTGGCCGCCCCGAATGGCAGACCACGCACCATAGGCCTGCTGCAAGACGGGCAACAGGCGCTGAGCGCCCAGCGCCAGAGCGCCGAGTACTGGAATGGCCTTGGCAATGCCGTCCGGCTGTTGAGCGAGCACATAGGCCAGCGCAGCAATGAGCAGCATGCCCAAAGCTTCCATTCCATAACGAGGGCTTTGGCTGATAAATATGTTGTTGCCCTGAGCGCGGCGCAACGGAAGGTCGGCATCACGATATATTTGGCAGTAGGCTGGCTGAGTACCATCAATCAAAACATCGCGTATCCCACCCAAACCTTCCTGAAGGGCTTTGATGACATGAGTAGATTCACGTGCGATCCGCTGGCTATCAATCAACAAACGCTTTCGCGTTAGGCGGATGATAATCGCGTAAATCATGCCAAACCCGCCAAAGGCTGCCAGCGCGATAAAAGGGTCTACGGACAACAGCGCGATCAGAATCATGGTCAACATAACGCTGGAACTGACTAGAATCAGAACCGGCATAATCGCATTGTAGATAAGGTCGTGGGTCTTGCCTGAAATGCCACTGATCACTTCACTGCTGTTGCGAGCGACATGCACTGCGTAAGGCTGGTATAGCGTACGGCGGTAGACGCTGATGCTCAGATCGGACCCTGCCGCGAAGGATAAACGGGTACTGGCCCAGAGCAGCGCGAGGCGCATTGCCCCCGTCAGTAACGCCGCCATACCAAAGATTAGGGTAAGTGGGAGCAGAAGATCTTTAGG
>Ga0208957_1001022_pt1 | contig 16177 bp, 27 predicted proteins | sample RifOxyA1_FD_184029 | JGI IMG/M metagenome (GOLD analysis project Ga0208957, IMG submission 184029) | Groundwater microbial communities from Rifle, Colorado - Rifle Oxygen_injection A1 (SPAdes) | ecosystem: Environmental > Aquatic > Deep subsurface > Groundwater | place: Rifle, Colorado, United... | reverse complement strand
CGTGAAGGCAGTAGTCCGGCCCCAGGCGCCCGCCGGCCTTCACGAAGGCGGCGACGTCGTCGGCCGTGACCTCGATGGCGCAGCCGGGGGGCGCCGCCTCGCGGATGCGCTCCGCCCACCACTCGAGCAGCGTCCGTAGGCCCTGGTCCTTCGACGCGGCCAGCCGTTCCGCGGGGTCGGCGGCGGGCCCCCCGACGTTCACCAGCCGGACCTCGTCCGTCTCGGACCGCAGCACGAACTCGTTGGGCGGCATCGTGGGGTCGGTCTCCATGCTGAACACGAGGCGCCCGCCGAACGTGAGGTTTCCGTCCGCGTCGGGCTCGCAGCGCAGGTCGGGCGGCTCCGGGGCCGGGGCGGGCCCCCCGCTCTCTCGCGCCAGCGCGGCGACGAAGGCGTCCGTCAGGTGGTGGACTTCGGCCGCCAACTTGCGGGCGTCATCGAGGTTGTCCCCGGGGCAGTAGCCGTCGAGGGTGTCGGCCGCCATCTTGAGGTCCACGCCGAGGCTCCCAGAGCCCTGGCGCAGCGCGGCGCGGAAGCGTTCCAGGTCGGCCGCCGTCGGGACCGCTTCGGCCGGAACGCGGAAGCCTCCGGCCCCGTCGGACTCGACCGGGATCGTGGGGTAGCGGGGCGGCGGCCCGACGGGGACGGGCTCCACGCCGCCGGCGCGGAACTCAGACGCCGCGATGAGCCGTTCGGTGAGGGCGCCCACCGCCCTCCGGGACGCAGCCGCCTCGCCCTCGGCACGGGTGTAGACGGCGCGGCAGGACACGCAGCGGAACCACTGAACATCGCGTGGCCGCTGGCCGGTGATCGGCTCCATCGGTTCGGGGGCCGTCCCGCACTCCGGGCAGGGCGGGAAGGGGGCGGGGGCGAACTGGTCTCGGTACAGGTCGCGCGTCAGGGACCGGCACCACTCGCCGTGTTCCCGCTCACGGTCCGCGTCGGAAAGGGCGGGCTGCGGCGGGTCGGTCTCGGCAGCTCCGGGCGGGCAGTCCCCGGCGTGCCATCCGCCGCACTCGATGCACGGGCCCGCGGCCTCCGGATCCGGTCCCAGGTCGCGGAGCCTCTGCCCCAGCACCTCGAACGCCCGCCGCATGGCGTCGTCCTCGGGACGGCCGGGGTCCACCCGGATCAGGGTCTCGCACTCCAGAATCGTCCCCTCCGCGAGCGGGCGCGCCTCTGGGTCGTCCGCCGCCACGAGGGCGACGGTCGTGTCGCGGGTCGTGAGGCGCGGCGCCGTCGAGCGCACAAGCCCCATCCAGCGCAGCACGTCGTCGGCCGTCCACGCCTTCGGGTCGGCCCCGCAGTGGCCGCAGCGCGTGCCGCCGCGCGTGTCGTAGGGCAGCCCCGGCCGCTCGCCTCGCAGCCGGTCGTAATCGGCCAGCAGGTTGCGGACGGCCATCGCGGAGACGGGGAGCCCGTGCGCCGCGCGCTCGCGAATGTCGGGCCACGTCGGGTCCCGCCGCTCGGTGTCACTGGACATCGGGGCCTCCCTCCGGCGGGCGGCGCACGTCGAACGGCTCGCTCCCGTCGTCCACCATCCGCAGGTACAGCTCGGTCGTTTCCCAGTCCTGCTGCCGTTGGCCGGCCTCGCGCACGATGAGCCGTCCCGCGTCCCCCAGGAGCCAGCCCAGGCGCCGCTCGGCGCACTCGTAGACCGACTCCCATCGGACGTGGTCGACCCGCCCGGAGAGCACGTCCTCCTCGTTGTAGACGGCCACGTACTCGGTCTCCGTGTTCGGGTCCCACGTCGGGATCTCGACGGTCCGCCGCTCGGTGTCACTCCCCATTGGCTCCGTCCTCTCCCGTCGCGTCGAAGGTCCACACCCGCCCGTCCGGCGCCCGCACTTCCACCCCTACGACCCGCACGGGCTCGATGATCGCCGGGTGCTTCCGGTTCCACTCGCGCACGTCCAGCGCGGCCACCTGGGCGCCCGGGGAGCGGGACCGCTGTAGCGACCAGAAGCGGAGGTTGTCCTCCTTGCCGTGTCGTCGCCGGACAACCATCACGGTCCATGCGGCGCGCCAGACGTCCCCGGGTTCCGCGAAGTGGCGCGTGAGGGCGGCGCCGGCGGCGAGGTCTGCCTCGTTGATGCTGCCCCACGTCAGCGGCCGGCCGACCATGCGCCGCTGCGCCACGTCTTCTAGGACGAGGGCGAGGTTCTCCCGCGTCGGCGGGGCGCCCTCCGGGACGACGCGCGGCGGCTCCGGCAGCCGGTCGCGGATGACGGTGCGCTCGCACTCGGCGAGGCGGGACAGCGGGGTGTCACTCCCCATTGCGTGCCTCGCTTTCCACCGGGGCGCCGGCCGCCGGCACCGGCCGCAGGTTCGCACGCGGTGCCTCGCCCCGGCCGTGCCGCGCCTGGGCACCGCGGACCGAGACGAGGGCATCCATCGCCTGCTCGCGGAACGTCGTCTCGCTCGCCAGGATGTCGGCGGCGCAGCGCAGGGAACTCCATGCGCGGTGGTCGTCTCCGAAGTCGCGGTAGTTGTCGATCGCGTCCTCCACCTCGCTGGCCATCGCATCCGCCCGTTGTGCGAGCACCTTCCGCCGCTCGCGCCAGTACGTCTTTGCGCGCTCCCCGCCCTGGAAGTAGTCGAGCGCGGCGTCCGGCCCGACCAGATCCGGGATCTCCGGCACGGGCGCCAGCGGGTCCCCGAACGGGCTGGGCGGCACCTTCGGCGGCCTTCCGTCGATGACGTCGCGCAACAGGTCGATCGTCTCGCCCACTCGCGCGAACCACCGCGGGTCGGACAGGATCCGGTTCGTGCAGTCCCGGCAGAAGGCGTAGCCCTGCCATCGGCGCCCGTTCCCGCACAACGCGCAGTCGTGGCGGTCACCCATGGTCGGCCTCGCTCTCCGCCAGCGCCCGCAGGCGGGCGGCCTCCGCTCGCAGGGCTTCCGCCCCGGCCCGTAGGCAGCGGGCCGTCACGCGGCACCGGAGCGGAATCGCCCTGTTCGGGTCTTCCCCAAAGGCCGCCGCGCCATTGTCGGCGCCCACGGCGTAGTGTTCGAGCATAGCCGCCGCCGACTCTACGTCTGCCATGGCGGCCCCAAGCCACGTGCCGTCGGGTGCCTGGGATCCGCGGATGGCAGCCAGCCGCCGCTCGTCGCGGTCGCGGTCGGTGTCGTTGCTCATGGTACCCTCCGTCACGGTGTCATCCCGCCGGCCTGCCGGAACGCCTCACGCTCATGCTCCAGGCACCAATCCGCGGCGTCGCGGTTGGCCTTCGCGCGCTGGCCGGTGGCGGTGCGTGTGGTCCCGACGTCGCAGGCGTCGGCCACGCCGTCCCACTCGATCGCGGCGGCGCCGAAGTCGAGTGCGGCCTGGAACCAGTCCTCGCGAGCGGCGGAGCGATTGGCCTTGTGCTCCCGGTGGAGCGCGCGGACGATGCCGCTCTTGCGAGCGGCGAGGCGGAAGTTCGGCCAGGGTCTCATGGAACGCCTCCGCCTTCGGCCGTGAACGCCTGCTCCGCGGTGCGCTGGCACCACGCGCTGGCGTCGAAGTTGGCGACGGCCCGCTGGCGGTTCGACTCGCCGCCAGCCAGCCGCCAGAGCCCGTCGGCGCCGAAGAACGCGCAGCCGGCGGTGTAGAGGTCACCCCGGGCTGCGGCCTGGTTTCCCCGCGCCTCGGCGATGAGGGCGTCCTCGACGTAGTTGCGTGGCATGGTCCCCCTCCCGGGCCGGGTCCCCTCCGGCCCTTGCGGGCTACCCCCGCTTGCGGCTCGTCACCCGCGGTGGGGCGGTGAGCGGGTCCGGCGGGGCCTGGTCTTCCGGGCTCAGGCCGTGGGCCTGCTCCTGGGCCTTCGCGTCGGCGTCCTTGCGGGCCTGGACGCAGACCGCGCAGAGGGTCTCCTCGGTCTCCAGGTCGTGGCTGAAGTCCTCGGGCAGCTCGCCCTTGGTCTCGCGCCGCGTCCGGCAGTCCTTGCAGACGTAGACGGTCCGCCCGCGGTCGACCCCCTCCTTCGTGTTGGCGGCCTCCCTCTCCGCCATCTGCTCGGCGGTGAGCGGGGCGCCGCCGCCGATCGGGATGACGGTTCCCTCGGCGGCCTTCGCCCGCTGCTCGGCGATGCGTTCCGCGGCCTCGACCTCGACCTTCTTCTTCTCCGCGGCCTCCTCGTCGATCTTGCGGAGCTGGTGGACCTTCAGGGCGAGCTGCATCGCGGCGACGCTGGCGCAGGCGGTCCCCGCCGGGGTGCGGAGCGTGACCAGGGTCTCCTCGGGGTTGAAGCCGCGCAGCGCGTGGGCGGCCTCGATCAGCGACTCGGACTCCCCGATCCGCATCGTCACCGGCGGGAAGCCGGGGGCCTCCCAGCGCAGCGAGACCAGCCCGTCCTCGGGCGGGTCGGCGAGCTGGGCGACGGCGGAGAGCAGGTCGGTCGTCAGCTCCTCCGGCGGCACCCCGCCGGTCGGGATGCGCCGGTCGGCGAAGAACCGCGACAGCCCGAAGCCGTGGGTCCGGTCGAGCTCGTCGAAGGGCAGCTCGAGCGCCGCCCACGCGAGGTCCAGCGCGAGGCTCTGGTGCTCCACCAGGTCGGCGAAGCGGTGCCGGTCGCGCTCCTCCGGGCGGAGCGGCTGGCCGTCCTCGCCGCAGTCGACCTCGGCCTCCTCCACGGTGAGCCCGACGGACAGGCAGAACCCCACCTTCGCGGCGAGGTCGTACTTGCCCACCGTGGCCTTCCCCTCCCAGAGCTTGCGGCCGCTGGTGCGGTTGTACAGCAGCAGGTCGCAGGGCGCGTCGGGCCCGCGCATCTTCAGGCCGACCACGCGCGGCCCGCGGTCCGGCGCCGCGCTCTCCTCCGGCAGCGGGACGCCGGAGTCGCGGGCGATCTGCCGCGCCTGGGCGCCCGTGACGGGCACCAGCACGGACGCGGTCAGGATGGCGCTCGCCGCCTTCCGCTTGAGTTTGATCTCCTCCAGGACGCAGGCCATCGCCTCCAGGTCGCGGACCATGATGTTCCTCCGGGTGTGGGGTCGCGCCGGGTCGACGCTCGGCGCAGGATGTCCAAGCGTACCGGGTCTCCGGCGGAGAGTGCAAGGTTTATTTGACACTTTGCGCGATTGCATTGACAAACCGGGGGCGTTATACTGCCCGGTGGGAGGCGTGGAACATGGCGAAAGACAACAGGAAACAGGGGGCAGAGGGGACGGCTGGCGACCGATCAGAGGTCCGCGCGCCCGCGCAGCGACACGCGCGACCCGAAAGATTCGTGCCAAGTCAGGTGACGCGGAAGCTCCAGCGCCCGCCCCTGCCGCAGACTGCGGAGATCTACTGGCGAGGCTGGCCCGCTTACCGTCGCACCGGCAAGGTGGGCGCGGTTCGGGACACGCTTGGCTGCCTGGCGCTTGACGCGCAGCGGCTCGTCGACCGCGGGATGCCCAACCTCGGCCTGCCGCCGTATGCGCAGAAGCTGAGCCAACTCCTGGAGTTGGGGAACCAGCTCGATGTCGACGAGGGCGCCCGCGCCATGGCGCTCGGGCGCGGCCTGCTGCGAACGGCTCAGGCGAAGCTCGGGACGGCGATGCCGGGGCGGACCTTCGGCCCGTCCACGCTCTCCGACAAGGACTACCTCTCGTCGCTCGTGATGGTCCAGAAGCGGGTCGAAGAGACCGCGGCCGACCCCGACCAGGAGCAGCAGCGGCTCCGGGCGGAACAGTCGTTGGGGAAGGCCCTGGGCGGTCTGCTCGAGGCCGTGGTGAAGCGCCTGATGCCGAACGTCGGGGACGCGCTGCCGACGGTCGAAGACCTCGACGCGCTCGACCTGCCGCTCCTCACCGACGGCCAGGTAGAGGACGCCGAGATTGTAGAGAAGCCGTAGGGTTCCGCTGCGTTACGGCGTTTCGGCGGCGTTCGTCGCCCGCAGTGTTGATATGGGCCGCCCGCCGGGCGGAGCCCGCGCAACGGTGCGGAAACGAAGAGGGGGCGTGCGATCGGCCCGGGAATCGTGCGCGATTCTGTTGACACGCGGCCGGGGCTGTGCCACGGTGCGGAGTGCCGGTGGGGACCGGCGCCAAGGGGACCTAAAATGGAACATTTCGACGCGTACTGGATGATCGTCCAGAAAATGCCGCTTCCTTTCGGGGTGGGCTGGAAACAGTACGAACGGGAACATGGCGACCTGCGGCCATGGGAGGATCGGCAGACCGTCCTCTATGACCGGACGGAGCGCCGTGTCGGGCAGCAGGCCAGGAACATGCTCGCCCGGTGCTTCCCGCAGGTTGCGTGGCTTCTGGTGCGCGACCCGCAGGATATGGTTTGGGAGACCGAGCCTGTCGTCGAGATCCAGGGCCGCGTTCGCGGGACCAGAATGCGCATCGTGGTTTCCTGGTGCGACTACAAGGTCGAAGACGGAATCAAAGACAGGATCGAAGCCGAGGTCGGGACCCGGTTCGTCGCCCATTGGTGCGCCGCCGTCTACACCGCCGCCCCGAAGTTCGAGGATGGACCGGCCCCTGCCGGTAGGTCGGGGCTCTGTACTCGTCCAGAATTGGCGGTTGGGCACGCACTGCGACGTGCTGCCGCGGTGCTTGTTCGGGATGCGAACGCGGCGCTCCTGACGGGCCGCCCCGGTCCCGACGCAGCGGGTCGGAAAACGGTGGGCGGGTCTCCCGAAACCCCGGGCGGAGACCACGTATCGGTGCGGATTCGGTAGGAGGCGATCATGGGCGAGACGAAGATGACCGAACGGCTGGCCGACATCGGGGCCGACACGGGCGGCAGGCTGCTGCCCTTCCTCGGCGACCTTCGCGCGGTACAGGATGCGGCTGCCGATGCACGGCGCGAGATCATGGGCGAGCGCTACGACGTAGCGGCCGACGCCCTCGCCCGGCTGGAGTCCGGCGCGACGCGCGTCCGGGCCGCGCTGGGCGGGGGCTGGCGCGAGGGACCGCCGGAGGATCAGGGGGTGTACGCGGTGGAAGTGGAGGTGCCGGGACAGTCCCGCGTCTGCCACTGGAGCGGAGTCCTGCGGTTCCTGACGAGCGATGGCTTCCACCCGGGCTGGCCCACCGTCGCCGGCCGCCCCGCCCGCTACCAGCCGCTGACCCTGCCGGCGCCGCCGGAGAGCGAGGGACGATGAAGCTCGGAAAGAAGCCGTGGACGTGGCACTTCGGCCCGGCGCTCGTGACGCTGGACGTGCGGACGCCGCCCTGCCGCGGCGTCGTGACGGTGCCGCTCGGCGGGGCTGACGTCGTCGTGCACCGCTGCCTGTACCACACGGCCGGGCCGGGCGACTGGACGGCGGTCGACCTTGCGCGAGACGCGGTGACGCACTTGCGCGCCGCGGCCGACGCGATCGAAGCGGAGATCCATCCGGAACGGAGCGACCGATGACGCAGGACGCAACCCGCGCGGCGCTGTCCGCGCGCCTGGACGAGTGGCGGGCCGCGGGCGGGGACGAGCGCGACCCGGCGAGCGTGGCGGGGCTGCTGGAGACGTGCATCCCTGACCGCGAGTGGACGGCGCATGACGAGGACGGTCGTGTGTGGGCCTTTGGCTACGTGGACGGGGCCGCAGGTGCCGGACTCATGACCGGCGACGCGAGCGGGTGGTCGGTCCAGCCGTCGGAAGCGGACGACTGGCAGGATGGGCTTGAGCCCCTCTCCGCCCTCTGCGCCCTCGCCGAGGCGGGCGTGCCGAGGCGGGCGGAGGGGGAGCCGGAGACGATCGTCCGCGTGTCCGGCGAGTGCGACACGCCGTGGGGCGGTCTGCCGATACTGGACATCATCGAACCGCCCACGTCCTGCCCGGACTGCGCCGCCCTGCGCGCCCGCGTGGCGGAGCTGAATCGGTGGAGCAGGGAAGCGGCCGAACGGTCGGCCGCCCGGGAGTTCGCGCTGTCCGGGGAGGCCCTGCGCGCCGAGCGACTACACCTGCGGGCGGAGCGCCTGCGCGCCCGCGTGGCGGAGGTGGAGGCCCGCGCCGCGCGGCTGGCGCGGGTCGTGCGGGCGGTCGAGAGACTGTGCGCAAACCCGGGCGCTCCGTGGGCGCAGGACGAAGTCCACGCCGCCCGCGCCGCGCTCCTGCCCGGGGACCTGGCCGCCGCAGGGGCGGAGACGGAGACGACGAAGTGACCACGCGCGAGCACACGCACAGCAACGGGACGACGATCGTCACGTCCACGTCCGACGGCTGCGGCACGACGATCGTCACGAGGGACAGCGCCCGGGTGGAGTGCTGGGCCTGCAACGGGAGCGGCCTGCGCACGTACGGATTCGGGAACGACACCCGCGTCCGGCGCGACCTGGAGTGCGAATGGTGCGGCGGCCGCGGGACCGTGGCCGCCCGCGCGGCGGAGAGCGAGGGGACGAAGTGAAGATCGACCGTGGAGCTACGATCGTCGTGCTTGCCGATGACGGTAGGCTGCCCGTGGTGATGACGGCCGGCGAGCTACTCTCGGCGCACCGCGGCAACAGTCACGTCGCCGACGTCGTGCGGACTGCGCTTTTGGACGGCGTCGCGTTCGGCGCAGTTGGAGATTTGCGATTTGCACTACGCCGCGCCGGAGTCCGGCTGGACGTGTCTCCGCCCGCCTGGCCCGAGAGTCCGACGGTCGTGGCCGCCCGCGCGGCGGGGGAGGTGTGCGATGGGGCTGAGTGATGACATGGTGGCGCGCATGCGCGTATGCGCTCCCCTATTGGGAGAGCTAGCGGCCACCGAACTGCTGCGGGTGCTCGATGCCCTCTCCGCCGAGCGCGAGGCGTCCGCCGCCCTGCGCGCCGAGCTGGCCCGGACCGTCGCCGCCCTCGCGCACGAGCGCGAAGGGGCCGAGGCCCTGGACCGCGCCCTCACGGAGCAGGCGACCCGCGCCGACCGGGAGGCCGCGCGGGCGGACCGCGCCGAGCGGGCCATCGCCGGCCTCTGCCGGCAACTGCGCGACGTCGTCGAAGAAGTCGACGTCGTGGGTACGACGCCGCTGTCGATCGACGAGATCATGAGCGGAGAGCCAGCAGACCTCGTCCGGCGGCTGCGCGAGGATCTGTGCGGTGAGCGGGACGAGGTCCGAGAGGCTGCGTCGGCGCTCCCGGAGACTCGTCGTGAGCGCGATGCGGCACGGGCGGCAGTGCGGATCGTTAGCGCAGACCGTGACGCCGCCGAGTCCCGCGCCCGCGCCCTCGCGGCGCAGGTGGAGGGGCTGCGGACTCTCGTCGCCCGCGTGGACGCGGCCGCAGCGACAAACAGTCCGTTTCAGGTGACGATGTCGACGTCGCGCGTACTCGACGCAGTGCGCGCCCTCGCCGCCCCGGCGCCCGAGCCGGCGGGGGACGAGGCGCAGACGCTGGCGGCGCAGCGCGGCACGAAGGAGACCGGCAGGTGTGCGCGGTGCGGTGCCTCGTGCCTGCCAGGGTACACACCGAAGGGATGGTGCCCGCGGTGCGTCGGGACAGGCCCGGACGCGCAGACGAAGGAGACCGACCGATGAAGATCATCATGACGAACGAGGTGGAAGCCTATCACTGCTGGCGCGAGGACGGCGGGTCCCCGGACAACCTCTATGCCGTGCGGGCGTTTCTGGAAGGCTTCTTCGGCCGATGGTGGGCTCTGACGCACGGCGACGGCGTTGCGGCCGAGCTGCGCTGCGAGTGGCCGGAGATCCGCAACCCGGACGGCGGTGAGCGGCTGTGGTTCGTGTTCATCCGGGACGCGGCCGGCGCGTGGCGTCTGTCGGGGCCGTTCTGGGTGGACGTCCCAGAACAGCGCGACTTTCTCGCGGGGCTGTGCGCCGTGGCGGCGGCCGTAGCGCCGACGATGCCGGCGGCCCTCGTCCCCGCCCCGTGCGCGGCGTGCCCGCCGGCGTGCCCGGTGCGGGCGGCGCTCGCGCAGGCAGAGGACGCAGCGTACCGCGCGACGGTCGCGCCGACGGTGGATGACCCGTTCGCTGCGGCGCGGGCCACGGGGGATCTGATCGCGGCCGTGCGTTGGATGGCGGACGCCCTCGCCGCCCCGGCGCCCGAGCCGCCGGGGGCGGATGAGCGGGACGAGAGGATCGCCCGGATGCGAGACGATCTCCAGCTCATTGTGGACGAGTTCGAGCATCGCGGCGGCGGCCCCGAGACGTGCGGTGGATACCCGACGTGCATCGTGTGCGTCGCGGAGCACGCGATCGAATGGGACGAGGCGGCGGAGGCGGTCGGGACGGACCGCGCGATCCCGTGTACGACGACACGCCCGGCGCCCGAGCCGGCGGGGGACGAGCCGCAAACGGAAAGGACCGACCGATGATGACCGACGTATCTCTTCTCATGGCCGCCGCGCGCGGCTGCAAGTCGACGACCGTCTTCCGATCCATGCTGGAGCGCATGACCGGCGCCGTGTGGGCGCACGCAGCCGATGGCGGAGACGGCGTACTCACGGCCGTGCTGCGGACGCCCGACGCGCGGATCATGGCGGCGGTCATCATCCACGGCGGCAACGGGCCGCTCTCGCTCGGGGTCTGCGCGGAGTCGGACGGTCCCGGGCGGGAGAACATGGTCGTCTCCAAGGGCAAGCCCGAGGACGTTGTCAAGGCGCTGTTCGACCTCGGCGTCCAGATGCGCGACCCGCGCCGCGACAAGCCCACGGATGCCGAGTTCGGAATGGACGTCGCATGCATGGACCGCTGCGACGAGCGCGACCTGCGTGACGCGATCAAGGCGGCCGGGCTGCGATGGGACCGCTGCGTCTCTCCGGTCGTCAACGCGACGTTCGCGGTCCAGGAACTGGCCCGGACATCCGGGCGGAAGGCGAGGGGCTGATGGACGGCGATTGGACCCCCGGCGGGCCGGAGGACAGCGAGCGTGACGAGTTGGTCGAACTGCTGGCGCAGGCGCAGTCCGACCTGTCCGCCCGCACACGCGAGCGGGAGACGGTCTCGTTCGCAGCGGCCGACCTGAAGCGCGAGTGCGCGCGGCTGGTCGAAGACCGCGCCGCCATCGTCGAGGCCCTGCGCAACACGGGCGGGCTCGCGGAGCAGGATGGCTCCGACCTCGCCGCCGTGCTGTCCGGGATCGAGGCGCTGTGGCAGCGGGCGGACCTCGCCGCGCGGATGGGACGGCACGCCGCTCCCGCCCCGCTCGATTGCTCGCTCGCCTGCGACCCCGACGATGTGGAGCAGATCACGTGCGAGGTGTGCGGCTGCTCCGACCGTGAGGACGCGCCCGAGTGGACGCACGAGGACACGCCGGAGGACGGTCGGCTGCACTTCTGTCCGGAGTGCAGCGCGATGCCGGACGGGACGCTGGCCGCCCCCGAGCCGGCGCCGCGAGGGGTGCGCCTGGAGTGTCCGTCCGGGCACGTCTACCACACGCCTGGGCCGCTGCCGACCCACTGCCCCGAGTGCGACGAGCCGTGGGTGGCGATCGGCCCGACCGAGACCATCGCCGCGCCCGAGCCAGCGGCGCCCGCCCCCGCCCCGTGCGCGGCGTGCCCGCCGGCGTGCCCGGTGCGGGCGGCGGCGGAGGCAGCCTGCAACGCGGCCGCAATGCAGCGCGACGCCTGCGACGAGGACGACACGGTTCTGCGTGCGCGGTTCGACGGCGTGCGGTGTGCGTTCGCCGCCGCCCTCGCCCAGCCCGCGCCCGAGCACGCGACCGATACCGACCTCGGCGTGGCCCTCATCCTGGCCGAGCGCCTGCGGCAGCGCCGCGCCGAGGGGTGGACGCCGGCTCACGACGACGGACACGTCTACGGCGAGCTGGCCCGCGCGGCTGCGGCGCTCGCAGTCGACGGGACGGACGCGATGGTCGAGGACCCCGACGGGGACTTCTGGGGGCTCGTCGCGCGCCACGGATACCGGGCCGGGCGCACGGACGCGGCGCGGAGACTGACCATCGCCGGCGCCCTTCTCGCGGCCGAGATCGGTCGCGTGCTGCGCAGGGACGTCCAGCCCGCGCCCGAGCGCGCGACAGGAGGCAGCGATGCGACCGACGTGTGAGTCGTGCCTGTTCTGTGACACGGGCCGCGGGCTGTGCCGACGGCTGCCACCCGAGGCGGTCCCCATGGTCCAGCCGTCTATCCGAGGGGGAGACCTGCTGCGGATTGTGACGGCGTGGCCCGAGGTGGCCCCCGACGACTGGTGCGGCGAGCACGAGCCGGAGCGCCGGCCCTGGGACGGCACCGCGGCGCTTCCGCCCGCGCCGCCGCCGCTCGCCGTGGGGCAGGTCCGGGAGACGTCGGACGGCCGGCGGCTGATCGTGGTCGCGATCGAGGCGGACGGGCGGGCGGCCGTCCGCGACGCACAGACCGGGCGCCTGCGCGTGCGGGCCCCGGGACCCGTTGCGCGGCTGCCCGTGGTCGGCACGGTGGACGTGCCCGCGCCCGAGCGCGGAGAGGAGCCCTGATGGGAGCCGCACACGGCCGGTACCTGCCGGACCTCGCCCGCGCCGGGGACGTCGAGCACGTCCTGCGCTACGGGACCGCGGAGGAGATCGTGCGCCTGCGCTACGTGGCCGCGGCGTACCTGAGCGGCTACGCGGGTGTGCTGCGGCTGTGCGAGCACCCGCACGCCGCGGGCCGGGCGCGGACCCTGCGGGAGTGCTACGAGGCGGCGACGGCGCCCGCGCGCGGAGATCCCCCGTGGCGGCGCGACACCGGGCCGAGCGGGGGATTCGCGTCCGATGACGACGACGCCGCGGACGAGCGGCGGGACTGACCCCGGCGCGGCCGGGACGGAGGGGATGATGGACCAGAACGTGAAGCTCGAAGCCTGCGCCCGCGCGGCGCACGAAGTTAACCGGGCGTACTGCCTCGCGATGGGGGACGACTCGCAGCCGTCATGGGACGACGCCCCGGGGTGGCAGCGGTCGTCGGTGCGGAACGGCGTCGCGGGGGCCTTGGCCGGCGCGACCCCGGAGCAGTCGCACGAGTCCTGGCTGGCCGAGAAGGTGGCCGGCGGCTGGGCGTACGGGCCGACGAAGAACCCGGCCGCGAAGGAGCACCCGTGCATGGTGCCGTACGACGCCCTGCCGCCGGCGCAGCGCGCGAAGGACGCGCTGTTCCTGGCGATCGTCCGGGCGATGGCGGCCGCGCTGGAGTAGCCCCGGCGCGGCCGGGACCCGCGGGAGCGGGGGAGGGGGAGAGCGATGGAGACCACGATCGTCGGGAGCGCCGGCCGGATGGTGACGTACCCGTACCTCGGCAGCGACGCGGACCACAGCGTCGAGGGGCGCGTCTACTACGGACGCCCCGGGCGCGACGGGACCGAGGACGAGATCGCCGCGCGCATCCCGCGCCGGCGCGTGCTGGCCGTGCTGCGGGAGTACGACTGGCGCGCGGTCGGACGCACGGGCGCGCAGCACCGCTACCCGACCGGGACCATCTACGAGCACGTCGGCACCCGCGCGCGGGTCGAGGTGCCGATGGGGCCGCACCCGCTGGCGGACGCCGAGGCCCGGGTGCGCATCGCCGACGCCGTCGCGACGGTCGACGGCTCCAAAGGCTGGGTCATCCTCGACGTGATGGGGATCGACCGCTGACACCCGCCCGCCCCGCGGCGGGCCAGGGCCCCGGCGAGCCCGGGGCGGAGGGGGAGGAGAGCGTGGCGACGACGTGGTGGCGAAACGTGGAGCGTAGAGAGTTCCACGGAGACACGATGGCGATGCGCATCCCGGCCGGATGGCTCATCAGGTGCCGTGAATTCTCGGAAGTCGGAGACGCCGTGGCGCTGGCCGTCATCAACGATCCGGACCACACGCTGTTCGTCTGGGAGGACGACGAGCCGCCGGCGGAGTCACCGGCCCTGGAGCCCGCCCCGTGACGCCCTCGCCCTCGCCCACCGCGGCGACGGCCGCGCTGCCGGCCCCGGAGCGCAGCGCGCAGGGCGGGACAGGCGCCCTCTATAACGAGATCGAGCCGTTCGCGGCCGACTGGATCGAGGGCCTGGCGCGGGAAGGGCACATCGCCGATGGACGAATCGACCGCCGCAGCATCCGCGACCTCGCCCCCGCCGACGTGGTGGGCGCCGTCCAGTTCCACGCCTTCGCGGGGATCGGCGGCTGGTCGCACGCGCTCCGGCTTGCAGGCTGGGCAGATTCCGCTCCCGTTTGGACCGGATCCTGTCCCTGCCAGCCGTTCAGCTCCGCCGGCAAGCGTCGCGGCACCGCCGACGAGCGCCACCTGTGGCCCGAGTGGTTCCGCCTCATCCGCAAGTGCCGCCCTCCAGTCGTGTTTGGAGAGCAGGTTGCGAGCCCTGACGGACGGGCGTGGCTCGCCGCTGTTCGCGCTGACCTGGAAGGCGTGGGCTATGCCGTCGGGGCCGCCGATCTGTGCGCTGCGGGCGTCGGGGCTCCACACATCCGGCAACGGCTCTACTTCGTGGCCGTCGCCCCGGGCGGCGGACGGGTGGAAGGGCTCGCGGACGATCATCGGAGCGCAGGCGGAGATCCTGCGGCGCCAGACCGGGGACGACCTGTCCGACCCGGCCACGTACCTGCTCGCGCTGCGGCAGTACGCGGAGCGGGCCGCGGACACGCACCCGAGCGAGGCGGCGAGCGTCGCGGCGCTGCTGCGGCACCACTGGCCCGACGTGCTCGCCGCGCTGCTGGACGTGTGCGCGGGGCGGGCGGAAGTGGCACCGTGAGCGAGACCTTCCTGGAGGCCCGCGCCCGCAACCTGGCCGCTGGCGGCTCGTGGTTCGCCGACCACCCCGCCGGGGTCTGGCCGGTGCTCGAGCGCGCGCCCTTCCGCGAGCTGGACGACGAGGTACTCCCCGGCGGCTACATGCTGGCCTGCGACGCCCGGATGCCCAACCAGTCGCGGAAGCGGCCGCCCTGGAACGTCTACCAGATCGACGTCCAGGGCCGGATCCGGAACGTGGGGCAGGGGTGGTGGAAGCGGCCCGGGGCGGCGGAGTTCGCCGTCGCACGGGCGAAGGAAGCCGCTGCGCGATTCCGTTGACAGCCGGCCGCTTCGGAGTCACAGTGCGAGCTGCCGGCTGGGGACCGCCGGCGCGAGGGGACCGATGAACATCCGCAATCCGCGTGCGGCGTGGGCAGGCGCCGCGCTCTCCCTGTTGGGCATCCTGGCGATCGTCACGGGCTTCGGCGTCGCTCTGGCGGCAGGCGACGCCTCGACCGTCTTCTGGGCGCTCGCCGGTCTCTGCTGGACGCTGTCCTACGTGGCGTTGCAACGGGCGCAGGCGGCGCCGCGCCCGGACCCGAAGGAACGGAGCGATCGATGACCCCAATCCCGATGGACGTGACGATCTCCCCCGACGGCTCGGGTCCGGCGCACACCTGGTGCGACTGCGACCGGATCGTCCCGGTCGACGGCGACGGGCGGTTGTTGGCACGGGCGGCGGTCTCCCCAGACGGCTCCTACGCGACGCGCATCAGCCGCGTCCCGTCCGGCGACTCCGGCGACGGGGAGTTGCTGGGCTGGGTCGTCTGCGACCGCTGCCGGGAGCGGTCGTCCAAGGCGCTCGCCCGAGTCGCCCGCGACTTCGGGATCGGGGTCGACATCGCCCGGAAGTGCCTGGAGGGCGGGAGGGCCCTGGAAGGCTACGCGGCGGAGCTGCGCGCCCATCTCCGGCCCGAGCAGGACGGGCTGGTGCCCCGGGCGCCGGTGCCAGCCGCGTTCGAGGGGCTGCTGCCGTCGGTCGGCCCCGAGCGGGAGGCCTTCGTCAACCGCCTGACGGGCGAGCTCAGCGCCGAGCTCCGCGCCGGGAACACAGTGCGGTTGGTGGCCGATGGGCAGACCGTGGCGCGGTGGACGCCCGATGACTACGGCCGCGGCCGGACGGCCCCCGCCGAGCCCGACTCCTGGGTTGACGTGGTCCGGTCCGAGAAGGGCGCCGACGGCGAGAAGTAGCTGGTGGCGGACCTCCTCGTCTGCGTGGCTGGCCTCCTGCTGGCCGGGATCGGCGGCTGCGGCATCGCGGCCGCCTGCGTCTGGGCGGACGCCCAGAGACGGGCTACTCGCCCGGGGAGGCGGTAAGCATGGGAGCAACGAGCATCGAGTGGACGGACGCCGTGTGGCAGGTCACGGCTGGCTGCGAGCACGCCGGGCGCGGCTGCCGGTGCTGCTACGCCGAGGTGATGGCGAACCGCCAGGTCGGGATCGCCGCTGCGGCACGGGCGGCCGGTAAGGACCCGGGGCGCTCCGGTGACTACGATGGCGTGGCCGCGAACGGGAAGTGGACCGGGCTGGTCAAGACGCTGCCGCACCGGCTGGCGGACCCGCTCGGGTGGCGCACGTCGCCA
>Ga0208957_1001020_pt1 | contig 16191 bp, 14 predicted proteins | sample RifOxyA1_FD_184029 | JGI IMG/M metagenome (GOLD analysis project Ga0208957, IMG submission 184029) | Groundwater microbial communities from Rifle, Colorado - Rifle Oxygen_injection A1 (SPAdes) | ecosystem: Environmental > Aquatic > Deep subsurface > Groundwater | place: Rifle, Colorado, United... | reverse complement strand
CTATCTTTTCTCCCTTTTCCTCACCTAATACTTTAATGGTTACTTTGGCGTCTTTAACAACAGGCTTTCCGACTCTAACTTTTCCATCTTTAGAAACAAGAAGAACGTCAGCCTGAAGCTTGGCATCTCCTACCCTATCCACCAAAATCTCCTGCCCTTCTGAGACTTTGTATTGATGACCTTTGATTCTTAAAACTGCGTAATCCATTTGACGTATTTTAGCGTTTTCGCGCTCCAAGAGCAATACCTAAGGCAACCATCGTTGAAACAAATGATGATCCTCCTGCAGAAACCAAAGGAAGAGGAACTCCGGTAATTGGTATAAGTCCCATATTCATGCCGATATGAATAATTGATTGAGAAAGAAGCATGACAAAAACTCCCGAAAGATATGCCCTTGCCTGAGGATTGGCGGCATTATTCATATACGCTGTAATTCTCCAAAAAAGAATGAAAAAAGCAATTAATGTTAAACCGGCTCCAACAAAACCGAGTTCTTCGGCTATTGAAGCAAAAATAAAGTCAGTTTGTTTTTCGGGAAGAAACGAAAGTTGTGTTTGAACTCCTTTACCAAGACCCCGTCCAAAAAGTCCCCCGTCCCCTACTGAAATTTGAGATTGGATACTGTTGTAACCTGATCCTAGCGGGTCCGCAGACGGATTAAAAAATGCTTCTATTCTTAATTTCTGATACGGAGCAAGAAGGCTAAAAACTAAAGGAATGATAACTAGGGCTGCAACAATTAAATAAAGAAAATTTATCTTTTTTATTTCCGATGCCAGAAGTATTCCGATAAATCCTAAGACAAGAAGAAAAGAAACTCCCAAAGAAGGCTGAATAAAAATCAGAAAAACGGGAATCGCCATTAAAGGTAGTGTCCTTATATTCATATTATTTGCGAAAAACACTAATAAAAACGGCTTCGTAATTTCAGCGGCCTGTAAAGTCAGAGTTCCTAACGAAATCCATCTGACTACCCCCCTTGTCACTCCTCCGATAATTAAAGTTAAAATAAGTAAAAGAATACTACCGATATAAAAATGCCTTGAAAAAAGAGATACGATGTCAAAATCGATATTCGAAAAAATAATAAAAAGGGTGACACCAAGTAAAGCTACAAAAAAATAACCGGGGAAAATAGTTGGATAGACGGATTTTAAAACAACCAAAGACAAGGCGATTAAAAAACCAATTGAAAAAATAAATAACGGATCAAACTTAGATCTTTTTGACATTAAATTCACCTTGTGAAAAATTCTCAACTTGTGCTTTCCTCATAATCCAGTCTTTTAGTTTTTTGTCTTCTGGAATCCAATTATTAACAACATCGACCATTTGAGTTAAATTAAGTCCCATGTTTTTTCTCTCGCTTTGAATTTTTCTCATTAGATCTCTTGCCTTTGCTTCTTCTTCAAGTTCGGGAGTAATCGTAGTATCAAATTCATCTTTTTTAGAATTCCAAATAACTTTCTTGACATTTATTTCATCTTTAAGTAGATATTCAAGATTTTCATTAACCGGTTTTTCGGTAGTTGAGAATGATAGAAGCACTTGTTTTACGGAAATTGCCTTTTCTTTTCTTATTGCATGCGCCCTCTCAACGATCTCTCTAACCTTCTGCATTTCTTCAAGTAGTTTTAAGTTATTAGTTACCGCGCAGCGGCAAGCTTTGCTTATTAGTTCTTCGTTAATTTCGGGCCAATTTGCCAAATGTATTGATTCTTCTTTTGTTAAGTTTTTGTAAATTATTTCGGATATGAACGGCATAAAAGGAGCCGATAGCTTACATAGCGTACAGAGAATAGCGTATAGCGTATAGTAAAATGCTTCTTTGTCGACTTCTGATTCGGCAGCGGGACCTGTTCTACTTCGAGATCTTCTAATATACCAAAGCGACAAATCATCAACAAATTTATCTATTTCATCCGAGGCTGTAAATGCATCGAATCTATCAAGCGATTTGGTTACTGTTTCAATAGTTTGGTTTAATCTGGCTAAAATCCACCGATCTAAAAAGTTATTAGGTTCTAATTTTAAGTTTTTTACGGTTGGCGGTTTGTAACCGTCAAGGTTTGCATAGGTGACAAAAAAATTATAAATATTCCAAAGTTTTAAATGAAACCTACGCCTGACTTCATCAGCGACTTTATAACCAAAAAGTAAATTTTCAGCAGGATTTTGTCTGACATACATCCAACGCATGACATCAACACCCATTTTATCTGCCCCTTCAATAAATTCGATCATATTTCCGGAACTTTTATGCATCGGTTTACCTTTTTCGTCAAAAAGAGTCGCAAAACCTAACACAGTTTTAAACGGTTCTTTATTTTCCATAACCGTACCCATAGCGATAAGAGAATAGAACCAGTTTTTAAATTGACCGGGGAAGCTTTCGGTAATAAAGTCTGCAGGAAACCAACCCTTAGGAAGAGTAGAAAACGCGACTATCCCGGCATCAAGCCAGGGATTTCCGACCGGTTCAATTCTTTCTACCACCTCACCGCATTTAGCGCATTTTATTTTTATTTTATCAATTTGGGGTTTATGAGGAGAACCTTCAAGGTTACCGCTAACCGATCTCTCATTTAATTCTTCCTTGGAACCGATGACTTCAAAACTATGGCATTTCGTGCATTCCCAAATAGGAAGAGCTAATCCCCAGTATCGATTTTTCTTTGAAATAAGCCAATCGTGCATATTTTTAAGCCAGTCAAGTTCTCTCTCAAGTCCAAAAGACGGAAGCCAATTTATTTTTTTGGTAACCTCAACCATCTTCTCCCTCAACGTCATAACTTTTAACTTCGATGGAGTATCCATCGCAATATACCATTCGTCGGTTATTTTCCAAACAAGTTCGGTTTTGCATCTCCAACAGGCCGGATATCGATGAGTATATTTTTGAGTATCAAAAAGAGAATTGCTGGTTTTTAAATACTCAATAATAATTTCGGGATGTTTTTTGGCACTTTGATTCGAAAATTCATTTAAACCATCAAGATAATAGGCTTCGTCGTTAATAAGTTCGATAACCGGTAATTTTTCTTTTTTACCCAATTGATAATCTTCAGAGCCTTGACCGCAAGCAACATGAATTAACCCCGTTCCTTCATCAACCGAAACAGGAAGAATCAAAGAATCGGTAGCAATCACCCGATGCTTGTAATCTCCCAATGTCTTTTTAACTCTGGGTAAATTATCAAAAGGAGAATTATAATTTAAGCCTACCAGTTCTTCGCCTTTAAATATTTTTTTAACTTTTAATTTCATTCTTTCGGCAACTTCTTTAATCAGAATGTATCCTCCGTCGGTTTGAACATAATCTTTCTTAGAATCAACGGCAACGGCGACATTTCCGGGTAAGGTCCAGGGGGTTGTGGTCCAAACCAATAAATACGTGTCTTTTCTATCTGTTAAGGGATACTTAATAAATATAGAATCGTGAGTTATCTCTTTATAGTCTTCCGTCAGCATTTCATGCTGGGAAATGGCAGTTTGACACCTGGGACACCAGGCCACGACATCGTGGCCTTTATAAATAAGGCCCATTTCATGACATTTTTTTAAGAAAGTCCAAATCGTGTAGTTATTCTCATCACTCATGGTGTAGTAGGAATTGTCCCAATCCATAAAGTAGCCAAGCCTTTTGGATTGCTCAGTTTGAATAGCGGAATATTTGTTGACCCTCTCTTTACATTTTGCAACAAATTTTTCTATGCCATATTTTTCAATATCTTTTTTATTCTTAAAACCAAGTTCTTTTTCAACTTCAACTTCAACCCAAAGACCCTGACAATCAAATCCGTTTTGAAACCTCTGCCGATACCCTTGCATGTTTTTATATCTTTGCCAAAGATCTTTATAGGTTCTTCCCCAGGCATGATGAACACCCATCGGGTTATTGGCCGTAATTGGGCCATCCAAAAATGAGAAATTCTTCAAAGAAGAATCATTTTTATGAAGATATTTTGAAACCACCCCGTCTTTGTACCATGTATCCAAAAGATCCTTCTCCATCTTCGGAAAATCAGGTTTGGGATCAACCGGGTTAAAATAGTTTTTATTCATCCTGAAGCAATTATACAATAATTTAATCGCGGTGGGTTGCAAAACTTGACCAATAGCCCTATAATAAGCCGTGTCTAGAGAGAAAGTAATTGAGTTTATTTACGATCTGCCCAAAAGTTCTAAAGATATGGCAGAAAGATTTAAAAAGATACCTTTCTCGCACAAGTTTTTTGGTTTTGTAACCACAGCTACTTTAGTCGCTTGCGGAGTAGGGGAAAAAATAGGTATTATCACTCCCCCTCCCGAAGGCTCTCAAAATCCCCCTACAACCGAAACTACTCCTACCACTGTCGTTATTAACATAGAAAATATGATTCCTGTTCCTGAAAATTTCAGAGGATCAAATCTTTCGGGAGAGATTGTAGGTATAGAGTCATTGACAGAAACAGAAAATACTGTTCTTTCCAGAAAAGCTCAAGACGCCTTAATTAGAGCAGGTGAAAAATATAACATTGAAGGAGGAACAACTTATCTTATTTCAAATATGAATTTAATTGATTCTAATGGGAATAGACAGAACTTAACCATGGGTCTTGTTTTAGATAATGTTGGGGAGGGTATAACTCCTACCCCCGACCCTCAAGGAAATGTTTTAGTTCCTCTTTCGGCAATGTTTTTTTATACAGAATCGGATGGTCTTGCCTTTGTTCCTCCGGGGGAAGGGTTAGATATCGCAGGAGAAAGAATGCTTCCATTAGGCTACTGGCAGGATGAAAATACGGCGTATCTTGGCTTTGGAGTTGAAGGATCGGGGGCGACACTTCCTGTTTTTGAAATGACTTCGGACGGGAAAGTAATCTACCACGATCCATATTCGGGTTTAAGTATCGAAGTTCAGCAAAATCAATTTCCTGTAGCCATTGGTAAAGCTCTTTATTCTCTTCTTCCCATCCCTAATACCCCTACTCCAGAAATTCAGGTGGTCAAAGAATACATTCCTGGGGGCATAAGGTTGGAAGAAAGCCTGGCGGGTTTGGATTTGGAGATTTCTCCGCAGGCGGATCAGGAAGCAATCTATGACACGATCGTTGCTTCTTTTGTAAGGTTTCTTAAAAAAGATCAAAACAATGAAGCCTGGCAAAAAGTTCTTGAGGCGCATCCCGAATGGGCGCATTTGACAAACAGCGACCCGGAAGAAATAAGAACGCAAGCCATGAATGAATTCTTGAGACAAACCGGCGGAAGAATTTATATCAATTTCATGGGAGGAACAGGTTACACCCGCGAAGGCTGGGTTGATCTTACCAAAAGAATTGTCTTTCAAGCAGGAGAAGTGACTGCTATGCCAAACGATCATGTGAGAATTGAAATTCGTGATCCAAAAAGAACAGGGGATGTAATAGCGACAGGCGCGGGCGGGAAAGTTTTTGCTGAAGAAGAACAGTTGATCTACAGCATTCTGCTTATGCCTTATCAGATTGAAGATACGGTTACTGTATTAGGTTGGAATGAAGGAATGGCTGTTTCATCTAGTTTTGTTGAATTAGTGGAAGCTCAGGCTGATCAATCTATTTCCAATCCGGCAATACCTCAACTCAAAGAACCGTTTACAACTGATCCAATTTTATTTATTTGGGGCAATGGAAATGAAAGTTTTTGGCCTCGATGGAAAGGCTTCACAGATTCTTTTATAATCTCAATAAACAAGTAAATCTGAGATTCAAAAATTGACAAAGGGCAGGTTTTAAAGCTAAAGTAGTGTATGGCTTTGTTCAGAAAGTATTTGACTCTTATCGGAGCTTTTTTAATTTTGTCTTTGGTTTTACTGAAATTTTTTGCAGGAGATGCCAAAGCGTTGCAATGTGTTAACAGAGGAGTAACCTGCTGTCCATCTAGTCAATACAATTCAAGATTTGGGACTTGTCCTGGTGGACAGACGTATCCGGGTAATTGCAATGCAGGTTGTCAGCCTTCCTGCCCGATAACCAATTTTGAAACCGGGGAGCCAATGCCAGGCAGTACCTGTTGTTCGGTGAATGATCAGGGCTGTGGGGCTTTCGGCTGTCCGGCGGACACGCGCCGAATCTGCACCAATTGTGGTGGCGGTTGGAGTTGCGCCTGTCAATCGGATTCTTCCTGTGCGCCTACGCCGCCACCGTGTAGTCCTGTGGATGGAGGCTGGACTGATTGGAGTCTGTGTTCTGTTTCTTGCGGTGGAGGAACACAAAGCCGAAGCTGTACCAATCCTGCGCCATCATGTGGCGGGGCTGACTGTGTGGGTTCTAGCAGCCAACTTTGTAATACTCAAGGTTGTATCATAGGGCCGTGGTGGCAGGTTATAGACGGAGATGTGCAGGCAAACGGAAACTTAAATTCGGATGTTCCAACCGGTTTATACTTTGGCCTTCCCGGTTTGGGAGGCTTTCCGGGAGTTGCTAAATACGGAACATCAACCACACTTTCTTCTTCTAAGGTATCCGCTAAAGGCTGGATAGCCAATTCTTCATATAATCCTCCGAACGGATTTCAAAACTATACTTATTTTAGAAGAAAGACTCCTCATGAAACCACTATTAATGCAGTTGCCGGAACTACGTTTGCATTAAACGGAAGTGCGTCGGCAGATGGTAACTACTGGTATGAATATGACGGAGCCTTTACGGGTGGCCTTCCCCTTACTATTTCCTCCGCTATTAATTTAACGGATGGGGTTAAAGTCATTCTTTTGGTAACCGGAGCTGATTTAAACATTGAAAAAAGCATCAACTATACTTCCGGAAGAAGTCTTTTTGTGGCTTTGGTTGACGGAAGCATTAATATCGATCCTGCCCTTGGAGGCGGCTCTCCTGATTTGCAGGGTTTTTACCTTGCCGATAATAACTTCTCTACCGGAGTATCCGCAAACCCTCTTTACATCAAAGGATCAGTGGTTGCTTTAACCGGAATTAATTTTCAAAGGGATCTAGGCTTCACCTTAAACGCAACTACACCTTCGGAAGTCATTGAATACGATCCATTAGGAATTTTTCTTTTCCCCTCCAAACTCTCTGTTGAAAAAACCAGATGGAAGGAAGTGGCTCCTTAATATGTGCGGAGTCTACATTTTCGGTTGACCATAAAGGGTGTGTACAAAAGAGATAGTGATATAATTACAACCCGATGATATTGACTGGGTCAGAAATAAAACGACAAGTTAAAAACGGTGATATTATTTTAGAACCGTTCGTTCCTGATTTGGTCAATCCAAATAGTTACAATTACCGACTAGGAAATACACTTCTTGAAATCACAGATTCTATTATTGATACAAAAGTCTTATCTAGGGTAAACAAAATAATTATTCCTCCCACAGGATTTACTTTACTACCTAGGAAAATATACTTGGGTGTTACGCTTGAAAAGATTGGCAGTTCTAAATTTGTTCCTAGTTTAATTGGTAGATCTTCCCTTGGTCGCTTGGGCTTATTTTTGCAGATAACTGCAGATTTAGGTCACTTGGGGACTTGCCACCACTGGACACTCGAGTTAACTTGTGTTCAACCACTAGTTGTTTATCCTAAAATGCGTATAGGACAAGTTTCATTTTGGAAACCCGATGGACTAGATTTACTTAAAAACAACTATCAAAAAACAATGCAAAATTACTCAAAATTTTCGTTACCACAACCATCGATTGCCAATAAATTTTTTTTTGAAAACTCAAAACCATGATATTAACTGGACCAAAAATCGAAGCGGAAGTAAAAAGGGGAAATATAATAATTGAACCATATGAATCTTCACAAATTAATCCAAATTCATATGATTTCCGTATTGGTGATAAACTTCTTATATATTCAGATAAGATTCTGGATACTAAAAAACAAAATCCGACTCGAATAATTAATATTCCAAAATCTGGCTACGTACTTAGATCAAATAAAATTTATCTAGGGCATACTATCGAAAAAATTGGCAGTAATTATTATGTACCTGTAGTACGAGGAAAATCTTCAACTGGTAGAGTGGGATTATTCGTACATATTACCGCGGATCTGATAGACATTGGTTATATTGGTCAATTCACTTTGATGCTGCACGCAGTTCAACCTGTACGAATTTATCCAAATATGCGTATTGGACAGGTAACATTCTGGAAGGTCATGGGTAAAATAATTTTATACAATGGCAAATATCAAGGCGGAATCGGTCCCCAAGCATCAGCTATTTATAAAGATTTTATAACAGCATTCAAGAAAACTCCCGACTTTCAGTCGGGAGATGAATTGAACGCTGATATGTCATCCTCGTTTGGACGAGGAAACCGCGGACTTAAGTCCGCGGAGGATGTCATTAAAAAACAATGAAAATTCTTACCGGAATAGACATACCTTATAATCCCTTTGGTGGCAGTCCAATAATATGTGATGATTGGTATAGCTGCTTACCCTATCCACACAAGTCATTATTTCTTACCATGAAGCCATCGGAAAAAAAACGATGGTGGAAAATAAAAAATGTAAAATTTCTTAAAACAACCAAAGTCAGAGACCAAGAATTATATCCGAAATATATCAGTGAATTAAATAAAGAAGTCTCCAAAATTATAAACATATACAAGCCAGATGTTATCCACATGCAGCATCTTAATTATGGCCTATCACGATCGTTTTCTGAAATTTGTTCGAATATTCCCAAAATAGCAATCTGCCACGGAACAGATACTCAAATTGCATCACAGTCACCATTTTTCTTTAAAAACTTAGAATATATCGCCGATAAAGCAAACATGATTGTCTTTCCCACAAAAGAAATGGCAAATGATTTTTTTTTGGTTTATAAAAAACCAAAAAAACATATAATTATTCCCCACGGAATTCCAGAACAAGCATTTAACAAACATAAAATACACAAAAAAGAACAACTACTTAAAATGTTATATGCTGGACGATTAAACTATTTCAAGGGGGCAGATATCGCAATCAAATCTTTATGTTTTACTAACTCACCTATTCATTTGGATATCATTGGGAACGAAGACCAAAAAAATTTTCTCCAGGAATTACACAACATTGTCGATCAAAACAGGCTACAGAACAAAGTCTCTTTTACCAAACAAATAACACGCGTTAGCCTCTGGAAAAAATTCTCAAATTACGACGTCATTGTAGTACCTTCAAGAAGTTTAGAAGCTTTCTCGCTGACTGCCATAGAAGCCCAAGCACGAGGTTTGGTTGTTATCTATGGAAACGGAGGAGGAATTACTAATGTAGTAGGAAAATCCGGTTTAATAATTAACGATAATAGACCAGAAACTCTAGCAATAATCATTGATAAATTAAATAACAATAGAAACCTAATAATAAAATATCGTAAGCTCGGATACGAAAACGCAAAGAAATACAAAATCGCTAGACAAATATCTTCTTTAATAAAATCGAGTGAAAAACTAGTACGTGATTATAGTAAAATTACTAGATCCCTAATTTAAACTCTTTATAAATACAGAGTGGACTATTTTCATCATTGCGTAAAACCAAAGATATCTTTTGAATATTTAATTGATTAGGAAAAGTGCAAATAATTTCTCTAGCATTATTGGCAATCGTTTCTCTGTCTTTTTCTGAAACGGGATTCAGTAATGTCATGTGCGGCAAAAACTTATCAAAAACATATGGGCTCAAAAATAATCTAATTTTGGCTATATCAGAAGCTGAAAATTCTTGTTTGGATCTATTATTCAATAACTTCTCTAAATACAAAGAATTTTCTCCCATGCTTTGAACATATGATACTAGAAGTGTATGCAATATTAGTAATTTATAATTATTTTTATATATCAACGACAAAACTTTCTGATTATTCGGCATAAAACTAATCTCTCCATTTCCCATTTCAATTGAATTAAAATCTAATGCTTTTAAAATTTTGGCGATGCAATTCACTATTTTAATAATTTTTTCATTGGAAATTGTTACCAGATCCGTAATAGTAAGATGAAAACCATATAGTTTTGTTTCTATTTGCCAACTATCAGAAATTGGCATATTACCTAACTTCTTTCCAGAAATTACTTTACTATTTCGAATATCATAACCCACACAAGTACTTCCCAAATTATAAAGCTTACCTTCGTCCGGAATTAAATATAGTGCAAATTGCATACTAAAACTCTTTCCAATCGTGAATCATTTTACCTGTAGAACTAAAACAGAAACAATGTCCTTGAAAAGGTTGATCTTCCTTTCTACTAATTGATCTTCCAGTCAAGTAGCTAATTAATAGTGCACCAACTCCCCCATGAGATACAATCAATATCTTTTTCTTATCTAAATTCTCGGGTACAATTTTATCTATGACAGTATCAATAATACGTTTTTGTGCATCTGTAGCCGTTTCCCAACCTTCGTAACTTAAATCGGGGTTGTCAAAAAAATAATTCACCGCTCTTTCAAACACTTCCCTTTCAAGAAAGCCTGTTGATGACCGATTAATTTCTCCGAGATCAGAAACTTTATTAACCTTTTTATTAATTGCTTTCGCAACAATTTCAGCAGCTTCTACCGCCTTAGTTTCCTCACTGGAATAAACCACATCTATGGATTTTACCCAAGATTGCTCGACCAATTTTTGCATTCTGGCAATACCCTTTTCTGATAATCCCCACTCGGTTATGGGTTTATCTTTATTAATCAATACATCTGGGTGTGAAGCAAAATATATTTCTGTCATAACTTGGACATTTTAGCACATATTAACTTTTCTTTTAACAATTTTTCTTTTTCCTTCCAAACTCTCTGTTGAAAAAACCAGATGGAAGGAAGTGGCTCCGTAGATTTGACAAAAGATAGTATAATGAGCTCAAATGATTTCTGAGCGTAGGCTAGGAATAAAAGAGCTTCTTACTTTCGAGAGATATTCTTTAAAATCAGGAGTGTTTTTTGTAGATGGAACCTCAAGGTGTGCAATCTATGATACAAATAGCGGTGATGTATATTCTTTAAATAAATCTGCAGGTAAAATATTGACAAGGAAGGCTGAAAATATAGAATTCTGGCAAAAATTAAAAGGAATGGGCTTAGTTGTATCCGATGAAGAAAAGCAAAAACCAATTATATCTGAATTATTACGTAGACCCGATTTACAATTTGTTTGGTTTGAAGTTGTTTCAGATGATTGTAATGAGAGTTGTATTCACTGTTATGCAGAATGCATGCCATCAACTTATAGAAAAGGGATGGGTTTAACAATTGAATCTAAACATGAAAAAAGTAAGAAGATTTCTTTTGAAAAGTGGAAACAATTAATTGACGAATCTTATTTATTAGGATGTCGTAGGTGTCAGTTTATCGGCGGTGAACCGTTTTTATATAGAGGAGAAAATAACGAAACAGTTCTAGATCTTGCGGAGCAGGCCAAAGATATCGGTTATGAATTTATAGAAATTTTCACTAATGGAACTTTACTTACAAAAGAAAGGATTATTAAGATCAAAGAACTTGGTTTAAATATGGCTATTTCACTTTATTCAAATGATGAAAGGACGCACGATTCAATTACAAAAACTACAGGTAGTTATAAAAAGACAATAGAGAGTCTTAAACTCTTAAAAGATGCCAGTGTATCAACGAGGGTTGAAACAGTCTTGATGCATTCAAATGAGAAAACGATTGAACAAACACAGAAATTTGTCGAAGAGATGGAGTTTTCTCATAGGCAACCGGATGTTTTGAGGCCGAAAGGAAGAGGAGATAAACCATCAATAATGCCGACACAAGAAGCTGTTGTGAAGTATGGTTTAATGTTGTCACCAAGTTTTACAATAACAAAAGATATTTTGTCCAGAAATATTTCAGGTCATTCTTGTCTATCGGGAAAAATTACAATTACTGATAATGGGGATGTTTTGCCGTGTATATTTTCAAGAAATTTAACTGTGGGTAATGTTCAAAAAAGTACTATTAAGGAAATAATATCTGGGCAGAATTGGAGAACCTGAAATAACTTTGGTTACACCAAAGGTGGAAGCAAGTTCGTGTCCACCCTACGGCGGTGGGGGATCTTGCGGGCCTTGCGGGCCTACTTGCAGTCCAAAAATTTGTGTTCCTAACTGTGGACCTGCTTGTAACCCAAATACTTTACCAAAAATTTGTGGTCCTACTATGGGAGCACCCAGACCACCGAAGCCACCGGGACCTAATTGAACTGGTAATTTATGATTAGAGTTGAGGAGAGATGTTTTTTTGATCGGCTAATATCTTGGGCCAGGAGGTAGGGTATTTTTCCAAAATGATTTTTCCAAAGACAAAGGCAAAATCGTGGGAGTATTTACGGGGTTCGATAACCGAATCTTCTTTTTCTAGATCGCTCTTTTTCTCAAGAGCTATCAAAGTGTTTAAACGATTTTCTATGAAAGAATCTAGATTTCTTTTGTGATTCTTCCAAAAAAGTTCGCTGGCATAATACTCAGTACAAAATGCAAATATTTCTCCAATTTCTTCAAGACAGGGGAAACGTAAAAGATCATTTATTTTCCTTGACTTTCCTTCACAAAATTCTTTGGCGATTTTTAAATATCTTAGATTTTTTTTCTTATCTGAAGGCCACCACATTTTAAAACTATTCCAGTAAATATGACCAAATTCGTGAATTATGGTTGCAAGATATGATTCTTGGGTTACATAAGGATTCTTGAAAACATTTCCTGCTTTTTGTAGAGAGACAAACGGTGTCATAAAACCTCCGCTTATTACTGGAATCTCAAACCTGCTTTTGTTTTTGATACGACTAGGCAAAAGATTCATAATTTGGTCTATCCAAATATTTACACGCCAGCTGAATTGCCAATCATCTTTAATTTTTATTCTGTGGGGAATTTTATAAGTAAGTTTAATTGGATTTATTTTCCATACGTAAATAAACTTGCTATCGTAAGAAACAATGTTTGTTTTCGAGATCCTTGATTTATCGGAGAATATAAAGTTCAATTTAGGACTCTGTACATATTTTAATGCCTCAGCAATTGTATTCAGATCCTCTTTTGAAGCCAGATAATCTTCAAACATTACGACTCGATTATACCAGTGTTTTTGTTTTTCGGAAACTAACACCTAAAAAACCAGATGGAAGGAAGTGGCGCCTTAATTTATGTTATAATTTGAGGGTGCTGGATAGGGGTGATACAGGTTCAATTAAATGGCTTCTTAATAATTATTCTAAAGATGAAATTGAAAATACGATAATGAAAAGTAGGGATCTGTCGCAAAAAACAGCTAATTTTTGGGCAGATTTATATAATATGGACCGCACTAAAATATTATGTTTACAAAAACATTACTCCCCGATACAGTTCGGGCTATCAAGCTAATATCGGGAATACCGATTGTTAAAAATGCATATCTGGCAGGCGGTACCGCTTTGGCTATGCATTTGGGTCACAGGATCTCTGTCGATTTAGATTTTTTTACTCAAGAAACACTTGAAGAGCAGATATTATTAGCAAATTTACATAAATTACCAGAGTTTAAAGAAGATGGAGTTGCCTGGCGGACAGTTTGGGGAAAAATCGGGGTAACAAAATTTAGTCTCTTTTATTATAAATATCCCCTTCTCGCAAAAACACATCCGTTTATGGGTATCACTTAATTAGAAGTTTTAATTATTTTGATGATGCGGAAGTGGATGATTTACCACAAATGTTAGTATCAGTTTCGTGGAAAGAAATTAAAGAATTTTTCCATACTGAGTCGATGAGGCTCGCAAAGGTTAATAATTTATTATTACACCATTAGAACGGAATTTCATCTTGGATAGGTTCTTCTTTTAAGTGAGAAAGAGTTTCACCAACGTGCCTATATTGGCACCATTTGCAAGTTTTACTTTCGTCAGGGGTTTCTCCATCAAGAAGTTTATTTACTTCTTTTATAAAAGTTGTGAATCCTTTTTCATCCAGAGGAACTTCCAGCCATTTTGGGGGAAAATGAAGAAGAGCTTCACCATCTTTGAAAGAAACACTTTCAGGATAGAAAATAAGTAATCCCATTTTAGTAATTTTGTAAGCTTTACCGTATTTTGGATTTTCAAGTGCAAACTTGTAAGCATTAAGCTGAGTTTTATACTTTTCAATTTTATCATCATGCGGCTGGCTTATTTTTAAATCAACCAATAAATATGTTTTATCCGGTCTTTCGAGAAGTAAATCATACTTTCCTTTAATGTAGGCATCAGTTCCTTCAACCGTTTTTGAATCAACCCAGCCTTCTTGAGCAATTACCTTTCCTTCCGGAAGATCTTTGGCTAAGATCTTTAAATCATTGCCGACCAGCGTACTTTGTAGTCTGGTATTGATTGCCGAAAAAACTCCGGGCATGGGCATTGAAGGCTGATATATTCCATGCTTAATTTTAAGGTAATAGCAAAGCTTGCACTCTTCATATAAGTAAGCAAAATCGGAAGGAGATAATTTATACATTAAATCTATTTTAGCAGTTTCACATCAAACACGTAAGTCTCTTTATCATAAAGTCCACCTCGGGAGTGGGTTACTATTGGCACCTCGGTGTATCTTTAATGTATTTTACGTAAAAATGCAGGAATTTCGAATTTTTCCCCAAAAGGATCGTCACTTTGTCCGTTCTCTTCATTTATTTCTTGTTCTTCTTTATCATCCTCTCGGGAAGACATTTCTTCCATCTTCGGTTTTTCACTAATAACTCCCTGAAGGGGAGGAATTGGGCTTTTAGTCATTTGAGCAATCCGAGATCTGGTTTGGTCAAATCCTGTCGCAATAACCGTAATTCTTACCTGATCCACAAGATCCTCCTTAACAACCGCACCGAAAATTATATTGGCATCTGCATCTGCGGCCGAAGAAATAATTTTTGCCGCTTCATCAACCTCAAACATGGTTAAATCGGCTCCTCCGGCAATATTAAATAGAACTCCCCTGGCTCCTTCTATTGATATATCAAGAAGAGGTGATGAGATGGCTGCACGGGCCGCCATTTGAGCTCTATTTTCTCCAACTCCGGTTCCGATACCAAGAAGAGCAGTTCCGGCGTTTGCCATAATTGTTTTAACATCCGCAAAATCAACATTAACAAGACCTGGTGTGGTTATAATTTCAGCAATTCCGTGAACTGCTTGACCCAAAACTCCATCAACAACCTTAAATGCTTCAAGAAGTGTCATTTTACGATCTATTACATCCATTAACCTTTGATTTGGAATTACTATTGATGTATCAACTACCTCCGTAAGTTTTTCTATTCCCTCTTCAGCAACTACCTGTCTTCTTGTTCCCTCGAAGGCAAAGGGTTTGGTAACAATGGCTACTGTTAAAGCTCCCGCATCTTTTGCAAGTTTTGCAATAACCGGTGCCGCCCCGGTTCCGGTCCCTCCTCCCATTCCTGCAGTTACAAATACCATATCGGTATCTACAAAAAGGTCTTTTAATTTCTCTGATGATTCTTCGGCGGCCTGCTCCCCCAGTTCCGGGTTTCCGCCCACTCCAAGGCCTTTGGTTAATTTTTCCCCAATTTGAATTTTAGTTGGAGCTTTGCTGTTTAGTAAAACCTGCGCATCCGTATTGACGGATATAAATTCTACTCCCGAGACAATTCCGTTTTCAATCATTGAGGAAATTGCGTTTCCTCCACCACCACCGACACCTACAACTTTTATTTTTGCAATTCTTGCGCTATCCGGTTTAACTAGTCCCATATTTTAAACTTTGAGGCAGTTTATCACATTTTAAGGCAGAAGATCTTTAATAATACCAAATAACTTACCGACAATTCCCTTAGTCGGTAGTTTTATCCTTTTTGCGAATGATGTCAAGGGTAAAGATACATCAGATATTGCTCCATAAAGAGCTAGTCCGGCAACTGTGGCATAGGAAGGATCAATAATATCATCGATTAAACCTGTTAAGCCTTGGGGCTTTCCGATTCTCGCGGAAAGTAGTGTAATCCTTTTTGCCGAATCCAAGACTCCTATTGTTAAAGCTCCGCCGCCGGTAATAATAACTCCGGAAGGAACTCTGTTTCCCAACCCCTCCCGATCAAGTTCCAACTTGACCATTGAAAATATTTCGTTTAGGCGAGGCTTAATAATCCCTTCGATTAAAGTTTTTTTAGAAATCTTTTTAATATCAGGAAGCCCCAGTTGACTAAGATCAAGCTCGTCACCGTCTTCCTTTTTCGC
>Ga0208957_1001019_pt1 | contig 16191 bp, 35 predicted proteins | sample RifOxyA1_FD_184029 | JGI IMG/M metagenome (GOLD analysis project Ga0208957, IMG submission 184029) | Groundwater microbial communities from Rifle, Colorado - Rifle Oxygen_injection A1 (SPAdes) | ecosystem: Environmental > Aquatic > Deep subsurface > Groundwater | place: Rifle, Colorado, United... | reverse complement strand
CAATCCGGCTTCTCAAAGCGTTAGCGTTAGCCGATCACTATAAGGTATTACATAACGGGAAATCATAAATTGTGGAAGAGACGTAGCCGACCAATTACTGGTTGGAAAAAATCAGCGGACTTTCATTTTCTACCAACATGGCATGAAGGGCCAAAAACCGTCCTTTGGTTATGGCTATTCTGGAAACGAGAATATACGACTCCTTACTGTAAACATGGGTCTGAAGACTATTGTTCTTTATGTGGATAGTAATCTACCGGGGAGCAGACAACAAGAGGGGAGGTAGGAATGGATAAGTTACGATCTGAGATGACGCGGAAGGAACGTCGTGTCTTAAACGCTCGATTGAGGGTTGAAAAAAGAGTGAGACTGAAAAAAGCAACAAACACAGCGCTACGACTGTTGTGGGGTTGAGGATGAACCGAGATAAGAAAGTTTCCCCGGCTACGCGCTTGTTGCTTACTCTGATCTTCTATGGCCTCTCAATTATGACGAGTGGAGTCTTGTTAGTAAGCCTTTATTGGCTTCTTGGAATGCCTCCGCAAGCGTTCCTGCAAATGTTAAAGGATATTTTGTAACATATAGAGCAGACCACCGAGGGGGGAGGTGAGGACGGGATGAAAAGGTTTGCCGTAGCGATCAAGACGGAGAATGCCAGCTTTGAAGGAAACAACAAATGGCCTGAATTAGCTAGGTTGTTACGGGAAGTCGCTGACAAGGTAGGAAATGGGACTGAGGAAGGAATAGTCATAGATGTAAACGGGAACCCAGTGGGAAAGTTTTCTTGTGAAAGCAACTAACCCCACACCGAGGAGGGCGGGAAGATGAACCCATGCGAGTATTGTGGAGGGCTGGACGGTTGGTGTCCTGGTCCTAGCCACGCAACACACTGTCCGCGCTATCGCAAGCCGGTTCGTCGTGTCAAGACAATTAAAGGGAACATGGGCTAATCTAGGAGGGTAAGGTGATGAATAAACAAGTCTTGTTTGGAGTAGTCGACCCATTTGTTTTAGGTTATCGATATGGGCAACAAGACAAACGAGTATGGACGGTCAGAGAAGCGGAAGAAAAGATAGCCTTTACAGATAGTCGTCAAACAGACCAGTTTCTCAATGGTATGGAAGATGGGAAAGCCGGGGATTGGTTTCGTCTTGATGCATTAAAGGAGTTACCATAACCCAGGAGGACGGGAAGATGACTAGTGAATGGAAAGGCTCACTCGGCACCGCCTCGAACGTCGCACGGCAGATTGCCGAACGGTATGGGCCTGAGGCCGCCGCGCAGTATGATCCGACCGTGAACTGCTTCACCTATCGGGGCTGGAAGGAACGCGGGTATCAAGTCAAGCGAGGCGAAAAGGCGTTGCACTCAATCACCTTTGTCCCGATGCTGGAACCTCCAAAGGAGGGGGCTACGACAAAAGAAGTCGCGGTGCATAGTGTGCCGCGAGCGGTGTATCTGTTCTGGAAAGAGCAGGTTGAAGCGCGTGGCGTGTTGCCAAGAGACTAACCTCGGAGGGTGGGAAGATGAGCACTCGAACAAGTGCTGCAGTCTATTGTGCGAATGATGGCTGCGACAATGAGGCGCAATATCGCATTTCAGATACTCAAGTGCCTCTGTGTGGTAGCTGTGCGACCGTCTGGGATTGGGGACATGAAGCGCAGCAACAGGTCAGTCTTGAAGTGCTGGTAGGAGCCTAACCCGCCCCCGGGCGAAGGAGGGTACAATGCTTGAAGTCACAGCCTGGATCAACAACCGAGACAAATCAGATGTGGTGTGGCACGCAGTGAAAAAATTAACTCTGACGGTGCGAGGAGCAAAAGGAAAGACCATCCGGGTAGTCCTGACAGAATTAGCAGGACATGCGAACGTCGCTCAACACCAAGTGGAATCTTAGCCTAGGGCAGCAAAGGAGGGGAGAATGAACAATCCTTGTCCAGGGTGTGGCCGGACAGAGGAAATGTTCCTGAACCACACCGGAGGCTTTTGGGTGTGTTATCGTTGCGAAGCTCAATGGACAGTTGAGCAAGTGACGCAAGTCCATCTAGCAGAAATGACAAATGGCAAGGAGGCCAGCCGATGAGCCGCTACACCACCCAGCAGCTAGATCGTCTTGTGGAAACCGTCAGAACAGGGAGGGTACCAATGAGCCACACTCGTAAAGAACTGTGTGGATGCAAAATTGGATTGTTTCCAGAACCGGTGGAGTGTACGGTGTGCCATCAAATTAACCCTGTCGATCACTATACGCTAGAGTATTGTCCCCTCCATGCCAGCGCACCAGAGCTGTTGGAGGCGTTACAGCTGATAATTTCTATTCTGCCAGATGGAAATAGTCCAAGTCATCTGAAAGCTAAACAAGCGGTAGCCCACGCCGAAGGGAAGGCATGATGAGAGCTATCGCTAAAACGCGTCAGACACAGAATATCTTTATCCGCGTGCAGAATGGGGAAATTGAGATTGTCCGGCAGTTCCGCGCCAAGATTGCGGGCAAGGAGAGCTTCAAGGGAGCCGTGTTGCGGTTGATGAAGGAGGCCACGAAATGAGCGAGGAACATGCTCAGCCTATGTCTGAGGATACCCAGGCCGAGGAGCAGCGCCGCTGTGCGCTGTGCTACCACCTGTTCCCGAAAGATGACATGGAGCAGGTCCAGATGGATGAGCCTGGGGCCTGGGAATGGATATGTTCAGGGTGTTCGGAGAAGGTGCAGAGTGACCAGACAGATGAGCCAAGGACTCAGGAAGCCCCATGAGTTGGCTTTGGCTCATCCTGCTAGGATTGCTTGTTAGCGAAGGATGCCGTCAACAATCTCCTCCGCCAGAAGAAACTATCAGTCTTCGGTCAGACCATTTTCTCCTACAAGTCTTTCGGGCAGAAGATGGAAGTTGCTGGCAATTCCTTACGGGAGGAAGTCCCTACTTAGGAGAGTCACGGAGAGGACACAGCCTTAATGGAGTAGCCGCCATTGAACGAGATTGCCCATGAGTTGGCTGACAGGGGTGGAATGGCTCATTCTGCTGTGTCTGTGGGGGATTGTCCGGGTGCTGAGGAATCCCACCGTGTTTCGGGATGACCGTTAACTCAGTAGTTGACAGACCACACAACGTAGGTTAACATACTCCTAACGGTACAAAGGAGGTCGTAGAACATGGGAAAGAAGGGATTAGCTCGTTGTGAGGTCTGTCGGAAGGAAATGGTGCTCGTGGTCAGTTGGAAGAAATACTGCTCTGCTAAGTGTCGATTGATTGCCTGGGCAAAGCGACAAGTAGGCTGATGGGCGGACTTATTGGATCGGTAGGACGGATGTACGAAAATCGTCAACGGCGGGAGGTAGCCCTTCGAGCCAATCAGTATAACCGGATCAGGAGTCTAGAGCCGGATCGGATGACTGGCGTAGACTGGGTCTTGGCCAGAGCTACTCAGAAACGGTGGTGTCGTGTTCATAGGGTGAACGATCGGTGCTGGAGGAAACCCAAGGAGGTTCAGTAATGGTGACCCAGGAGGTACGGGAGAACTTGTTGATGGCGGCGATGGCGATGGCAGAAGTGGAGACGCCAGGCCGGGAGGAAGCCACCCTAGGCCAGATTGCCCAGCGATTAGGCGAGCTTGGGGAGCTACACCTGATGCGAAGCCTTAACGCACACCGGGAACGGTTTCAGACGGCGTTACGGCTGGGGGAATAGAAATATTACCCTATTTGAAGCTAAATTTGCTATGTACCATTCCTATTTGGTACAAACAGGTACAACTGGTACTGACCCGCGACCCTTGTCCCCCACCAGGGGCGATCCCCCCCGCCAGGGGTGGGAGAGGGGGGAGCGAAGCGACCCCTCTACCCTGGTGGGGAGGGTCGAAGAGTCGTGGTTGGAAGGTCTGTACCATCTATCTATATCTTATAGGTACAATGGTATTTACTTTTGGGTCTAATTCTACAAATTGAATCTGGAGAAGAAGTTACATCAAATTCGTGCTTGGTATTTATCCTCGGACAAATGTCTACTATATTACCTGGTTATTAGGCAGAACTGATAGACAAAAGTATACTATTTCCAGGCCCATCTGACTGAGCTAGTTGATTCATGCCTACGAGAGCTTCTTTGATCTCAAACGCTTTGGTACGATTTCGACTGACTAGATGACCGCACTCCGTCAAAATGAGCTGGATGACCTGAGCGGTTGGCATGGTCTGTCCGTTCATCTTCTCGGCAAGCATCGCATAGACTTCTGCCAAAGGATCATGCCAGTCAAAGTCTTTGGTCATGGGATTATACCGGATCAGGCGGCGGATGGGTTCGTCAGTGTTACGGGTGTCAAACTCTAAGCGCCGGTAGCCGCTTTTCGTCCGACCTTCAATGGCAATGGTCGTATCAACCCATCCCCGTAAGGCCGAGGAACCCCGGAGGCGCTCAAGAAGAGAATCGGTAGCCTTGTCAGTTCCGACCTTCCGAAAATGGTGGGAAAGAATGAGCGAGAGGTTAAAGTCAAACTTCATCTTGTCGAAGAGGCGGAGGAGTTTCATCATCTCCATCGCGTTGTTTTCATCATAGGGATGGAAGTTAGCCAGCGGATCAATGAACACGACATCAGGCTTGAGTTTCTCAATCCACTCAAAGATAATGGCACTATCCCGTCCCAACAGAATATTGCCACGAGTATTCCAGATGTACGATTGTCCCAAGAGAGATTGAGAAAGATTCTGATAGGTTGGCAAGAGTCGAGCTTTCAATCGAGCCTCTCGGAGTTCCGCTTGCATATAGAGTACCGTTAGAGGACGAGGAACAGCAAATCCCAAAAAGTTTCCCCCATTTATGAGTTCGCGGACAAGGAGGGAAAGCAAGGTAGACTTCCCTGCCTTCGATTCTGCGCCCACAAGTAAGGTATCGCCACGCGAGAACAGACCTCCTTCGATGAACGTCTCATCGAGCCACTCGGTTTCAAGCAACTGCTGGAACGGAATAGGGGAGGGGAGGTTGGTAGTCATTAGCAAATAAGTAACGATAAAAGTGTTCGTTTCTCTCTAGCAAATAGCCCCAGCCATACCAAACGGTATGACTCCCCCAATTGCCATCGTACTCTGACGAGTTAAATTTCTTGACTTCTAAAATTTGTGGCGTGTCAGCGAATTCTTCAAGCATCCCCATGTCAAAATAGATGGGAAACTTTTGACAACTCAGGATGCTATGGCGAGGACGTTTCCACCGAAAGGTATAGTAAAGGTTATCATTCTTACTAATTTTCTCTCTGAGGAAGAGATTGTGCTTAAAGGGTTCTGCATCGAAAATCCAGAGCATATTGCCATAGAATCGTTCACGTTCTTCAATGTCTTCAGGAGAAATGGGGGAATGTTGGAGTTCAATCACTTGTCCCGTCGAAAGACAAATATCGGCACGGTGTTCGCCTCGAATGACCACTTCTTGACAAGATTCTTTCACACGGTCTTGCCAGGCGAGATGCCAGGCGGACAACCCTTCCGACCAATAATCGCAGTCAATCTTTGAGACATGAGCCCAATGCCATCGTTTCAATGACCCACATTTAGCGATGAGTTCCATGCGGCAACAGGGACAAGCCGAGCGGCGAAAAACTGGTGTGGCTTTCTGACGGGCGAAATCAAGAAGCATGGGAGGTAGTAGCACCGTACCAAAAAACCTTATCTATGTCAAGTAGAAACTTTGGTAAAAAATAGTGCTTGACAAGTTTCTATCCCTTGTGATACGCTCGTTGACAAGATGATTACCCCCTCAGTAAAGTTGCTCAATGCCATTGAACTGTTTAATGATCGTCGCACATTTTGTGAACGGGTGGGACTCGATGAAACCCTCTTAAGTAAACTCCTCAAACGTGAACGAGGAGCCCCTGCCTCTGTCATGGAGAAAATCTGTCGGCACTACAACTGGCCTCTTTCTGAAGCCTGGGAAATTGTCGATGGAGAAGATAGAGAATAAGGTCTATGTGTAGCTCCTGCGACTGGGAAAGCGTCCTCGAAGCGTGTGAGGAATTGCTTGAGGACTCCGACTATGAGTTTGCCTTTGATACCCTCATGGGAATTAAGAATTGGATTGAGACGAATGAGCATGTCACCAACCGTCAAGAAGATGCAATCACGAATATCCGCAACAGTAAACACTAATGACTATCTTCGCCCCCTTTGAACTCTCCCGCGGTACGTGGGTCTCGCATGACACAACCCTGCGACCGAAACATCAGAAGTCCGACTGGGACGTACGGTGTAAGGCGTGTAAACTGGCGAAAGCGTATGTCGGGCAGTTATCTAATAATGAGGCCAAGGAGGCCAGCCGTCCATGACCGAACTTTTCGAATGGGAGAAATCTGGCAAGACCTTCATTGGCACCCCCCAGCAACTCATAGACGATCTGACTTACGCTAACTACAAATACAACCGTCAAGTCTCGCCTCATGTGACTGGCTGGGAGACCATCTTCGGAACCAAGACGCCGATCATGGAAGCCCGCTATCAAGCAGAACTCAAGGTCAATGCCTAGTCCCATTCGCATCACGCCGACGACCTATGAGCAAGAGGGCATTAGCTATACCCGGATTACCGAGGTCATTCATGCGACCTGGCCGACCCCGGAGTTGCAGGACTGGCGAGCGAGTGTCGGCAAGGCCAGAGCCAACCGTGATCTGCGCCATGCGGGGCATATTGGGACACTGGTGGATGAAGCCATTACCTTCTTGCTCTCAGACAAACCCCATCTGAAAGTCCAGAGCGTGGAAGTCCGCCAAGCCCTGCGAGGATTCTCGGAATGGTATGCCCTGAATCCCTTCAAACCCATCGCCCTCCAAGTTCTCCTCCTTGATGTCGACCGCTATGTCGGCGGGACACCCGACTGCCTCAGCCCGAACGAAGGGTTTGATTGGAAGACCTCGGCTCGATTCAACTTTGGACAGGTGTTGCAAATTGACCAGTATTGGCGCTTGGCGGAGCGACGAGGCTATGACCTCCAACAGTATCGCCTGGTGCGCTTTGACAAGATTCTCGGCATTTGGGAAGAGTTGATCTTAACCCAGGAAGGATTGAACTGGAAAGGCCAATGGCTCACCAGAGAATTCCTGGGCGAGACCTTCGATACCCTCTTACGACTCTACAGAGCTTGGCAATATGTTGACGGGCATGAGCAGATCATGCCTGCGCTGTCTAGCACGACAGCCCCATAACGCCGTCTGTGGACGGCTGCACAAGAAGGAGGAAGTCATGCCATGAGTATTGTCCTGCCGACAGTGAAATCTCCCCCATCCAAACGCTGGCCCGAACAGAAGTTCCTGACGCTCGGAGCTCCTAAGATCGGCAAGTCCGCGTTCTGGGCAGAGGGGGATAACACCTTGTTCTTGGAGCTAGAACCAGGGCTCAACCACCTGGCCTGTATGAAGGTGTCTGTCCGCTCCTGGGAAGAATTTACCGAGGTACTAGGAGAACTCTACAAAGCGCAGCAAGCGGGGAAGTTTCCCTACGACACCCTGGTCATTGACACCTTGGATCGGATGATTGACCTGGCGAATGAGTACGTCATTGACCGCGCGAAGGAGAAGTACAAGTCAGATATCGCGGAGAAGATTGAGAGCATCGGGGACATTCCCAATGGGGCGGGGTGGTTCCAAGCGACCAACCTCGTCAGGATTACGCTGGATAAACTCAAGGTCTTTCCCTGTGCGGTGAGCCTCATTGGGCATACCAAGCAGGAGAAGTTGAAGGAAGGCACGCGGGAGTATACCCATGCCACCATTAACATCGGGGGGCAGATGGGCACAGGACTGCTCGGCTGGCCTGACCATACCCTGCATTGGCGCACGAGGATGCGCGGGGAAACGATTGAGCGGTGTCTGCGCACGAAGCCCAGTGAGGAGCTTGAAGCAGGGAGTCGGGGCAACATTGTCCCCGATGGGTTCAGGATTGATGGAGATTTGAAGTCGGCATATGGAAAGTTCCGTAGCTTATTTGATTGAACGACTACAGGAGGTTGGACTGATGAGCAATCCCTTGGATGATTTTTTGGCAGGGCTGAAACCTGAGACGAACGATGGGTTTGACATTCTCACGGGAGTCTATCGGGTGGTCATTAAGAATGAGGACAAAGCGGAGACCGGGTTCATTGTCCGCACCTGGCAAGATGGCAATGAGTCCCGACGCTTCCAGATCACCTGCGATGTGACCGATGTGCTCAAGGGCAACGGCAATCCTGGGCGACGCCTGTGGATGCGCTACAACGAGGATGAGGCTGGCATTAAACGCCTGGTGAATGACCTTTTCACCGCTGGTCTTCTGGACAAGATTGACCGTACATCAATCGAGTCTTTGAAGACGACCATTCCCAATTTAGCAGGACAGACCATGTATGTCCGAGGGTGGGGGTGGAAGCGAGAAGGCGAAGACCAAGAACGTCAGTCTGTGGCGGTCAAATCCGAGAAGGCATTGAAGAAGCTCTTGGAAGAGAAGGCCACCACGCCGTTCTGAGTGCGGGAGTAGCGGAGACGAGGGGGTGAAGATGCTCATAGACGCACGGGAGCAACGCCCCCTCGTCTTTCCTTCCGACCCTAGCATGACTGGAACCAGAGAAGAAACCCTCCCTGTCGGAGACTACCAACCAGAGTTTGAGGATGGCACAAGACCTCCCGTCGTCTTTGAGCGCAAGAGCCTTGCAGACCTTGCAGGCACTCTCACCAAAGGCTATGACCGCTTCAAGGCCGAGTTGCTCCGCGCTCAGGAAGCTGGTCTGATGCTCATGGTCATCGTGGAAGATTCCCTGACGGAAGTGAGGCGTGGGGCTCCATATAGCCAAGAATCAGGGGAGAGCCTGCTCCAGCGATGCTTTACGCTCATGGTGCGGTATCGTCTTCCGATCATCTTCTGCCAAGACCGACGGGAGGCGGCTCGGTATATCCTTGAGTTTTGTAAAGCAGTCGGTCGTGCCTATGCAGACAGCCAAGCTCAGGAGACCTCATGCCCAAGCAACGAACATTGAGTCCGGTTTGGCGATTAGGGAATAGTCACGAAAGTCCCTCAGTGCAATGGACAGGTCAATACCTCTACCTCCTCGATCCTGAAGGCCGAACGCTCTGTCGGTTGACCATTGGGCAAACCCGTACCCTCTTCCTTCGGCTGAAAGGTCTCTACAAGGACTAGAATGAAACCAGGTTGGAAAAAACCCGTCGCAGTCAAGATGACCCGTTGGACGCTCCTCATCCATTGTCACACCCAGAAGGAATATCTGTTCCTCCGTTCTCACCTTCGGCAGCTCCAAGCATTATGGCACAAGCACGCCAAGCGACTGGGGTATGAGGATGCCCGATCCTAACACCTTCTTCTCTGCTGGCTGGACGCATGAGCATACGCTTATCCTCCTCTGGTTCCTCCCAGTGATCGCCTATCTATTCTGGAAAGACCAGCAATGGCGTCGTCGTCCACCCCCTGGAGGAAGTCCATGTTGAAATGCTGGCAGTCTGAGGGCTTCACCTTCTATGTCATGGGCATTGTCATGATGGGCCTAGCACTCTATGTTCTGACGGGTGAGGCGGTAGTGCGCCGAGTAGAGTTTACCGCGTTGGGGGATCGCATGACAGTCGTAGAACAACGATTGATCCTGTTGGAACGCCCTGTCGTAAAGAAACCCTGGTGGCGACGACGATGAGCCGATTCTTCCTTGTCCTGTTCCTTGGAGTGGTAGGATGTACTCCACACGACTTCTCGTCTTGCGTCCCGCGAGAACTTAGGTCAGTCGAAGCCTTCTGTTATAACACGCGCTATCAGTCGTGGATGAGTGTCTTCTGTGACAAATTGCCTAAAACGCTCCAGCGGGAAGCGAGTTGTCCCTCCACATCACCATGTCCGGTCGCGTGGGGATTGGAGTGCCACGCCAAACCGTACCGGGACGGACAACTCTGGTACTTCAACTGCGTGGAGGGGTCGCGCCATGCCGAAACGGTAGATGCAGTTGACCTCCACGACGGAGACGGGTTTATGCCGTGGTGTCAATGACCTGCTTGTGGCTCCTGAGCCTGTTGCTGGTGGCAGGGTGTGCAACCACTGTACCGCAAAATACTTCTACTTGTCCTGAATGTCTTGACAGTTGCTTCCAAGTGGCTCGCACACATGTTCGTTATCGGGAAGCCTATGAATGGTGCCAACCTGCTCGGATGACTCTCTCTGAATTCGCACAACAGTTTGACCAAATAGAAGCACCAGCGTGTTGTCATACTGCGCCGTGGGGAAACCCCTGTGTCCTCTGTACAAAAGCTATAGGCATCCCATGACCCTCCGCGCCTCCCTCGCAGTTTGCCTACGCCCTAGGGAGGAGTGATGCCTGATTCCACTACTGCAGCACCGTCTCAACATTCGTGTACTCTGAATCATTGTCGTCGATGTGGAGAGTGCATTCCGAGTCCTCGCATTCTGTGTGATGAATGTCGCAAGGTGAAGGACGCCTGAATGCGGTGGTGGCACTCTCTGCCACGTCGAGGAGGGAAGGATGAGTGACTTCCCTACCATCGAATGGCTGTCGAGATGGAACTAAGGTTAATTCCCATTCGTCTTGATGAAGCAAATGAGTTTGTTCGACGGTATCACCGACACCATCAGCCTGTCCCTGGAGCAAAGTTCTCTCTTGGCGCACTTTTCAACGAGAAACTTGTCGGCGTAGCGATGGTCGGGCGTCCCATTGCACGGCATTTGGACGATGGAATGACACTGGAAGTAAATCGTACTTGTACGGATGGAACAAAAAATGTGAACTCGTTTCTCTATGGGAGAACCTGGCGAGCAGCTCAAGCCCTTGGCTATACTCGATTGATTACCTATACCTTGCCAGAGGAATCTGGAGCCAGTTTGCGAGGAGCGGGATGGAAGTTGCTTGGGAAGCGTGGAGGAGGAACGTGGAATAGAAAAGCGCGTCCGAGATATGACCGTCACCCAACAGGACAAAAATTACTGTGGGAGGCTTTCTAATGTTCACCCTTGCCACCCTCACCCGGCTGGCGCAGGCGGCACCTATTCGCGGAACAGCAAATAATACCCTGGTGTCTCTTGACTGTTTTGAGTCTGATCACCCGTTGAATCATGCCGGCATTTGTGGCACATGCCATCAACGGGCACGCGATACGATCTTGGGGTTGGTGCAGAGGGTGCGGGAGTTGGAGGAAGTACTAGCTCGACTTGATGCTTTCACATGGAAGTTTGTGAAAGACCATGGACATGATGAAACGGAATATACAGCGTGGGAGAGTGTGCATTATCGTGCGGAACACCTCCTCACCCCCTCGGAGCCACGGGATGTCCGCTGACTGTCCGCACTGTGGGGAGTTAGAAGCTATAAAGGAAAACTATCGTCTAGCAGAAGCCGTGGCAAGAGGTGAAGAATCTCGTGCTAAGCGATTAGAGTCTGATCTTCACACTGCCGCGATTGAAGTTCGGCTCTGTCACCAACGCCTCCAGCAGTTAGAGGCTGCGCTCAAGACGTATGGGCAACACCGATGGGAATGTCAGAGCGTGGCGGGAGGTATTCGCTGTTCCTGTGGCTTTGACCCCGCCGCCCTCCGTGGCACGCCTAATGCCTAACCCTACCCCGCGACGGTGTCGATGTGGGCATCCACGATGGACAAATAATAAAACAAAGCGACTCGGACACTCTGAATTCCTTGGGCTTTGTTACGTATATACCTGTAGATGTATTTGCTACCATCCCCAGCCACGGAGGAAGAAGAAATGAGCCTCCGTGAGACACTGAATCGTTTGCTTCAGCACGGCAAGATTAGTAATGTGAAAATGACCAAGACGGTCATTGAGCATGACAGCCGTGAGTGTAATGCTTCGTGTGCTGTCTGCCAGCAGGTCAAGCAGGAAATAGAAGCATTCTCCAGAGAGTTTGAGGACTTCCATGACTGACCCCACAGCGGCGGAGCGGATTGTTCCCAAACATTATGAGTGCGAGGATCGCTGGTATTCCTGTCCACTTAGCCAGGGGGGATGTGCTAACGATGGACAAGGGAAAACCTGCAACTGTGGACGTGATGAGTTAGTACAACATATCACCACCGCCCTAGCTGAGGCGCGGCGTGAGGTGTGGGAGGAGGCAGTGAAGATTATCGAAAGTCGTGAGTTCCTCCCTAGCATCTATGGGAACGGCGGGCAACCATGTCACCACCAGATGTGCAGTTGTTACCACATTTATCACGGTAAAGAACTGTTGGTAGAGTTCCGTCGCCGGAGCCGCGCCCTCAATGATACATCCACATGATGTTAGTGAAACAGCAATTCGCCATGTAGTGAAAGGTCAATCGTGGAAGTTTGTAAGCGCCCAGGAGCCAGGATGACAGCTTCCCTTCTGACTCGTTGCGCCAGTGGTCTCAGCGTTGCGTGAACTCGCATCTTGTGAACGGAACGATTCTGCACGGTCTGAGGTTCAAGGTTGTGCGTATCGTGGAGGCACGGTCTTTGAGGGGTTCAAAGAGGTAGTTGGCGAAGTCCCCGTGAGGGGACGGAGCCTGATGGGAATGGGGTAAACGGTCAATGGCCTCCTTTATCTTCCTCTGCCTGAAAGCCAGCAAGGTTGTGGACACGTCTCATGACTGGGCGATCTTCTGCGTCTTGCTCGCCCTGGAAGTCCCCGCCTACCTCAACACCTGGAGACTCTGGACGCTGCGTCGCTGATGCCCTCGGTCATCTGGGAGGAAGCGGATCGGCTCTGCAAAGTGTTGCGCTACGGCAAGTTGGTCTTCGAAGTCAGTGTGGCGGGGGGCAAAGCGGTGCGGGTGACGAAGAAGTCGGAGGAAGTCGCCTGGACACTGGAGGATGCCAAGCGATTGGGGACGGTACCTATGGAGTAGCCGCCCCTCGGAGGAGTTGTCGTAGCGTTCGTTCTGGACTGACCACACGCCCTCGCGTTTTCGTCTTGATGATGCCTGCCGCATTCCGAAACACGACGCTGTTCCCTACCCGTACCGACCGGCCTGTTTGTCGAACCAGTTGCTTGGCTTCCTCCAACTGAATCTCTCGCTGTTGTTGGAGGCGCTTGGCCTGAGCCAACGGTTGCTGGAACGATTCAGGTAGAGTGGTTGTAGGCCTATTCCGCAAGCGATTCACAAGGTATTCTCCTACCGTGGGACGGTCTCGAAACCCTACTTTCAGTTCGCCTGACGGGGTTTCCTTGAGTAGAGGGATGAGCTCCCCATAGGTATTCATTCCCACCCCAAAGGCTCCAGGAATTGCCATCCATCCCCGTGCAACTCCATGAGTCTGAGCGACCTCAAAGAGGTCTTGGAGGAAAATCGGGATGAAGCGGTCTACGATCTCTTCAGAGACATCGGCAGGGCCACGGCCAATCGTTTGGCCTCGCAACATAGTGGTGATGAAGGAAAGGACGGGAGCCTGCTTGGATTGGAGGAAGCGGAAAAGGATGTCTTCACGGGACTGCTGACCAAACTCCCCCGTCAACTTGGTTACACGTCCAGTGGTTGAACTCTTTGTCTCACCCGTCAATAGGCGTGCCAGAGCGACAACCGGTTGCTGAAAGCCTCCCCAGAGATCATAGCGCGTATTGCCGACCTTGAGTTTTCCGAAGTCAGAGCTCCGTGGATCGGTTCCTACCTCAACCCCGTTAAGTTTCGCCAGTCCTAAGATACTCAACCCAGCACTCGTCATGGTTAAAGCATCTGTCAACGCACGTTGCCGTACCATCGGATGCAGTCGGGCATAGAACAGAGGATCGAGTAAGCGAAGCCGTGAGGTTAACAGACGTGGAGAAAAGAATACTGTATTGAGTGCGACTGCCGCAGGTTCAAACCGTCCCAACTCACCTCGTCCCGTCGCGGTATTGACGTACTTGGCAACACTTCTGGCAAACCCAGGATCTTCAGCTATTCCGAGCTGTTGCCCCTTTTTCATAAAATCATCGAAGGTATCGGCTCGGAGCTTATTGAGGAAGCCGACATATCCACGGTTGGAGGCGCGGACACCCCTACCGGCAAGAGGAATATCCTCTGCTAAACTCGACATGAAGGCTTCTTCACGCGTAGTAAAGGATTCTCCGATCTCTGTCAACGACAACCGAGCCTGTTTCATGAGCGGATAGGTGGGACGGCTTCGAATAGACTCCTGTGCTGTTTGGAATGCAGACTCACTGGTAAACTGCTTGAACATGGAGGTAAAGGCAGGAATCCACTGCTTTGGCCGCCCAATGAGAAAGAGACCTTGGCGCAGGGGAGCAGACAAGTCCATGCTGGCCATGATGGCTCGTGGGGTATTGAGGACTCGAATCCCTTGACGAGTCCATTGCTCAAGGAGAGGACGCTTCTGGAGAATGGCTTTGATGAACTGTGGGCCAAAGACTTGTCCTAGGAAATTCAACTCTCCTTGGGTCGGAACTTGTCCCCCCTCTGGCTGAACGAGTTTTGCCAGCCCTGTTTTAGCCGTCACTTGATCCCAGGGGTCAAGGCGAGAAGAATTCACATCATCGAAGAGACCATCAATGTCTAGTTGGTTCAGGCGTTGCCGAATGGACTCAAACTGTACCTTGGGTAATTCTCCCTTCAACTGAGAAAGCTCTGCACGAAATCCAGCTTCCCCTCCCAGTTCCTTACGAATCCCAAGGAGACGCACCAGACGCTTCCCGCGTTCTACCGTAGCAAGGACTTCCTGTTCTCCTCTAGCAGGGGCGGCTTCTTCCAACGCTGTCATAATCTTCTGTACCCGTGTAGGCATAGGCTCAGCACTTGCTGGGCCTGGTGTGACCTCTGTCGGCGTTGGAAAGAGTTTCTTCCCCAGGCGCGTCGGACTAGTCAAGAGACTCCCCAGGACGCCAGACGTGGCAATCCGTGCGGGACGGAGTTTCCCTTCAGTTGCCAGTTCTGCTCCGGCCTCAAGCCCTGCCTGAACTCCCCCACTGGCTGCTCCAATCCTCAGGGCTGATGCGGTTGTGGGAATACGAGGTTTGAGCGTCAGGAGCGCAGGGAGGAACTCTCCAGCGGTTGAGGCAATAGGATGTTGCTCAATGTCCTCAGCCCGCTGACGGAGGAAGGTTTCTCGTTGCTCAGGGAGGAGTTTCTTCAGAGCAACGTCCTGGAGTTTAGACGCCCCAAATGCCGTGGCTAACCCTGCGACAGCAGGAAGCAAGTAGGATGCCCCAAAGGTTGCTGGAGCTGCGGCAGTCGCCGCTGGAAGCAAGGCCGCAGCTGCTCCAAGTCCTGCAGCTGATGGAGCAGCTGACTCTAACGCTCCTCGTCCAAATGCTCCAGGGACTGAGGAAGTTGCTGAAGGTTCATTAAGGATGAGCCGACGCCCGCCAATCTCCACGGTTCGAGAAGAGACTTGTTGAGGACGGGATTGAGGTGTCTTGTCCTCGTCTAAGACGAGTCGTCGTCCGCCAATCGTGACTGTTGCCATGGGTTACTGGAGAGGAATGACCTGTCCGCTTTGAGTAATGGCGACACGCTCTCCCGTATCGGCATCCGTGGCCGTTTGGACAATCGGGTCATCTTCCTGAGTAACTCTCGGTTGAGAGAGCGTTCCGACCCCCATTCTGGATAACAACTGGAGTATTTCAAGCGATTTCGCTCGCTGTGGCTCTAGTTGCTGTTGGGCGCGTCCGAGACCAAACATCTGGAGAGCCTCTAGTGCTCCAGGAGCCTGAGAAGTGCCTGGTGCGACCTGACCTTGCCCCATCACGACACTACCTTGAGGGCCTGGGACAGCTATCGTTCCTTGTGGAATAGATCTCTGAATGTCTTGTTCGCTCGGTTGACGGACTAAGTTGAGGAGTTGATCCAGGACGAGTTGGCTGGTTCGCTGATCTGGACGGGTTTGGTGAAGTCGTTCTGCCTCCTGGAGTTGTTCCACTTTCTGATGCTGTTCGCGCTTTGACTTCTGCTGTTCCACAACTTGTCCCGTAAACCCTTCGAGAATGCCAGGAAGAAGATCAGAGAATTTAGGCATTAGGAGAGCCCCCGTAAGAGTTCATCAATGTAGCGAGCATTCTCCACGCTTCCCGTACGAGGGTTGCGTTGCAGGTCAATTGCTCGGCTAAGCCCACCGCTCAAATCACGAGACCCCCCTGCAACAGGAGCCGCTTGCTGGGACGCCAGGAGTCCTGATGCTCCTCCACCAATCTGAGCTCCAATTCCTGCTCCAGCTGGGCCACCAACGAGAAAACCAACACCAGCTCCTAATGCAGTTCCAAGTGATTT